>Ga0335074_10002656_pt1 | contig 24398 bp, 23 predicted proteins | sample Lox_Sample_23_FD_206715 | JGI IMG/M metagenome (GOLD analysis project Ga0335074, IMG submission 206715) | Soil microbial communities from Loxahatchee National Wildlife Refuge, Florida, United States - Lox_Sample_2.3 | ecosystem: Environmental > Terrestrial > Soil > Wetlands | place: USA... | reverse complement strand
TCCGGGTGATCGTCCGCGTCGACACGAACGTGAGCACGAAGGACAGGAAGCACAGCATCAGCGGCAGCTTGCCGGCCGCGATGACCTCGCGGTGCCACCAGGAGAGCATGACGACCACCCTAAGTGCGCGGGCCAGCGGATCGGCACTGCCCGGCTCGCTCGTGGTCAGGTGAGCGCGGGGGGCATCACCACATCACCGACGTGAACCCGGCCGGGGCGGAGGATCTCGCACCAGACGCCGAAGGTGATGTCGTCCTTGCCGCGGAGCCGGGCCAGGGCATGGAGTATGCGGGCGTCAGTGGCGCCCGATACGGGGTTTCTTGTGGTAACCACGCAGCGCGGTACGGGAGCGTCGACGCGCAGGATGACGTCATCGATGGTCACCCTCTGCCCGCCCCAGGCGTGTTCCGCCCATGCGTCAGTACCCGTGATCGTGATCGTCATCCGGAACCGGCGCGGGTCGGGAGCCGTGCCGCTGAGCTCCGGGGCGAGCGCTCGAAGCGAGGCTTGAGACATCAGTGTCACCGGCATGTCATCGGCGCCGAGGTGCTCCGGCGCTCGTCTGAACAGGCAAACGGGCCGGCCGAGGTAGCCCGACAGCGCCACGCCGAGCGGGCCAGGGATGATCCAGCCGGGTATCTCTCGTCCGTCATACATCCGGGTAGTCGCCGGCGCCCCCGGCTCGGGCGCGTCCTGGACGACATCGCCGTCAGGAAAAGCAAGCGTGAGACGATTTCGGGCGCGGTCCCAGGCCGGCTCGATCTGCACCATCTCTGGCACGTCGCTGGTCAGCAAGAGCTTTCCGTCTTCCCCGACGACCAGGAACTCACGATCGCCTGTTATCCCGTGCTGCCCGAGCTCGACGTCGCTGACGCCCTGCAGCCGCATGCCCTTGACCGGCGCCATTGCTAGCTGGGAAACGGTGACCGGCAACTGTCTGCCTCCTATGGATAGATAAGTTCCTGCTGTCCCCTTGTGCTGTGCATGGTCCAGAGCAGGTCGGCGAGGTGCCCGGGGTCGACAGTAGCCATCTCCCAGACCGGCTCACCCGCGGCTTTCGCCTCCTCCAGCTCGACGTGGAAGGCACTGTTCCTGATGGCTGCGCCGATGTAGAGCATGCCGACGTAGACGCCTTTCTCAGCGACCTCGGCATGCAGGGCTTGCAGGTAGTTGCGCTGGGCGGCTTGAGCAGGACTGGGGCCGCTCATGTTCGGCAGACCCCGCACGGTGCTGCCGCCCTGCGCGGTCAGGATGGCGCCGTTCCCCTGCTCGAGCATGTGCGGCAGGAACTCCTGCACGAGCGCCAGCATCGTGTAGAAGATCAGCGGCATGAACTTCTCGGCGTGCTGCGGGGTCAGGCCGGCCGCGGGAACAAACCCGGTGGCCGGAGTGGGTGCGTAGTAGAGGGCGTCGAGGTTGCCGGTCTCAGCCCGAATCTGGTCCGCCAGCCGGGGCGTGGCGGCGGTGTCGGCTAGGTCGGCTGTCACGACCTGGACGGTTGCCCCGGCACTGGCCAGGTCCTTCGCCAGCCGGTCAAGTGGCTCAAAGCGGCGAGCCACCAGCGTGACGGCGTAACCCTCGCGCGCGTAGCGGCGGGCGACAGCCTGGCCCAGGCCGGGTCCGGCTCCGAATACAGCGATGGATTTAGTCACGAATAGAAACTTACTAGGCGATCTTGCGACGGTAAGTGACCATCGCGAAGCCGTACGCCACGATGAGGATGCCGACGCACCAGGCAAGGGCGACCCAGATGTCGGTTCCGACCGGCTGCTGGGCGTACAGGTCCCGGATCGTGTTCACGATTGACGTGACCGGCTGGTACTGCGCGAAGGCACGCACCGGGCCGGGCATGGTGTGGGTGGGCACGAATGCCGAGCTGATGAACGGCAGGAAGATCAGCGGGTAGGAGAACGCGCTCGCGCCGTCCGGGGACTTCGCGGTGAGACCAGGAATGATGGCGAGCCAGGTCAGCGGCAGGATGAACAGGATCAGGATGCCCGCGATCGCGAGCCACGCGAGCACTCCCGCCCCCGAGCGAAAGCCGATCAGAAGAGCGACCAGCACGACGACAGTGACCGAGATCAGGTTGGCGACCAGCGAGGTCAGGACGTGCGCCCACAGGACAGACGACCTTGCGATCGGCATGGACTGGAATCGCTCGAAGATGCCGCTCCTGATATCCATGAAGAGGCGGTATGCGGTGTACGAGATGCCCGAGGCAATCGTGATGATGAGGATGCCCGGCAGCAGGTAGTTCACATAATGACCCGGCCCTGATTTGATCGCGCCGCCGAACACGTAAACGAACAGCAGCATGAAGCCGATCGGCATGATCGCGGTCGTGATGATGGTGTCCAGACTGCGCGTGATGTGACGCAGAGACCGGACCAGCAGGACGGCGGTATCGCCAAAGAAATGCTTAGTCATCGTTCTTCCTTACTCGTCTGCGCCGACGCTCTGAGCCAGGGCAGCACCGTCGTTATCCTTGCCGTCGTCATCCTTGCCGTCGTCACCGACGATGGCGAAGAAAATGTCCTCGAGAGTCGGCTGCTTCTCGACGTACTCGACCTTGGCTGGCGGGAGTATTTCCCGCAGTTCGCTGAGGGTGCCGGTCACGATGATCCGGCCCTGGTGCAGGACCGCGATCTGGTCGGCGAGTTGCTCGGCCTCGTCCAGGTACTGCGTTGTCAGCAGCACTGTCGTGCCGTGCTCGGCCAGCTGCCTGACGGCCCGCCACACCTCGATGCGTCCCTCTGGGTCGAGCCCGGTCGTCGGCTCGTCCAGGAAGATGACCGGCGGATTCCCGATCAGGCTCATCGCGATGTCGAGGCGGCGGCGCATGCCGCCCGAATATGTGGCAACCTTTCGCGCCGCCGCTTCTGCCAGCGAGAAACGCTCGAGCAACTCGTCCGCGATCGAGTCCGGGTGCTTGAGATGCCGCAGCTGGGCAACGAGAACGAGGTTCTCCCGCCCGGTGAGGATCTCGTCGACGGCCGCGAACTGCCCGGTCAGGCTGATCGACTCTCGCACCTCGGCAGCCTGCGTGGCGACATTGAAGTCGTTGACGATCGCCGTTCCCGCGTCGGCTCTGAGCAGCGTGGAAAGGATCTTTATGACTGTGGTCTTCCCCGCGCCGTTCGATCCGAGCAGGGCGAAGATACTGCCTCGCGCGACGTCGAAGTCCACGCCGCGCAGCACGTGCAGCTTCTTGTACGACTTATCCAGGCCCTGAACGCGGATAGCGGGGCCCTGGACTTGACTGGCTGTCATCTGGATATCCGTTCTCTCTGTCAGATCGCGGTGGCGCGCCGGATGATGATGTTGCCGACGGAACTGCGTGCGTAGACCTGCACGGTTTCCTCGCTCTGTCCCGGCTCGTCGGCGGAGTCCATCAGGTTCTGCAAGGTGCCCATCTTGGTGTTGACGTCCAGGTACGCAGCAGTGCCCTGGTGAACACCCACTTCGAGCTCGCCGACCGATGTCTCCAGCTGCACGATGCCGCGCGTCGCGTCCCCGACGCGGATGTTGCCGTTGGCGGTCTTGGCGGTCACCGAACCGCTCAGGCGCTCGACCGTGATGTTGCCGTTGGCGGCGTTCACTCTGAGGTCGCCCGCGACTTCGCCGATGGTCGTGTCACCGTTGGAGTGCTTGATGACCGCGCTGCCGTCGACCTGGCGGATGCGCACGATGCCCGTGCCGGTAGTGATGTTTGCGCTGCTCACCGCCCGGTCGACGGTGACGTTGCCGGTGGTGTGCAACTCCAGCGGGCCGGCCGTTTCCAGCTGTATGTCGCCGACGGAGGTCTTCAGCTCGCAGTCGCCGAGCGCGCCACTGACCAGGAACCGGCACACATGGGAGGTACCGCGCAGGCGGGAGCCGACGGGCAGCTCAATGGTCACGTCGACCGACGGGTTACGCCAGGCGCTGGGCGGGGCGTACATCCTCCACCCCGTCGGCCCTTTCACGGTCAGGCTGCCGGCGGCGAAGTCAACCTCGGTCTCCTGGGCGGCGCGGACATCGTCCTTCTTCGCGGCGTCAGTGGGCCGGACCTCGACAACGGTGTCGGTACGGTCTGAGGCGATGACCTCGACGTGGCCGATGAACAGGTCGACGGTAACGGCGATCGGCTGCGGCGTTTCGAATTCGGGCATGGGTGTCCCCTTAGGCGGAGTGGTTGGCTGTGAGGCTGAGTCAGTGATCTGGGCGTGCCCGGTTACATCAGCGAACCCAGCCGGTGAACTGCTGGCCGCCGATGCGCGTCGTTCTGGCGGTCTGGGGGGCAGGACGGCTGTCCAGCACGGTCGCGGCGGCGCGGGCCAGCCATACGTTGGCGGAGACCTTTTCCCTCGCTGCTGCTTCCTCGATGCGCGCTTTCAGCTGCTCAGGAAGGCGCACGTTGATCCGGGCCATCGCGCCGTCCTCCACATCGGCGGCGCGCGGCGTGGCAACGGAGGCAGGCCGGGCGGGCTCGGCGAAGGAGTCGTCAGTGGGCGGCGGAGTGACGATGAAGCTAGGGTCACGGCCGCGCAGGCGCAGTTCCACCGAGCCGGGTGCGAGGTCTCTGGTGATCTCGTCGGCCGCTGCGGACAGCGCCTCGAGCAGCGTCAGCCGTACGGCCGAGTCGAGAGGCGCGATCAGGCGCTCCGCGAGCGCGCGGGCATCCGCGCCGCCTGCCTCGGCGGCCACCGCCAGCTCGGCGCTGAGCCTGGATACGTAGGGCGTCAGATCCATGGCACAAGTATGGCACACATCTGGCACACACACAACCACTCAGTGCCTTTAGCGTGCCAACTTGGCACCGAAGTGGCGCCGGACTGACGATGTCGACGCGGCTGCGAGCGCGGTGACATACTCGGCAGCGCAGGACGAGAGGCGCTGCAACGGGTCTTCCCGCCACGCTCGTTTTGTCGTTGGCTGACAAGGGCGCCGCCAGCGAGGAGGCGGCTCGTGAGCGCTGTCAGCATGCCTGCGCAGGCCAGCGGAGCAGGCGTCAGGACCTTCCCGAAGATCGAACTGCACGTCCACCTTGAAGGCACCGTCCGGGCAGGCACACTGTTGCAGATCGCCAGGCGCAACAGCGTGCCGCTGCCCGCGGACACGGTAGAGGGACTCGCCGGGCTCTATCAGTTCAGGGACTTTCCCCACTTCCTTGAGGTGTGGGGGCTGACTACCGGGGCGCTGCGCACGGAGCGGGACTTCCGCCAGGTCGTGGTGGACTACGCGGCCGAGGCGGCCAGCCACGGCGCGGTCTACCTGGAGGGAATCTTCACCCCCGCAGAAGCGGTGAACCGCGGATGCAGCTGGGATGAGGTGTTCGCCGGCTACTGCGACGGGGCGCAGCAGGCAGCCGAGCAGCACGGCGTCCAGGTCCGCCTGACGCCCGACATCCCGCGCAGCTACCCGCTCGAGATGGCCGAGCTCACCGCCCGGCATGCGGTGGCCTATCGTGACCGCGGCGTGGTCGGCATCGGTATCGGCGGCCCGGAGGCCGAGTACCCGCCGGAACGGTATGCGCGGGCCTTCGAGATCGCCGCCAGCGGCGGCATCGGGTCCGTGCCGCACGCCGGCGAGGCGGCAGGACCGCCGTCGATCCGCGGCGCGCTTGACAGCCTGCACGCAGACCGGATCCGGCATGGCGTCCGGGCCACCGATGATCCCGGCCTGGTTCGGGAACTGGCCGCGCGCGGCGTCGTCCTGGACGTGTGCCCGATCTCGAACCTGCGGACCGGCGTCGTCGCCTCGCTAGCCGAGCATCCGCTGCCCGGGCTGATCGCGGCCGGCGTCGCCTGCTCCGTGTCAACCGACGACCCTGCGATGTTCGGAACAGACCTGGCCGCCGACTACGCAGCTGCAGCCGAGATGGGAGTAACCCCGAGAGACTGCTACCTGGCCGGGCAGCGCGGGGCGTTGTGCGACGCGCAGACCAGAACTGAGCTCGAGCAGATCGGCGACGCGTTCGACTGGGACGCCATCCAGGCTTCCAGCGCGACATGATGGTTGTGTCGCAGAAGCATACGAAGGAGCACCAGATGACCAGCGAGCCGCAGGGATCAGTCCGCATTCTGGGCAGCCTGGGATCAGCGGATGGCAGGGGCGTCGTACGCATGGAAGACCGCCTGGACGCCGACATCAGCGACGTCTGGTCAGCTATCACTGACCCGTCGCGGCTGGCCAGCTGGTATGGCGAGGTAGAGGGCGACCTGCGGCCAGGCGGTGAGTTTCGCTCGCGCGTTTTTGCCAGCGGCTGGGAAGGCACCGGCCGCGTGCAAGCGTGCGAACCGCCTGTGCACCTGCTGCTGACCGGCAAGGACCCGGATGAACCGCACGAGGGTCTCACCGAGGTCACGCTGACTGCCGACGGCCACCACACCGCCCTGGTCTGGGAGGAACGCGGAATGCCGCTGGACTACGTCGCCGCTTACGGGGCCGGCATCCAGGTCCATGTCGAGGATCTGGGCGCCTACCTCGCCGGGCGGGGCCGGTGTGACTCCAACGCGCGGATGGACGAGCTTCTCCCCCTCTATGCGGAGCTCGCCATCGGCTGAGCCGGGCCGGCCGCCTCGATGAGCTCGAGGATCCGGGCCGGCGGCAGGTGCTGTTCGTAGATCCGGACGCCGAACGGCGACAGCGCATCCTCGATCGCGTTCACGACTGTCGGCGGCGCGACGATCATGCCTCCCTCGCCGACTCCGCGGAAGTTCACGTCCGCGTCGAGCGGCACGGTCTCCAGGTGCTCGATCTCGATCCGCGGAATGTCGCAGGCCGTGGGCAGCAGGTAGTCCATGAACGTGGCGGACTGGTAGTTGCCGTCCTGGTCGTACGCCGATCGCTCGAGCAGCACAGCACCGATACCCTGAGCGATACCGCCTCGTATCTGACCTTCGACGACAGCGGGGTTGATGAGCGCACCGCAATCTTCCGCCACGACGTATCGCTCAACCGTCACGAGACCTGTCTCCGCGTCGACTTCGACGATGGCGCAGTGAGTGCCGCCGGACCATCCGCCTTCGCCGCCATCGAACTGGGCAACTATCTCAAGCTCGGCGTCCACGTCCGCGTCGTACTCCCCCGCGGCCGCACGCCGCCCGACTTCGCTCACCGTGATCGCGCTGTCGGGGTCCCCGCGCACCCAGATGTTGCCGTCGGTGATGACGAGGTCCTGCGCGCTGGCTTCCATCAGATGCGACGCGAAGTCGAGCACCCTGGCCTTGAGCCGCCGGGCGCCGTGAAGCGCCACGCCTCCCGTCATAGTGGCCGACCGGCTGCCGCCAGTGAGCCCGAACGGGACGACGTCGCTGTCCCCGACGACCACGCGGACCTGCTGGAACGGCACGCCGAACTCGTCGGCGGCGATCTGGGCGAGGGTTGTCTGGTGGCTCTGGCCATGTGGCATCTGGCCGGTAAACAGCACCACGATGCCGTCCTCGTCGAGGCGCAGGCGCATGGATTCCAGCCCCATCGGACCCTGCGGCCCCTCCGGCGAGCGCGGGCCGGGAGCGGCCTCGATGAACGTCGCCAGTCCGAGGCCCAGATAACGGCCACGCGCGCGTTCCTCCGCCTGCCTGCGCCGGAAGGCCGGAATATCCACGAGTTCGGCGACCCGCTCCAGCGACTCCTTCGTGGTGACGCCGACGAGCGGACGGCCGGTAATCATGGTGGCCGGCGGGTCGGTTCTGGGGGCGGCGTTACGCAGCCGGACCTCCAGCGGATCGAGGCCCAGGTCCCTCGCCAGCAGGTCAATGACGCGCTCGCGGACGAATGTCTCTGACGCCCACGGACCGCGGTAGGCGACATACGACGCCTTGTTGGTGGCCACTGCGGTCGACTCGAAGCCGAGGGCCGCCATCTTGTACGGACCCGGCAGCATCGCCTCCATGATGCCCGGAACCATCGTGCCCATCACCGGGTAGGAGCCCGTGTCGATCACCATCGCCACGTCCAGCCCGAGCAGGTCGCCGTCGTTGCTGATGGCGGCCCGGACGTCGAAGCTCTCCTCGCGCGCCTGGCCTGAGGCGGTCAGGTTCTCGCCCCGGTCCTCAACCCACTTCACCGGCCTGCCGAGCGCCCGCGCCGCGGCCGTGACCGCCAGCTCCTCCCGCGAGGCGCCGATCTTCAGGCCGAACGAGCCGCCGATGTCACCGGCAAGCACGCGCACCTGGTCCGGCTCGATGCCGAGGCGCATGGCGACGCCCATCCTGGTGACGTGCACGCTCTGCGTCGCCGCGTACACGGTCAGGACACCCGAGCCGGCATCAGGACTCGCCACGCAGCCGCGACCCTCCATCGGAACGTTCTGATGACGATGCACGTCAATGTGGAACTCGGCGACCCGGTCAGCAGCGGCAAAGACGCCGGCCACGTCACCGAACTCGCTTCGCTTATGCGGGCCGACGATGTTGTTGCCCAGATTGGCGAAGAGCGGCGGGCTCGCGGCATCGAGCGCGGCGGCCGCGCTCGCCACCGGAGGCAGGTCGTCATAGTCGACCTCGATCAGGTCACAACCGTCCTCGGCGAGGTAGCGGCTCTCGGCGATGACAACGGCTACCGGATCGCCGACGAATCGGACCTTGTCCGTGGCCAGCAGGGTGTACTCCGGCATGGGCCCGCCGCCGCCCATCATCGCCAGGAGCGGATCGGGCCCCGGGATGGTCATCGCCTCCAGGTCGGCGCCGGTGAGCACCGCGACGACGCCAGGCACGGCCTGCGCCGCGGACACATCGACGCTGACAACCCTGGCGTGGGCCAGCGGCGAGCGCAGGAACGCCGCGTGCAGCATGCCGGGCAGCTTGATGTCGTCGACGTACCGGCCGCCGCCAGTGAGGATGCGCGGGTCCTCCGAGCGCTTGATGCTGGTGCCGGTGTAGCGCTCGGCGACGATTCCAGCCATGCTCGCTCCTTCAGTCAGCTCTGACGCCAGTTACTCATGTCGGGTGCGCTCGGCCGCGAGCAGAACGCCGTCGATGATGCTCTGATAGCCGGTGCACCGGCAGATGTTGCCGGACAGCGCCTCGCGGATCTGCTGCTCGCCGGCGTCCGGATGGGCACTGAGAAGCGCGGAGGCCTGCATGAGGAACCCTGGCGTGCAGAAGCCGCACTGGAAGCTGTGCGAGTCCCACATCGCCTGCTGCAGGACTCCGAGCTCGCTGTCGGATGCAAGCCCTTCCACCGTCGTGACCTCGTGGCCGGCGGCCTGGATCGCCAGCATCAGGCAGGAGCGCACCGCCCGGCCGTCGACGACGACGGTGCATGCGCCGCAGACGCCGTGCTCGCAGCCGATATGAGTGCCGGTGAGGTCGAGGTCCTCGCGCAGGAAGTCTGCCAGTGTCTTGCGCGCCTCAGCCGATCCGGAGCGCATGACGCCGTTGACCGTCAGAGTGATGTCCGCCATCTGTCACTGCCTCTCGCGTGCGTTGTCCGCTGCCGCCTGCAGACCGCGACGCACCAGAGCGGCCGCGACCTTCTTCCGGTAATCCGGCGACCCGTGCAGGTCGCCGGGCGGGTCGATGCCGGCGGTGGCCACCTCGGCTGCCTCCGCGAACAGCTCAGCCGACGGCTGCTGGCCGACGAGCAGATTCTCCGCTTCGGGCGCGCGCAAGGGCACGTCCGCCAGGCCGGCAAAAGCTAGCCGGGCATCGCTGATCGCGCTGGCTGAGATTGTCAGCGACGTCGCCAGGCCAACGATGGCGAAGTCACCGTGCCGGCGTGCAACCTCAAGAAACGAAACGCCGTGGCCCGGCGCTGATGCCGTCGGGAACCGCGCCTCGACGAGCAGCTCGTCCTCGCGGCGCGAGGTAGTGAGGTAGCCCTCGAACCAGTCGGCCGCCGGAACGATCCGCTCGCCTGAGGTTCCGCGCACGACAAGCTCGGCGTCCAGGGCCAGGGCTACGGCTGGCAGCTCAGCCGCCGGATCTCCATGCGCCAGGCTGCCGCCGATCGTGCCGCGGCTGCGGATCGCCTCATGGCCGATCAGTGGCAGCGCGGCTGCCAGCAACGGCACGGCATCGGCGACCTCGGCCGACTCCTCCGCCTCGTACTCCCGCGTCATGGCCCCGATCGCCGCCCAGCCGTCGGCCACCGACACGCCTGACAGCCCAGGCAGCCCGTTGATGTCGACCAGCACAGCCGGGCGGGCGAGCCGCAGCGCCAGCAGCGGGATCAGGCTCTGGCCGCCGGCCAGCACGCTCGCCTCATCCCCGTGCTGGGCGAGCAGATCGACAGCCTCAGCCACGGTGGCAGGCGCCTCGTAGTCGACGTACGGCAGCTTCACGGACGCAGTCCTTCGGTGAGGGGGCGGCACATCCCGTGGCCGTCCACGCTCACCTAGGTTGCCTTGCCGGCGGTGGTCACGGCAACTACCGATAAAAGCCGCAATCTGCGTCGGGAAACCGAGAAATATCGCAGCGTCGGCCGTCCACAAGCCATTCAGCAATGGGTAGAACGACCATCACATGACGCAGAGCCGGAGGTACCGCTATGCCCGCTGCCGATCAGCGCGCTCCGTCAGCTAGCCAGCGCGGCGCACGGCACATGAGCGACCTGATCCCGCTGAACGACTGGTTCCGTCATCACGCGCTGCGCAGCTTTCCGGTGCTGCTGTTCCTGACGCTGCTCTGCCTGCCGGCCATCGCGCTCGTCATCTTCAGCGCACACATCAGCGCGACCAGATTTACCGCTTCCGCGTGGATCTTTGCCGCCTACTTCGCGGCCGCCTGGCTGCTGCTCCTAGGCATCATCGTCCGGCCCGACTACGTCACCAGGCCGATGCTCGTGCTGGTTATCGTTGTCGCGCTGGTCACGCAGGTCCCGCTCGCCATCGTGCTGGAAGACGCGCTGCACAGCACCGACACGACCCTCGGCCTGAGCATTGCGACCGTTGGCGTCCCCGAGGAACTCGTGAAGGCGATCCCAGTGCTCGCGGTCGCGCTGCTCTACCGCCGCAGGGTCCTGATGCCTCGGGACTACTTGTTCCTCGGCGCCGTCAGCGGCCTTGCCTTCGGCGCCGCGGAGGTTGTTCACTACTTCACCACCAACTCGGTTGCCGCCTTCTACCAGACCGTCCAGACGGCCAGCCCGGCGATCAGGCACCTGATTGCCACCGGGCACTCGACACCCGCGTCGGTGTTCGCTGCCCTCGTAGGTCCTGTGTGGTTCTTCATCATCGACTTTGTCTGGCGGTTCGTCACCGACCCCATTACTCACGCCTGCTGGGCAGGCGTGACCGGTTACTTCATCGGGCTCGCGGCGAACGGGCGGTATCCGTGGTATCTCGTCGCCTGGGTCGGGCTGGCGATCGCAGCGGTCCTGCACGGGCTGAATGACTGGAGCCGGGTTAACGGGCATCCGGTGTGGATTCTCGTCGTGATCGCGAGCGGCGTGCTGTTCCTCGGCTACTGCAGGGTCGGCGCCAGGACCGACCAGCAGTTCGTGGCGGGTCTGCCGCCCGTTTTCAGACCGCGCACAACGGTCGCCGACCAGGTTCCGGCGCCGGCCAGCTGGCAGTTCAGGACGCCGGCCGGCCGCCACGCCACCACTCCGGCGGAGCAGCTTCCGGCCAGCACCGCGCCCGGAATCAAGACGTCAAGGCCCTGGTGGCAGCCGTGATACGGGCGGACTTCAGGAGAAACGCTCAGCGGCCGGGCTCGTCCCGGTGGTCGATCGCGTCGCGAAGCCTGTCGACCGCCGCCTCGACCGCTCCCGCGGTGGCGAGCACCCTCGGACTTGGCGGTGTGTGCGGATGCGGATGGGTCGGACCGTGCTTCCTCGCCTTCGCGACTTTCTCCCCCAGATCCTCCGCCTCCGCAGGGCTCAGCGCCTCTCGCAGTCCTGGCCAGACCGCAGTCTCCTCGAACTCGATGTGCGCCCGGCACTCCGGGATAAAGGTCTCCACCAGGTCGTCAAACTCCGGGTCCGCGCCGCCCGCCTTGTCGAGCCTGGTCAGCACATGCTTGGCATGGGTCTCCTGACCGATCCCCTGGTCCGCCAGGTCGTTGCCGTTGGGCAGCCGGCTCCGGACTACCGGCCAGAAGTAGTGCTCCTCGGCGGCCTCGTGGCCGGAACAGTCGATCACGAGCTGCATGACGGCAGCGCTCCGGGCTATGACGATGGTCTCCGTGGCACCGCCGCTGACCCCCGGACTGTCCGCCAGGGCGTCAAGCAGTTGCTTGGTGGCCGCGTGGTCCGCGCCCAGGACCTCGAAAACGTCTGCCATCGCGTCCTCCCGGCGAAGTGCCCGCTAGTAGGACTCGTAACCCGTGCCCGCCCGGCTAAACGGTGCCAAAAGGACGCAGGAGCTGGACAATTGCCGTATTCAGGGCGTACTGCTCAGCCTCCGAGCCGGTCGAACTCCGGCGGCCGCTTCTCCAGGAAGGAGCTGACGCCTTCACGGAAGTCACTCCTGCTGAAGCTCTCCAGCATCAGCGCGCGGGCCTCCTGCTCGGCGGCGAGCAGCCCGGCGTGCAGTTGCCGGTAGACCTGGCGCTTCATGATCGCCATCGACGTCGGCGAGGAGGTAGCGGCCAGGTCGCGCACGTACTGCTGCGCGTGCTTCAGGACGTCCTCGCGCGGGAGCGCCGCGTTCACCAGACCGAGCGCGGCGCACTCCGTGCCAGTGACCTTGCGGGATGAGAACAGCAAGTCCAGCGCCACCGCGGTGCCGACCAGCCGGGGCAGCAGCCAGGCAATGCCCCATTCGGCGATCAGCCCGCGCTGCGAGAACGCCGTCATCAGCACCGCATCCTCCGCCATGAACCGCAGGTCGCAGGCCAGCACGATCGGCACTGCCATCCCGGCGACGGGACCGTTGATGGCGGCGATCACCGGCTTGGGCACGGACAGCAGATAGGTGTGGGTGCCTAGCCGGAGATCGTCGCCGAAGGACTCGTCGCCGGGCTCGGCGGCCAGGTCGCCCGCTGTCTCGACGGTGCGGCTGCCCGCACTGACGGCCGACAGCCGGTTGAGGTCAGCACCGGCGCAGAAGCCGCGCCCGGCCCCGGTGATCACGATCCCGACGACGCGCGGGTCCCGCTCCGCCACGCTGATCGCGTGCCGGACCTCAAAGCCCATCCGGTCGGTCCAGGCGTTCAGCGCCTGCGGCCGGCTGAGAGTGATGGTCGCGACCGGATCTTCGACCTCGAACAGGATCTGCTCATACGCCGTCACTGTGCTCTCCCGTCGCCCGATCAGGTCACCTTACCCGCGCGCCGATCGCCCGGTCAGGCGTCCGGCAGCCACCGCTGCGAGGAGGTCTGCGAGCACAATCGCCCCGTGCTCCCAGCTCGCAGCCGCCGCGACCGACCTACCAGCGTGCACCAGGCGGCGAGTAACGGCCGCATCGGACAGTACCGCGGTCAGCGCCGATACCCAGCCTGCGACGTCGCGCGGGGGTACCGTCAGCGCGGCCTGCCCGGCCACCTCGGTGAGTGTCGGGATCTCGCTCATCACGACCGGCGTGCCTGCTGCCATCGCCTCCAGGACGGGGATACCGTACCCCTCGGACAGTGATGGGAAGGCGAAGACCGACGCCGCCCGGTAGACCGCAGGCAGCCAGTCCTCGGCCACGTCCGGCACTAGTTTCACTCTCGCCTGGACCCCGAGCTCGGCGATCTGCCCGGGCAGCAGATCAGGGAACCTGGGATCGGAGCTTCCGACGATGACAAGCGCCACGCTGGCGGGCAGCTGCGCCAGCGCCCGGATCAGGACATCATGATTCTTGTGCGGCCGGTGCGCGCCGACCGTGAGGATGAAGAGGTCCGGAAGCTGGTAGCGCTCGCGCGCGGCCGCCGCCGCGGCTGCAGTCACGGTCCTGAACTGACTGGCATCGACCCCGTTTGGTACCACAGTCGGGTGCGGGACGACGGGATAGTGCCTGCTGATCTCGGCCAGGCTGGCCCGAGTCGGCGCGGTCGCGGCCGCCGCCCGGCCCAGAGCGATCCTGGTGGCCAGCCTCGTCCCCGTCTGACGCAGCCAGTTGCCGGCGTACCTGACATCTTGCTCGATCGTGCTGTCATGCACCGTGACCACGAACGGGCATGGCTGGAGCAGCGGCGTGAAAGTCGCGTACGGCACGTACAGCGCGGCAGCGCCAGCCGACCGGATGAGCCTGGCCAGGTCCAGGCACCGGTGCAGAGCCCCGGCCGTGATAGTCGTGCCGATGACGTCTGCGTGAGCCGGCAACGCGGACAGCGGGAAAAGCTGGGGGCGGTCAGGGTTGACCAGCACCCGCAAGAGCAGTCCGTCGGCCGGCGGGGGCATGTGGGCGGCGAGTTCCATGACCGACCGGGCCAGGCCATAGGCACCGGGCATCGCGTTGACCCGGGCGTCGATGAGAATCGAACGGCGGCCTGCTGCCATGGCCGCACGGTAACCGACGCATCCGGCCGGCTCGCAGAGCGGGACGGCGATGTGCCGCGACGTAACCTTCCGACCGCTCATGTTTGTCCTGTTGTTCAGCTACCTGTCTCTTACACGCAGCATGCTTCCGACGTGGCAACAACCGGGATCACCCCAATGCGGGCATATCCGCGGTCAGGAGACGACCCGAACATGCGCATCATGGTTGTCACGGACCAGTACGAGCCGATGGTCGGCGGCGTCCCTGCCGTCACCAGAGACCTCGCGCGAGGTCTTGCCGGGCGCGGGCACGCGGTAGCGCTGGTCGTGCCGAGCCCGTCCAGAAGCGGCAAGACCGCCGCGGACAACGGGCTCAGCGTCTATTACCAGGGGTCGCTGCGGTGGCCGTGGTATGAGGGCATGCGCCTCGCAAGCCTGCGGCACGCGCGCCAGGTCATTGCCTCGTTCGCGCCGGACGTGCTGCACATCCACTCGCCGGTGACACTCGGGCTCGCCGCGCGGCGCGGGGCCCGCCACCAGCACGTCCCGGTCGTCTACACCAACCACTATCTCCCGGCCAACGTCCAGCCGGCACTGACCTCACGTTCGGACGCGCTGGACGCCTTGTTCTATCGCTACGTCGTCCGCTTCTCCAACAAGTGCACGCACGTCACCGCGCCGACCGCCACCGCGCTGCGGCTGCTGCGGGAGCAAGGGCTCACAGTGCCCTCGCGGGTCATGTCCAACGGCGTGGACCTGCGCACCTACAGTCCGGGACCGCCTGACCCTGAGCTCAGGCAGCGCTACGGGCTACGCCCTGACCGCCCGCTCATCCTCTCAGTCGGCCGCCTCAGCCCGGAGAAGCGCACCGAGGTGCTGCTGGAGGCGGCCGCGCGGGTCAGCCAGGACGCACAGTTCGCGATTGCGGGATCTGGGCCACAGGCGGACTGGCTACGCGCTCGTGCCGACCGTCTGGGCCTGAGCGGGAAGGTCAGGTTCCTGGGCTTCGTTCCCGGAGCCGACCTGCCCGGTCTCTACCGGCTGGCCGATGTCTTCGCCATCGCGTCCGAGGCCGAACTGCAGAGCCTGACGACGATGGAAGCAATGGCAACTGGCCTGCCTGTCGTCGCCGTCGACGCCTGCGCCCTCGGCGAGCTAGTCCGGCACGGGCACAACGGGTTCCTCACCCGTCCCGGCCGCGCTGACGACATCGCGGCCGGCCTCGGCCGCCTGATTGCCGACAAGGGCCTGCGAGCGAGGATGTCGGCCGCGAGCCATGACGACATAAGCAGCCACGAACGGCACCGGTGGCTGGCCGAGTGGGAGGACTTGTACAGCTCGCTTTCGGCCCGGTCAGGTGAGCTGTGACCAGGCAGGACGAGGCGCCAGTGCCGTTGCTGTTCCTGATCGGCGACACTGGCGGCGGCCACCGCAGCGCGGCTGCCGCCGTCGCGCAGGCACTCGATCGCGCCTGGCCAGGACGATTCGCGCCGTTCATCTGCGACCCGCTCCAGGGCCCGAACGCACCACGCCGGCTGCGCTGGCTGGTCGCGCTTTACGGCCCTGCGATCCGGCTGACGCCGTGGCTCTGGGGTGTTCTCTGGCGAGCCTGGGGATCGCCCAGGGCGCTGCGCTGGCTGCGGCGGACATTCATGGCTCCCGCGTACGGAAGCGTTGCCAGGGTTATCGCGACCCACCGGCCCGCGATGATCGTGTCCTTCCACCCGATGACATCCGAGCCCGCAGTCCGCGCCAGGGAGCGTACTGCGCAGCTCCTGCCCATCGTCACGGTCATCACTGACCTCATCACCACGCACCTGTCATGGCGCGACGCTGCAGTCGACCGGGTGATCGTGCCCTCCGCGGCGATCGCGAGCCGGTGCTGTCAGGACGGCATGCCGGAAGGGCACTACGTGGAGATCGGGCTGCCCGTGTCTGCCGAGTTCTGCCGGCCGCCCGCCACGCCCGCGGAGCGCGCAGTGCTGCGCCGGTCGCTCGGGCTGCGGGAGCAGTTCCTGGTCGTGGTGACCGGCGGAGCGGAGGGCTCAGGCGGCATCGACCGCCGTACCGAGGCCATCCTCCGCCATCTCGACGACGTGAGCGTCGCGGTCATCTGCGGGCGCAACGAGGCTCTGCGCCGCCGTCTGGCCAGGCTCGCGGACGAGGCAGACGGCCGGCTCACGGTGCACGGTTTCGTCGACAACATGGCCGACTGGCTCCGCTGTGCCGACGTCGTCGTGGGCAAGGCCGGGCCGGGCACGATCGCCGAAGCGACCTGCTGCGGTGCGCCGCTGCTGCTGACCTCCTACGTGCCCGGTCAGGAAGAGGGCAATGCCGAGTACGTGGTGCAGGCCGGCGCGGGCCGGTACGCGCCACGGCCTGCCGATCTCGTCAGCGCTATCCGCACCCTCCGTGACGATCCGCAGGCCCTGGCTGCGATGCGCACAGCGTCAGCTGGCCTCGCCCGGCCCACCGCCGCTGCCGACATCGCCGATCTGCTGACCGACATCGCGAGCGACGCCAGCTGCGGCGAGCCAGCCGCCCTGAGCGGCCGGCCGCACCGCCGCCGCAAGGCCCGGTCCGCCAACCGGCGCAGCCGCCACCGCCGTCGCCGCCAGCTCGTCTCCCGGCGGCTACGCCGTGACCGATACCGCAGCTCAGGGACCGATCGCCCGCAGGGAGCTGACCGGACTCCGGTCTGAAAGCAGGTCCCCTCCGCACGGCTGCCTGACCGTTACAGTAATGGCGTGCCCGGCGATCTCCTGGACGTCATCCTGCTCGGCCTCATGCTCATGTTCGGCGCGTCCGGCTACCGGCACGGCCTGATCGTGGGGCTGCTGAGCCTGGTTGGCTTCTTCGCCGGAGTGGCGGCCGGCGCGTTCGCCGGCCCGGCCGTCGCACGCGTGCTGGCCAGCAGTGCGTCCGGGCGCGCACTGCTGGCGATTGCTGTTGCCTTCATCATCGCAGTCACCGGCATGCTGCTGGCCTCGTGGGCCGGCATCGCCGTGCGCACGCGGCTGACCGGCCGCCAGGTCACACTGCTCGACTCGATCGGCGGCGCCGTGATGAGCGGGCTGGCGGTCCTCGTCATCTTCTGGCTGATCGGCTCGTTTGCCGGCAGCGCGCCAGCGTCCGCGATCTCCCGCGAGGTCAGCGGCTCGCTTGTGCTGCGCACACTCGACCGGATCGTGCCGCCCAGCCGGCTGCGCCTCGCCGCCTCGCCCACGCTCGGCGACATCGTGAACGTCGGCACGTTCACCAAGCTCTTCGCGGCGCTCGGTGCCGGGACAGCCGGCCTGCCGCCAGCCGGTGCCAGCGTTCTGACGGCACCCGCCGTCGTCGCTGACCGGGCCAGCATCGTGAAGATCAGCGGCAGCAGCCGCGCCTGCGCTCGCAGCAAGCCTGCGGATATCGAAGGGTCGGGCTTCGTCATCGGGCCCGAGCACGTGCTGACCAACGCCCACGTGGTGGCTGGCGTCGTCAGCCAGCCTGATGTGATCACGGAAGGCGGCCACGAGTACCGCGGGCAGATCGTGCTGTATGACGTCACCAGGGACGTGGCCATCCTGTATGTGCCGGGACTGCGCGGGCCGGCGCTGAAGCTGGCCGGCCCCGCTGACTACGGGACGAGCGCTGTCATGGCAGGCTACCCGCTGGCCGGCCAGCTCAGCCTCTCCGCTGTCAGGGTGGCGCACAGGCTGCACGCGGATATCGAGGGCATCCCTGGCATCGCGAGCGTCTTCCGGCAGGTGTACCCGATCCTCGCTCAGGTCCGGCCGGGCAACTCCGGCGGCCCGCTGCTAGCCTCCGACGGCCGCGTCTACGGCGTGGTGTTCGCCCAGTCCACCTCGCAGTCCCGGACCGGGTACGCGCTCACCGCCAGCGAAGTCGAGGGGGACGTGCAGACGGGCGAGCATGCCGTCAGACCCGTGCAGGTGCCCCGAGGTTCCGGCTGCTGACCAGTTTGCCGGCCGCAAACGTCGACGCTGCAAAAGTAATTGCAGGGTAAAGCGCGGGCGAGAGCTCCGGCTGAGACTCAGCTAGTAAGACTGTTAACAATTCCCGGCCGTCTTGGGCGTTGGTGTGAGAGCACAAACGGAAATCCCTGCTAATTGGCCCTGCGCACAAGAGCGGCCACGAATTATTTCACCCGGCGGTGTTAGCTCTTGCAGCACCGTCGTCCGCGCTCTAGCATCGGCTGACCTTTCCCAAGACGGGCAAGTTTTTTGCCGTCACCACCCGGAGGTGGGAGACAGGTGAGAATCTCACGGATCATATCCATTCGGGCGAGTAGTGCCGTCATTGCCGTCATTGCCGGCGCTGCCTTAGCGCTGGCGGGCTGCGGCAGCTCGCCGAGCAAGCCCAGCACCAGCAGCAGTAAGCCCGCCTCGAGCTCGACCGCCGTCAAGACCTCTGACTGCGGCACCAAGCCAGGCGTCAAGGCAACCGGCACGCCGATCGCACTCGGCGGCATCGTGACCGATCAGCCCGGCACTTCGTTCACCGACATCGCGAACATGGCAGACGCCTACTTCACCTGCGTCAACGACAACGGCGGCATCAACGGGCACCCGATCAAGTACTACATCGAGACTGAGCAGTCCAGCCCGACGCAGATCGCGGCCGACGCCAAGCAGCTTGTCGATACCGATCACGTGGTCGGCATCGTGGGCAACACCAGCATCATCGAATGCTCGGTCGACTCCAGCTACTGGCAGAAGCTCGGGTACTACATCATCGACTCGGGCATCGCCCCGGAGTGCTGGTCGACGCCGAACAGCGCGGCCGTGAACATGGGACCGCGGTACAGCTCGGACGGCGCGGTGCAGTACGCGCTTGCCCAGCACGTTAGCAAGATCGTGTTCGACCAGTCGGACGTTCCCGGCACCGGCTACATCGCGGACGGCCCGGCGGCCCTCGCGGCCAGCGCTCATGTGCCGATCGTGCAGCTGACCGAGCCAGTCCCGATCTCGAACGCCGACTCGGTGGCCATCAAGGAAGTAGACGACGCGGGGCCGGACGGCGCAGTCATTCTCAACTTCACCCCGCCCGAGGCCCTGGTGATCCTGCAGGCGGCGCAGAAGCTGAATATCGAGGACCACGTCAAGCTGTGGGGCTGCTCGACGCCCTGCAACACCGACTTCCTGGCGCAGTCTCTCGGCCCGAAGTGGAACAGCAAGCTGTTCGTGAATGCTGAGCTCACGCCGCCCGATTTCACCAACACGCCGACGATGAACCTGTACAAGGCTATGTATCAGCAGTACGGGACCAGCGGGCCGAACAAGGTGACCGGCGGAATCGGCAGCTTCAGCCAGATGGGCTTCACCGAGGCAGAGATCGCGGTGCACGCGCTGGAGACAATCAAGGGCTCCTACACGGTGGCCAGCGTGAACGCCGCTTTCAAGGCCGTGACGGACTTCAACACCGGGATGCTGTGTCAGCTGTGGACGTACGGCAGCTACGCGATGCACATCCCGAACAACGAGGACTACACGGTCACGCCTGACAACGGCAAGATGAAGACGGTGCAGGGCTGCACTGAGATCTCGTCGGTTGACCCGCAGATAGCGGCGTACCGCAAGATCGCCGGTGTGGCAACGCTTGCACCGCCGCTATCGATGCCGTAACTCACAAACCCGCGGACTGACATGCCGAGCTGGCAGGACTTCCAGCCGTTCCTGGTGACCGGTCTCGCCCTCGGGGGGGTCTACGCCCTCTCGGGGGTGGGACTGGTCGTCCTCTACCAGGCGACCGGCGTCGTCTACCTCGCATTCGGTGCCGTGGGCGCGATGGGTGCTCTCATCGCCTGGTCGATGATCAGTGCCGGGATCGCGAACTGGCTCTGCTGGCTGGTCTGCCTGGTCTTCAGCGGCGTCGTGACGCTGGCCTACGGGATGATCTTCGGCCCGCTTCTTGCCAAGCGCGATCCGCTGGTGAAGGCAGCGGCCACGCTCGGGCTGCTGCTGGTCCTGTTCGGGGTAATGGACCTGCTCTGGACGACCAGCGGCGGCGAGTCCCGTGCGATCACGCTGCCGACCGATAACGGCGGGTTCAGCATCGGGCAGATCCAGGTGACCTGGACTCAGGTCATCGGACTCGGCGTCGGCGTGGTGATCGCGGTCGCTACCGCCGCGTTCCTGCGCTACACCAAGCTCGGCACCGCCATGCGCGCGATGGCCAACGACCGTGAGATCACCGCGACGCTCGGCGTGCCGGTCCGGCGGGTCGAGGCCGCTGCCTGGCTGGGCTGCGGCCTGCTGGCCGGGATCGCCGGACTGCTGCTTGCCGACATGGTCGCGCTTGACGCCACGACGCTCACCTTCCTGGTGATCTCCTCGCTGGCGGCCGCCCTGATCGCCAGGCTCCGGTCGATCGCGCTCACCTTCGCGGCCGCGATCGTGGTCGGCGTCGTGCAGAACATGCTGGTGCCGATCTCCTCGGTCTCCAATTACACCGACATGACCCCGTTCGTGCTTGCCGCCATTGCCCTGCTCGTGCTGTCGCGCCGCCAGGTGCTGTCCCGTTCCCGCGAGGAAACCTAGGTGCTCGATACCACCGACGTTGCGGCGAGCGCGCGCCAGCGCGCGCGCCTGCGCCCGCCCGCCACCGCCACGCTCGTGCGCGCGGGCGTCATCGTCATACTGCTGGCGTTCGCGCTGTTCGCGATACCGCAGCTGCTGAGCTTGTACTACGTCGACGCGATGACCGAGGTGGCCATCTATGCGGTGGTCTCGCTCGGGCTCGGCGTCCTCGTCGGCCGCGTCGGCCTGGTCTCACTCGGCCAGATCGCGGTGCTCGCCATCGGCGCCTGGGTAGCCGCGCGGCTGCTGTTCGCCACGTCGCAGCCGTTCCCGCTGGTGCTGCTGGAGGCCGGTCTTATCACGATGGCCGTCGGCACCGTCATCGGCTTGCCGGCGCTGCGCCTCCGCGGGCTGTACCTGGCGCTGATCACGCTGATGCTGGCCGGCGCGTTCGCGATCGTGCTGACCACGACTAACTTCCCCAATGGCGGGCACGGGTTCCTCGGCTACAACGGCGCCCTGATCAACATCCCGCCGATCAGGCGACCGAGCATCGCCATCAGCGACCCGGCGTACTACCGCTACGCCGTCGTCGTCGCCATTCTCATGTTCCTGCTGGTCTTCGCGCACATCCGCACCCGCCCCGGCCGGGCGTGGGCGGCCATCAGGCAGAGCGAGCCGGCGGCGCTGGCTGCGGGGATCAATACCACCAGGTACAAGCTGTGGGCGTTCGCGCTCGCCTCGTTCGTCACGGGCGTGGCCGGCGGCGTGTATGCAGGCGCCGCGCACTACCTGTACTCGATCGACTTCCCGGCTCAGAACTCGATCATCCTGCTCGCCGTGGTGCTGATGGGCGGCGCCTACAGCCTGTGGGGAGCGGTTGTTGCCGGGCTGCTGTCGCAGCTGCTGCCCGCGCTGCTGAACAACTGGGGCGTCTCGAACGACTGGCTGACGATCCTGTTCGGCATCGGCGTGGTGCAGGTGCTGACAACGGCGCCGCGCGGTCTTGCCGACCAGGTACCCAAGGACCTGTCTAAACTGGGCCGGCTTCTTCTCCGCCTCGTCCGGAGGCCGACGCGGGCGGAAGCGGAGGCGCCGTGATCGTCGTCAAGGACCTGACCGTCCGCTTCGGCGGGGTCACCTCGCTGGACAACATGAGCGTCACGTTCGAGTCCGGCACCTGCGGGCTGATCGGACCGAACGGCGCTGGCAAGACGACGTTCTTCAACGTGCTCAGCGGCTTCGTCCGGCCGGCTGCCGGTACCGTCACGGCGTTCGGCGACGACCTGCTGTCCATGGTCCACTACCGCCGGGCCCGGTGGGGCGTGCGCCGCACCTTCCAGACCGAGCAGGCCATCGAGGAACTGTCGGTCTACGACAACGTCGCGATGGTGCAGGAGCACGCGCACGACAGCGGCGCCCGGCGCGAGGCCGTGCTGAGTGCCATCTCGTTCGTCGGCCTGGAGGTGGACCCGCGGGCCAAGGTGCAGTCACTGGGAGCCGGCCAGCGGCGGCTGGTCGAGATGGCCAGGGCGGTGGTCGGGCGGCCGAGGCTGGTGCTGCTGGATGAGCCGGCCGCGGGACTGCCCGACGCGGAGACGGAGAGCCTGGCGGAAGTGATCCGGCAGATCCCGGCTCGCACCGGAGCGCTGACGATTCTGGTCGACCATGACATGAGCCTGGTATCGGCCTGCTGCGAGACGACAGCGGTGCTCGACTTCGGCGAGCTGATCGCCTCCGGGCCGACCGCCGACGTGCTCAGGGACGAGCGTGTCGTCAGCGCCTACCTCGGCACCGAGGAGGTCGCGTGACCGAGGCACCCCGACCCGCCGCCGCGCCTGCTGGCGTGCTTGAGCTACGTGGCATGACGGTGGAGCGCGGCGGCCGCCCGGTCGTGCGCGACGTCTCGATCGACGTGCCGGCCGGGGACGTGACCACGCTGCTTGGCCCTAACGGTGCGGGCAAGTCGAGCCTGGTGCTCGCGGTGGGCGGCGTGCTGCGACCGGAGGCTGGCTCGGTCAGCATGAACGGCCGCGAGCTCGGCAGGCAGCGGCCAGAGCTGATCCGGCGCGCCGGGATCGCGATCGTCCCGGAGGGTCGCAGGCTCCTGCCCGATCTAACCGTCGAGGACAACATCAGGGTCGCCTGCTACCCGCTGTCAGCGGAGGAGGCCAGAGCGGGCCGGACGCGAGTACTGGCGCTCTTCCCCGAGCTGACGAAGCGGCTTGGCGCCCCAGCCAGAGCACTGTCGGGCGGCGAGCAGCAGATGCTCGTGCTAGCTCAGGCGCTCGTGTCCTCCCCTCGCTACCTGCTGATCGACGAGCTGTCTCTCGGGCTGGCGCCGGTGGTCATCAGCCGGCTGATACCCACGATCAGGTCGGTTGCCGAGGACGGAGTCGGGGTGCTCCTGATCGAGCAGTTCGCCACCGTGGCGCTGGGCCTGGCCAGGCGCGCTTACATCCTGGAGGGCGGCCGGATCCGGTTCTCTGGGCTGGCCAGCGAGCTACGGGACAACCCACAGCTGCTGAGTTCCGCCTACCTGCTGCGGGGCAGCAACGGAACGACTCCGGCCTGAGGGCTGTGGCATACCACAAGGCACCGGACATGGACTGAGCCAGCACCCGACAGCCACATAGCCTTCCGCCAGGCGGCAATTTGTGCTTAGCCACAAGGAGCCCGACAGGTTGTAGGTGTAACCTCCCTCACATGGCTGACGGCCTTCCGGTGCCCCGCCAGCCCGCTGTGGTACTGGACGAGCGGGCCGTCCACCGTGAGAACGCGCTGCTGCGCGAACTGGTCACGGTGTACCAGCGCCTCACCGGGCTCACCCTGCAGGACGCCGACGTGTCGACGGTGCTGCGCCTGCTGGCCGAGCGCACGGATGCGACGGTGGCAGTAGTGAGCCGCGGCCTGGAAGTGCTGGCGGCGGCCGCACCTGAGCAGGCGGAGCCCGACGTGGCCGCGCAGGTTCGCGCCTACGTGGCAGGCCGCCGACTCGGCGCCGTGCTGAACAGCACCGCCCAGACACGCAGGTCGCTGCGTCTGCCGGAGGTCGGCGACGCAGGCGCCGTCGTCGTGGCACCGATTCTGGTGGGTGACGACGTCCCGGCTTACCTGATGACCTTTGGCAGCGCGCAGCAGGCTGAGGCCGGCGACATGAGCCTCCTGGTGACCGAGCACGCGGCAACGATCTGCGGGGTCATCCTCGGCCGTGAGAGGGTCATCGCTGCCGCCGCCCGCCAGGTGCGGGATGACCTGGTGGAGGGGCTGCTGCTCGGAGCGGGCCGTGGCAACGGCGAGGTCGGCCGCTGGGCCCGCCACCTCGGCTACGACCCGAGCCGTGACCACCGGGTGCTGGCGATCGCGATCGAGGCCACCGGCTCCGCCGGCGCGCCAGGCAGCGCTGCCGCGCTGACGAAGCGAGTGGCCAGCGCTATCGACCACTTCTTCAGCAACCGGTCGCCGGGCGTGATCATCGCGATCCGCGACGGTGAGGTCGTGATCGTGGTTCCGGACGAAGCCGGCCAGCTGCCGTCCGCGGCTGAGGCA
>Ga0335074_10002655_pt1 | contig 24399 bp, 20 predicted proteins | sample Lox_Sample_23_FD_206715 | JGI IMG/M metagenome (GOLD analysis project Ga0335074, IMG submission 206715) | Soil microbial communities from Loxahatchee National Wildlife Refuge, Florida, United States - Lox_Sample_2.3 | ecosystem: Environmental > Terrestrial > Soil > Wetlands | place: USA... | reverse complement strand
CGGCTCGACTTCAAGAAAGCCCTGTCGGGCGCGGCCGCCAGCGCGCTTGCCCGCGACCGGGCCACCGCGATCAACCCGGCAGTGTTCGATGCGGCCGCACTGGCCTTGTGCGCGTCCTGGGAGGAGCACGCCTACCCCGGCGTCCCCGGCCACGAACCCGACGCCGAACGCGCCCGGGGAGGCCAGCAGGCCGTCGCCGAGGTCATGAACATCATCCGCGCAGCGGCCCCCGACGCCGGCAGTTATCTCAACGAGACCGACTACCACCAGCCCGACTGGCAGCGCAGTTTCTGGGGCGGTAACTACACCCGGCTGCTCGAGATCAAGCACGCCTACGACCCGGGCAACTTGTTCCGTGTCCATCACGGCGTCGGCAGCGAGACCACCGGCGGCTAAGCGGCTCCGCCTCGCCCGCCACAGCGATCCGCCAATGATCAGCCTGCCTCCAGGGCGGTCCAGAACGCGCAGTTGTGCGTGCTCGCGAAGCCGGTCTCGGTCTGCGGTGCGGGTGGTGCCAGCGACTGCATCTTCTGCGTGAGGTTATTGAAGAACGGCCAGAACGGGGTGCCGGGCGAGGAGGGGAACCCGCGCTTGGCGAAGTTCGTCCAGTATCCCTTCATGGCCCCTGCCAGTTGCTGCTGCTGTGCGGAAAGCATCTTCGGGAAGGCGGCCGTGGGCAGGCCCATCAGATACTGGATCTCCGATGCGTGGGCGGCACCGTAGGGGAAGCTGACCGGGGGAAGGAACAGCTCGGGCGCGTTCTCGTCGTTGAACTCGTAGGCAAAAGTTGGCACGAAGCGCGAGACGGACTGGTCGATGGTCAGCGCCGGGCAGGCAAAGATGGCGTCGGTGCCGACTGCGCCCAGGGCCACGGACGGGCTGGGGAAAGCCCTCAGCGGGTACTTGGCCGCGATGACCGCCGCCACCGCAGCGGGAACGTCGAGTGTGGAAGAGATCATGCTCTGATAGTTCGAGGTCGTGACTGGGTTGCCCTCCAGTTCACTGAGCGCGACGAACAGCCGCCATTCGTCGTGGTTGGTGCCGTTGACAATCGGGACGTGGTTGAAGTTGCCCGTCGCGAACGCCGTCCCCAGCGTCTGGGGCAGCACCTCGCTGTTGATGTTCGGCGTGTAGCCCGGCGCGTCCTGGTCGGCCAGTATGGTCGACACGGGCAGGCTTCGCAGGCAGGCCGCGGTCTGGCTGGCGCATCCCGCCTTGACCGCGAATGCCTCGCCTGCTGCTTCGGCGCTCGCCAGTGATGCCTGCGTCAAGTCGTAGGCGGTATTCCAGGTGCGGGTGCTGGCCTGCTTTCCGGCTGGCGGGGTGGCTGGTTATGGCCTGACCGGAACCCGTTATTGCGGGCTGCTGGGCTTAAGGTGGAGTTTTTTCGGTGATAGTATCGAAAAAGTCTCCACGGTAAGGGAGGCTGCCGGTGACCGGAATCCGGCAGCACGGCTGTGCGTGGCCGGTACCGGTCACCGAGCTGGCCCCTGGCTGATCGCTCGGTAAACCCGCAGGTTGCTGCCATGATCGAAGCAGCCCAAGTGGCATTGCCCCATAGGGCGCAGGCCGTTGCGCCCAGAACGGCCCGGTCGGCAGGGCCACAGGCGATTCGAGCAGACAGCACCGACCAGCCCTAGACCAGGGTCAGGGCGACCTCGTCAATCTCCTCGCCCCGCGCTTGGGCGAAGATCAGGCCACGGCCGGTGATGGCGAAGCCGCACTTCTGCAGCACCCGGATCGAGCCGGTGTTGTCCGCGGCCGCGTGTGCGTGCAGCGGGCGTGTGCGCTCCAAGCCGAGCAAGGCTGCCAGCGTCGCGGTAGCAACCCCGCGCCCCCACCAGGCGCGATCGACCCAGTAGGTGACCTCCCGCTCGCCGGGCGGGCCGAAGACCGCCGCGTGGCCGGCTACCTCGCCGTCGGCCAGCACCGTACGCACGATGACCGCCGGATCGGACCGCACCTTGTCCCAGTGCGCATCGAAAGCAGCCCGGTCATAGTGATAGCCGCGGGTGACCGCCGCCATGTGCTGGGCCCGCTCATCGCTCATCTGCGCCCAGAAGACCGGCAGATCACTGGCACGCACGTCCCGCAGGATGATCTCCACGTTCGCTGGCCCTCCAGAAAAACCCGTTGCCAGCCCGCCTGGCGGCCTGTCAGTCTAAATGCCCCGTATACCTGCCGTCGCCGCCCGCGACTGGCGGACGCTCGCTGAGCAGGAAGGAGGGACGCAGATGAGGACCATCACGAGTTTCTTGCTGCCCGCCCGCACTTCTTGCACCAGGAGCTTCCGCCATGTCCAGCTCTCAGTTCCGCCGCGGCAAGCGGCGGTTTGACGACGACGAGTCCACCTTCCTCAAGCGCGACCGGCACCGCCGGCGCCTCCAGCCGGCCGACATGGGTTCCGAGACGTTCGGGCTCCCCGAGGGTGACCGGTGGTCCACATGGGATCAGTCCGCGCCCACCGAGCGCGGCCCGCGACCGCACCCGGACTGGCTTGTCACCGACCTCGCGGCCGTCGACACCGAGCTCGGCATTCTGAAGACCGGCAAGGAGGCCGACGTCTTCCTGCTGCGCAGGGGCGTACCCGGCACCGGCCGGTCCTGCCTGCTCGCGGCCAAGCGGTACCGGGCCGCGGAGCACCGGATGTTCCAGCGCGATAGCGACTACCTCGAAGGCCGGCGCGTCCGCGAGTCGAGGGTGAACCGGGCGATGGCGGCGCGGTCCGCGGCGGGCCGGGCGATGATCTCCACCCAGTGGGCGAGCGCCGAGTTCGCGGCGCTGAGCCAGCTCTGCGCCGCTGGCCTGCCAGTGCCGTATCCGGTGCAGATACTCGAGACCGAGCTGCTGCTGGAGTTCATCGGCGATCCGGACGGCACCGCCGCGCCCCGGCTGGCCGAGATCAGGCCGACTGGAGACGAGCTCGCCAGCCTGTGGGACCAGATGGTGACTGCCTTGTCCGGGCTGGCCCGGCTCGGCTACGCGCACGGCGACCTGTCGGCCTACAACCTGCTGGTGCACAGCGGCCGGCTGATCATGATCGACATGCCGCAGATCGTCGACGTGATCGCGAACCCGCGCGGCGCGGAATTCCTGGCCAGGGACTCGGCAAACGTCGCGCGCTGGTTCACCGCCCGCGGGCTGGCCAGAGTGACCCCGGCCCCGGCCGACCTGGCCGGCCTGCTGCTAGCCGAAGCACGCTTGTCGTAGCGGGAGAGCTCAGGTTCACCGGAAGTGCGGCATCACCTCGTTGGCCAGGAGCTCCGCTGACTGCAGCGCCTCTTCCTTTGTCACGTCGCCGAAGCACGTTTCCAGCGCCATGTAGTTGATGCCGCCGACGTCGCGGTGACGGGCGACCCACTCGCGGGCGCCCGCTGGGTCGCCGGCGTAGAAGTGGCCAACCGCGTGGATGCCCTCGAACGTTTCGGCCGGGAAGACCGCCGGCATCGGGATGTCATATCTCTGCCAGAGGTAGCAGAGGCTTTCCTTGAACCTCGCGAACGCCCGGTTGGCGATCCTCATCGCTTCCTTGCTGGTCGGTGCGAGCACCATGTTCCGGGAGATGCCCAGTGGCGGCAGGTCATCCAAGGGGCGCCCGAGCGATGCCCACTGGGCCTTGTAGGCGTCGGTCAGCACCCGGACGGTCTCCGACGGGACGAGCGCCATCATCGGCATGCCGAGCCGCGCGCACCATTGCGCCTTCGCGAACCTCCGGGTGCCGTACCATAGCGGCGGGTGCGGCTGCTGCACTGGACGCGAGATAACCGGCGCGTCAAGCAGCTTGTAGTACTTCCCGTCGAACGTGACGCTGTCGGACGTCAGGCCCTGGCGCAGTATCGTGAAGGCCTCGTCGAACCGGCCTTGCGCCTCCTCCTCGCCCGACACGCCGTGGAACGCCAGCTCAGCGGGCGAGACGCCCCGGCCTACACCCAGGTCGAGCCGCCCGTTGGACAGCTGGTCCAGCGTCGCCGCCTCCTCGATGACACGCATCGGGTGGTACAGCGACAAGACCGTGATGAGCGTCCCCAGCCGCAGCCGCGAGGTCCGCTGCGCGGCCGCTGCCAGCATCAGGTGCGGCGACGGCGTGATGGACAGCGGCGTCCCGTGATGCTCGGTCAGGTGGTAGGCGTAGAAGCCCAGCCGGTCGTAGGCCTCGATCAGCTCCAGCCGCTCAGCGACCTGTCCGGCGTGCAGCCGTCCCGTGTCGTCGTTATGGTCGATGATCCCGAAGCGCATGCGCTGAACGTAACCCCGGCGATCCTGTGGGCACCAGGCTTGCCGGGGGAGGGGACGGTGACGACAGCACCTCCTTTACTGCCGGCCCATTCGGTCGCGATCGCGTAGGTCTTCAGCGAGTTCACCGGCCTGTGGAATCATCGTTGCCGATGAGCGAGCATGGCTTAATGATCGTCGCGGCCGTATCAGGAAGGACCGGGGCCGGGCCATGTGAGCTGAGGAGGCGTCCAGCATGACGGTTCAGCTGCCGTTTGAGCAGGCTCATCCGCTGGAGACAGCGCCGGCGTTGCGCCAGTTGCAGCAAGACGGCATGGTCCACCGGGTCCGGACCGCGGTTGGCGACGATGCGTGGCTGGTTACCAGCTATGAAGAGGTACGCCGTCTGCTAACCGATGACCGGCTGGGCACCTCCCATCCTGATCCGGCCACTGCTGCCCGCTCGGGCAGGTCGCTGCTCGGCGGCCCGAGGGGTAACTACGACACTGAGCAGGCAGACAACGCCCGGATGCGCTCACTGGTGCAGCCGCATTTCTCGGTCAAGCGGATGCGCGCGCTCCGGCCCCGGGTGGAAGAGCTGACCACAGCGCTGCTCAATGACCTGGCTGAGAAGGGGCCACCCGCTGATCTGCACCAGGCGCTAGCGCTGCCATTACCCATCCAGGTCATCTGTGAGCTGCTCGGCGTGCCGTACGCCGACCGTGACCAGTTCCGCACCTGGAGCGAGGCTGCTGGTGATACGGGTGACCGGGCCCGTGCCGAGCACGGGCTGCAAGAGCTGTTCGGCTATGGCCAGCAGCTCGTGGCCAGCAAGCGCAAGCAGCCGGGTGACGACTTCATCTCCCGGCTGTGCGCCGACGGCATCGCTGATGACGAGGTCGCGATGTTGTCGATGGGGCTGCTGTTCGCCGGTCATGAGACGACGGTGGTAGCTATCGACATGGGTGTCCTGTGCCTGGTGACCAATCCGGACCAGCAGGCCCTCATCAATGATCCGGGCCGGATCAGCGCCGTGATCGAGGAAATATTGCGCGCTCCCGGCAGCGGCGGTGGCGGCGGTCTGAGCCGCTACGCTCGTACCGACCTGCAGATCGGAGAGGTCACAGTACGCGCGGGCGAGCTAGTACTGCTGCCCGTTCGCGCCGCCAACCACGATCCTGCCGTCTTTGCCGACCCCGATCTCTTCGACGTCACCCGCCAGGGGCCAGCTCATCTCGCGTTCGGGCACGGCGCCCACTACTGCCTCGGCGCCCCGCTCGCCCGGATCGAGCTGGAGGCTGTTTTCTCTCAGCTGCCAGGGCGCCTTCCGCAGCTGCGGCTAGGAGTCCCGGTCGGGCAACTGCGCCTGCGTCGCGACACGCTGACCGGCGGCCTGATCGAACTGCCCGTGGAATGGTAGGACCGCCTCCAGCCCGCCGGGATACCTCACCACCCCTGCAGCCTGGCAGTTCGTGTCAGGAGGTGATCGTGATGGTCTGCGCCGCCGACGTTTGCGCGCCGACGGTCACTGTGATCGTGGCCGTCCCGGGTGTGAGCGGGTAAGACCCGCCGTCTGGCGGCAGCGTGAACGTGATCGCGGTGTCACTCCAGCTGGTGATGGTGAGGGTGGCGCCGTCGTAGGGTGCGCCCCAGCTGGTGCCGCCCTGGGCCAGGGTGAGGTAGCTGGAGCCCTGGCTGGACCCGAAGTTCTGCCCGGTCAGCGTCACCGTCGTGCCGGCCGCGGTGGCCGCGGGCGACACCCCGGTGATCACCGGCGTCGGCGGTGGGGCCGGGGCGGGCGGGGCCTGCTCTGCGGCCGGCACCTGCTCGTGCAGTCCTGCGCTCGTGTAGCTGGTTTGCGCCTGCAGTGCGGCGGTTTCAGGCGAGGCCGACGAGCTGGCTGGTGCCTGCACTGTCCACGACTGGGTCGCCGACGATCCGGCCGCGATCGTCCCCGCCGGCGCTGGCGTGGACGGCGTCACCGTCCACCCCGACGGCGCGCTCAGCGTCACCGTCGTGCCGGAGGCGTCACCAGGGCCCGCGTTCTGTTCGGTAGTGGTCACCGCGGCGGTCTGCCCCGGGGACAGGCTCAGCGGCGTGGCGGGGTCGATGCTCAGGTCCACGGCGGCTGGCTCAGCCTGGGTGACGGCGATGCCGCCGACCTCGGTGACCTGGGCGCTGGCGCCACGAGGCAGGCCGGTGACGGCGGTGGTTACGGTGTGGGCCGCCTGGTCGTAGGTCCAGCCGCTCGCGGCGAGCGGCCTCCCGTCGAGCAGAACCGCGCGCGGGCGGCTGACGCCGACGATGTCGACGTCGAAGCTGCGCGTGTCAGGCTGGCCTGGGTAGCTGCCACGCGCCGGGCCGATGCCGACGGTGCTGTCTATGCCGCGCGCAGCCGTCGCCGTCGTGATCGGCGTAAGGCTGTACTGGCCGTTCTGGTAGCCGTTGCCGCTGCCAGCGTCCTGGTAAAGGGTGAAGCTGCCGGCCTGGCCCGGGTAGACGCGCAGGGTGAGCGGAGCGCCCGGATCGGCACCGACGTGCTCCATCGGCGCCTGCTCGGGGATGATGCCGCCGGCCTTGACGAATACCGGCATCCGGTCCAGCGGCACGGTGAGCGTCTGAGTAGACGGGCCCTGGAACGTGGCGCCGGTGAACCAGTCCGTCCACGTCCCGGGCGGGAACCACACCTGCTCTGTGGTGACGTCGCCCGGTGTCGTTACCGGGGCCACGAGCATGTCGGGCCCGTACAGGTACTCGCCCGGGTTGGCGTACGCCTGTGGGTCGCCGGGGTAATCGAGATACAGCGGGCTTGTGATCGGCAGGCCAGTGTTCACCGACTGGTCAGCAAGGGTGTAGGTGTACGGGACGAGCGCCTCCCGCAGCCGCAGGAAACTGGCCGCGACCGAGTCGGCTGGCCCGGGGTAGTCCCAGGGCAGCCGGTTGCCGGCGTTGGAGTGCAGCCGCAGTACCGGCTGGAACGCGCCGAGCTGCACCCAGCGGGCGTACAGGTCGGAGTCGTCCTGCGGGTTTCCTGGCGGCGGGCCGAGGAAGCTGCCGATGTCGTTGCTCACGTACGGCTCGTCGATGCTGGCTTCATCGGCGGCAAGCTGGGCCTGGAAGGCCAGCGTGTTCCAGGTGCCCCAGCTGTCACCCGTGAACGCGAGGGTGGAGGTGTGGCCCGACCATGGCCCGGCCGGGTAGACCTCGTCGGGGTCCTGATAAGAGCTGCCGGTACGGGAGAGCACGAAGCCGCGCTGGCCCTTGTTAGCCAGGTCCATGGCGTACAGATGGTTGATCCAGTCGTCCGGGGTGAGCCCGGCCATGGAAACGGTCGAGTTGTCGCAGCACCAGTCCAGCCACCAGAAGTCCACGCCTTCGGACTCGTAAGGCTGGTGCAGCGCGAAGTAGGACTCGGCCTGGGCAACCTGGCTCCAGTCCCAGACCTCGCAGGCGCCGCTGTAGCACGTGCTGCTCGTGAGCGGGCCGCCCGCCAGGGCCTGCGTGGCGGCGAGTTGCGGGTCGTTATCGGCGATGCTGGCGTGCACGTTCAGCGTGACGTGGATGCCCTGGGACTTCGCCCAGGCCAGGAACGACTGCGGGTCAGGGAACAGCGCCGGGTTCCACTCCCAGCCGTCCCACTGGTTGGGGGATTTCCAGTCGGTGTCGACGGAGAGATCATCGAGCGGGACGTCGTTGGCCCGGAATGCCGGGATGAGCGTGTTCTCGTAGTCGGACGTTGTGTAGGGGTAGTAGTCGGAGTACCACACGCCGAAATTGGATTCGTCGAGCAGCGGCGACGGGCCAGTGAGCTCGTTGAGGTCCTCGAGCGCCTGGCTGTAGTTGTCGCCGTAAACGAACAGGTAGCCGTCTTCGACGTCCCCGTTCGCTGGCCGCGGCTGGACCCAGCCTTCGTGGGTCCATACCGCGCTCTGGGTGTCGTCAAGGAGCCGGTATCCGGCCCGGTCCAGGAGGCCGGGGTGCATCTCGGGAAGCGCCGCCGTGCACTGGCTGGCCGTGGGCGTGCCCGACGGGCAGTTGTAGCCAGAGTCGTAGGTGGCCGTGTCGAATCCCCGGGTGTAGCCGCCGAGGTAGTTCAGGTCAGGTTCGGTCGGCGCCGCTGACCCGGCCGCCGATACCGACAATGTGTCGACGTTGACGTTGCAGCTGTCGTTGGCCGCGCACAGGACACCAACCGTATTGCTCCCTGCTTGCAGCGGGACGTCGGCGGTGACCGTGGACCAGTCATCCCAGCTCGCCGTGGGGGCCAGCGTCAGGGGCCCGGTATCTGCGCCGTTGACGACCAGGTCAATGGTGCGCGGCGCCGGGCCGCCGAGCGCCCCGATGTAGTTGGAATAACGGAGCCTCACCTCGGCGTCGCCGGCTGGGGCGCCCAGGACGGTCCAGGTCGCCCCAGCCTGGTTGCCCTGGCTCAGGCCGGCGATGAACCCGGCCACGCTCTGGTAGTTCGCGTGATCGGTCTGGATACTGGCCGGACCGGCCAGCGCGGCGGCGCCAGCGTCGCAGACCTGGTCATAGGGGCACTCGTTCTGCCAGGCGGGGCTGACCGTGGCCGCCTGGCCGGCGTCCCGGAAACTTACTGAGATATTGGACGGCCCAAACGGCCCTGATCCCAGACGGTAGCGCAGAGCCGCCTGGGAGGTGGTGATGGTGAGCCACCCATTGCTGGCCTGTGCCCAGTAGCGGGGTACAGGGAAGCGCCGGTTCAGTACGTTGACGGTAGGCAGGTTCTCGAAGGCCCCGGTCGGTGAGTACTCCATTCTGATCAGGCCGTCGCCCAGAACCTCGAACCGGGCGTCGCCCGCCGTGACCGTCGCGCCGCGGGCCGCGATCCCGGAAGCGAAGTCAACTGGCGTCGCCAGGTCGACCGGTGAATCTGGTGAAGTGGCTTGCGATGTGGCCGGACTCGCTGGCGCTTCGGGTGCGGCGGCTGCCGCGGTCCCGGTGCCCACGAGCGGGACTGCCAGGGCGAGTGTTCCGGCTAGGACCAGCAGACGGGGCGCACGATTAGGCCAGATCACGTTTCACTCCAGGTCGCCGATAACCTGAAAAGTTCAGATCCAATAATCAGCGCTGCCATCTGATTCGTTCCATTAAAATGCCATTAATATTCAGCTAAGCGCGTAGCAAAAAACTGACCGCCATCATGCGTCCCGACGGTCCAGCAGCGTCCAGGCGAAGGCGTACACAATGGCGACGAACAGGCACATCACGCCGAAGCCGGGCCAGGGCTGGAGGGTGTGGGCGGAGTGGTGGACGGTGGTGAGCTGGCCCCCGGCCAGGGTCGGCCAGAACTCGGTGACCGGGTTCTGCCACGAGGCCGGCAGCGCCTGGGCGATCCCGGGCAGGACGAACAGGACGGCGATCATCGCGGCGATGCCGGCGGCCGGGTGCCGGAGCAAAGTCCCGGTGGCGACGCTGAGCACTGCCAGCGCGGTCAGGAGCAGCCCCGTTCCCACCACCGCCCGGGCGACCCCGGGATCGCCGAGCGCCGCGTGGGGCGCATGGCCGCTGATGAGGGCCTGGCCCACGAAGAACGCCGCGAAGCTGGTGACCTCGCCCGCGACGAACGTCACCGCGGCGAAGACCAGCGACTTGGCTGCCAGTAGCCGGCCTCGCTTGGGGACGGCGATCAGGCTGGTGCGGATCATCCCGGAGGAGTATTCGGAGCTGATGCAGAGCACCCCGAGCACGGCGATCGCCAGCGAGGCGATGGCCATCCCGTCCAGGCTGACCGAGGTCGGGTCCCAGCTCAGCTTGCCGGAGGCGCTGCTCCTGGCGTAGCCGTGGGCGGCGGCCGCGCTGATGACGGCCCCGAGGCCGACGCCAAGCACGACGGTCACGGCCAGTGCCCAGAAGGTCGACCGCAGTGAACGGAGCTTGGCCCACTCCGAGCGCAGCGCGTCGCCGAAGGTGGCTGCGCGGAAGGGTGCCCGGTGGTCCAAGCCGGTGTGGGCGATCGTGGCGTCGGTCATCGGGTCGCCCCGGTCGCCTGGTACTCCACGCTGTCTCGGGTCAGTTCCATGAACGCCTCCTCCAGCGAGGCCCGGACGGGGATGAGCTCGAACAGGGTGATGCCATGGGCGGCGGCCAGCTTTCCGACCTCGGCGCTGTCCATCTCGGTGATCTCGATGACGTCGGGGTCGGTCCCGGCGTCCGTGCCGACCACGGGTGCCGCCGCCAACGGGGAGGTGCTCCCGGCCTGGACAGTGGCACCGGCCTCGCGGCAGCGGGCGGCCAGCTCGGCTGCCTGGGGGCTGCGGACGTGTACCGAGTGCTGGGAACTGGACCGCACGAACTCGTCCATGCTGGTATCGGCGATCAGCCGGCCCTTGCCGATCACTAGCAGGTGGTCGGCGGTCAGGGCCATCTCGCTCATCAGGTGGCTGGAGACCAGCACGGTGCGGCCCTCGGCCGCCAGCGTCCGCATGAGGGTCCGGGCCCAGTGGATGCCGTCGGGGTCGAGGCCGTTCACCGGCTCGTCGAAGATGAGCACGGCCGGGTCCCCGAGGAGCGCCGAGGCGATGCCGAGCCGCTGACTCATGCCCAGCGAGAAGCCCTTTGCCCGGCGCCTGGCCACGCCCTCGAGACCGACGATGCGGATCACCTCGTCCACCCGGCTGCGGGGGATGCCGTTGCTGTGGGCCAGGCACAGCAGGTGGTCGCGGGCCCGGCGGCCACCCTGCACCGCCTTGGCGTCCAAGAGAGCGCCGACCTCGCGCATGGGTGCCGGCAGGTCGCGGTAGCTGCGGCCGCCCACGGTTACCGAGCCCTGCGTCGGTGCGTCCAGGCCCAGGATCAGCCGCATGGTGGTGGTCTTCCCGGCGCCGTTCGGGCCGAGGAAGCCGGTGACCATACCGGGCCGGATGGAGAACGACAGGTCGTTGACGGCCATGGTGGCGCCGTAGCGCTTGACCAGGCCGTGGGCTTCGATCATCGCTCTACGAACGCGACGGTGAAGTCACAGCCGACACTCGCGGGTCCGGTCGCGAGATAGGTAATGCGGTCGCCGAGGTCTTCGGGCTCGAGGGTAAGTTGCTCATCCCCGACGCCGTGCTCTTGCTCCTGCTCTAGCCCTTGCTCTTGCAGCCAAGCTTGCAGCGACTCGACAGCGAGCTGAATGTGCACCCCTGATGCCGGCGTGCTCGGCAGCGCTACGAACAACTCCCGATGCGCCGGCTCGGTTCGCAACGTCAGCTCGGGATAGCGCTCTGCGAGGGCATGCGCCCCTGCCGCGGGAACCGGCCTGCACCATTCGACCAGGCCATCGCAGTCAGCGCTCGGCCAGCCCCAGTAGATGCAGAAGAACGCGCCTTCTCGCCCTTCGATCTTCGGGAGCGGGCGCCCGCGAAGGATCGCGATGAATTCTTTGCCGAACGCCCACATCCCTTGCTCGTCGACGTTGCGCTTGAGGCAGAGCAGGCTCCGCTCAGGCATCTCTCGGGTGGCGACCTCGTACATGGCGGACCTCTTTCCGCACAACCGGTTGACGAGGTAGTCGGCTAGCTCGCGCCGCGCGTCGTGGGCCGCTTCGGCCCCGCGCCAGTACTCCTCGATGCGCGCCGCTGCATCGGCCGGATCGCACGCGAGCAATTCCTTGATCGCCGCGAGCGGCAACTGCAACTGGCGCAGCATCACGACCAGGCGTGCCTGGTCGAGCTGGTCTGTGCCGTAGTAGCGATAGCCAGACGCCTGATCGACGCGCGAAGGCACCAGCACCCCGCGTTCGTCGTAGAGGCGGAGTGCCTTCAGTGAAAGGCGGGACCGTCGGGCGAACTCGCCGATGCTGATTTCTTTCACGCTGACTCCCTCGTTGCCGGGCCGATCCGGCCCGGCAACGCGAGTGTGGGGGCTCCCCCAAGGTGAGAGTCAAGGCTGCGGACCGCCAGCCATCCCCAGAAGCGGAAGGAGCGCTCGGACTCGGCACCTACTTGGGCTGCTGCTGCCATCTCACCAGATCGAACTCGTTGCCCTCCGGGTCGGCGAACGTGGTCTGCGACACGCTGAACGTCACATCGCCCGCGCGAACCTCCGGGAGCTTGATCTCGTTGAGCGGCCTTGCGCCCAGGCCGGTCAGCCGCTCGATCTCCTCCTCGTAGTGGTCGGTGATCAGCACAGGATGGACGTTGTTCTTGGCCATCCTGTGCTCGGGGGGATTGTGCAGAATCATCCGGGGGCCGCTGTCGGGGCCGGTGGCGTCGACCGCCGTGTCCCCGGCGACCGCGCCCGGGCTGACCGGGCGGCCGAGGGCCTTCCCCCAGAAGTCCGCCAGTGTGGCGGGATCCGCAGAGTCGACGGTCAGGGCCGCGAAACTCAGGCTGACGGTGGTGGTCATGACTGCTTCCTTCCTATGGTCCCTCTGACTTAAAGCGTTAACTGACAGTACCGCCGCATCACTTCAAGATGCAAGTCATCAGAGCGTCAGATCACTTCAATATTTAAGTTATGCTGTCCTCATGGACGCCACCGAGGAGCCGCGCTGGCTCGACGCCGAGGAGAGTCAGGCCTGGCGCGCTCTGGTTAAGACGCTGGCCACGCTGCCGGCCGCGCTCGATGCGCAGCTGCGCCGCGACGCCGGGATCAGCCACTTCGAGTACCAGGTGCTGGCCCTGCTGTCGGAGGCTCCCGACCGCACCCTGCGGATGAGCGCGCTCGCGATGTGGGCCGGGGCCTCGCTGCCGCGCCTGTCCCAGGGCGTCGCGCGCCTGGAACAGCGCGGCTGGGTGCGCCGTACCCCCGATCCGGCCGACGGCCGCTACACCCTGGCGACCCTGACCAGCCAGGGGCAGGCGAAGGTGACCCAGGCCGCTCCCGGCCATGTCCGAGAGGTCCGCCGCCTGGTCTTCGACCCGCTGACCAAGACCCAGTCCCGCCAGCTGCGCCAGATCGGCCAGCGCATAGTCCGTGCCATCGACCCCCGCGACCACAGCCCCGACGACTAGCCACAGCCCGCCGCCACGCCCGCACAGGCACACCCTGCTAACCGGTATCCCAGCGCCAGTCACTGTGTGTGATCTGATTGCCGGCGTAGTTATTCCGACGTTCGGCTGAGGAGCGGAGATGGCCAGGGTTGTCATGCAGGCGGTCGTGTCGGTGGACGGCTACATCGCCTATCCCGATGACACGGTCGGGGCGCTGTTCGACTGGTACGGCAACGGGGATACCCAGGTGTCCGCCCGGCCGAGCGGCTGGACGTTCAATGTCTCGCAGGCGTCCGCGGATTACGTCCAGCCCTTCTGGGACGCCATCAAGGTGACGGTGATCGGCCGTCATCTGTTCGACACCACGAACGGCTGGGACGGCGACCCAGCCGCCGGAGACGAGCTGGTGGTTGTCACCCACCGGCCATTGCCGCAGGTGTGGCTCGCCGACCACCCGGACGCGCCCTTCCACACGGCCGGGTCGGTCGAGGCGGGCATCGCCCTCGCCAGGGAGCTCGCCGGCGATGGGCTTGTCTGCGTGACCGCCGGCGAGCTCGGCGGGCAGGCGTTTTCGGCAGGCCTGGTCGACGAGATCGCGATGGATGTCGCCCCGGTGGTCCTGGGTGAAGGGGTGCGCTTCTTCGGCAGCCACGCCGGAACCGTCCTCCTCGATGATCCGGACCAGGTGGTCCGAGGCAACCGCGTGATGCACCTGCACTACACAATCCAGCGCTGACCGACCGGATGCCACCGCAGGCCGTGCTTGCATACTGGCTGCATGCCGCTAAGACTCCATCACGTCGTGATCGACGCGCATGACCTATCTGGGCTGGCCCGATTCTGGGCACAGGCTCTTGGCTGGCAGGTCCTGTCAGAGCGAGAGCGCGAGGTCGTCATCGGGCCAGAAGAGAACGCCCCGGTCGGAATGTGCTTCATGCCGGTGGCTGAGGCGAAGACTGTCAAAAACCGCGTCCACCTCGACCTCACGGCCGAAGCGGAGGACCGCGACGCAGAGATTGGCCGGCTCCTGGCGCTGGGCGCTAGCCGGGTCGACATCGGCCAGACCGGCAGGGAGTCATGGACGGTCCTGGCCGATCCGGAGGGAAACGAGTTCTGCGTGGTGCGCCCGAAGACATCGCTTATCGAATGACCCGGCACAGCAGGGACAGTGGCGGGGAGTTGTGATCAGCTGGCGGGCCGGAGGATTGCGGCTGGCTCCGCGCCGCCTTGACCTGGTTCGGCCCCGGAATTATCCGGGCACGGTGGTCGGCCGATCTCGTGGACGGCGCGGTAGGCGACCACGGAGCACAGGGCAGCCATCGGCAGTTCCGCACATGCGGCCATTGCTACGGCCTCGGTCAGCCCGGAGCCCGCGGTCGAGATGTCGAACCAGGCATCGGCGACGAGCAGCATCGCGGTCGCGGCTGCTGCCAGGCAGCGGCGCGGGTCGCCCCGGCGGACCAGCCAGCCGGTAGCGCCCAGGCCAATCGCCTCCATAATGTCCAGCCCCACCCACGCTGCCGACCAGTGCGTGACGCTCGCGCGCGCGGGCAGCGCGATGGCCAGGTACGTCAGCCACGGCACCATGCCCGCGCCGCTGACCAGGAGGGCCAGGCCCGGCAGACGCTGGCGCCATCGCCGCCGGTAAGGCGCGGCAGCCACTACGGGACGACGCCGCGCCGGGAGTGTGCTGACCACCGCTGTCATACCTGGTCTCCTGCCTGCCGCTGTAAGACCAGCCTCAGCCGTGAACCTGCGGATACCTTTCAGGGCCGCACAAGCCCGTCTGGGATTTTGCTGAGCTCCTCACACTGTCTCTGGGGGTGAGGGCGGCGTGCGGCATGATCCACGATGCCGGCGAGTTCCGCGAGGGATTCCCGCATGGTAGCTATCGTGTCCGTGGCGTTCAGCGGGCTGCGGTGGATGCGTCTGCCTGCGTCGGCTCCGCAGTGGCATTGCCCGACTCCCGCGGAAGGTAAAACTTGATGCCGGACACCGATGTCTTGTACTGCGAAGGCTGGGACACTGTCCGCCGGGAAGCGTCCGGGACGATGACGGAAGCCGCCGCCGCCGCGCGGGACCGCGACGGTGCGCAGTACGCGGTGCTGCTGCGGGACTCGGGCCGGCCGGTGGCGCTGCTCCACGTCGCCTGGGCCGCGGGGTACCTCGGCGTCTCAATGTTCGACGAGCACGCCCGGCGCGTCCAGCAGCTCGACTTCCGGGTTCTCGACGACCCCGGCCGGCTGTACTGGAGCGGTTTCCGGGCCTGGAAGCCGAGGTCGCCGCACGACCCGGAGTTCTTCGATAAGCGGCCGCGCATCGTCCTTAGCATCAACCGGGACGGCCAAGCCGAGGCGAACTCCAGCTACAGGAGCCGTGGCGGCGGCAGCGATGTGAGCACGTCACCGCGAATCCCCGCCGAGCTGCGCACCATCGCTAAAGCACCGTTCGGCGACTGGTGGTCCTATGTGGGACCGGCGTTGTTCGATCCCACGACCGCTCCGCCTGTCAGCCCGGCCGGCGCCAGGCTGACGGCGGACCCCGCCGACGACGAGGACGGCGCAGCACCGGAAGCCGCGCGGTCCGGGTGGACGCTGCCGGCTGCCCTGGGCCCGCGGCACATCGAGGCGCTGTTCACCCCGGGCGCCCGGCTGCGCTGCGGCTGGGGTGTCTGGAGTGAGGGACAGATCGTGACTGTCGGCGAACTCCGCCAGCCAGGGACGCTGCGGCTGCCTACGGGGCGCGTGGTCGCGGCGGATCCAGGCTTCGTGGGGGAGCAGTCCGAGCCGTTCACCGTCACGGTGCCGCCCGGCGAGTACCCCGTGAGCATCGCATCGGCCGCCTGCGAGAAAGAAGTCGGGCCAGCCGGCAACCAGACCACGGCCCTCGAGGAATACGTGACCGCCGTCCGCGTGCTTATCCGCGACGAACCCGCCGCGACCTGGGAAATGGCGCTGCGGCCGGGACAGGATCCGCGAATGCTGCCGGCCGGGCGTTTCTTCGGGTTCGGCGTCGACAGCGGCACGGGAGCGTTTCTCGACGCCGCGGGCCGGCAGGCCTTGCGGGCCCGCTACGCGGCGGAGGATGACGCGCCGGGGGAGTGCCCGGCCGGGCACGCACGCTGGGCCGAAGACCCGGTCAGCGGGGCCAACATGGTGGCGTACAACAGCGGCGTGGGAGACGGCGCCTATCCGGTGTGGATCGGCCGGAATCAGGAAGGCCACGTGGTCAGCCTGGTCGCGGACATGCTGCTTCTCGGCGAGGCGGAGCTGCTGTCACCCGTGGCTGCGTCCACGGCGCGGTACGTGCTGCCCGGCCCGGCGCCGGGAACTGGCGCTGGGCCGACGGCGCAGCCAGCAAGCGCCGCCGCCCTCGGTCAGTACATCGAGGAACTGCTGCTCGTCCCGCTCGATGCGATCGCAGCGCTGGCGGTCGCGGACGAGCCCGTGCCCATGCCCAGCGACGCGGCGACGTTTGCACCGCGCCGCCGCCCCGAACGGGGATCTCCCCTGTCTCCCCTTCAGGCATGGCCCGAGCTGCGGTTTCCCGATCGCGACCGGGCCGTCGGGGCCGACCCGGCGGTCCGTACCCACATGGGGCACGCCCATATGCTCCGGGAGGTAACCCGGAGGAACTACAACGACGCGGTCGCCGCCTACACGCTCGCCGTCGAGCTCGCCCCTGACTACGCCCTGGCTCTCGGCGGCCGGGGCGACGCGTTCCGGCTGCTGGGACGCAACGCGGAGGCGCTGGCCGACCTGACCCGGGCTATCGAGCTGCACCCGAACTTTTCCGCCGCTTACATCTGCCGGGCCCGCACCCACTACGCGCTGGGCCGCTACGCCGAGGCGCTCGCTGACTACGACCGCTTTGACGAGATCGGTTTCACCGGCACCGGCAGCGGCTACGCCCCGGTCATCGACTCGGAGCACCGGGGCGACATCTGCCGGCTGCTGGGGCGGTACGACGAGGCGCTCGCCTGCTTCGGCCAGGCCCTGGACTACAGGCCCGACGACGCCGTTGCGCTCAGTGGCCGCGGCGACACGCTGCGGCTGCTGGGGCGTCATGCGGAGGCCCTGACCGACCTGACCCGCGCCATCGAACTCGATCCGGGCCTTCCCGGGGCCCACGCCAGCCGGGGCGCGGTCTACCAGGCGCTGGGCCAGGACGAGGAGGCCCGCGCCGACCTAGCCCGGGCCGCCGAACTCGACCCTGGCCACGACCCGTTGTAGGCACCGCCAGGCCAGACGCGGGGGCCGCAGGATCAAGACCTGCGTATGGCAGTTCGCATTGAGGCAGTTCCAACCTGAAGTTGCTGTTCAGTGGGCTGGTTTGCCGGGATCAGACGTCCGGGCAGCACCGGGAGCGGATAGCGTGCCTGGATGACTACGGTGAACTTGCGGCACTCAGCCCGGGCGGTCATCCTCGACGAGGAGGACCGCATCTTGCTGTGCCGGTTCACTACCCCGCATCCAGCCGTACCCGCCGACGCGAGGATCGTCTGGGCAGCGCCCGGCGGCGGCGTGGAACCCGGCGAGACCTTGCTTGCCGCCCTGCGCCGGGAACTCCATGAGGAAGTGGGGCTGACCATCGACGACGATCCGGCCCACGTCTGGCATCAGGAGGTCGTCGCGCCCGGGCATGCGAAAGGCTATGACGGCATGGTCAACGACTATTTCCTGGTCCGCACCACGTCGTTCGACCCCCACGGGGCACTGTCTGCCGGCGAGCTGACTGCGGAGCACATCAGCGGGTTTCACTGGTGGCGGTGCCAGGACATCACAAGATACCGGGGAACCGACCTGTTCTCACCCCGTAACCTCGCGACGCCGCTGACGGCACTGCTCGCGAACGGCATCCCAGATACTCCGGTGCTGCTCGGGCTGTAGCCCCCGGCGCAAGCGCCCGGGTGGTTCTCACTCCAGCGCCTGCCTGGCGATGGCGGTCGGCTCGCGGCCGCCCAGCAGCCAACCGCCAACCGCGGCAATGAAGGGCAAGCCGACCAGAATGATGAACGGATCGATGGCCGGGATGCCGCCAAAGGTGGCGGACAGGCTGCTGTGGGCCCAGGCGACGCCCGCGATGCCAGCCGTCGCCGTCCCGAGCACCGCGCCGAGCAGCCCGATCGCGCCGGCCGTGGCGCCGACGATGGCGCGGCGGGTCCAGCCGCTGGCTCCGGCAGCCGTGAGCGTGCGCAGATCGCTCGCGGACTCGCTGCGGACCAGGCTGACGGTCATGGCCAGCACGCCCAGCGCGATAAGGAAGCCGAGGGCCGTAGCCCCGTCGGTGATCGCCCGTAGTCCGAGTTCGCCGGACCTGCTCTCCATTGTGACGCCGGACGAGACCGCGAGCTCTCGGGCCGCGCTAATCTGCGCGGCGGTAAGCGGTCGCGGGGCCTGAATCATCCAGCCGTACGGGATCAGCTGCAAGTGCAGCCGCCGCACGGCTTGCATCGTGAGGACCGTATTCGGTGCTGAGGTACCGCTGGGCAGGCTGCTGAACGTCTGCATGGGCGGGCTGGCGATGCAACTGCCGGACTGGCAGGGGATCCTTTGCTGGGTGGAGGACCCGCCCCAAGCCAGGTACATGCTGGGTAGCGACGCAAGTCCAGGACGCATGGTGAGGATATCCGTGGCCGGACTTATCTGGCCGGGCTTGATCCTGTACTCGGCGAGCAACGCCGGGGTGGCCACGTAGACGGGGCCGGAGAAGTTGTTGGCCAGCCTGCCCGCCTGGATCAGGGTCGCGGCCTGCGGACCGTCTGGGCGGCCCGAGATCGAGGGGATGACCGGCCCTGCCTCGTCGAGGGCCAGTACGGCCTCGGCGTGCTGCGACACCGCGAAACTGTCTACCTTCGCACGCAGCATGCTGAGCTGAGCCTGGGTCAAGGGGGCGCCCGGGTCAGGCTCGCTACTGTAATAAGGGGTGTAGACGATGACCTGACTCGTCGTCAGGTTGGGTCCGGTCCAGTCGAGAACGTTCGAAAACCGGACGCTGGCGATGATGCAGACGAGGATGGCCAGGAACACAGCGAAGCTGGTCGCGGCCAGGGCCGCCCCGGAGCGGGCCTGGTACCGGACCAGATCCCGCAGCGCGATCCGGACCGCGACCGGGACCCGCATGCCCACGGCATCGGTCAGCACGGCGACGCACAGCGCCGCGAGCAGCGGCATCCCGATGGCGATCGCGGCCAGCCCCAGAAGGAGGCCACCGCTGTCGTGGCCACTCCAGCCGCCGGAGACCGCGAGCAAGAAAAGGCCGGCTGCCAGGAGGCCGACGCCTAGCCCGGCCGACCGGTGCACGGCTTTCGGCTGAACCCGCCGTCCGTACAGAGCCGCCACGACGGGAATCCGGGCCACGACACGGGCCGGCTGCACGGCGGCCACGATAGCGGTCACCACTGCCAGGACCATCCCGATGATGATCGCCCACCAGGGCAGGTTCAGCGGGTCGACGGTATGCGCGGTGAACGCCTGAAGGTACGGCGCGTAGGCAAACCAGGCACCGAGGCCGATTACTGCGCCGGCGCCGGCGCCGATGGCTCCGGTCAAAGCGCCGTTGGCCGCCATGACCAGCCGGACATTGGCTTCTGTCGCGCCGAGCGCGCTGAGCATGCCGAGCGCCCGCACACGCCGCTGCGCCATCACCCCGAACCCAGCCACAGCCACGAGGCCGATGAAGACCAAGCCGAGCACGGCTACCATCAGGACGACAGTCGCGGGCGAAATGCCAGCCGACGACTGCGAGGGGTAGGACACGGTCGCGGCTGCGGGCAGGCCATGAATGTGACTGGTGCCGACCAGGATCGTCACCTGGGTCGGCGCGGTCACCTCGCCAGGGGCTACCAAAGCGAACTCATCCAGCAGATTGCTCGGGTTCTCGACAATGCCGGTCACCCGCCATGTCTTGCCGTCCGCGTGCCAGATGTTCCCGATGCGCACGCCATACAGCGACGCGGCCGAGCCGGTCATCGCCACCTGCCCCGGTGCGGCCGGGTAGCGCCCGGAGACCAGGGCGAGCAGCGGACCGCCGTACGGCCTGGCTGGATCCTGAGCACGCAGCCAGACGGCTTGAACCGTGCCCGTGGCAAGGTTCTGATTCTCGATCACGTCCGCCGGACCGTACCGCCTCCGGATGGCGGCGATGTCGGGAGCCAGGTGCGGATCGGTTCCAGCAAGGGATATCAGCGCGTTGGCCGTGCCGAACGTCCCGGAGTTGGGGTTGGCTGGCGGGGTGTTGGTAGCCACCGCCGCACCCCAGATGGTCGCGGCGACCGCCACTGTAAACAGCGCCAGCACCAGCACCTGCTGGCGCCACTCCCGACGGAACAGCCGCCAGGCCCAGCGGGTCACCGCAAGCCGCGCGGGAATGCCGCCGTCATCAATTTCGGGTCCGGACGGCCACTCCAGAACGCCGGTATTCACCTGCCGTCCTCGATCAGCGACCCGGGGCCGGGCCGCGAAGCGGTGCTGTCGGTCACGCGCCCGTCTCGCAGGAACACGCACCGGTCCGCCCACGACGCCAGCTGTGCGTCGTGCGTGACAACCACCGCGGCGACACCCTGCTGGCACGCGGCGTGGATAAGCCGCATCACCATCTCACCGTTACCGGAGTCGAGGGCGCCCGAGGGCTCGTCGGCCAGGAGCAGCCGTCGGTTCCCGACCAACGCGCGGGCGATTGCGACTCGCTGCCGCTCGCCGCCGGACAGCTGCTCAGGAAAATACCTGGCCCGGTTGGCCAGGCCCATGCCCGCCAGGGCACGCTCACCCGCAGCGCGGGCTCTGCGGGCCAGGACGCCGTCCAACTCCAACGGCAATGCCACGTTCTCCGTTGCGGTCAGGCCCGGCAGCAGGTTGAAGTCCTGGAAGACAAATCCGATCTTCCGCCGCCGCAGGCGTGCCCGTTCGGCAGGAGACGTCCCCGACGCCGGTCGGCCGTCGACCAGAACCTCGCCAGACGACGGTTCCTCCAGCGTCCCGGCGATCGTCAGCAGCGTGCTCTTGCCTGACCCGCTTTGCCCCATCAGAGCCACCATCTGGCCGGGCTCAACTGACAGGCTGACGTCATGCAGTGCGGTGACCTTGGCTGCTCCTTCGCCGTAGACCTTCGAGACGTGCCGTAGCTCCAGCATGTTCACCGTCGCACAGATGTTCTATTCATCTGAGTACTATACTCAGCATACCCTGCAGTTCGTGGCATAGGGGATTCACCGGCCAGCGCGGCGCTGGCTCTGCCCCGAACGTTGGCCTCGGCCTCCCGGAGGGGTGGAACGCGGGGCATCCGGCGGGGCACAGCGGGGCGAGTGTGGACGCGTAGGGGGAGGCAGAGTCCCGTTATAGGATGATTCTTATTGGCTCTGGAGGTGCGCGCATGCCGGAACTTCCGACCGGAATCGATACGTCTCGGCCGCATCCGGCCCGGACCTACGATTATTTCCTGGGCGGTAAGGACAACTTCGCCGCCGACCGGGAGGTCGCGGACAAGGTATTGGCGGGCTGGCCGGCCATTCGGCTCGGGGTACGCGAAAACCGGAAGTTTCTCGCCCGCGCGGTCACATACCTTACCGCGGAAGTCGGCATCCGCCAGTTCCTCGACATCGGGACCGGGCTGCCCACGGCGAACAACACGCACGAAGCCGCCCAGGCGGTCGCGCCGTCGGCTCGCGTCGTCTATGTCGACAACGACCCCCTGGTGCTCGCGCACGCCCGGGCGCTGCTCACCTCTTCACCGGAGGGGCGTACCGCCTTTATCCACGCCGACCTGCGGGACCCCGCCTCCATCCTGAACGACCCGGTAACCCGCGAGGTCCTGGACTTCACCCAGCCGATCGCGCTCATGCTGGTCGCGATTCTGCACATGATCCCCGACGAGGAGAAGCCAGCCGAAATCGTCGCGACCTTGCGCGACGCCCTGCCGCCAGGAAGCTACATCGTCTCCTCGCACCTCACCGGGGAGCACAGTGCGGGCGCGGCCGCCGCGGAGCAGCGCTTCCGGGAGGCGAGCATGAAGGCTCAGTGGCGCAACTCCGACGTGTTCGGGAGGCTGGCCTTTGACGGCTTCGACCTCGTGCCGCCGGGCGTGGTGCTCACCTCGGAGTGGCGGAACGACGATCCCGCCCCGCGCCCCACGCCGGCCGACGTCAGCGCCTACGGCGGAGTCGCCCGCAAGCCTTGAGCGCGGTGCCCGGTACCTGACTGGACCCCGCCATACCCGCGGCAGGGCTGCGGCCGCCGCGTAGGAGGGCTGCGGCGGCCGCCGGCCCGCTCAGTAGGTGCCGAGGATGTCGACGACGAAGACCAGGGTGTCGGTGCCAGTGATCCCGGCTTCTGAGTTTCCTTGTGAGCCGTAGCCGTCCGCTGGTGGCACCACGAGCAGCACCTGGCTGCCGATTCGCTTGCCCACAAGGGTGTCGTCCCATCCCTTGATGACCTGGCCGGTGCCGATCTGGAAGCCGGCTGGCACGTGTCGGCTCCATGAGGAGTCGAAGATCTTGCCGGTACGCCAGATCACGCCCTCATATTGGGCGATAAGCAGCTTGCCTTTTTTCACAACGGGCCCGGTGCCCTGGATGAGGGTCTGAGACTGCAGTGTGGCCGGCGGCGCGGTGTTCGGTATGTGGACCGGCGGGACGTTACCGGGCGATGAGGCGCCGACCGTGGGCAGCCCCGTCCCGCTGACCGACTCATGGGTGCCGTGCGCGCTGGCGGTCTTGGTGTATGCCCCGAGCACGTCGACAACGAGTACCAGGGTGTCTTTGCCGGAGATACCAAGTTCGCTATCTCCGCTGGTTCCGAACCCCTCTTTGGGCGGGATGGTGATCAGCAGCCTGCTCCCGGCCTGGCTGCCTTCCAGGCTCTTGTCAAGCCCGGGGATGGTGGACCCAACCGTCAGTGGCTGCGGCTGGCCGGTCGACAGCGCGCTGACTTTCTTACTTGCCGTGCCGCTCCAGGTGTATGCGGTCAGATCGGCAACTGCCAGGTCACCCTTGGCTACGCGCGTGCCGTGCCCGCTGATCAGCTGCTTCACCTGCAGGGTGGCCGGCGGATTGATGCTCGGAATCGTGACCGCTGGCTTGCTGCCGAATGCTCCAGAGACCGCGATGGACTGCGGCAGGTTCACATAAATAAACCCGGCGGTACCAAGCCCGGCCGCGAGCACCACCGCACCCGCAACCAGCAGCTGACGCCGCCGTGAGCGCCGCCTGGCCAGCTGACGCCGGTAGGCAGCAAGGGCGCGCTTGCGGTCGCGCTTGCCCTTGCTGCGCAGGGCCGCGGCCCGCTTGCGGTCGGCCGCGCTGCTGCTGCGCTGTCCGCCCGGTCCGGCGGGCCGTTCCTGCTGGTGGCTGCGATTGCTGTCGGCCTTCTTGCCTTCGAGTGTCACCCAGAACTCCAACAAGGTGTGCGGTGTGCACGAGCCACCCTGATCCGGGTGACCGGCTTACAACACCATAGGGGAGCATCCGCCATGGACAGGCATGCACGATTCAGCGAACCGGATTGCGGCTCTTCCGTAATCCGGGCAAGCTCAGTCACATAATCAGGCTCAGTCACATAATCAGCCTCTGATCGTGGCGTCCCGCGCGCCGAGCGCGTGCCGGGCCTCATGGGGCAGGAACGGGCTCGGCGCGCCGGTCCCGGACACGAATAGCTGGTCCCTGGCCCTGGTGCAGGCGGCAAACAGGACACAGCGCTCGCGCTGCAGGTCCTGGGCGTGGGTGATGGCGTCCTCGGCCTCGGGGGTGAGCGCGGCCGGCGCCGGGACCAGGCCCTGCTCGACCCCGATGACCGCCACAGCCTGGAACTCCAGGCCCTTCATCGCGTGCATGGTGCCGACCCGGACCGCTTGCGGGTCACCCGGGCCCCGGAGCGGGACCGTCATGATCCCGCCGGCCTGCAGCGCCTCGCGCGCCTGGCGGGCCAGGCTGGCCGAACGGGCCGCCACCCCGATGGCCGTGGGCTCGATGCCGGTGTTCAGCCAGCCGCGGATCCGTCCGGCCAGCGCGGCGAACTCGCCTGCCCGGCTGGCCGCCATGGCCAGCTGCGGACGCTGGCCGCGCGTGGGGGACCGGTAGCCAAGCAGCGAGTCCACCTCGTCGTCCAGGCCGGTCACAGGCTCGGCGCCGAGCAACGGCACCGCCCAGGCCAGGATCTCCTCGGTAGTCCGGTAGTTAAGCGACAGCCGCTGGCTGCGCCCGCGCACGCTGATCTGCAGGCTGGCCAGCGAGACCCGGCTGTCGTAGATGCGCTGG
>Ga0335074_10002654_pt1 | contig 24401 bp, 23 predicted proteins | sample Lox_Sample_23_FD_206715 | JGI IMG/M metagenome (GOLD analysis project Ga0335074, IMG submission 206715) | Soil microbial communities from Loxahatchee National Wildlife Refuge, Florida, United States - Lox_Sample_2.3 | ecosystem: Environmental > Terrestrial > Soil > Wetlands | place: USA... | reverse complement strand
GCTGCTCGACCCGCCGGTCGCGTTCACCTGGTGGCCGTGCTCCAGCCAGGAAGCACTCCAGCTGGCCGCCGACGGGCTGGTGCATGTCGCCGGGACGCACCTGCGCGGGCCGGGCAGCGACTACAACATCACCCCGGCCGCCGACCAGCTGCCCGATGGCGGCGAGGTCATCGGGTTCTGCTCCTGGCGGGAAGGGCTGCTGCTACGGCCCGAACTAGCCGACCAGGCCTCCGGCATCAAAGACGTGGCCGGCAGCGGCCTGCGGCTGGTCAACCGCGAACCAGGCGCCGAGGCACGCAGCCTGCTGGACCGCACGCTCGCCGACGCCGGCATCGACGGCAGCCAGCTTCCCGGCTACCACACCCGCGCGGCCGGGCACCTGGACGTGGCCGCGGCCATCGCGGCGGGACTGGCCGATGCGGGGATCGCCAGCGAGCCAGCAGCTCGCGCCTATGACCTGGGCTTCATCCCGCTGGCCGACGAGCGTTTCGACCTGCTCATCCCGGCGCGGCAGACCAGTACCCGCGAAGTACAGGGGCTGCTGAAAATCCTCTCCTCAGCATGGCTGCTCGACCAGCTGGCCGGCCTGCCCGGATATGACCCGGGCCGATGCGGAGAACGGATCGCGACGCTGCCACCGCGACACTGAGGCATGCTGCTGACTGCGCGGCAGCGAGCGCAAGCGGACTCCGCGGCTGGTCCTGGCGCGCCGGAACGGTCAGCGGCCTTACGAGTGCGACGACCACCCCGCCGAGACTCCGCATCCTGGCACCGTCCACAGCGGCGATGGCGTCTGGCGAGGCACCGGGTGCCAGCCTCGACCGGGGAGGCAGCGGGTGCGATGAGTTTGCGGCCTGGCGGCCGTCAGAATGTCCGAGGGCCGTGATAGGCCAGTGGAGATGGGGCGGAGGCCTGGTCAGGCGCCGGGCGGGCCCGGGCAGGCCGCTGGCCCTGCTGGAAGGGGAGTGCAGATGAGTGGCGTACGGGTGCTGGTGGGCACGCGCAAGGGCGCGTTCGTGCTGAGCTCGGATGGCAAGCGTGAGCGGTGGGACGTGAGCGGGCCGCATTTCGCCGGGTGGGAGGTCTACCACGTCAAGGGGTCACCGGCGGACCCGGACCGGCTGTACGCCTCGCAATCCAGCAGCTGGTCGGGGCAGGTGATCCAGCGTTCCGATGACGGCGGCCTGACCTGGGAGCCGGCAGGCAACAAGTTCACCTACGACGGTGTCCCCGGGACACACCAGTGGTATGACGGGACGCCGCATCCGTGGGAGTTCGCGCGGGTCTGGCACCTGGAGCCGTCGCTGGATGATCCGGACACGGTCTACGCCGGGGTGGAGGACGCCGGGCTGTTCCGGTCGGCCGACGGCGGCCAGTCCTGGCAGGAACTGCCCGCGCTGCGCGGCCACAAGTCCGGGCCGTCCTGGCAGCCGGGCGCGGGCGGGATGTGCCTGCACACGATCATCCTGGACCCGGCCACGCCCGGCCGGATGTTCGCCGCCATCTCGGCGGCGGGCGCGTTCCGGTCCGATGACGCGGGCCGGACCTGGCGGCCGATCAACCACGGCCTGCGATCGCAGGGCATCCCGGACCCCGACGCGGAGGTGGGGCACTGCGTGCACCGGCTGGCAATGCATCCCTCCCGCCCGTCGGTGCTGTACATGCAAAAGCACTGGGACGTCATGCGCAGCGACGACGCCGGCGAGTCGTGGCACGAGGTCAGCGGCAACCTGCCGACCGACTTCGGGTTCCCGATCGACGTGCACGCGCACGAGCCGGACACCATCTACGTGGTCCCGATCACCAGCGATTCTCAGCACTTCCCGCCGGACGGCAAGCTGCGCGTCTACCGGAGCCGGACCGGCGGGGACGAGTGGGAGGCCCTGACCAGCGGCCTGCCGCAGGAGCACTGCTACGTCAACGTGCTGCGCGACGCGATGACAGTCGACACCCTCGACTCGTGCGGCGTCTACTTCGGCACCACCGGCGGGCAGGTGTACGCCTCAACCGACGCGGGCGACACCTGGGCACCGATCGTGCGGGACCTGCCAGCCGTCCTGTCGGTCGAGGCCCAGACCCTGCCATGATCCGGGTCGTGCTTCCCGCGCACCTGCGGACCCTGGCCCGCGTCCACGGCGAAGTCGAGCTGGACGTGGCGGGCCAGGTCACCCAGCGCTCGGTGCTGGACGCCCTGGAGGCCCGCTACCCGGCGCTGGCCGGGACCATCCGCGACCACGACCGCGGCGCGCGCCGGGCGTTCATCCGGTTCTTCGCCTGCGAGCAGGACCTGTCCCACCAGCCGCCAGACGCCCCGCTGCCGGAGGCGGTCGCCTCGGGTGCAGAGCCGTACCTGATCGTGGGGGCCATGGCGGGTGGCTAGATCGGCGCAGGCGCCAGGCCGGGGATACTAGACGTCGTGCTGGCGGTAAGCCGACGTGCCGCATCTGGCTCATGTGGTCGACGCTGGGCAGCAAGCACAGCCAGCATCACGGAAGCCAGCGTCAACTATCCACAAATTGAAGAGTATTCTTCTAATAGTGGATAGACAGCCCGCCCCGGCGCTCTTGCCCATTCTGCGCTCGCAGCAGCAGGGCGAGATCCTCGCGCTCCTGCTCGGCGATCCGGATCTTGAACTCAGTCTGACGGAGATCGCAGCCCGGACCGGCGCCCCCCACCCTTCGGTCTACCGCGAGGTCCAGCGCGCTGAGCAGGCCGGCCTGATCACTTCGCGGAAGGTCGGTAATACACGACTCGTCCGGGCGAACACCGCCAGCCCCTATTACGCCGGCCTTGCTGAAGTGCTGACCAGGGCATTCGGCGCTCCCGCCGTCCTAGCCGAAGCCCTGCGCGGCGTCACCGGGATTGCCGCGGCCTACATCTACGGATCCTGGGCCGCCCGGCACGAAGGGCAGGCCGGTCAGCGGCCGGTGGGGGACATCGACCTGCTCGTCCTCGGCGACCCGGACCGAGACCAGCTTTATGCCTCCCTCAGCACCGCCGAGCAGCGCCTGGGAAGGCCCGTACAGGCCACCATCCGAGACCGCGCCTGGCTGGAGGCAGGCTCCGGGGCCTTCCACGATACGATCACCAGCCGTCCCCTGGTCAAGCTGGCCGTGCCAGAGGACTAGCCGAACCGCTCCGGCGGCGAGGCTGCCAGCAGTGTCCTCACTCCCGACAGGGCTTGCTTGGCCTTTCCGATGGCCCACGTGGCATCGGACTCGGTGAGCGGCGCCGCTGATGGATCAAAGTATTGCGCCGCATGACGGGCCCGCCGGAATCGCTCGAACGTCGGCTTCGCGAATGCCGGAATTTCTGCTCCGAATTGCGCCGACACGGCATCCTCAACGGCCATGTGCGACCCGTCGCCGCCAGTAGCGCGCAAGGCCTGCCGGGCCAGGAGTGATTCCGCGGCCATCCGGTATGCGTCGTACGCAGCGACGAACGCGCCGTCCACGTCACCACCCGCCAGGGCCGCGGTGGCAGTGGTCTCAACGCGTAGCATCGCCCGGCCGATCAGAGCCTCCGTCAGCGCCGCCAGATCTTCTGCGGCAAAGCTCTCCAGACGGTTCCGGTCGACGAGGAACTGAACTGTCTGTTCTCCCTTCGCCCAGCGCGTCATGCCCTCTCCCATTTCTGTCGGGACACAGATCCTAGTGTTCGCCCGGATGGCCGATGGCTGCGGCGTTGTCATCGACGTGCGTCCCGATGACCGGATCGAGGATAAAGACGCGGAGGCGTTCGACGTCATGAAGGACGCGTGCGGGCTGGCCGGGTGGGGTTTCAGGCGGGTGGGCGTCCCGGATCCGGTGCTGGCGGCGAACGTCGCGTGGCTGGCACGGTACCGTCACCCGCGATGCGGCGGCTGGCCGGGCCTGGCCCGCCTGCTGCAGGAGATCTTCGCCGAGCCGGCCCCGCTGATGGCCGGGGCTGCCGCCGCCGGCGATCCGATGGCGGTCCTGCCGGTGTTGTTCCACCTGATGTGGCGGCATGTGCTGGCCGCGGACCTGGCCGTCAGGCTGACCGCGGAGACCCTTGTCGTCGCCGGCACGACTCCGGGCGGTGCCCGGTGACCGGGCGGCCGGGCGAGCTCGGCATCGGGGACCGGGTCCGGTCCGGCGGCCGGGACCAGGTGGTGATCGGGGTATCGGGGCCGGTTGTCCGGCTGGCCGGCACCGGCGGCGAGGTCGTCACCTTCAGCGTGTCCGGGCTGCTGGCCGACGAGGACTTCGCCGTGCTGGATTCCCGGCCGCGGCCGGGGATGCCGCAGGTCTCGGTGCTTGACGGCCTGCCCGCGCAAGCCGTGGAAGAGGCGCGGTGGTGGGAGCGGCACATCGTCGAGGTGCTGACCGGGGTGCCGCCGGACGCAGGAGCGGGGACGGTCCCGCGGCCGGAGTACGACCCCGCGGTGGTCACGCTGACCCGCCGGGAGCAGGCCAAGGCCGCCGAGCTGACAGCCGCCGGGCACCCGGTCACGGCGAGCGCGGTCGCCAAGCGCCGCCGGCGATACCAGGAGCGAGGCCTGGCCGGCATGGTCGATTACCGGGCACGGCGGCGGATGCCGCCGCACGGCCGGGCCGATGCCGCCGTGGTCGCGGCCATGCGGCAGGCGATCGGCGAGGCGGCCGGGGACTCGACGAGGACGGCGGCGTTCGTGTTCCGGCGGACCAGGGAGATCCTGGCCGGGGCCGGCGGCGAGACGGAGACGCTGCCGTCGGAACGGACCCTTTACCGCCTGTTCGGCCGGCTGGAGGCGGGCCGTCACACGACCGGGTCGGCGAGCACCCGCCGATCGCTGGCCGCCCGTCCCGAGGGGCCGTTCGGGCAGGTGCCCGCTGCTGCGCCCGGCGATGTGATGCAGATCGACTCGACGCCGCTGGACGTCCTGGTCCGCCTGGACAACGGGGTTCCCGACCGGGTGGACCTGACCGGGATCATCGACGTCGCGACCAGGACGGTGACCGCGGCCGTGCTGCGGCCCACGACGAAGTCGGTGGACGCGAGCGTGCTGCTGGCCCGGACCGTGACCCCGGAGCCGATGCGGCCGGGCTGGCCGCAGGCCATGCGGATGTCGGCGTCCGCCCTGCCGTTCCGGCGGATGCTCAGCATCGACGAGCGCCTGGAGCTTGCCGCGGCCCGCCCGGTGATCATTCCCCAGGTGATCGTCGTCGATCACGGCAAGGTGTTCGTCTCGGAGTCGTTCAAGGCGTCCTGCGCGTTCCTGGGCATCAGCTTCCAGCCCGCCCGCAAGGCCACCGGGACCGACAAGCCGCACATCGAGAGGATGCTCGGGTCGGTGGCGACGATGTTCGCCCAGTACGTGTCCGGCTATACCGGGCGGAGCCCGGAATACCGCGGCCGCGGTGTCGAGAAGAACGCCGTATGGTCGCTGCCCGAGCTGCAGGACCTGCTGGACCAGTGGCTCATCGCGGAATGGCAGAACCGGCCGCATGACGGGCTCCGCGACCCGCTGCACCCTGGGCGGGGCGTTCAGCCCGAACGAGAAGTACGCCGCCCTGATCGAGACCGCCGGATACGTGCCGCTGGCCCTGTCACCCGATGACTACATCGAGCTGCTTCCCGCGACCTGGCGGGCGGTGAATGCCTACGGCATCAAGATCAGCCGCCGCGTCTATGACGGGAAGGAGCTGAACCCGCTGCGGATGCAGCATTCCGGGGTCACCGCCCGCAAGGGGCTGCACGAGGTTCACTACGACGCCTACGACATCTCCCGGGTCTGGGTCCGTGACCACTGGAACGGCGGCTGGATCACCGTGTTCTGGACCCAGCTGCACCGGGTCGCGGCCCCGTTCGGGGAAATGGCCTGGGACCACGCCCGCAAGCTGATGCCCACCGCTACCGAGGCCGAGCTCGCCGACGCGGTCCAGGACCTGCTCACCCGGGCCGGCCAGGGACCCGGCGACAGGAACGAGCCGGCGCCGTCCGGGAAGCGGGACCGGCGGGTCGCCGGCCGCACCAGGGCCGCCGGCCCGGCCATGCCAGCAGGCCCGCAGCCAGAGCCGGGAGCCGAACCGGGAGGCACCGACCGCATAAAGTACTTTCCACTCGAAGCCGGTGCCGTCCCAAAACTCGCTCATACCGCTGATGCCGATCTGCGCTTGTTAGGCTGCTCTGCGGTATTCGCTGATCAGGCCAGCCAAGACACACCGGCGCTCGATCCGGCGGTGATATCGACGGCGTGGCCAGGCTGGCAGAGCGAAGGTTGCTGCTGCGAGCCTTGGTGCGACCGGCGGCCGCTATAGTGTCGGCCTTACTCGGCCAGCACGTTGCGGTGGCGCCGCTCGCCGAGGATCAGGACGTGGTCCAGGCACTTGCGGCGAAGTGTGCCCCATGAACCGCTCGGCATATGAGTTCGCTCGCCGCGACTGGACCGGCGTCTTTGATCACCGATGTGCAGTTACCGGCGAAGATGTCATCGAATGCCGCCGTGAACTTGCTGTCCTGGTCGCGGATCAGGAACTTAAACTGTCTGTCCTGCTGGCTGAAGTCCAAGAGCAGGCTGCGGCCTGCTGAGCGGTCCAAGGCCCAGACGGATGAGCCGTCAGCGCCAGAATATAGCTGGCCGACTTCGAACTGGGTGCGCGGCTTGGCCGGACCGTCGGCACACGCAGCGACCTCGCGGCGAGCATGGTGCTCGTCGCGATCGGGGCGGCGGTGGCCGCTGGGGTTGGGTAGCACACGCCTGGCGTGCCAGGATTCGGGATATGGAAACAGGCCGTCCGCGGGCCGCGTCGAAGTAGCATGAAGCACACAGTTCGCCGCCTCACCACGGCGGTCCTGCTGACCGCCACGCTTGATGACTGTGCGACGTTCTTGGCCAACCAGGGCGTCACTGCTTTCTGCCTACTTCGTGAGAGAATATGTGTAAATGGCGCTGGATGACGCTGGAGTGAAGCACCTGGAATTCCTCCAGGCCGTTATCACGCGGATGGCCAGCAATTCCTTCTTCATGAAGGGATGGGCGCTATCGGCCGCCGGCCTGTTCTATGGATTCGCGGCGAAAGGCACCAGTTGGCAAGTCGCGGCGATCGGGCTGCTGCCCGTGGTCGCGTTCTGGGGGCTCGATGCTTACTACCTTCGCCAGGAACGGCTGTACCGGAAGCTGTATGACGCCGTCCGTCGCGGCGACGGCTCGGTTGAGCCGTTCTCCATGAACGCGCAGCCTTACGCGGGTGAGGTGGCGGATATCCTGGCGACCGCGCTGTCCAAGACGGTACTGCCGTTCTACGGACTGATCTTCATGACCGGCGTCGTCGTCATCGGTGCGATTCACTGACCGGGACCGAGGCCCCGCTTATCGCCGCGCAGGCATCCGCGATGATCGCGGCCATGTCCTCACGCACCTGCTCCGCTTCAAGCCATGACTCGCCTCGCGGCCAGAGGTGCCCGAAGTGATCCCCCGACCAGCGCGGCACGACGTGCAGGTGCAGGTGGAGTTCGGTCTGCGACGCGGCGACGCCGGCTGAGGTGATGAGGTTCATGCCGTCCGGGCGCAACGCGGCGGCAATGGCCCGGCCCACCCGGATCGCTTCGTTGGTGACGCTCGCGGCGAGCTGCGGGGCAGCTGCCCACAGATCAGGGACGTGCGTTTTGGGGATGACCAGGGTATGCCCGATGGTGACCGGTCGCAACGGCAGGAAAGCAAGCGTCCCGGCCGTGTCGGCTACCACTTGGGCGGAGAGTTCCCGCCGGGCGATACGGCAGAATTTACATTCTCGTGTCATTGCTACCCCATCGTTCGCAAAGCAAAATAGTAACCCCAGGTCGAGGTACGGAGGGCTGGCGTAGATGCTGATGGTCCCGGCGGCAGGTGGCCGACGGCTGGCGGTTTCTGAGTTCGGGGCAATGGACGGGAAGCCGGTCTTCTATCTGCATGGGACGCCGGGTTCGCGGCTGGGACCGCGGCCGCGCGCGCTGGTGTTGCATCAGCTCGGCGTACGGCTGATCATGTTCGACCGGCCCGGCTACGGCGAGTCGGACCGGCAGCCAGGGCGGACCGTGTCCGACGGGGCCGCCCACGTCGCCACGATCGCGGACGCGCTCGAATTCGACCAGTTCGCGGTGGTCGGGCGGTCCGGCGGCGGGCCGCACGCGCTGGCGTGTGCCGCTCTGCTGCCCGGCCGGGTGACGCGGGCCGCCGCCTTGGTCGCGCTGGCGCCAAGCGAGGCTGATGGGCTGGACTGGTTCGCCGGCATGACGAGATCCAACGTCACCGAGTTCAGCGCGGCCCACCACGGCAGGGATGCGCTCGCCAAGCGGCTTCGGCTGGCTGCCGAGCGGATCCAGGCCGATCCGAGCCGGATGATCGCCGCCCTATACGCCGATCTCACCGACGCCGACAGGCGCGTGGTCGCGGATGTCGGCATCCGGCGGATGCTGGTCAGCAACTTCGCCGAGGCGTTCCGCCGCTCCGCGGACGGCTGGATCGACGACGTGATGGCGCTGACCGCGCCGTGGGGGTTCGACCCTGGCGACATCACCACTCCCACGCGAGTCTGGCATGGAGCGGAGGACAGGTTCAGCCCGGCCGGGCATTCTGCCTGGCTCGGCGGCCGGATCCAGGGGGCGACTGTGGTGCTCGAACCGGGCGGGTCACATTTCGGCGCGTTGCGGGTCCTGCCTGGCCTGCTCCCCTGGCTGGCCGCGGCGTAGCCCGGCTGCTACGGCGTGGCCCGGGGAGCGCTCAGATCGGCTGGGGCTCAAGGTCCCGGTTAAGCCGCACCCCCTCCTGCGCGCTGGCGACCGACGGGTGGCTCTCGCCGAGCACCCTTATCAGTAGCGCAATCACCTCCTTGCGGAGCGTGTCCGCATCGGCAGACCTGCCGTGCGCGCGCAGTGTGATGGCCAGGTTGGACTGGCACGCAAGGGTGTCTGGATGCATCTCGCCGAGGACCTGCCGCAGCTGCGAGAGCGTGGTCCGTTCCAGCTGTTCCGCGTCGTCGAGCCGGTCCAGGTCGGCGAGAGAATTCGCGACGTTGACCGCACAGCCCAACGCGTACGGGTGGTTTGCGCCGAGCATCTGCGCCAGCCCGCGCCGGGCTTGCTCGCCAGTCTCGTAGGCCTCTTCGGCGTGCCCGGTGCCGCGCAGGTAGCTGGACAAGTTGGTGGCGACCAGCAGTGTGTACGGATGCCCGGACCCGAGCAGCCCGCGCTGCGCGTCCAGGATCTGCCGTGCGGTCTCCTGCGCCTCTTCCTTCTCACCGACCGCGGACATGCAGCTGGCCACCTCGGCCCTGGCCGCGAGCGCGTCGGGCGTGTCGGGGAAGATCATGTCGAACTGACTCCATGTGCGGTCCGCAAGCTGGCGCGCCTCGGTGCGTTCCCCGGCCCGGCGCAGGGACACCGCCAGGCTCTTGGCCATCCGCAGCGCTTCGAGGGTCTTGTCGCCGATCAGCTGGTTGTACCGGTGCGACGTGGTCCGCAGCATCGTCACCGAGGTCGCGAACAGCCCGGCTTCGCGAAGGTCCTGCGCCAGGTACGACGCCGAGAGCAACGTGTCGGGATGATCCGGCCCGAGCACCGCGCGACGTGCGTCCAGCGTCGCCTGGTCCAGGTCGCGAGCGCTGAAGCAATCGCCGACCAGGCGATACGACACCGCAAGGTTGTTAGCGGCAGAGAGCAGCCGCGGGTCATCCTCGACGAGCAGGTCCTTCAACCGTCCGTGGACCTGGGTGGAGATGTCGAGCGCCTCGGCAAAGCGGCCGAGCGCCCGCAGGTCCCCGGCCAGCCCGCCGGCGGTGATCCAGGTGTGCGGATGCCCCTCGCCAATCGCCGATGACTGCCGTTGCCGGCGAAACACCTCGTCATCGAGTTTCCGCGCATCCTCATACTTCCCCTGCGACCGCAGCACGTTGGCGAGCTGCGACTGCAGGTACAGCCGCTGCCAGTGATCGCCGCCCAGCTCGGCCTCCCAGGTCTCCGCCAGCTGCTGACCGAGCGTCATAGCCCGCTCGAAGTCGTTGCGCTTCCACAGGTAGCGGACCATGTCGATGAGCATCTGCCGGGTTTCCTCGTTCCCGCAGGCAGAGGCGCGCGACGGCACAAGGTGCGGCAGGATCTGGTCGAACCTGTGCCAGTCGGCCGGGTTGTCGGCAGAGCCCCGCGGGATCGCCCCGTGCAAGATGAGGTGCACGTCGTGGCAGGCGTCGTCCTGCCGCTCCGGCGACATCCGCTCCCGGACGACTGCCTGGACCAGCCGGTGCACGGTCAGGCTGTTGTTGCCTGGGTCGACTTTGGCCAGCGCGAACCGGCTGAGCTCGCGGACCACCCGGCCGAGGACGAGACGCTCGCGGAGCGTGTCGTCGTAGCGGGCGAGCAGGTGAGCCATCTCCTCGCTGTAGATCATGTCCAGCGAGATCGGATCGGAGGCGAAGAATGCGCACAGCTCGAGCATCCGGGCGGCGGCCGGTGAGGCCTGGCTGAGCTGCTCGAACGACAGGTCCCAGGTACTTGCCACCGACGCCGGATAGTCCGGCGGCGCATCCAGGGCGGCGAGCGCCTCCGCGGTCTTCTTCTCCAGCCGCTCCAGGTAGGTGTCTGGCGGCGTCCCGGTCTGCTCCAGCAGTGCGGCGGCCTGCTCGACCGCTAGCGGCAGGTAGCCGAGCGCGGCGCTGATCTTCCTGGCGTGCTCCGCGGACAGACCCGGCACGCGCCGCATCAGGTGATCCGCGCTCTCCGTCGCCGTGAACACGTCCACTTCGAGCGGCTCTGCCACCCTGGACCAGGCCTGGTTGCGTGAGGTGATCAGTACGTGCCCGTCACCGCCAGGCAGGTAGGCTTCTAGCTCTTTCGGGTCGCCCGCATTGTCGAAGACCAGCAGCCACCGCTCGTACGGGTCGCCGCGGCGCAGCCGGTCCCGCCCCGCCTGAGCGGCGTCGCCAACGCTCTCGCCGACCGGGAACCCGAGCCGCCCGGCGAGGTCGGCGAGGGCGTTGTTTATCAGGTCCGGCTGTTCCGCCGAGATCCACCACACCAGGTCGTAGTCCGCCTTGAACCGGTGTGCGTACTCCAGCGCCACCTGGGTCTTCCCCACGCCGCCCAGGCCGTACAAGGCCTGCGGCACCACCACCGCCTGGCTGCCGCTGAGCAGCTGGGTACGCAGGTCCTCCAGCACCGACCCGCGGCCGGTGAACCGCGCGTTGCGCGCGCCGACGTTCCAGATAACCGGATTCGCGCCGCCGCCCGGAAATCGCGGGCCGCCGGGAGCCCGGCCGGCCGGATGCTCAGCCTGCCGTACCGGCCGCTCCAGCGCGGTCAGCAGTGCCTCGGTCGCCCGCTCCTCATCGAGCCCGGACAGATCGACCGCCGAGACCGCCGTGAACGGGACGCCCAGCTGCGCGTCGAGGATCCGCAGCGCGATCAGCCGTCGCGGCGGCTGATCCGTGCCCGACCGGGTCACGTCAAGTATGCTCCAGGCCTCACGGGCCTGGCGGGACTGCACGTAGCTTGGCGAGAGCAGGGCGATCGTGCGGGTGACGGCGCTGAGGTTCTCCGCCAGCACGTCCGTGGCCTGAGTGCCCGCACAGTGCGTGATGACTCGGAAGCCGGACCGGTTCAGCGTCCGGGCTATCCAGTCGACCCAGGGTCGGTCTTCGGAGACATAGCTGAGCACCATCTCGGTGATATCTGCTGGCCGACGGCGCTCGAACCTGCGCAGGGTGTCGAGCCGGACCTCGTCATCGATCGGCGCGTAGCCGGTGACCTCATGCTCGCTGATCTCGGCGGTGAGCCGCTCGAAGGCGGCCAGCATCGAGCCGGGCGAACCGGGCGGATCGCCGAAGACCGCGAGCGTTTCCTCGAATGCGTAGAATGCCCGGTAAGGGACCTCCACGGCCAGCCAGTACTTAGCCGCCCCTTCCGGGCTCATACCCCTTGGGAACCGGTCGAACAGCGCCCGGGCGACCGCCCGGCCAGTCTCCACCTTGGCGTTCTCCCCGTTTTCGATCCGCATAGGCACAGGGAGGATCCGGATGCTGCGGGCTGGATACCACTCGTCGATATGCCGTGCGACGGCCGCCGCGCCCTCGATGCTCTGGGTGCTGAGCGTGAAGCAGTCCACCAGCACGTCCGGCATCTGCACGGTGCAGATCTCGGCGATGTCACTCAGCCCTGTCCGGCTGTCGATGAGCACGTAGTCGTAGTTGGCCTTCATGTCGGCGCGCAGCGCATCGAAGAATTGTCCGCCGCCGAGCCGCTCATAGAAGTTGTCCCAGTCGGTGCTGGCCACCAGCGAAGAGTAGTCGCGGTTCTGCCGACCCGCCGACAGGAAGGCCAGATCGCCTTCGCCAGGAAAGGTCCAGTCGAGGGAAACGGCGTGCCCGGCGACCTTTGCATACTGGCGGTGCCAATCGGATTGGCGGCGGGCCGGCTTGGTCGCCGCCCATGAGTAGTCGTTGATCAGCTCGATGATGCCCGGCGTGGTGGCCAAGTCTTCCGGGTCGAGGAACGGCTGGAAGAACTTGTGCAGCCCGGGGGACTCCAGGTCCCAGTCGACGGCCAGCACTCTCTTACCCGCCTGCGCGAGAATCCAGGCGGTGTTGGCCAGTGCCATGGTGCGCCCGGTACCGCCTTTGTAGCTGTAGAACGTGACGATCTTTCCCTGGCCTGGTTCGCGCATCTGCTCTCCGGTGTTCATGATCCCGGCCCGCCGAGGGTGGGCTTGTCCATCGATGGCGGCTCCGTCGGCGGGTAGGCCGGCGCCGTCCTGAAGTGCGTGACGATCGCCTCGTTCACGACCTTCGGAAGTTGCGAGCGGAACGCCTCGGGCGTTGGCACACGCGGAGCGGAACCGGTCAGCGCTAGGCTCGCTGGCATGGCGGTGCGAAGATCCTCGTCCAGCCGCGCCGCAGCGCTCGCTGTCTCCTCGTCTGCATCACTCCACGGGACCAGGATGTGGACCGGTTCGGCGTCGAGCACCCGCAGCTTGTCTCTGATCGAGGGCACCGCCGCGGCCCAGGGATCGAGGATGACCACCACGGGCGACTGCGGCGGCGAGCCAACGCCGACTGGGCTGGAGTCGATCCCCTTGGCCACTGCGGAGTCGATCCCGTTGATCACGGCGTGGTGCCCTAGGCCGGCGATGATCCGTTCGGCCTGCTGCGCGATCGGCAGGGGATCTGCCGCATCCCGGTACGGTGTCCATTCGAGCATCGTCCGCCCGTAGTAGTACGCGCTCCGGCCTCCGCCGCCTGGGCAAGCGGCCACGATGACCCGGATCTGGTGGATGACCTGCGCGGCCTGGTGCTTGGCAAAAGCGCTCGGTATTGTTGCCAGGTCCATGGGCTCGCACGTCGGAAGGTTTGTCGCCTCCGCCGTTTCCTTGATCACTTTCGCGAGCGCGAATAGCGAATCCTCATAGGCTCTCTGGTTGCTCTTGAGCGTCATCAGTCCGTAGATGCCGTAGTCCTGGTATCTCTGCGAAAGACCAGGCGGGATCAGATTCATGTTGCTGAACTGTGGCGGCAGTTCGTCCAGCCGGAACGGGGACCACAGCAAGGGCACCATCGCCGCGTGGACCGCGCCGTGTTCCGGGTGCATCCTCGCTCTGCGGGTGAACGCTTCCCACTCTTTACCGCAGAATTCGCTGGTGAAGTACGGCGGCCAGAGCACCGGAACGAAGACCCGGCAGGAGGCAAGCGCCTCAGCGAGTTCCCCCGGCCACTCGGCCGCAAGCGGCACCTGCACGTCACGGAATCCTGGGTTCGAGCTTCCGACCAGGTTATAGACCTTGTCCCGGAGGTCATCGAAGAGCTTCCTGGACCATCGATCGGGATCACGTGGACCGTATACGGACCGGTGGTAGCTGAAGAAGAAGTACGGCGGTACTTTCCCTCGCACCGGCACGCCGCCAGGCATTGCGCTCCCTTCCCCTCGCAATATAAGGGGACAGGGCTATTCCTGTGAATCCCGGGCTCGGTGGGCGCCTAGCCATGCCGCGGCGAAGTCAACGGCGGTCCGCAGCGGGATCAGCGCCGCATCCGCGGCACCGACCGTTCCGGTGCTCACGTTATTCGTCGCCGCCAGCGCCTCTCCTATCGCGGCGAAGTCGCTGTCGTCGAGCACCACATCCCGGTAATGCCACCACTTCCGCCGCCCATTTCGCAGCACCGCGCACGCGTACCGGCGCCGCGGCGGGTGTGCCGTATACCGGTACTCGGCCAGATGGAACGCGGTGCAGTTGGCGTAGCCGACGCCGAGCAGCAAGATCTGTGCATCGGCATCGTAGAGCCGGGCGAGTGGCGAGCGCTCACCAAGGTGACAGTCGGGTGCGTGGCCGTGCATGAAATGCTCGCTGAGCGCGCCGATAGCGGCGAATGAGGACTGCGGGTGCGCGCTGCGTACTGCCCCCTCGCTGGTCCGCACCTGCTCGGCGATCAGCCCGGTCCCGGTGCCGGGCGTGGTTGCCGCGTCGAACGGCGGCATACGGCGACGATAGCGGCGCCGCTGCCACCAGGTCATGTCGCGGGCCCGTTCGCGGTACAGGCGAGAGGTGTCGGAATTACCCGGGGTCATCGCCGGCACGACGAGCGTCCCGGCCGGGCCGAGCACGTCGCGGAGCGCGCCAACGACAGTCGCCGTTCCCCCGTCTACCCAGCCGAGGCTGCGCAGCGAGGCGTGGAGCAGGATGCGCTGCCCCGCGCCGACGCCGAGCTTGCGCAGGTCTGTGGCCAGAGAATCCCGCGTGACGTACGGTCTACCCGTCTCCATGGGCCTGCTCCGCCTTGCGGTTGCCGTGGGCGGTCAGCCAGGCGCGGCGGTGTGCGCTGGTCTCCTGCTGGGCCAGCAGCCGCGCGGCATCCGGAACAGGCTCGGTCAGCCAGCCAGCCGCGGTTGCGCGCATGCCGACCACGAAACGTCGGCCCACCTCGGTCAGCGCGGCCGAGGCGGCGAGCGTGTCGATTGCTTCCATGGTCTGCTGCCGCCAGCGAGCGAAGGCCGCGGCCGCGGTCTCGCTGCCGGTGGCCAAGCGCCGGACGCGCCAGTAGTCGGTGACCGCCAGGTGCGCATAGCTGCCTTGCAGCAGGCCTTCGAGCGGTCTTGGGTCGTCCCGCCAGGGCGCGTAGTACTCACCAGCATCCGCGGCGTCGTGCAGATCAAGCACGTCGAGCACGGCACCCAGCTTGACGTGCTGGAACTCGTGCATAAGCAGTAGCGCGAGCGCGGCCGGGTCGCCGGGCCGCGCGATTGCCACCGCGCCGAAGGCATCCCGGGCGGTCGCGCTCGCATGGCGGCCAGGGTCCGCGGGCGCGAGCGGCACCACCACGGACAAGCCCGCGGCCAGGCCCGGTGCGTACCGCGGATAGTCTCGCTCGATCAGCTGCCAAGCCGCACAGAACTCGTCCTGCCATGCAGCGAACTCCTCTTCGGCCAGTCGCGCCGCCGCAGGACGCCCGTAGCAATCCCGGTACGGATCGAGATCGTCGATCACGATGCTGACTGGCCCGGCGGTCAGCGTGCGGAGCGGGATCGGCGTGCTGCCAGCCGGCAACCTGGCGGTACCGCCGCTGATCTCGATCGGTACCGTATCGGCGGTCTTATCCACCCGCCAGCTGCCGATGCCCGGCAGATGCACCAGTCCGGTCCGTACCGGAAGCCCCAGCCGGGCATCTGCACCCGCGCGGATCGCCGCGGCGGCGGCGACCACGACCAGATCGGCCGCCTCCGCCTGCCCGCGCAGGCATCGCGCGGCCCAGACCCGAACGCACGGGTAGCCGAGCACGGCGTCCACCGCGTCGCGGTGCGTCCGGTCGAGCCGACCGAGTATCGCCCACGCCCTGTCACCGGGTACCGCTTCGCCCCGGACACCGTCCCGTGGTGTCCGGGGTACAACGGACACCAGCGCGCGGCGCATCGTCCGCTGCGATTCGGCGAGCATTCTGATCTCGTCCGCGCCACCGTAGCCCGTCGCCAGGACGTCCAGCGCCGGACCGGGAACGGCGAGCGGGTGGGGCCGCGTCCGGCTGCGGACATGGCCGATAAACGCGAGCAGGTCCGCGCAGTAAACGCTGGGATGGTCGAAGCTGTCCGAACCATACCGGTGTGCATAGAGCCCGCCTCCGCAGCTGTCCACGACTGGACACGCGCGGCACTGCGCTGCGAGGCTGGCCAGGCCGCGCTGGCGCGCGATGATGCCCGGGTGCCCGGCAGCCTCGTCGAGGCTGTGCGCGAAGACGTCGTACCCAGTCGCCGGGGCGCCGTCGAAGGCGGTCTTGAGCGAGTCGGCCTGCTCCAGCGTCCCGTCCGTCTCGATGACCAGCAAATCGCTCGGCTCGAGCCCGAGCGATTCGGTCAGCGTGCCGCCGCCGTGTGAGGTCTGGATGATCGAGTCGAACATGCGGACCGGCATCGGCATGCCATCGGCCAGCCAGGCATCGAAGATAACTGCCAGCCAGGCCGCGTAGGCGGTCTTAGCATGGCCCGGCCCCGCCGGGCGGTAGGGCGGGGTGTCCCAGGTGGCGTGCGGCAGCAGGAAGTCGATGGCAGGCGGGGCATGCATGGCGAGTTCGCGGTACACCGCGACCGGGTCGTTCCGCACGTCGACGGTGCATAGCAGCCCGGCGTACAGTTCCGGGATCCGCTCGCACACCAGGTGAATCGCGCGGACCACCTTCTGGTAGCTACTCCGCCCGCTCGCATACCGCCGATGCCGGTCGTTGCTCGCCTGGTCTCCGTCCAGCGATATACCCACCCGGACGCCGTGCTCGCGGAAGACCTCACAGAAGCTGTCATCCAGCAGCACCCCGTTGGTGTGGATGCGCAGGTCAAGCGCGCATGTCTGGACTAGCGCCTGACGGAGGGCGGCGCTTGCCTCCGCTAGCCGCTCGCGTCCCGCCAGCAGCGGCTCGCCACCGTGGAACACTACCGTGACACCCGGTAGCCGATGTCGCTGAGCATGCTCAGCTATGCGGGCAGCTGCCTGCGCGAGGGTTGCCGGGGACATGACATGCGGACGCGATCGCCAGCTCTGATCGGCATGCTCATACATGTAGCAGTGATCACAGGCCAGATCACACCGGCTGTGCACCTTCAGTACGAACTGGCGAAAAGGCATGAACGCGCCCATGCCGCCCTCGGGATAAGATACAGGAGCTAAACGCAGCAACTGGCGGCTTAGCCGACACCTGGGCATCGTCCACCATTCTCCGGACGATGGCATTCACTTCGTCGGCGTAGAGCGCGCCGACGCTCGACAGTGGGACGTTGCCGACGTCAAGGACTCTCGACCGGACAGGCTGGCTGTCCTTCTCCATGTCTCTCATGATGCCCCACCAAGCGCACTAGGCTGCGAATCGGCCGCTTAACAGATCTTTAGGCGCCGCCAAGAGTAGCACACCACAGTGGAATTGGGGTCGGTTCGTTGTCCGGTTGACACGAATGTAGGGATCCCACAGCCAGGTCATGATGAGAGTCCGGTTGTGATATCCGCAGCCAGGCGAAAAGCTACCCATGACCGAGCCCTCGCTTCCGGAACCGGAAGCCGAGCGGGAACAGCTGCATACGCAGCTCGCGGTGGTCGGTGGCTTCCGCCGCGGATCCGTGAGCGAGAACTACCGCAAGTGCGGGAAGCTGGACTGTGCGTGCGCGCAGCCAGGTCATCCCAGGCACGGCCCCAGGTTCTTTTGGACCCGGACGGCACGGGGGCGCAAGACCATCGGCCGACAGCTAGCCGCCGGGGAAGGCGGAGAAGCTGCGGCGGGAGCTGGCACGGTATGCGGAGTTCGCGTCGATCAGCGAGCAGAACACGGAGGTGAACGAGGCGATCTGCGAGGCTCGGTCCGTAGCCGACACCGGTGTTTCCTCAGTGCCGGCGGGCGAAAAAGGAGCTCTGCAACGCGCTCGCGGCGGAGAAGTCCGCCGAGATAGGCCGACTGGCGGCCGAAGCCGCCCGGTCGCTGGGCTGCGGCGATGTGGGCATGGAGACCGCCGAAGCCGTGATACGCGCCGGGATGCTGCGGCTGGGCAGCGGCATGCTCGAGAAACTGCTGGTCGCTGACACCGGCTACCGCGGCCTGTAGGCGTCCTGCGGCCAGAGCCACAAGCGGGATTCACCTTCTACCGGGACAAGGCCGCTGAGGCCAGCGGCGCTGCCAGGGCAGCCGCTGTGCGGGACCGGCCCGCAGCGATCACCGCCCGCACGCTGGTTCTGCTGCCGCCATCGCCGCTGCCGAACAAGCTGTACGCCGCGATCGACGGCACCGGCGTCCCGATGGTCCCTGTTGAGACCCGCTCGGCGGAACAGCAAGGGAGAGGACGGGCGCGCCACACGCGAGGTTATGCTCGGCGTCTTCTTACCCAGGACAAGCTGGACGAGAAAGGATACCCGGTGCGGGACCGGGACTCCTCCAGGTAAATCGCCACCTTGGAGCCGTGTCCCGCTCGAAAACGGGATTGGTCAGGTGACGTGTAGGTCTTCTTGCGCCAGGCGGCGCGCGCTATTCGTTGATTAGTCCGCCCAGGACAGGTTTTCGGCGGACCTGTTGTGTGTCGATGTCGGTCACGGCGGCGCGGGAGCATCAGCGTTCGCTGTCGGGGACGTGCTGGGCGATGCCCTGGTGCGGCCGGGCCGCCGTTGACGCCGTCTTCCAGGGCACCGACGCCAGGATCCTGCGCACCGCTGTCCGGGCGCCGCGCATGAACGCGATCTGCGAGTACCTCGTGGGCACCCTGCGCCGCGAACTCCCCGGCCGCTTGCTGGCCCTGGGCGAGCGACATCTGCGCACCGTCCTGGCCGAGTACCAGGTGCACTACAACACGCGGGTGAAGTTCGATCCGCGCGGCGACGATCTAGCTCGACTACCAGAACGCACAGCGGATATCGCGCCATTGCTTCCGTGCCCACGATGACGCTGGGTGATGGGCGGGGTCGCTGCGGAGAACTGGATACCGGGAAGCCTTTCTGCTGGACGGGCCTCGGACCGGCTGATCACGGCGACGCTGTCCTGCCCCTCATGCCCCGGGGATGAGATCCTGCCACTTTCGGTGCCGCCCGGCGAGACGCCGGGGCGGGACGGCGCGCCACCGGAAGAAAAGGGCAGAAGACCATGACCGGCATCGCGACCGCGCACCCGCCAGCCCAAGCAGCTGGACGCCGGGATACTCCACGCCGAGATCAACTCGTTCGGGCTGCACCTGGCCGCCGGCAACAAGTCGGCCAAGACGATACGCACCTACACCGAGGCGGTGCAGTGGTTCGCCGCCGCCCAGCTGCTCGGCCAGGCCAGCCGGGCCAGCTGGGAGCAGGTGGACGGCCGGGACATCCAGCAGTGGATGTGCCGGCTGCTGGAACGCTACAGCGGCGCCTACGCCAGCAACCAGTACCGTGCCCTGCAGCAGTTCTTCAAATGGCTGGCCGCCGAAGACGCGCTGCCCGACCCGACGGCTAGGCTGCAGCCCCCGCCGGTCCCGCAGCAGCTGATCCCGGTGTTCACCGGCCAGGAGCTGGCCAGGCTAGACCAGGCGTGCGCAGGACGCAGCTTCGCGCAGCGGCGTGATACCGCGATCATCGCGGTGTTCAAGGCGACCGGCATCCGGCTGTCCGAACTGGCGGGCCTCCGCTACGACCCCGGTGACCCGCGGCGCAGCGACATCGACTTGTGGCAGCGGGAGATCACCGTCCGCGGCAAGGGCGGCAAGCCCCGGATCGTCCGGATCGGCCACCAAGCAGCCCGCAGCCTCGACCGGTACCTGCGGGCCCGGACCAGGCACGCCCAGGCCTGGCGGAACCAGCTGTGGCTCGGGATCGGCAACCGGGAGCCGCTAACCTCTGCCGGTATCTACCAGATGATCGCCCGCCGCGGCCGCCAGTGCGGCGTGGCAGTGCACCCCCACCGGTTCCGGCACCACTTCAGCCACACCTGGCTGGACCGCGGCGGACCTGAAGGCGACCTCATGGAACTGAACGGCCGGGCCTCCCCGCAGATGCTCCGCCGGTACGGCGCCAGCGCCCGCAGCGCCCGGGCCCGCCGCACCTACGACCGCATTATGACCGACACATGACACCGCTCTGCTAGCCGCCAGAGGCCTCCGGCGTGCCCCACAAAATTCCCACAAGCCCGCGTCCCGGCCGCCCCCACAGACATCCCACGGACACGACGGCATTCCGCGGCACACCCCGGCACTCATGCTAAAATAGAGACAAAGTCGTCTCCTGAACAGGCGAAACGCAGGTGTCGCAGGCTATCGGCCGTGCCGATCGGTGGTGAGGCTTTCACGTTTGGGACTGGCCTGCGGGAACGGGGTCTGGCTGGAGGGCTGCCCACAGGTTAAGCGTGTCTGGCCCACACTTCGGCAGGGTGCTCAGCGGTTCCAGCGGGGGTCGGCTTCGGCGATGGCGAGGCTGAGGGCTTCGAGTTCGGCGATGAGCTCGCGGAGCCGCCGGTGGTTGTCGAACCAGGCGCCGTAGTCGGCGAGCTGGTCATCGGTCAGGATGCGGGTTGAGGTCCTGCCGTTTTTCTTGCGGGTCCACTGGTGGTAGGGGCCGTGCAGCTGCGGGGGGTCGGCGTGGCAGCGGCAGCCGGGGTGGCCGCAGCGGGTGAGCCGGTCGGCGACGGTGCCGGGCAGCGCGTAGGCGAGATCGGCGAGGCGTGCGGTGATCTCGGCGGTGATGGCCGCGGCGCGGGCCTGCTGGGCCGGGGTGGGCGACACGCTGTCATTGTCGCAGCCGGGATCCCGCACATCGCGCATCGCATTAAGTATAAGTGCTGTATGGAAGGGACTGATGCTGAGGTTACCGCTTATATCGGGCGGTGGCGGCCGTCGTCGGTGTCGCCGCCGGCGGCGGCGTTCGCCCGGGACGTGATCACGGTGACAGGGCCGGCGGGGCGGGACCGGGCGAAGAACCTGCTGTGGGCGGCGGGCAAGCTCGCTGATTACGGGCTCGGACTGGGGCTGGAGCCGGTGCCGGAGGTGCTGTTGCACCCGTCGGTGGCCGAGCGGTTCACCCGGTGCGCGCCGGGCCTGTCGGGCGTGGCACGGCGGACACTGCGCACGAACCTGCGGTTCATCGGCCGCCGGGTGGTGCCGCAGCTGTATCCGGCGGACGCGCCGCTGCCCCGGGAACGGGCCAAGCAGCCCTACAGCCCGGGGGAAATCAGCGGCTTCCTGGCGCTGGCGGACGCCCAGCCCACCGCGGAGCGGCGGATGCGCGCAGCCGGGCTGGTCGCCCTGGGCGCCGGCGCCGGGCTGATCCGCGCCGACCTGCGCGACGTGCGCGGCAGCGACGTGAGGTGCCGGTCCGGCGGGATGGTGGTCACCGTCCGCGGCGCACGGCCGCGCGCGGTGCCGGTGCTTTCCCGTTACCACGCCCGGCTGCTGGCCGCGGCCCGGGCCGCCGGGACCGGGCTGATCTGCGGCGGCACCGATCCTGGCCGCCGGAACCTGGCGAACCCGCTCATCAGGGCGCTGGACGGCGGCAGCGGGCTGCCCCGGCTGGACACCTCCCGGCTGCGCGCCACCTGGCTGCGGGACTGCGCCGAGATGCTCGGCCTGGCCACGTTCATGGCGGCTGCCGGGATCACCTGCTCCCAGCGGCTCGGCGACCTGATCGCCGGGCTGGAGCCCGCCGCCGAGGCCGACGCGGTACGGCTGCTCGGGGCCCCCCGGCAGCCATGATCCCGCTGGCGGCGTTCGAGGCGGTCATCGACGCCTCCGGCGTCGCGGCGCGGATCGAGGTCATGCTGCCCATTGGCGTGCGCCCCCGGCAGCTGAAGGTCCGTACCCTGCTGGCCGGCATGTGCCTGGCCCAGGCTGATCACCGGCCCGCGCATCTGAGCCGGGTGCACCAGGCCCTGGTCAGCCTGCCCGAGCCGGACCAGTGGCGGCTGGGCGTGATCGCGGACTGGCAGAACGGCCCGCACCTGCTCACCTACCGGCAGACCGAGCGGACCTTCGGCCTGGTCACCGCGGTCCTCGGCAAGGATCAGCCCGGCGGGCTGCCCTCGCAGCCGCTGCAGGCGGTCTGCGACGACCTGCTGGAGGCATCGGTCCCGGAACAGTTCAGGGACGCCAGCACATCGCTGGCCGTGGACTGGACGGACCTGGAGTCCTTCTCCCGGCCCCCGCCCGCCCGGGGCGGCCCCTGCGCCGACCCCGAAGCCTGGTGGGGGCACCGCAAGAACAACCTGCTGCGCAGCCAGGACGAGCTGTTCTACGGCTACTACCTCTCCGCCGGGATCATGATGCGCGAGGAGAACGGTCCCGCCGTCCCCGAGTTCGCCCGCCGCGCCACCGTGTCGTCCTGCCGCCACGACCCGGTCCGCGCGTTCGGACCCGTCCTGACCGCGATGCCCGCCGCCGGGATCCCGCTCGGCGACATCCTCGCCGATTCCGGCTACGCCCACCGCGACGCAGATGCCTGGGCGCTGCCGATGCGCGCCGCCGGCGCCCAGCTCGTCCAGGACCTGCACCCCCACGACCGCGGCCCCAAGGGCACCCACGACGGCGCCATCATCGCCAACGGCAACCTCTACTGCCCCAAGACACCCAAAACGCTGACCGAACTCGGCCCGCTCGCCCGCACCGCCACCCCCGAACAAGCCGCGGACTGGGAACGCAGCACCGCTGAGCTGGCCCGGTACAAGCTCGGCCGCCTCACCCGCGACGACCCCGACGGCTACCACCGCGTGCAATGCCCCGCCGCCATGGGCAAGATCCGCTGCCCGCTCCGCCGCTCATCGATGACCCTGGACCGGGACCGCCCGGAGATCCTCGCACCCCCCGAGCACCCCCAGGCCTGCTGCACCCAGCAGACCCTCACCGTCCCGCCCGAGGTCACCGCCAAGACAGCGCAGAAACATGACTACCCCTCCGCGGCGCACCGCCGGTCCTACGCCCGGCGCACCGGCGCCGAACGCGGCTTCGCCACCGCCAAGGACCCCGCCACCAACGACATCAGCCGCGGCTGGTGCCGCCTCATGGGCCTGACCCCTCTCATGCTGTTCGCCGCCACCCTGCTCATCGTCCGCAACCAGCGGATCCAGCAAGCCTGGAACACCCGGCAGCAGGAAAACGAACGCCGCGCCGCCAAAGGCCTGCCCCCGAAAACCCGGCGCCGCCGCCGCAAGACCCTCGCCACGCTCGCCACCACCGGGCCGCCCTAGCGCCCGGCCGCACACCACAGCCCGCCCGCGCCACCAGCACGACCACTGCCCGGCAGCGGCAGCGTGCCCGCAAACCACCCCGGACACGCGCAAAGCCACCAGCTAGCCACCCAACGCAACCGGAACAGCAGAAGCCACGCCCGCACCAGGCCACGCACCAGAATGTCAGACCCAAACGTGAACAAGGCCCCCACGAAAACGTGAAGACCTCCTGGTGGTCAGGGACAGGATCGAACTGTCGACCTTCCGCTTTTCAGAAGGTCTGTCGCCGATCGCAGGACCATCCGCTTCATGCGCTTGAGAGCCCGATTGACCTGCATACGGGCCTATCAAGAGGTTGCGGCAGCAGTTTAGCAGGCGTGCCGACGTGTGCCAGGGAATGCCGTTTCGTCCGTGTTATCGGCGTGTTAGACCCCTCCCGGACTCAGGCTTGTGTTGCTCTTGTGTTGGCCAGAGCTGCCCTGGTCAGCTGCCGCGCCTGCGTTTCGATCCCACCGTGCCTGTACCCGGCCCAGCCCGCCGACGGCCATTCACTTGGTCAGCCACTCATCCAGCTACCCCTCCGGCTAGGCCGGGAATGACGCACCGTAACGGACGAAACGTGCGCTGTGCCTGACATCGGCGGGCCGGCGCGGCGAGGCCGCATGCGGATCATCCTCATCTGGGTGGCGATCGGCGTCCACAGCAGTGCACTCCAAGGGCTTCGACCAGGCACCGGCTGGTGAACCGGATTGCGGGGCCGTTCGCCGATTGGGCTGCTCACGTAGTTTTGGGGCTGTCTTGTCGCGTTCGGCCAGGCCGGTCGCAGGCGCACAGTGCGGATCATCTGCGTGGTCATCGCGGCTCTCACTGTACTCGTCCGGGCATGGCCTGATGCTGCCCGTCGCCCGCCGGCAGTCAACACCCAGCCGGCGAGGGCAGGCGGGGGTGCCTACCGCGCAGGCTGCTTGGCCTGGTCCTGGTTCCGCCCCTGATCAGCAGGACGCGATGTCTTGACCTCAAGGATTCCGCCGCGCGGCGGGCGAGGGCGGTGAGCGTCCCGCGGATTGCCGATGACGGTGACACCACGGCGAGTTACTGTCGGTATGTGATGCTCGCGGGCGTAACCTTGCTCCTCTTGGCCGGGCTGGCCTGGACCGCCCGCCTGGTGCATGTCGGCAACCTGGACGCGCAGGACCTTGCGGACAAACTTGCCACGCCAGCGCCCGTGTCGGCGCTGGACTGGCCAGAACTTCACCTGAACGCGGTCGTGGCCCAGCCCGATGAGCAGTCTATGGTCCTGCTGGA
>Ga0335074_10002653_pt1 | contig 24415 bp, 22 predicted proteins | sample Lox_Sample_23_FD_206715 | JGI IMG/M metagenome (GOLD analysis project Ga0335074, IMG submission 206715) | Soil microbial communities from Loxahatchee National Wildlife Refuge, Florida, United States - Lox_Sample_2.3 | ecosystem: Environmental > Terrestrial > Soil > Wetlands | place: USA... | reverse complement strand
GCTTCTCCAGCGCTTCAAAATCACGTGCCACTCCAGCGGGATTGCCCATACTGAGTCAAACCCATTCTCCCGCGAAAAGTGTCGCTATATTATGCGATGGTCAATAGGCTGCGATACTTCCCCAGGTGCGCGATCAAGGCCGGGTGATCATCGGTTCCACGAAGCTTCTTAGTTTCGAGTGTCTCGCGCCAGTCGTTGAATAAATTTTGGGCATCCGGACTGAATTTGAAGCGGGCCGGCGTCTCCGGGTCCATCCGAACCAAGCTACGAAAAGCATGCTCCACTCGCTTCGCCGCGGCCGTGTCGGGCAGGCGGTCGGCCCCTTTCCACGGCGCTAGGTCGGGCCAGACCAGCAGCTGGAATCGCTGCATCAATCCATCGTTTCCCGGTCCATCCCGAATCGTCTCAGCCAAGTAGGACCGGAGCCGGGCGGGCTGAACCCCTCCCAGCAGATCGAGGCATGGATCGTTCCGCGGCCGATTCGGTCCACGGGTGAAGCTGCTGTTCCCGTTCCAGGCCTGAAGAAAAAAAGTCCGGGCGTCCTCGCGTCCGGGTTTATCCAGCGAGCTGAGCCACCCGGTCAATTCATCCCGGATCACCAGAACTCCCGACGGGTTCTCGCTCAGGATTTCGTGAAGCTTTTCGTGCGTCGCATCGTTCACCACGATTCGCTTCAAGATCGGTTTTTCTGGCGGCGGCCCGGGATCGACCGGTTCCGGCTTGCTGGGATCTCTGCGATGAGCGACATACATCTGTTTATATGCCGCGACCTGGAGCTGATGCTCCTCCACTCTTGGCGTGTACTCCTTGAGCCCTCATCGTACTCCCGTTGCCAGTCCTCCTGAATCGCTTCCACAGGAGCGCACACGGCATCGATCAGCGGAGATTTCATTTCGCCAGGCCGCGCGATCAATCCGCCCCACAGATTCGGTACGACCAGCCAGGTCCTGTCGTTGGCCATCGGCTCGATCACCGCGCGGCGGTTCACCGTCCCGGCCAGGGTTAAAATCGCCACCACGCCCGGGAAATCCAGCGGCACCGACATCCGCTCGGCGGCATCACACACCATAGGCCGGAAAGACACCGGCAATAAGCTTTCGGTGAACGGCTCGACTACGGGAAGCTCGCCATCGAGAGGCTGCGGATCCGGCCAGCCGTTCGGCGACATATCTTTATTCGTCATTGGACCCATTTCCGGTTTTCTGTAGGGGTATGGCCTAACAGCCCGTGGATAAAGCCCCTTTCGGGCGGGACCGCGATTGATCGTGACTAGGCAGGTTTTTCGGTCGTGTCGTGAGCCGCGGCGATTCCATCACCAGCAGCATGGCGTTTTCAGCTCGTGTGAGCTGGAGGAACGCAAAACAAAGCGCGGCAACCAGGTCCGCCGCCTGGCGGGCCGTGCCCACCCCCAACAGCTGCCGCAGGATCAAGCTCAGATTGAAGGCCGCCGCGTGAAGCAGCGCGCGTTTGGCGATGTTTTTCTTGCCGCGCAGATGCACCCGTCTCATACCGCCGGTGTCGTACAAGTGAGCAAAGCTTCTTTCGATCAGTTCCCCGCGCCGTCTCATCAGCGCCTTGGCGATCCGAGTGTTCAGCCGCCGCCGATTCGCATACACCGCCGCTTGCGCCGCCCGCTGTCCCGACCACTTTTGCCGCTTCCGTTCCGGCTCGGCGATCACCGTCCGCGCACCCACCTCGGCCAGTGTGGCCAGATCCTGCAACGCCTGCTTGCTGTGATAGCCTTTGTCCGCAACCACCCGCTCGATGCCCGTTTCGTTCACCGTCTCCACCGGTCCGACAGCGTCGGCTTGCGCCGCCTGCCCGGCCAGTTCCGCGATGCTACATCCGGCTTCCGCCAGAGTCGCCGGCAAACTCGCCGTGTCCCCGCGATCCCCGGGCTGCACCGTCAAGGCCAGGATCGCGCCCGTCTCCAGATCCACGGCGTGCTCGGCCTTGTAGGCCAAATGCGTGCGGCCGTCCTTCATTTTCGTGATGCGCGCTTCCCGGTCGTGCGGATTCACCCAGTCCCGGTTGGACAGCGACTTCTTGCGCTTGCGGTCAAAACGCTGGCGCTCGGCCGGCGTCGGCTCTTCCACCCCTTCGGTCTTCATCAAGGCCGTGACGTGCTCCTCGTAGCTGGCTCCGTTGTTGCGCCGCACGATCGTTTTCAGCGCCGCGTTGGCTTCCAGCGTGGTGGCGTCCACTCCCAGGTTCTTGCCGCTCACCAACCCCTCCGCCGCCACCCGCTTCAGCACCCACCGGAACACCGCTTTGTGCGTTCCCAGGTTCAGCCGCCGCCGCGTCTTGGACAGCGTCGAGTGGTCCGGCGTCTGCTCCTCCAGGCTCAACCCCAAGAACTCCCGCAGACTCAGCGAGTCCGACACTCGGTAGGCAATTCCCCGCTCAGAGTCGATCCCCTCGAAGTAGCCCAGCAGAAAGCACCGGAAGTACACGCCCGGCGCGATCGAAGGACGGCCCCTGGTGGTGGCGTAATACCTGCGGCAGATCCGCTCCACATAGCGATCAAACTTCGCCCGGTCGAGAATTTCGTTCAGCCGAGTATAGAACGGGTGCCGCCCCCGAGCCTGCAACTGGCTCGTCTCCACCCACAAGGCAGCCTGCTTGTGTCTTCGCTTGCCCAACGCCATGCTCCATTATCGGACCAAATCATTTTCTACTCAAGATGTTTGAACGACTTCATCCACGGGCTGCTAACCGACAACTGACAAAACCGACAAAACTCCGACCCCGCAAGCAATTTCGATAGCAATACCAGTACCGAACGGAATCCGTGGCACTGGACACGACGAATTTCCGCAATCGGAAACCAGTTCAGCGATGCTCGTTATCGTTTTGGACGGCAGAAACAATTTCGTGCATCTGCGTGGTTTGGCGATATCCGCCACGCGGGCCGACGAAATCGCGCAAGGTATGTAAGCCGATTCTGCAATGTATGTAAGCCGATCTCAGGTTGATCTTCGCGCTGTTCTAAGGTGACTGGGAGCAGAGGAGGCCGGGAGCTTACCCGCGCCTCGTCAGGTTCAGGAATCGTCGCGGTTCCCGTGAATAGCGATCGCGTTAGGCGATAAAATCAACGTCGGGTTTCGCACCGCCGAGCCTCTGCCGGATGCGTCTCCCCGATCAGATCCACGTGGCCGCATGGCCGGTGTGGTTGCTCAAAAACGAAAGCTTCTCGAACCACGCGCGGAAAACGTCGCCGAGTCGCTGATTTCAGTCCGACCACGCCAACCACGGCGACCACCGCCAATGCTATCAACCCGTTTCCTGTGGTCGGGAACAGAACCGACCGCCGACCACAGCCGACCGCAGAAGTATCCTACGCGTTGCGAAGGGATGGCTTGCTGTGGACCCGCTTAATGCGTCGAATTCCGGCCGACGTCGGTTTCGCGATTCTCTCTCGGATCTGGCGGTACACCGTGTTGACCGGAACATCGCCAGATGCGACCTTCTTGTACAGCTCCGGGTCGGCCTCCTCAACGGTCATCGCGTGTTGCAGCGTTTTCCCGCTGATCCGACCAACTTGGCGGCTTCGTAGATCGCTACTCCCGTCGTCGGTTCTACGTCTCCCGGGTCGGGTTCGAGAGTTGCTTCCTGGAAACGTTTCCCGGAAGCAACTTCTCGATGCTCCCGACCACCGCGAGCGCGCCCTTCGGCCTGCCGTTCCGCTGCTTCTTTCTTCAATTGCGGCAGCGCCCGTCGCGCGACCTCCGCACACTGTCCGGGAGTCAACTGCCGCCGATGCCATCCCTCGGCGCGGCCACAATCGCCTGGAGCCTCGCGCCTGATCATTATTATTTCGACCATGGCGACTTTCTTCGACGGATGGCGCGCCCCAGTTGGCCACTGTTCGCGCACGGGGGCGCCCCGTCGCGTCGCCCGGCCCGGAATGCCGTCCTTTCATGACCTTCCTCCCTTGGTGCGACGGCGCGCGAATTTGCGCTATGACCGGGCTTTCCTAGGCGCCGCGCCTTTTATTCACGAGCTGGGCTGGCAGAGAAAAGGCGCGGAGCAATTCAGCCCCGCGCCTCGTCCGGTTCAGCCAGAATCTTCGCTACTCGCCAGCGCCGGTGTCCTTGGCGCCTTCGCCCCAGAAGGCCGGGCCACTGATCGAAGGGTACTCGGTAACCGCTTTCGCCGCGGCCGTCAGGCTGTCGTAGGTTTCGCCGCCGCGCAGTTTGAAGGCGACCTTGCCGTCGTGTTCGATGGTGCGCAGGCCGTACTTCTTGCCCTTGTACTCGCGCTCGTAGACCAGGCCCGCCTTCACGCGGGCAGTGGGCGCGCGTTTCTCGGCGGCCTGCGTCTTGGCCGGTTTCGCCGGTTCCTTCTTGGCGCGCGGTGCTTTCGGCTCCGGCTTGGGCGCCACAGGTTCCGGCTCAATGGTCGGCGCGGTTGCTTTATCGAGCCGGGTGATGGCGGCCCAGATGCGATTTATAGCGATTTCCCGCGTCTGAAATTTCTTGACCGGCTTCAGGTCGTCGAACGGCGCGACGCCAGCAAAGCTCTTCCAGATGTCTACCAGGCGCGACATAGGCCATTCGGCCGCGAGCTTGGCCAGATCCTTTTGGCTGCTGAACGGTTGCGCGTTTTCGCCAGCGACGGCGCCGGCGACGATGTTGTTTTCACTATCAATGCTGTAATTCATGTGCTTGGGATCTCCTTTTCCCGACACCATTCCTCACTCTGTTCGGGAAGAAAAGCAACTCTTTTTCAGGAACATATTGAGAGAGACTCCGAATCACGGACCCGCGAGTGGCGGGGACCGATTCTGCTCGCGAACCGCACTCCTATGAAACCGAGGCGATCAGGGAGCGTGACGACCGAAACGCCGGGCACCTGGGGTCACTGGCCGGACCAGTGGTCAACATCCTGAGCATTACCTTGCGCATCTCAGAACACAAGTCCTGCCTCGAACGCGGTATCCTGAGTACTTTCGTGGCGAGCCAGCAGCAGCAACTCGGTTTCGAGAACCGCCCGTTTGAAACCTCGCGAGCGCCCAATCCGATCTTTTGCCATCAGGAGTTCCTGGAGAAGCTCGCCGCGCTGGGCCGCGATCCGGTTGCGCGCCGTGCCGCGTTTCTTTTGCAGCGCCTTTCTGTCGATATCCGGCGGCTGCATTACAAGTCCGTGCGGGGTCCCAATCAGGGATGGCGGCGATCGCGGCTGGGCGGCAATCATGACAGCCATTTTTATGCATGGTGGGCGCCGAAGAATGCCGCGCCATTGAATGGGTCCGGCGGCTTCGCGGATACGCCCGATGGCTCGATTTTCGTCCGCGACATCCGTCATCACGATGATCATTCGGAACTTGCCGCACACGGCGTCGCGTCGCATTATTTGCCCATCACCGTCCACGAACTGCGCCGCGAGGAATACGGGCCGTCGCCATGGACGCAGCAACAGACGCGTTTCGCGGCAGCGCGGACGCCCGTGCGTTTGCTGAAGGGCCACCCCGGGTCCGGCAAGACAACGGCTCTGTGGCACGCCGCCGATTCGGCGGGAAAGGAGCGAATCCTTTATGTCACCTACTCTGCAGATTTGGCCGCGCTCGCTCGCCAATATTTTGATCGCTTCTGTTCATCTCACAAGAAGTTCGAGGTGATCACCTTTCCCAATCTGGTGCGGAGCGTTGCGGGAGAGGACGTTCCGTATATCACGGAACTGGAATCGCGGCGGCGTTTCTCGCGCGACCTGGCGCCACTTTCGAGGACGCTGGGTGCGTGGTCTGATTCTAATTCGGCGCTGTACGACGAGCTTCACGCTCACCTGATTGGCGACGCGCTTCCCATCGCGGTGGGGCGTTTTGTGGCTTGCCGGACCCTTCGCGTCCCCGATAAGGCATATCGCGAAAGGCGAACCCGGTATCTTGGAAACGCCGCGGTGACCAGCGCGCTTGAAACCGCCGCCCGCCTGGAGCGGTTGAGCGCGGACAGCTTCGCCGAACGATATTGCCCGGAACTGGCCCTGGCGCGCCGAGCGGTGGAGAATTTGCTGGCGCGGAAGGTCGCCGACCGCTCGCTTTTCGATTTCGATTGCATTGCGGTCGACGAGTGCCAGGATCTCACGCCGATCGAAGCCCTGCTGATCGCCGAACTCGGCGCCCTCAAACGCGCGACCGTATTGCTTGCCGGCGATGAAGCTCAGACGGTGCGGCCCACCGACTTCGAGTGGGGTTGGCTGAGCGATCTGTTGCATGCGCGGGCGGGGACGCCGTCGACTTATCAGCTCTCGGCGAACCTGCGAAGCCCGCGGCGCATCGCCGAGCTGGTGAACCGGGCCTGGGATCTGTATTCGCATCTGGAAAAACAGGAGCGGCCCAGCGGCGCCGGTTATGCCGAGATCGATGATGATGCCAGCGATCAGGTGCTGTATTGCGCCGCCGCGCCGGGAGTGGAGTTACACGAGCTTCTCAAAATGCTGGCCTCGCGGGAAGGGCTGGCGATGATTAGCTTGGGGGATGCCGTTCCCGAGTACGTTCCGGCCGAAACGCGGGACGCGGTACTAACGGCGTCCGAAGCCAAGGGCCTCGATTTCCATTCGGTGTGCATTCTGGATGCTGGAAAACAGATTGAGCGCATTCTTCGCGAGCAGGGGTATCTTCGTTCCGCCATCGATGTCGAGACGCTTCGCAAGCGTCTGGCCATTGACCAACTGCGCGTCTCCTTGAGCCGGCCGACGGAACGCTTGCTGTGGCTGGACGTGAACCCGTCGGATTCCGTGGTGCGTCACAGCCTGGGATTTCTCAACGGCAGCGCGGACCAGAACCGGATATCGAGCTGCGTTCCGGAAGCCCTGATGAAAGCGCTCGAAGAGGATGATCTCGATGTGCAGGAGAGAATCCTGCGCTGTCAACAGGACGCCCGGCAATACCTGTCGGTGCGCCCGGAGATGGCCTGGTCGAGAGCGCAGCAAGCGGTCACGCTGCTCGGCAGGCCGGGTACGGTCGGTGCGGTGGAAGATCAGGCGGCGCGCGATGCGGCGCAGCTCGGGTTGGCGGAAATCTGTTTTGCTCTCGGCATTCGCAATGCGCGCCTGGCGCCGGAGCTCGGCCGGCCCGATGCGTTCATCGAGGCGAAGAACGCGGCGGCACAGGCTCGGCGCCCTGGGTTGGCGACGCTGATTGAAATGGTGGGCCAGGTTCATCGCGCTACTCCGGAGAATCGCCTTCAGCCGCTGGTGCGGATGGCTCAGGCGCTTCCGGAGCACAAGAGCGAAATCGAGCCATGGCTCGAAGTCGAGATGAGCGCGCGCTCGAAGGACTGGGTGGAGGAACTGGAGACGGCGGTCTTCAACGGCCACAACGCGTCCATTCTGGTCAAAATTCTGCCGCCGTTTTACGAAGCGCTGGGCCTGGCGGATGGAGCGGCGCGGTCGGCCCGTCTGCGGCAGCGCGCGGTGCAGTTGTTCCTGAAAGAAAAACAGTTCGCCGCGGCTCTTTCCGAGCTGAAAAATATTCCCGAAAGGCAGCCCAAACTGGAAGCCGCTTGTCATCAAGGTCTCGGCGATTACCAGACGGCAGCCGCCTGTTATTTGCTGGCGGGAGATCGCGAGGAAGCGCTGCGCTGCTATCGGATGGCGCCGGACCTGGCGGCGGCCCTGCGCTTGGCGGGCGAAATGGGCGGTCATCCCGCGTTGGAGTCGCTGGAATGGATCGCGAAGTTGCAGAAGCTGGTTGCCGAACGCCCGGAGAAATTCAGCAAAGTCGTAACGGCAGAGGAAAAGAAGGCACTCGAGACACTGTTGGAGCAGGCACTTGGGGTGCGGCGGCCAAGACGTCTGGTGAAGAAAGCAGCGCCGAAAAAATCGGTCGTGCCTCGGAAGCGACGTCCCACCGAGTAGCGAACCCAAAGCTTCGGGATGATTTGGTGGGGAAGTGCGTGGGCTTCGGTGAGCCGGCGGTACTCGATCGATTCTCCGGCGCCGCGACGACCGGCCTCGCATGCCTGAAAACGAACCGGCGCTACCTCGGCATCGAGCTGAATCCCGAATACGTGGAGATGGCGTTCGCGCGGGCGCGGAAATATTATCCACTGCTGCTGGCGGCGTGAAGCTCCGTCATTCCTGACGTTCTCCAAAAAACACCTCCAAGCTGGTGGTGGTCCAAGTGGCGACTCCCGCATCCGAAGAAATCAGTGTCCTCGGTCCAGATCGGGCAGCCAAGTGCCAATGCCGCAGCCAGAATTGGCCAGTCCTCCTGATCCCTGCCGCGTAGGCGCTTCCGAGCTTCCGATTCGAACTCACCATATATATCGTTACCGATCACTTCGACGGTGCTCGCCACCAGGGCGCAAGAAAGTGAGCGCTTTTTCCGGATCGCCGCCTCGTTTTCGGATTAGCTCTGGAAGATGTTCCGCAGCCTCTTCGAGCGCAACTTCCGGAACAAAGAACGCGACGTCCTCGGCATATCTTTCGATCACTTCACGCACGCGCTTCCCGAGGACGGCTCGGACCAGAATATTGGCATCAACCACCAGCGCCTTATCTGGCATTCCGCTTCTTCTCGCGCGCGGCGCTGCGGATTCCCTTATATTCCCCCATCAGCTCGTCTTCACTCGCTCCCAAGGCCGCGATCATCCGGTCCAGATCCCTCGCGGCGGCGCGCATAGCTTCCATCTCCGCCTTCCGGCTACGTTTGTGCGCGGGGATGTAATAGCCGAGCGTTTCGCCATGGCGCATGATCGCCAGAGGCGTCCCCGATTCGAGATATCCGGCGAGCTTTTCGCGGAATTCCCGAATGCCGACCTTAACTGTTTCCATGTTGTGTACCTACGGTACGCATTCTAACACAGTCCATTCCGGTTCCGAACGCATCTGCCAGAGGCGCCTATATAAGTAACCGCATCGATTTGACCCAGATCCCCGCTGTGCCCTGGGCCTGGGTCGACGAACACGTCTACGCCGCCATCCGCGGCTGCAGCGTGAAGACGCTTCAGCGCGAACGTCGCCTGAACACGGGCTGCCCGTTCCGGCGAACCAGCGGCACCAGCGTTCGATACAAATTCGGCGACATTATGGCGTTTCTCGAATCGCAGCCCGGGGGCGGCGGTGCGAAGCCAACGCGCCGGTCGGGCCGCTCGCGCCATATTTCAGCTTGACTGTTCCACCGGCGCGAGCCCCAATGTGTCCGAGGGAAATAACACCGCTATGAGCATTTTCAGAAACGGCAGGTATTATCACTACGTATTCCAGGTAGACGGACGGCGATACCGCGGCTCCACTGGCGCCACAAACAAGCAGCAGGCCATCGCCGAAGAGCGTCGCCAGCGCGAGCGCCTGGGGAGGAGCTACAGCCAGGTCGTCGAAGAAGAATCGCGCCAGCAACAGCGCAAAACCATTCAGGCCGCGGCTGATGAATTCCTCGCCGATTACAAAGCCAAGCACCAGGCGCACACCTTCGCCGAATACGCGCTCGGGCACGTCACGAAGCGCCTCGGAAAGCGGCTGGTCATGGAGATTACGCCCGAAGTCGTGAAGCGCTATCAGGCAGCTCGCCGGAAGGAGAAGGCCAGCCCCAAGACGATCAACGACGAGGTGGCGATGATGCTGCGGCTCTGCGGGGAGCAAGGCGAAGTGATTCGATCACGGCTGAAGCATGAAAAGGCGCTGAAGCTGCGGGTCGATCCTTCGCCCGGTAAACCGTTCTCGCCGGAAGAGCAGGAGCGAATGCTGGCCGTCGCCCGTCAATCCACGGAATGGGCGCGTCAGGCTTGCGAGCGGCGTCGCCGTGGCGAGAAGCCCAGGAAGGGCGATAAGCAAGGTGGCTCGCCCTCCATCTACCCTGCCCTGGTGCTGGCGCTGAACGGCGGGATGCGCGACTCCGAGATTAAGCGGCTGACGTGGAGCCAGATTGATTGGGATAAGAAAATCCTGACGGTGGGCCGATCAAAGAGCGACGCCGGGACCGGGCGCACGATCCCGCTAAATGGCACCCTGCTCGATGCGCTGCGGGACCACGGGCGCTGGTACGCGAAGTATTTTGGCGAGGTGAAGCCGGAGTGGTTCGTATTTCCCGGCGGGAGCCGCTTCCCGAAGGACCCGGCAAGGCCCGTCACTACACTCAAGACCGCCTGGAATAACGTCCGCAAGAAAGCCGGTGTCTCGGGCCGATGGCATGATAACCGGCATACGCTGATCACCGAGTTGGCCGAGAATGGCGCTGGCGACGAAACCATCATGGAGATTGCCGGCCATGTCTCTCGGCAGATGCTGTCGCGGTATGCGCATATTCGCACCGAGGCCAAGCGGAAGGCGCTGGAAGAGGTGGAACGAAAAAGGGCGGCGGCGCGGGGACGCAAACCAAGCCGCTCAGAATCGGTCGGCAGCGGTGCGGGCGCGATAACCGCGTCACGTCTGTAATAACCCATCCGGATTAGCCATGCCTGTCGACGTTAATCATGCTGAATTTCCTTGGTTCGCCAGAGCGGATAAGGCAGCCCGGCAAGCCGGTTAATGGCGAATGCTTGCGCCGTGAGGAGGATGACCGCTGCTTCAATTATCAGGAGATAGCGAGGCTCGGCAATGATTCCGAGAGCGACGATGAGAGTCGTCGCACCCGCCGGAGGATGATTTATACCAGCCAGGACCATCACAGCTCCTGTAGCCGATAGGGAAAGCGCTGCTGCTAACACACGAGGCCACATCAGATGCGCGGGTAGTCCGCCAGGAGCGTTGAGTCCAGCCAAAGCAAATGCCCCGTATCCGCAGACGATGGCGACCGCATGGCCAAAGATGGTGTTTCGCGGCGTTGATGCCGGCGCGAGCGGGCTAAAAAACACAAGATAGGCCGTCGGCCCGAGTGACGGAAAGACGAACGGGTTGTGAGTTACTGCTGCCAGCAGTGCTAAAAGTCCGATCGTGATGAAGCCGTTGACGAACATATAAACGGCCCACACGAGCCCCGCGGGCCAGCGTGCCAAGAGCCGCGCCAGCCGCAGACGCTCGAGTAACGTGGTGATGTGCAGCTGCCGGCCGCGATCTGGGCGGGTGTCCGAGGGGTTCATTCAAATATTCGGAAGCAGGTCAAAGTATTCATCGTCCTCGTTCTTGCCGCCCTCGCCTTCTCCGAGAAGTTTTTCCGAAGTTATGAATTCAATTCGCTCAATCCATTTCACCATCTTGTATCCAAGCTGGTTCTCCACTCGAAGGCGAAGCGGGGCTCCATAGACTTCTGACAAGGGCGCACCGTTCATCTCGACGGCCAGGATACACTGCGCCTTCATCGCCTCCTCGATAGACTGGGTGTCGTAGTAAGGCCCGCCATAGAGCGATTCACCGAAGGAATAAAACGCGATGACTTTGGCATACGGTTTCGGCCGGACGTGTTCGATCAATCTGCGCATCGACAGTCCTCGCCATTGAGCGATTCCCGACCAGCCCTGGATGCAATGATGCATCGTCACGTACTCCTCGATACCAAGTTTCCGCATATCGGCGAGGGAAAGTTCGACAGCATGATCCACGAGACCGGAAATCTTCAACTTGTAATCCCGGAAATTGCCGGCCGCGAGTTGTTTCCAATCTTCGCGGATCGGCATTTTGCCGTTCGGCCAAAAGTGCGGTGAGATATCCTTCTTCGTATAGTGCTCTGCGGGAATCAGCCGGTCCAGCGTCACCAGCTTTACGGGTTCGGTAATGGCTTTTTGCGCGTGCTGCAAGCCTCGCGGAAAGTGCCACGAAATATAATGCGCGACGATCCACGATAAAACCACTGCCGCAATCCCAATGAATCCCAGAATCATTCCGTCCGGCCGGAGATCATCCGTACCGAGCACGATGTGATTCATATTGCGTTTGAAGCCGGTCAGGACAACCAGTATCACATGGACGACCACGAATAGCGCAAACCCGACCAGGAGCACAAAGTGAATGGATCGAGCTGCCTGACGGCCTCCGAAAATGCGGGTGTACCTCGGGAAATGATTCACTAGCGCCGGCGACATCGCTAGACCGGTTAGGATATTCAATGGCGCCATGATGAAGATCGTTGCGGCATAGGCGAGCTGCTGTAATGCGTTATATCCATAAAATCCGTTCGGTTCTGGCGGAAGGCTCAGATTTGCGTAACGCACAAAGGTGTTCCATGCCTCCACGAATACCGAGAACGACGTCGGCACCAGGCGCATCCACTGATCGCTGGTGAGCAGCCCGCAAACGAAGAATACACCTACCAGGACAAACCCATACACATTGATAAAATGCCAGGATCGTGCCACGCCGACCGTGTGACGGTAGCCGGGCAGCCCAACGACGGGTGAAATATAGCGTGCATCGTCCTTGGCCGTCCATAAATGGTCCGTTGGTACGCGAAGCGGAGTGAAGCGAATCCACTCCGTTCCAGGCGTGCAGTGGTCATTGAAATAGAGCCGGGGATGATCCATCAGAATCGAAATACCGCTGCGCATCAACATGAACAGGAAAAACAGATTGAAAAAGTGGCTCCAGCGAATCCACGCGGGGAAACCATGCGGGCCGGTCAATGCGCCTTGCAGCGAGGCCGGCGACGGGGCGATATGCGGCAATCCGAAGAACGCGGCCTCAATCCAGGCGAGGGCCAAGGGAACGATTACCAGAATGGCGATCACGGCGAGCACGGAAGGGCGAATCCATACCCGAAATCGCCGGTCGTCGGGATAATGGACGGCGCGGTGAGCGGCATCGAAGGAAATCATAGGACTTGTTCCGATAATATACACTGGTCACGCGGGGCGGCTGCGCATCTCGCGCGCGATCTCGCCGTCAGCATCTTGCGAAACGAGCGGATGCGAAGCTCATCCGGCATCGACCTTGAGGTTCGCCCAAAATCCAAAATTGCGACAGCCATGCGATCACTTCCAACTCCACAATCGCCCCAGCGAGCCGCCTTGCCAGTGACTTCTGTCACACCCATGCGGGAAAATCAAGAGAGGATGCCAGCGGAAACCGTTTCGGTCAAGAAAATTCTGAAGTCAACGCCGCTATTTGCCGCGCTGGATGACGCCGAGCTGAGCTCGCTCGCCGCGCGCTGTGGAATCCGGTCCTATTCGGCGGGGGAAATCCTGTTTTCCGAAGGCGAACCGTGCCAGGGGTTATACATCGTCGTCGACGGCCGGGTTCGCATCTTCAAGATTTCTCCCGGAGGCCGGGAACACGTACTGGCCGTTGAAAGTGCAGGATCTTCGGTTGCTGAATTGCCCGTCTTCGACGGAGGCAGCTATCCGGCTTCCGCTGCGGCGATGGAGACCACGCACGCCGTCTTTGTTTCCCGCGGCGATCTTCGCGCCATTTGTTTGGAAAAGCCGGAGGTTTCACTCAAGCTGCTGCAAGTCGTAGGCGGGCGTCTGCGCCGGCTCGTGGGGATTATTGAGGAACTCTCGTTCACCACCGTCCGACATCGATTGATTTCGTGGCTGCTGCGCCAGGCGAAAGCCGAAGGCCGGCCCTCGGCGCGAGGAACGGTTTTTTCACTGAACCTGAGCCACCAGGAATTGGCGTCCCAGATCGGTACCGTTCGCGAACTGGTTTCCCGAAATCTGGCGCGGCTTCAGGGGCAGGATTTCATCGAGATCCATGGCCGGGAAGTCACGATTCTCAATCAGGACGGCCTCGAAGCCGACCTCGCGACCATTGTTTAGGGCGAAGCGTTCTTGACCGCCGGTGACTTTAGTCACTGCGCCCCCGCGCTTGACGCCTTATTCTCGAACCAGAGGCGAGCAAAATGCAAACCATCGCAGAAAAAACGGTTCGGGAAATCGCGCTCGAGCATCCGGCGAGCATGCCGGTTTTCGAATCTCTGAACATCGATTATTGCTGCGCCGGCGATCGGCGTCTAGCTGATGCGTGCCGGAACGCGGGCATCGAAGTCGATCATCTCCTGCGATTGATCGACCGGGCTGAGCGTGACGCGAACGCCCCTATCGCAGATTGGCGGGAAACATCGTTAGCGGAGCTGATTGCTCACATCGTGAACAAGCACCACGCCTTCGTTCGCCAGGAAATTCCGCGAATCGAGTCGCTGCTCATTAAAGTTTGCGCGAAACATGGCTCCGCGCATCCCGAATTGCAGGAAATCGACGCGTTGTTCCGCGCCATCGGCCAGGAACTTTCAACGCACCTTTTTAAGGAAGAGCATGTGCTGTTTCCGTATATTGAGCGGACGGAGAACGCGGCGGCGAACGGCGAACCGAGGCCGCAGGCATGCTTTGACTCTGTGATGCGGCCGATCGCAAACATGATGGCCGAGCACGATGACGCGGGGGCGCTGCTTCAACAAATCCGCGACCTGTCCGGCACCTACACCCCGCCTGCCGGCGCGTGCCCCACTTTTCATGCGCTGTACCGGGCCTTGGGCGCCTTCGAACGCGATCTTCACCAGCACGTGCATCTCGAAAACAACGTCCTGTTCCCGCGCGCGATCGAAATGGAACAAGCCTGAGCGAGGCGAACATGATCGCAGCCGGACCGAAGCCTCACAAGAAACTGCTTACGCGCGCGCGGCCGGAGCATTCCCAGGCGCTCCGCCGCAGCCTGCAACTCTTCTTCCTGGCTTTGAATATCTGGATTGGGATCCAGTTTTATCTGTTCGTGCGTTACTACGAAACCGGCGGCCGCTCTGTTTTTGTCCCGCGTCCTCCCGGAGTTGAAGGCTGGCTGCCGATCGCCTCCCTGATGAATCTCAAGGTCCTGCTGAGCGGCCGTGGGGTTTCGAAAATTCACCCGGCAGGGACGTTCCTGCTGATCGCGTTTCTCGTCGCGTCGTGGATCTTTCGCAAGAGCTTTTGCAGCTGGCTGTGTCCGGTCGGAACAATCTCGGAATACCTGTGGCGCTTCGGACGAAAGATTTTCCGCCGCAATTTTTACCTGACGCAAGTAGTGGACGTTCCGCTTCGCGGCCTGAAGTACGTCCTGCTGGCAGCTTTTCTTTATGCCGTAGTATCCATGCCGGTCGCTGCGATTCAGGGCTTCCTCAATTCGCCTTACGGCATTGTCGATGACGTAAAGATGCTCAACTTTTTCCGGGAAATCGCTTTTACCGGGATCGGCGTCCTCTCGATTCTCGCCGTCGGCTCGGTCGCCGTGCAGAATTTTTGGTGCCGCTACTTTTGTCCGTACGGCGCGCTGATGAGCCTTGCCGCACTGCTCAGCCCACTTCGCATCCGGCGTGAACCGGAGATCTGCATCGATTGCGCCAAGTGCGCTAAGGCCTGTCCTTCAGCGTTGCCGGTCGATCGCCTGGTCACGATCCATTCCGCCGATTGCACGGGTTGTCTTCAATGCGTCGCGGCATGTCCGGCCGAAGGAGCGCTTTTCTATTCCGCACCGCGACGGAAGCGGGTTCCAGCCTGGGTCGTGGCGGCCGGAATCGCGGCTCTCTTCCTGAGTATCTGCGCCTATGCTCAGTGGACTGGACATTGGCACACCGATCTGTCCGGCCGTGTTTACTTCAACCTGATCCCGCGCGCCGATGAGTTCGAGCATTAGAGGAATCGAAATGGAGAACGCAAACGTCCAACGTGAAGAAAGCCTGCAACGGGCGGTAACTGTCTATATCATCACCGGGCTCCTGTTCATGCTGCTTCCTGGAACTTTTCTTGGAGTGTGGAACCTGATTTCAATCAGCAGTCGCCAGCAGCTCGACAGTCTCTCGGCAGCTTGGATTCAGGCCCATGGCCACGCACAGATTTACGGATGGATCGGCACGTTCATCCTCGGCATCGGTTTTTATTCACTGTCGAAAATGGGCAACCTGCCGTTTGTCGCGATCCGCCGGGCGTGGATCGCATACACGTTCTGGACCGCCGGCGTCCTATTGCGCTGGGTGTCGAACATCACCGGATGGCAATGGCGTATCGCTCTTCCGTTTTCCGCCGTGCTCGAACTTGCCGGATTTCTGATCTTCTTCGCGACCGTTTCCCGCCACAAACCGGATCCTCGTGCCGCGCGAAAACCGAAGGAGCCATGGATGCTCGTCGTGATCGGCTCGACGTGCGGATTCCTGGCCGCGCTATTGGCGAACTTGTTTGTCACCTCGCGCGCCGCGCTAATCGGTTCCGGCCCGGCCATTTCGCAAATGCTCGATCAGCGACTGCTTGCGCTGCCGGTCTGGGGATTTCTCGTGCCCACGGTTTGGGGCTTTAACGCTCGATGGCTGCCGGTGTTTTTAGGGCTCCGCGCGCCCAGGGGACGCCGGCTTTTCGCGGCACTCGGCGTCGTTTGGCTCGGTGTGTTGTGCGCAATGCTCGGGCAGCCGATGGCGGCCGCTTTGCTGCTGCTCATCGCGGCGATGATGTCCATTTCCGCGCTGCGTATTTTTGAGCCGGCGGAAAAGCCGGCGAAGGTTCAGGGCGTGCACCCGTCATTTCCCTTGTTCGTGCGATCCGCCTACGCCTGGCTCGCAATCGGCGCGGTCCTTACGACCTGGGCCGCTGCGGCGGATCGCGGAGGCGGAATCGGCGGCGCATCGCGCCATGCGGTCACGGTCGGGTTCCTCGGCACAATGGTTTTCGCGATCGGACAAAGAATTCTGCCCGCGTTTTGCGGCGCGCGCGCGTTGTTCAGCAAACGATTGATGTTCGGCTCGCTGGCGTTGCTGACGCTCGGATGCGCCCTGCGCATCAGCTCTGAAATACCGGCCTATGAGGGATTCGTGCATGCTCAATTTTTCTGGCGCATCCTACCGGTTTCCGCAATCACGGAATTGGCTGCGGTCACGGTATTCGCGCTGAATCTGCTGGTCACGTTCCGCCGCCGTCCGGCGCATCTGACTGCGAAGCCGGCACCGGCTGGGGCGCCGGCGATTGCTCGATTCGGGGAAGGTGCCATCAGACGGGACGCCCGTGCGCGAGCTTAGCCTCCAGATAACTCTTCAGGGCGACCGCATTATTGTGTTTAGAATCGCGAGAGCTGTACAACAGGGTTGCCCGCCCTTTCTTAGCGACTTCGAGGATGGGAGCCCACGCTTGCGGCCGTTGTTCGAGTTCGGCGAAGTACTTGCGGCGAAACTCGGCCCATTTCTCCGGATCGTGCGAAAACCACTTACGTAATTCGGCGCTTGGGGCAGCCTCTTTCTGCCATGCGTCCATTTGGATGTCGGTTTTGCGAAGAACCCGCGGCCAGAGTCGCTCTACCAGAAACCGCAGGCCGTCGCGCGGATCGGACGGCTCATATACGCGTTTCAACTGGACCACAGGACACCGCCTGATGGCAATTTATCACCTTTTGGTTGTTGACTTAAGTCACCGAATTCTTCCCGGCTCGATTCGTCGTGGCTGGTGAAGCTGCATGTAATCAGGGCTTGTGTCGTAATCGGCTTTCTCCCGTATACTCGCTCGCTGGTACGCTCGGCCCGAAAGTAGTCTCTCATGAAACAGCTCGAAGGAACCCCGCGCCAGGATGTGTCGGCGCAACGCTCCGATTTTTCGTCGGATTTGCATCCGTGGCACTGTTTCGGCCTGACGGCAAGCGAGTTTCGAGAGGTCATGCACCGAAGCCCGCTGGCGATCGGCTTTCTCGTCGCGATGTCCTCTCTATCCGGCGCTGCTTCGCATTCCTCATCGCATCCAAATGGCTCGATCGGGTGTTGAACTCTTTCCGCTCGACAGGCAAGATCGTTCGCCGGGCAGTATCTTCCGCATCCCCAGCAGATGCGTTCCGGATGCTTTGGATACATTAGAGCGTCTTTCATACAAGGGATCTTCACGACCGCCCTACAACGGGGCACGATTGTTCTCTGCTTCAACTCTAAATCGAGGGGAACGGGGTTTCAGTGACTTATGTCACGCGCTCGGCGCTGTGCCAGCAATTGTACAGCGGCAGACTCAATCTGAAAGGCTAGCCGTGCCCGTTGCGAGGGCTGAGGCAATTTCGTGCGAAAAAAACAAGTACCGCAAATCGCTCAGTTTTCGGCGAACTTCGAAAACCGCGCGCCTTTAAGTCTTTTGTTTGTAGCACGACCGCTTCTAGATTTTGCCGTTCCCTGACCCGCCGTGGTGGTGGCGCTTCATGGCAGAATGCGGCGAACGACCCCGTTGAACGGAACACTGCTCGATACGCTGTTGGACCACACCCGCTGGTACGCGAAGCATTTTGGTGCGGTGAGACCCGAGTGGTTCGTCTTTCCCGGCGGGAGTCGTTTCCCGACGGACCCGGTGCAGCCAATCACCACGCTGAAGACCGCCTGGATTAACGTGCGTAAGAAGGCAGGCGTTTCCGGCCGCTGGCATGATAACCGGCATACGCTGATCACCGAACTCGCCGAGAATGGCGCTGGCGACGAGACGATCATGGAGATTCCGGGCCATGTGTCCCGGCAGATGCTGTCGCGGTATGCGCATGTCCGCACCGCGGCCAAGCGAAAAGCGCTGGAAGAGGTGGAGAAAAAGCGGGCGGCTGCGCGGGAGCGCAACCAGCAAATCAGCCGGAATGCAGCAAAAGCTGGGGAAGCTGCCACCTCTGCGCGCCTGCAAGAGCGCCGAAAGAATCGAGTTGGCGAAAGCCTTCTACCAAGAAGCCTTCACTTACAGAAGGTCGCAGAATATAGCGGAAGATCGCCGGCTGTCGAAACGCGATTTCGCAGTACTTCGACGGCCTTCGACCGCGTCGGCTCCGACGCACGTCGCTCGCTGCTGCACAACTGTCCGGCAATAGTGGCTGAACGGCGGCCCAGATGCGTGCGACCGCCGAGTTGCGATCCGCCAATTTCTTCACCGGCTTTGAATCGGTAAACGCCACGCCCTGCGAACGGTTTCCAGAACTTCAATCACACGAGAGCCAAGCCGCTCAGCGCCAGGCTTTGTGAGCTGGAGACGGTTTCTTGTCGAACCAGAAATCCAAGTTCCGCGTCGAACATCCCGAGTAGGTTTCTTTTACCTGGCCACATGCAAAAAATGAAAGGTAATCTGGAGCGAGGTGCGTATGGGAGAAGTGAACAGCGGAGCCGGGGCGATTCTAAGAACCGCACGTGAACGCCAGGGCCGCGACACCGCCTCGATCGCGCAGGAACTCGGCATCCTGCAACGCTACGTCGTGGCGATGGAACGTGATGATCTGAAGGATCTTCCGGGAGGTTTTTACTACAAAAGTTTTGTTCGGCAATATGCGGCCATCGTTGGCGTCAACGAAATAGTCATCCAGCCCGGAATCTATTCCTTATTGGCGACGGGGGAGCCATTGCCGGTTCCCCGAACGAATCCGAATCAGCCTGCGCCGGCGGACCCGATCGTGCGCGAAGTGAACCGATCGTTGGCCGACTCGCATCTTGGCGCGGCACCGGTGGCGCTGATCGCGATCGTTGTGGCGACGTCGGGGCTTTACGCGTGGTACGAGCATTCACTTCAAACCGCCCCGGCTGCTCGGATTACGGCGGCGACGGCTGAGCAGGTTCGTTTGAACTTTCCGGCTGCGGCCGCAAATCCGCCGCTGGGAAATCGGCAGGCTACGGTGGCGCCGGCCGTCTTCCAATCGGCGCTGAAACCGGTCAAGCCGTTAGTGATCTCCGCACCTCCCGAACCCGACGCCAACGCGCTGCTCCCAGCCGTTTTATTTTTTCCATTGCCGCCCCGAAAATCGCGGCCGCATAGGGCAGGTGTTCTGCACGAGGAGGTCGTGCGGGATCCGGTGGTCCACCGAGTGCTTCCCGAGATCCCAGTCGAGGCCCGAGGAACAATCCGTGGCAAGGCAACGGTGGTGGTCAGCGTTGTTGCCAATCAGTCAGGAGATGTGACAGAGGCGAACGTGGAGGAGAGCGACTCGCCTCTTTTCGATCGCCTAGCAACGGAGGCGTCCGCCAAGTGGCGCTTTCTTCCATCGAAAACCGTCTCTTCGCGGGAGTACCTTTTGCGCTTCGAGATCACGGGGACAGGCTCCGAAGCTACTCTCCAGGAGTCCGCAGAGCTGAGACAACCGAAAGAACCCTAAGTAAGCGCAGGAATCGTCATGTATCGCGGCGGATCAATCCCTCGCCGATTACAAAGCCAAGCACCAGGCGCACACCTTCGCCGAATACGCGCTCGGGCACATCACGAAGCGCCTCGGAAAGCGGCTGGTCATGGAGATTACGCCCGAAGTCGTGAAGCGCGATCAGGCAGCTCGCCGGAAGGAGAAGGCCAGCCCCAAGACGATCAACGACGAGGTGGCGATTATGCTGCGGCTCTGCGGGGAGCAGGGCGAGATGATCCGCTCGCGGCTGAAGCACGAAAAGACGCTGAAGCTGCGCGTCGATCCATCGCCGGGCAAGCCGTTCTCGCCGGAGGAGCAGGAGCGCATGTTGGCTGTGGCGCGCCAATCCACTGAATGGGCGCGCTTGGCCTGCGAGCGACGGCGCCGGGGCGAGAAGCCCAGGAAAGGCGACAGGCAAGGTGGCTCGCCTTCCATCTACCCTGCCCTGGTGCTTGCCCTGAACGGCGGGATGCGCGACTCGGAGATAAAGCGCCTGACGTGGAGCCAGATTGACTGGGACAAAAAAATCCTTACGGTGGGCCGGTCAAAGAGCGAGGCCGGAACCGGGCGCACAATCCCGCTGAATGGCACCCTGCTCGATGGGCTGCGGGACCACGGGCGCTGGTACGCGAAGCATTTTGGCTCGGTGAAGCCTGAGTGGTTCGTATTTCCAGGCGGCAGCCGTTTCCCGAAGGACCCGGCGCGGCAGATCGGATCGCTAAAAACTGCCTGGAACAATGTCCGCAAGAAAGCCGGCGTCACGGGCCGCTGGCATGATAACCGGCATACGCTGATCACCGAACTGGCGGAGAATGGCGCCGGCGACGAAACCATCATGGAGATTGCCGGCCACGTGTCCCCGCAGATGCTGTCGCGGTACGCGCATATTCGCACGGAGGCGAAGCGGAACGCGCTGGAAGAAGTGGAACGGAAGAGGGCCGCCGCCCGGGAGCACCTTCAGCGAGTCAGTCCGCAAAGCAGAAGTGCGGGTAGGTGAGACGTCGGCCCGCCTGCAGTGGCACTGCAAGACCGAGTAAGGCCTTCTACCAAGGAACCTTCACTTAATACGTTCCTCCGTGGCCTTCGCGCCTGGTTCGCACGGTTGCGCCACGGCACTTGGTCGCGGACCTCTTCGACCAATTTGTTCCCGGCAACTACGTCGCTCGCCCGTTGCCCAGCGGCCAACAGTCGTTGAAACCGCCGCCCAAATTAGCGCAACCGCCGACTTGCGGTCCGTGAACTTCTTCACCGACTTCAATTCGCGAGGGGAGCGACGCCGACGAATGGGTTCCTAATCTCGACTGGGCGTGAGCCGCGCGATTCGCTGGCGAAGCCTCGCGAGCTCCTTCTAGGATGCGAACGACGGGGTATTTTCGCTGGGCTGCCGGAGCTTCGACGCACGCCGCGACGTTATCTCGGTATCGATGGTGAACGTTGCCAGTTGCTGCTTTCCCTTGCCGGGTGCTCCGGTGATCACATCGATCACTTCGGTTCCGAGAGAATGCAACTTGGCCTTGTCCCTGTCGGGACACAACGAGGGATGAAAATGACATTTACACGAAATCGATGCTGAAGATCCAGCCGCTCGACGGACTGTCGTTATTCGGCCAGCCCGGATGGATTCCAGCGTCGCAGCTCACCAGCGCGCCGTCGTGCATCGCCAGGCCGTGCGGATCGCAGGAATCGGGCTCAAACTCGGCGATCTCCACCACGCGCCCGGTCTCCGCTTCGTAACGAAGCAGAGCCGGCCGGTAATCGGCGTAATGCTTGCAATCGTTGCCCACCACCTGCCAGATGGTGCCGTTGTCCCAGGCGATGGCGTGCACCCGCGGCTTGTCCGGATGCTCGTAAAACGGAATCATGAACTCCGGCTCCCAGGAAACCGGATCGACGCGCAGCAGACCGCGCAGCCGCAGCGCCACGATCCACAGTTTTCCGTCCTGCCAGAGCGCGCCATGGCAGCCGCCGCCGTTATCCTTGGGACCCAGCGGGATCTGGCGATGGCTGATCTGGCGGGAATTCATGTCCACCTGATAAATTCCCTCCGGCGCCTGATTGGCGCACATCCACACGTACCCGCCGCCGACCGCCATTCCGCTGGTGTTCCTCGACTGCGTCGAGACGGTCTTCAACAGCTTGCCGTTCCAGTCCACCAGCCAGGCATGCTCGGTCAGATCCTTCGGCTCCGGCAGATGATACGCGATCGCCGACTGGGCCGAGAGCTTCTGCTCGCCGATCCACAGACCTTCCGGCGTCACCGCGATCGCGTTGGGAAATCCCTCGGGGCTTTTGAACAGCTTCGTGGTTTTTACCTTCCGCGTGGGGATCTTCCGACCCGCGCGGCCTTGCGCCAGTGCCGCGGGCATCGCGGCCAAGCCCAAGCCCGCGCCGATGCCGGCGGTCAAAAATTCTCGCTTCGTCAGATTCATCATCGCGAATTCCTTCTGAACATCGCCGTTTTAACGGCGATGAATCGTCACCGCGGTCCGGGCGATTGCCTGCAGATTCACCAAGCCACACATCATCATGTCACGAGCCAGTTCGTTCTGGATCAGCCCCAACTCGTCATGAACCCCCTGCGCTCCGTACGCCGCCAGCGCCCACAACGCCGCGCGGCAGATCAGCACCGCCTGCGCGCCCAGCGCCAGCGCCTTCAGCACGTCGCTGCCGCGGCAGAAACCGCCGTCGACCAGAATCGGCACCTTCCCGGCCACGACCTGCGCGATCGCCGGCAGCGCCTCGATTCCCGACTCGGGATGCGGCACCAGCCGCCGTTCGTGATTCGAAACCACCATGCCCGCGACTCCGCTCGACACCGCCATCCGCGCGTGCTCGACGGTCAGGATGCCCTTCACCACCACCGGAACCGAAATGCCTTTGCGCAGGCGCTCGACCTGGCTCCAGTCGACCATCGTCGGAGCCGCCGCGGGTCCGCTATCCGATCCGTCCACCACGCCGGCCGTGATGACCACCACCTTGCAGCCCGCCTGCACCGCCCGGTCGATGCGCTCATGCACCGCGCTCGCGTCCGGATCTAGAAAAACCTGGTACCACAGCGGCTGCTTCGTCTCGGCCGCGATCTTCTCAATCGGGTAGCTGGACCGGTCCGAAACCACCATGCCGGTCTGCGCCTGGGCGGCGCCGCGAGCCATCGCCAGTTCGCCCTCCGGATGAAAACGCTTCTGCTCCGACGCCGGACCGATCAGGATCGGCGTGAACAGGTCCGCGCCGAGCAGTTGCGAGCTCAAATTCAGCTTGGTCGTGTTCACCATCATCCGCGGGTTGAAGGTGATCCTATCCATGGCCCGACGATCGTCCGGAGCGATCTCGGCATACACCAGGCTGCTCAGTGTGCGCTGCGCCGTCTCGCCGAATTCGTAGGCGTTCACCAGCTCGTCCGACGGGGCGATGCGCCCTGCCGGCTCGCCGATCAGCTTGTGCGCCGCCGGCACTTGCGCCGCCGCCAGCACGGACCCGCTCACCGCCAGCATTCCTCTTCTCGTCAGCCGCTTCGGTTTCATGCGAAATCCGTCCTTACCGCGGTTGCGTCGATAGCGTCGATCGAAGCCCGGCCGGTGTAAGCCATCGCCTCCACCAGCTCGGCGTCCATAATTTCCAGGACCCGTTGCACTCCCGCCGGTCCGAACGCCGCCAGCCCCCAGCGCGGCACCCGTCCCAGGCACACCGCCTTGGCGCCCAGCGCCAGCGCCTTCAAAACATCCGAGCCGCGCCGGATTCCGCTGTCGAAAATCACCGGCACGCGCCCGCCCACCGCGTCCACAATTGCCGGCAGCACCTCCAGCGTCGAGGGCGCATAGTCGAGCGACCGTCCGCCGTGATTCGATACATAAACTCCGTCGCAGCCGTGCTCCACCGACAATTTCGCGTCCTGCGGCGTCAGAATGCCTTTGGCCATCAGCGGACCCTTCACCGTCGAGCGGATCTGGTCGAACAGTTTCCACTCGTACCACATGCGCCCCTGCGGGACATTGTAGGGATTGTTCGCCGCGGGACCGCGCCGCGGCGCCGGCGGCCGGATCACTTTATTAGCGAGGCGCCGGTCATGCAGATCGCGCTCATAAGAAACCGCCTGCACGTCCACCGTTACCACCACGCCCTTGCAGCCGGCGTCCTGCGCCGCTTCGAGCACGTTCAGATCGGCGTCGATGTTCTGCCGCGGATAAAGCTGGAACCACAGCGGCCCCTTCGCCGCCGCGGCGATCTTGTCGATCGGAAAGCTGCTGGCGTTGCTCACGATCATGGTCGTGTTGTTGGCCGTCGCGCCCTGGTGCATGGCCATCTCGCCTTCCGGGAACAGCGCGCCTTGCACCGAACTGGGCGAGACCATGATCGGCGACAGCATCTTCATCCCGAACAACTCGACGTCGGTGCGGATCGCCGCGCCGCCCGCCAGGCCGCTCGGCTGCAACTCCACCCAGTCGTAAGCCTGGCGATTGCGGCGCAGCGTGAACTCGCTGTCGCCGCC
>Ga0335074_10002652_pt1 | contig 24420 bp, 22 predicted proteins | sample Lox_Sample_23_FD_206715 | JGI IMG/M metagenome (GOLD analysis project Ga0335074, IMG submission 206715) | Soil microbial communities from Loxahatchee National Wildlife Refuge, Florida, United States - Lox_Sample_2.3 | ecosystem: Environmental > Terrestrial > Soil > Wetlands | place: USA... | reverse complement strand
TCACCCCGACGGTGCGCGGCAGCGACCGGACCGTCCACCACGGGCACATCTCCAAGCAGGGGCCGACGTGGGTGCGCTGGGTTGCGTGCGAGGCGGCGCAGACCGCCAAGCGGCACCCGGACTTCGCCCCCGGGTATGAGGCCCTGGCCCGCCGCCGCGGTAAGAAGATCGCCACCACGGCGGTCGCCCGCAAGCTCATCACCCGCGCCTACCACCTGCTCACCGACGCCAGCGCCGCTGGTGAGCCCCGCTAGCGGGGAGGGTCCCCAGCCCCGGGCGAGCTCGCGTTTCCGCATGAGCCGGCCATGCCGCGCTCGATGACCTGACTGAGCAGCCCGGTCCCCGGATGACACGGTCATGGCACCCGCCCGCCGGGGCGAGAGCCGAATGGGTGCATGTGAGACCACTCCGACGACCAGCCACCGCCCCGGGGAAACCAAGCCAGCGACCTTCCGTACATACCTCAACCCCAGGGAAAGGCTCTTCCCCGCTCCTCATCATCGGCCGCCGCTTGCCAGCGTCAAGCTCGTTCGTCCTCGCCCGCGCCTGCCGGCGCGGCACTGCGGGCCGTTCCAGCTTGACCCCGTCCGCGCGACGGCGCAAATCCGCAGCGACGAGGAAAAGCCACATCGTAGTCCCGCCCAGCCCGGCGACCGCGGGCAAGGTCACCGGGTGAATTCGCCATGCACTCTTGACAACAGGAGTCCCCATGGGTGCGGAAACCGGCACTGTGTCGCGACGGTGCGCGGGTTGGCAGCAGCGCGCTTGTTCTTACCGTCGCCGTGTCAAGAAGGCGTCCAGGCGGTGAGCAGGTCTTCTGGTGTCAGGGTTTGGATGTCGGCGGTCGCTCCGTTCCGGGACACTGCCAGCAGTTGCGTCTCGTCGTCGGAGCCTGGGAGCTGGCTGCGGTGGACGATGAGTTCGGCGAGGTCGTGAGAGTCAAAGGGCTTGTTCTCGTGCCATTTGATAGACCCTGCGAGGGTGATCTTCTTGGCGATTGGGGAGCGGTCGGCTCCGACCAGGTCGATCTCCGGATCGTTCGTGCGGGTCCAGTAGCCGCCGATGGCGTCGGTTCCCTCGGGCAGCGCTCCTTGGGGGAGCCGGAGCAGGCCCTGCCTGATGACGGGCTCGATCGCGCGGCCGCGCCAGGAATTCCACTGCTTCGTGATCGTGGCGAGGACCTGGTCGCCTCGTCCGCGTTCGATGACCGGCATGTTCGGCCCGATGAAGGAGAGCCAGAAGCGCAGGTGCGGGTCGGCGACGTAGTAGCGGGTGTCTTTGGACGGCTGTGTTGACAGCGGCAGGCGTGCCTCGACGAGTCGCTTGCTGGTGAGGATGTCGAGTGACCGGCTCAGTGCCCCGGGGTTGAGGCCACCTGCGGCCCGGCCGATGAGCGTGAAGGTGCGCTCGCCGTTGCCAATCGCGCTGAGCACGGTGCGTGCCTGTGCCTCGGCGGGGAATTCCGCCGCGAGTGCGCGCTCGCCGCTGACGATAAGGGCTGAAGTGGGCCGTTGCACCGCTGATCCGACGTACTCCCACAGCCCTGCCTCCTGCGGCCATTCGTCGAGGATGAGCGGGAGACCGCCGGTGACGAGGTAGGCGTCGAAGGCCTCGGCGGCAGTGACTTCGAGCATGCTGGCAACCTCAGCCGGGTTGAGCGGCGGGACGACCATCTCGGTGCCGCGCTGGTAGAAGGGGCGACCGTAGGTGTTGAGCGCCTCCATCATGGCCAGGTCCGAGCCGATGAGGACCAGCAGCACGGGAAGTCTCGATAGCGTCCGGTCGAAGGCCTTCTGCAGTGTCCCCTCAAAGCCATGGTCTTCCCTGGCTAGGTACGGCATCTCGTCGAACACGACCATGCTCGGCTGGCCGGCGGGAAGGATTCCCGCTAGCAGCGTCAGCGCGGCGTCCCAGGTCTGCGGCACCGAGAACGAGGCGAAGCGCGCCGCGTCGGGGAGGTCAGAGGCGGCCACGTCGGCGGCGAAGCTGGCGAGTTCCTCGGCGCGCGGCATCCCGGTTGCGGTGAAGAACACGTGCGGCAGCCCGGAGCGCTGGGCGAACTCCTCGACTAGGCGCGACTTGCCCACCCGGCGGCGGCCGCGGATCAGCACGGCCCGCCCTGGCCGTCCGGTCCTCCCGCCGGTGCGCACTTGGTCGAGCAGCGCGTTCAGCTGAGCCAGCTCGCGTTGTCGTCCCACGAAACCGCTCGACACTGTTCCCTCCATAGTACTTACTTCAAAGTAACTTACATCAAAGAAACTTGCATCACATTCTATCAAGCATGGCTGACCGTGACGAGCGAGCCGCTCCGGTTCAACGGGCACGCGGACGAGCCGACCCCCGCCACAGGCCCCCGATCCGCTCTGACACGCGAATCATCGGTAATCGCATGCTCGTCTTGCCTGGTCACGGCACATGCGGGTCGTTCAAGAACCTGTCGAAGATCGTCTCAATTCGGTAACGGGCTTGCCAGCACCGGTGCGTGTCCTATGTCCTTTGACCAGCGGAAACTCGGCAATCGCTCTGCACTCCGCAGCTCTAACCTCAGGCACGCTGAGTGGCAGGGGCAGGTGCCGAGCCGCTTCAGCGAGGCGACGCAGGCCGGCGCACGTGGTGCGGCCGATCGCTGCTGACATAGCAGCCGTAGCCGTCGCCCGGTACCAGCCCGAACCTTGGTCGCGATCACCGTCAGGTTGTCCGGAGGTATTCGGCTGCCCGGGCGCGCTCAGCTGCTATCTCGCGGGCACGGGACGGCCGTTCGGCGCCGACCTGGACGGCGAAGTCCAGGCACGCCTGGCGGCCGGGCATCTCCTTCAGGCATTTGGCGACGAGCGTGGCGGCCTGTGAAACGTCACTACGGCGCTCCGCGATCCTCGCGCGCAGGAAGATGAAGTTCCGGTCCGGCGAGCGCCGGGCTGGCCACGAGCCGGTCCAGCAGTTCGTCCTCGGGAGTGCCGGCGAACCGGTCGAGGAGCATTTCGTGCCACGCGGCAAGGTCGTCCGCCCGCTCTTTGCGCCGGTAACTGGTCTCATCGAAGGTTCCGTACACGGTGCGCGGCCGCTTGGCGCGGCCTCCACCGGATCGTCGGAGTGGAAGTAGTCGTATCTCTTCATATCGCAGGCCAGGTCGACAATCTTCGCGACCGCCAGCTGTGCAGGTACGGGGTCGCTGGCCGTCAGTGCCGCCTGCGCATCGGCTGCCAGTCGGCGGAACGTATGCCGCCACTTCGACCGTTCCGTGTGGTGCACTCGGCGGTCCCCCGCCATATAGGCGCCGTCCTTGGCCAGCTCGACGAAGGTCGTCACCTCGTCTAGGACGCCAACCGGGTCTGGTAGCTCCTTCTCCGGCTTTACCTTCGGCTGATCCTGCGGGCGCAGTTCGTCCTCGATGCGCTCGCGGAGCTGAGCGTTCCCGCGCCAGTAGACGGTCCACAAGATCTTGCGGAGGCGTGCGTCGTCATGCGGTGCTATGGCGGCGTAAAACTCGTCACGGTTCATCCGGTTCGCTGGCATGACACCCGATCGCAGGGCTGGACGACCGGCTCACATGCCATCCGTCCAATGCCGGTAGGCGGCGATCCACTGCGCGCCATTCGGCGGCGGTTCGGGCAGCGGCAGGTCCAGGACGGAGATCGCCTGGTGGTGGCCGTCGCGGACGCAGTCGGCGACGATGCCGGACTCCGTCTGGGTGACTTTCTGAACCGTCACTGTCACGCCCAGCACCGTGGTCTCGAAGGGGACCTCCAGGTTGTCCTCGATCATCACGGCGAAGCCACCCAGTTGCTCGTAATCGCCGTACGCGTCGACCGTGGCCTCTTCGACCAGCGCGTCCAGTTCTTCGTCACTCAGTTCCGGCATGAAGGAAGCGTACGCGGCGAGCGTTACCCATGCACCTGCACGTGTTCCACGCTGGCGGCGTCCACTACAGCGACCCGTTCTACGAGCTGGAAGGGACCGAGGACGAAGAGAACGCCCGGCTCCGCGACACCTTCCCACCGGGCGGCCCGAAGGTCACGTACGTGTACGACTTCGGTGCCGACTGGGTCCAGGAGATCACCCGGCAGAAGATGATCACGCTCGAACCCGGCCAGGACTACCCCGGTGTGCGTCGCGTTCGGCGGCAACTCCCCGGTGGAATATCCGTACGAGGACGAGCCGGAGGAACCGGAACCGTTCGACCAGGCCGCGGTCAACACCGCATTCGCCAGGATTCTCCGCTCCTGATTATCTGATCATCGAGTCAGCAGCGCGTCGCGGACCTCTCTCGGACGCAGCGTGTCTAGGACGGTGGGCGTCCCTGAGAAGATGACCTCTGACCAGGTGAGCGACGGTCCGCCTGGCGACCAGGATCAGCCCCTTGCGGTCATTTGCTGAGAAGGCCCGGTGCCAGTGACGAGGCCGAGCCAGGAGCGGGAAGCCGCGCCACTGGCGTTCGCAGTATACACTAATGATAGCTACCAACTAGGCAGGCGCCATGGCTGATACCGGAATCGCAAGGCTCTTCACCCACGGCAGGAGCCAGGCAGTGCGCCTGCCCAAGGAGTTCCGGCTGCCCGGCGACAGGGTGCGCGTCCGGCACATGGGAGACGGCGTGCTGCTGGAACCGATCGCGTCCGACATCGATGCGTGGTTTGCCGAACTGGACCGCTTCGCGGACGTGCCGCTGTTCGAGGACGGCAGGAATCAGCCGCCTACGCCTGGTGATGAGGACATCTTCGGGTGAACTACCTTCTCGACACCAATGCCGTGGTCGCGCTGCTGCGGAACAAGCCCGCCGGGGTGCGGGAACGGTACCGGGAGGCGGAAGCGGCTGGTGACTACCTCGCGCTCTCGTCGGTCGTCCTGTTCGAGCTGTGGTACGCAGTGGCGAAGAGCAGTCAAGTGCAGGAAAACACCGAGCGCCTGCGGGTATTGCTCTCGGGTGACCTGGACCTGCTTGACTTCGATGACGAGGACGCCCGCACTGCCGGTCAGGTACGCGCCAGCCTGGAGAAGGCCGGGACGCCGATCGGCGCCTACGACCTGCTGATCTCCGGGCAGGCGCTACGACGCGGGCTGACAGTGGTCACGGCCAACACTTCCGAGTTCAGCCGGGTCACCGGCCTGAGCTGGCAGGACTGGACGATCTAGCAATAAAGAAATGTCACAACCCCGACACGGGCTTGCCCGCGCCGTAGGTTTTCTCCGTACTCCCGGGGGCAGGGTTCGGACACCTGATCACCCCATGGCGCAACTTTCCGCTCGGCTGGCCTGCGCCGGGCAGATGATCGCTTCATGCTCCCAGGCGTCGCACCAACAGACGGCGGAGAGACAGGCTCAGGGGCGATGTCGGCCTCTGATGCGGACTGTGATCGCATCTTTGGCTACCAAGGAGGGAGCTGACCTGATGAGCAGGGCGGAACTGCTCGACAAACTCGCGCGAGGATGACGATCATGACCGTTGTTGCCCAGCTGGAGCCCAAGGACCGTCCGGCATGGGAGGAACTGCCGCGGCTACAAGGTGTTCTACCGCAGGCATGCCACGTCGACGGCTAAGGAACCCCGGTAGAGGTAGACGGGCCGCTCCGGCGTGTCTAGCTGGCCGAGGCAGGTGATGAGGCCGCCCTCTGCCGCAACAGCGAAATGCTGCGCGTCGCGCGGGTCCTTGTTGGGGACGACGACAGTTGCGCCACCTGGCAGCGTCACCCGCCATGACGCAGGAATCACCCAGTCAGGCTGGCACATCCCGTCGTCGACAGAGGCGGGACCGTCCCGGTACTCGGCCATCAGCAGCCAGCCGTAGACCAGCTCGCCCGCAGGAGGCAGGGCGCCGTCCGGCACCGGCGCCGCGTGCGGGCTGAGCAGGCCAGGGCCGGCGATCGCCGCCTTGATGATCGCGGTATCCGGCGCGCCCGCGGCGCTGAGACCGGTCGTGCTGACGGTACCGGTGAGCAGGCACGCCTGGGCGCTTGTGTCGCGGAAGACGATCGTGCCTGCGTCGTTCCCTGCGCTTGCGCCGCCGCCACGGTAGGTCAGCGTCAGCTGGGCCGAGGTGCAGGCCGACGCGGCCGATTCGGGCAGCGTGCCGGCGCTCTGCCCGGCCGATGTCCTGGCTGCCGTACTTGCCGTCCCCGTCGTGACCGTTCCCGCCGTGCACCCGATGATCACGCCGGCCACCGCGAGCGCCGCGACCGCCCGCCGCACCGCACCAAACGTCCTCGTCGCCATCGCGACCACTCTTCCCCTGCGGCTGCGCCCGGCCTAACCGGATTTCCGCCACTATTGACGCCAGCGGGTCGGCGGTGGTTGCGTCGCGAACGTCATGTTCTCGCGGCTCTGCGCGACTTCTTCACCGCACCATGAGGGCAAGGCGACAAAGAAATGTCATAGTCCGGGGTTCGCCTTCCTGGTCATCGGCATAGGCCTCGGCGTACAGCCGACGGTTGATGTCCTCAGCCCATGCCTGGGCCCAGCCACGCAGATCCGCTATTTCGTCGCCGAACAAACCGTATGCCGAGAACTTCTCATCAGCGCGCCACTGGACAGAGCTGAGCCGGGTCGCGAGCCCCCTCAAGGCAGAACTCATCCCAAGCGCATCTTCGGCCAAGATGTTCGAGTTCTATACTCAGAGTATGACCGATATGACTACCATCAAGGTTTCCGTGGAGACGCGTGACCGGCTTAGGAGGCTCGCGGACGAAGACCACCTCACACTGGATGCCGAACTGGCCCGGACCCTCGACAAGGCAGAGGAAGCCCGGTTCTGGGCAGGTGTCCGGGCAGACTACGCCCGGCTGCAGGCGGACCCGCAGGAGTGGGCTGAATATATGAACGAACTGGCCGAGTGGGATCACACAGCGGGCGACGGGCTGGGTGACGAGTGAGTGAGCCGCTGCGGCCCGGCGACGTCTGGCTCGCAGACCTGAACCCTGTCATCGGATCGGAACAGGCTGGCCGCCGCCCGGTCGTCATCGTTTCCGGCCCGCTGCACCTGTCGCTGCCGCAAGCGGTGGTATTCGTGGTACCGGTCACAAGCCGGGACCGGGGACTGCGGCATCAGATTCCGATCGTCTCGCAGTCGTCTGGCCTGAGCAAGCTTCCCTCCTTCACCCGGCCCGAGGACGCGCGCGCGGTAGCGTACCAGCGCCTCGGCCACCGTCTCGGCGCCGTCGCCCCTGGTGAGCTGGCCGCCGTCCGGCGCACGGCGGAGGATTCAGCCAGTATCGACGTGATCAGGTACGTGCCCTCACCAACTTCGAATCGTCCGGTGTTTGCGTATCATGGCTGGCTGTGGGATACGAGGCGTGGACCTCGAACGCGGCTAGCACGCTCTGCCCGGTCATGGTCGGGCGCGACCGCGAACTCGCCGGGCTCCAGCGGGCGTGGCGGGCCGACGGCCAGATGGTCGTGGTGTGCGGACGAGCCGGGATTGGCAAGAGCCGCCTAGTCCGGGAGTTCGCGGGTCGGGTCCGCGGCGCGGGCGGGATAGTGCTGGCTGGCCGGTGCAGTCCGACTGCCGGAGATGTGCCGTTCCGCTCGTTGCGGGAGGCCCTACTCGCTGCCGCCCGGATCGGGCTGGCGCCTTCGTCGCGGCTCAGTGCCTTCCGGCCGATCCTGGGTTCGCTGGTTCCTGAGTGGTGCAGGGAACATGCCGGGAGCCTGGACGGCGGGGTGATCGTCCTAGCCGAGGGCGTGCTGCGGCTCATGGCGGAGTGGTCGTCAGCCGGAGCTCCCGCGCTTCTGGTTATCGAGGACTTGCACTGGGCCGACCGGGAAACGCTTGAGGTGCTCGAGTACCTCGCCGACCATCTGTCCGGACAGGCCGCGCTCGTCGTCGCCACCTTGCGCGATGACGAGCCAGGACCGGGCGGCGAGCTGGTATCCGCGCTGTGGGCTCGCCGGGCGGTCCAGCCAATCTTTCTGTCCCCGCTCGATCCGGCGCAGTCCGAGGTCATGCTGCGAGAGTGCCTGGCTGCCGCCTCGCTGCTACCAGACCTGGTTGATGCCATCGTGACCAGGAGCGACGGCGTCCCGTTCTTCATCGAGGAGCTGCTGGCGGCCGCACTAGGCGGGGCGAATTCGGGCCAGGGCCTTCCCGGGTCCATTGCCGGGGCCGTCGATGCCCGCCTTAGGTCGCTGCCGGAGGCGGTAGCGCGTTTCCTCGGCTACGCGGCGACTCTTGGGCGCAACTTCGACTGGCATGTCGTGGCGGCGGCGACCGGATGCCCGCCGCAGGAGGCGATCGACCGGCTCCGCCAGGCAGCCAGGGTGCAACTGATTGACACGGACGGCGCAGGATTCAGGTTCCGTCATGCGCTGACCGCGGAGGCGGTGCGCTCGTCGCTGCTTCCTGATGAACGGCAGGTCATCTGCGCGGAACTGCTAGAGACGCTGCAGTTGCTGCATCCGGGCCTTGAAGGCGAGACCTGCCAGCTTGCGGCCGGCCTCGCTGTCGAGATCGGCGACCAGGTGCGCGCTGCTGACCTGTGGCTGGAAGCGGCTCGCCGAGCGTTGCGGAAGGGGTCGCTCGGCTCCGCCGAAGCGCTGGCCCTTCGTGCCCAAGAAGTGCGGCCGCTGGAAGCGGATCGCGTCTTGCTGTCCACCTGGACCATCGCCGGCCAGCCACGGCGCGCGCTCGAAGCCGGTCACCGCATCCTTTCCGCAGGTGACTGCGATCCGGCGGCCCGCGCCGAGGTGCTCTTCGAGCTCGTGGATGCCATGATCACCGCCGGGCACTGGGATGACGCCGAGGGCTATCTGGAGACGTTGCGTTCAGAGCCCGGGCTGGGAAGGCCGGGTGCCGCCCGCCGGGCCGTCGGGGCGGCCGAGGTGGCGCTGGCTCGGAACGACAATGTGGCTGCCGCCGAGTTCGCCCGAGCCGCACTCGCAGACGCGCGGGATGAAGGGCTCGCGGAGGTCACCTGCCAGGCCTTGTGGGTGATCGGCCGGGTCGAGCGCGGGAGAGCCGCAGACTTGGCCCGCGCCGCGTTCGAGGAGGCACTTGAGTGCGCCTCCCGCAACGCCCTGCCAGTCGTCCGGATCAAATCGCTGCAGGAGCTCGGCACGATCGACATGTTCGAGACGCTCGGCATCGCCCGGCTGGAGGAGGCCCGCCGGGAGGCGCTCACCGCGGGGGCCATCTCGATGGTCGCCATGATCGATCTTCAGCTGGCGGCGGGCTACAGCGCCCGGGGCCAGGCCGGACTGACGCTGGCGGCCGCGGCTCGCTGCGAGGAAGCCTCGCGACGGTTCGGCCTGGCTTCCCTCCCGGCGAGTCTTGCGCTCCAGGCGGTGGCGCACGGCTTCTCCGGCAACCGCACGGCGATGGAGGCTGCCGCGGCGCGGGCACGTGCGGTCGGCGGTGATCGTGCCATCGTAGAGATGATCACGCTGGCGAACGGGACCGCTTTGTACCACCTCGGCGAAGGACGGCTTTCCGAAGCGCTGGACGCGCTCGACCGCGCCGTGGAGGTTCTCCGGGCCACTCGTGTCCCGCAGGACTGGACGGGCAGGTGGGCGCTGCTGCGCACTGTCGCCGATGTGGACGGGGCGGGTGCTCGGGAGGAATGCCGGGGGCTCAGCTTCGACACCGCGATGAGCCGCGCCACCCTAAAGGCAGCCGATGCGGTGGCCGCCGGCGCCGAAGGCGGGGACGCGGCATCGATCTTCGCCGAAGCAGATCGCGCTCTGGGGCGCATCGAGGGCGGATTCACCCGGAGCATCGCCCAGCTCCTGGTGGCCCCTTGCGCGCGCCGGGACGGGTGGGGAGAGCCAGCCGTCTGGCTGCGGGAGGCGCTGGCGAACTTCGAGGATCTCGGCCTGCCCAACTTCGCAGGCCAGTGTCGCGCATCGCTGCATGCCATGGGTGAGCAGGTGCCGCGCCGGCCCCGGAGCGATGCTCCGCGAGTGACTGGTCTGCTGGCTGCCCGGGGCATCACGGCACGGGAGGTCGAGGTACTCGCTCAGGTCGCGGCCGGGCGTTCCAACCGGGAGATAGCCGCGGCGTTGCATCTGTCGGTTCGCACCGTAGAAAAGCACGTGGAACGGCTTCTCATGAAGACAGGTCACCGCCGTTCTGAACTAGACCGGTTCGCCGAGGACGCCGGAGTCCAGCCCGCCTTCTGACACCGCCACGTACTCGCGGGACCCAGGACCCGGCTATGTACGTAGCCCGAAGGCGCAAATGCCGTAGCGCGCCACCGATGACGGTTCGCACTTGGCACCGGAGCATGTTGGTAGGCCCGAGAAAGGAGCCCCGACATGACCGCCACTCCAGCCGGAAACACGAGCTTTACCGCCGTCTTCTCGGTAGATCAGACACCCGTAGAAGTTTTCCACGCCATTAACAACGTCCGTGGCTGGTGGTCAGAAGACATCGAGGGCGGCACCGGCAGGGTCGGCGCCGAGTTCACCTACCGGTACCAGGACTCCCATCGCTGCCGGATCAAGGTCACCGAGCTAGTCCTCGGCGAAAGAGTCGCCTGGCACGTGCTGGACAACTACTTCGGCTTCACCCGGGACAAGGCCGAGTGGAAAGACACCGAGATCCACTTCGAGATCACCACGCGAGACGGCAAGACCGAGATCCGCTTCGCCCACGTCGGACTGATCCCGGAGTACGAGTGCTTTGACGTCTGCTCGAACTCCTGGGACTTCTACCTGAACACCAGCCTGCGCACCCTGATCCGCACGGGCCAGGGGCTGCCCAACCGCAAAGAGCAAGCCGCGTCCGCCTGACCCAGGCAATCACCACTCACATATGGAGGAACACCAAATGAGCACGTCGATCGAAGGCAAGACCATCCTGGTGACCGGCGCGAACCGGGGTATCGGGCAGGCACTGGTCACCGAGGCCCTGCGCTGCGGCGCGGCACGGGTGTACGCCGGAACGCGGCGGCCCTACACCCATCCGGACCCGCGGGTCACCGTCCTGCCGCTGGACATCACCGACGACGGGCAGATACGGGCGGCCGCCACCCAGGTCGAGTCCCTCGACATCCTGATCAACAACGCGGGCATCTTCCTGTTCGATGACCTCAGCGACCCCAGGGAACTCGAACGGCACCTATCGGTCAACCTGTTCGGCACCTACAGCGTGATCCAGGCCTTCCTGCCCCGACTGGTTGAATCCGGCGGCGCCATCGTCAACAACGTGTCGATCGGGGCCCTCGCCCCCGTCCCGGTGGCCCCAGCCTACTCACTGTCCAAGGCAGCGGTGTTCAGCCTCACCCAGTCGCTGCGGATGCTCCTGGCCGGACAGGGCGTACGGGTCCACGCCGTGCTGACCGGGCCAGTGGACACCGACATGGTCCGCGCCCTCGACATCCCCAAGGCTTCTCCCCGCTCCGTCGCGCAAGGCATCTTCGACGCGGTCGACAAGGGCGAGGAGGACATCTTCCCAGATCCCCTGTCCGCAACCCTCGCCGACGCCTGGCACTCGGGGCCGGACAAGGCGCTCGAACGCCAGAACGCCGCGCTCCTGCAGCCTCAGCCCGCCGCCTAGCTCGCCCCTGGCATAGCTTGACCGCCGGATCCCATCGCAGGAGTTCGACCCGGAACGACGATGAGTCGCGTGAGCTGATCGAGTCGTGCACGGACCTGGACACCCTAAGCGGCTGGTTCCGCCGCGCGTTCAAGGTCGACAAGGCCAGCAACCTGTTCGAGGAGTAGCCGCTGCTGCTTCCCACCTGATAATGCGGACTGCTCGTCGTCACGAGAGAGGACTCCAGGCTCTTCTTGCGCGGGCCTACAATGGCACTATGAGCAGTCAGATCTGTCGGGCAGGTCGCGTTCCGGCAGTCGTGCTAACGGTGTGCACTGTGGTTGCGTTCATCGTGCAGTTTGTGCCCCTGGTCGCCATCGGCAGTCAGTGGGCGGGGAATCACGATGTCGCGTCAGGTGGATGCGGCTGGGATGGTACCTGCTCTGATGCGGGCGTCATGGGCGTGTTCATGTGGTGTGCGCTGGCGCTGGTTCTTGCCGAGCTTGCCATCGGCGGGCTGCTGGGGACTGCCAGGCGGTTTGCGGTCACGATCATGGCCGGATGCCTGGTCTCCTGGGTCGTGATGCTTCAAGGTGCGCTAGTAGTATCCCTGACCAGTGAACGCGGGCTGGACGATCAGGGCCGGGCTCAGCTGTTTCTCACGTGGGGCACGCGAGCCCTGGTGGCTGACGGGGTCCTCGCCCTTGCCTGCTGCCTGGCCTGGGCCAGCGCACGGGTTCGGTGTGACTAAGGGGCGTGCCTGCTAGCCGTCGCCGTGCGGCCCGCTATCGGGGAGGCTGGTGCAGGTGAGTGGGGCGTCGTCCTGGATCAGCTTGAACGAGATCTCCCGGTTTTGCTGGGCTTGGCGGTAGCCGATGCTGAGCTTGGCTCCGCTGGGGATCGCCGAGCCGTGGATCACCACGGTCATGCCGGGTGAGCGGCCGTTGATCGCGTCCTTTGGTGAGGGGCCCAGGAACGTCGCGACCTGGTCAATGGCAGGCCATCCAGGCAGAGTGCCGTTCTGGCAGAACTGGCCGGCCGTGACCAGTGCCGGGATGCCGTGTTCGGCCAAGGCCTGGCGGACCGCGTTGGGATTGGCGACTTCCCCAGGGTACAGGGTCAGCGTTGTGCTGCCGTCGGCGACGGTGACCACCGAGAACGCCGTCAGCCGGAGTGGGGCCGCATGGTGCTGTGGCGCATTGTCGTGCTGTGCCGCCGACATGGCTAACGAGCTCCATCGATCTGTTTACACCCGCGCCGGGGAGGACCAGTTAGCCACTGCGGCCCGGTCGTCAGGATGCGGGAGGTCATCATGCCGCATGCGTTCGGCCGTGTCTTCGAGAGAGCCACCGGCTGGCTACACGACTTCGATCCGGCCTGATCAGAAGCCAACTTTCTCATTCACCTGACGGTCGCGGTCCACTCCTGTTAGAAAGTTGCCACTCGGCCGATGTTTTTGCAAGTGAATGACGGAGCCCTATGGGAAGAGGGACGCGACCGTGATACGACGACATCCCTTCAGATGGCTGGCCGTTGCCGGCGCCACAGCACTCACCATTGGCCTAGTCGCGGCGCACGCCGCGCAGGCAACCCCGATCCAGTCCCCTGCCCCCTCCAGCACCGACCTCGCCCAGATCTACGCCGCCGCCCGGCATATCCCCGCGCGCGCGGTGGGCGGGGTCCGCGCCGGAACGCTGCACGTCGGCATGTACGACGGCACAAACTGGGCGACCGCCGACTTCGCTCCGGCCACGTCGGAGAGTACCAACGTGCAGAGCGAGTTCCAGGACGGCGCGGGCGGCGCGGTGTTCAGCCAGGACGCCCAGGGCGACTGGCATCTGGTCAAAGCCGGGCCATACGGGTGCGGTTACGGCCTGCCCGCAGCCCTCGCCCAGCAGTGGGACATCTCCCAGCCGGCCGCCTGCAGCGCCAGCACGTCGGCGCAGCAGAACGCGGCACAGCAAGCCCCGCGTTTCTCAGGCGCCACGATCGCCCAGAAGATCGCCAACATCGCGCTCAGCCAGGTCGGTGTCATCGACTCCCCCGACTCCGCGAACTTCAACCTGGACTGTGACCCGTATACCAGCATGGTCGGGGCCCAGTCGCCGGACGCCGATGGCTGCGGCCTCAACTCCAGCTTCAATGTCGAGGACGAGAACGAGACGTGGTGCTCGGACTTCGCCAAGTGGGTGTGGCAGCAGGCCGGCGTTACCGTCGACATGAACACGATCAACGCGGCCTCCCTCACCTTCTACACCTGGGGCCAGCAGCAGGGCGAGACCATGACCGCGGACAGCACCACGCCCGCCGTCGGCGACGCCGTGCTGTTCTACCCGCCGGGCCAGGCCAACGCCGGCATCTACTCCGATCACGTCGGCATCGTGGTCGGGGTGAACTCGGACGGCACGGTCAACCTGGTGAACGGTGACTTCCTCGGCGCGACCGATATCCACGTGGAGTACGACGCCGACGTCGACCTGTCCACCTGGGCGTCAGCGATCTGGAACCCGGGCGAGCAGTGGACGTTCGTCGCTCCGCCGGCCAGCGCGCAGCAGCCCGCCCCGGTCACCGGGATCAGCGGCTCCCAGCAGGCGGTCGCGGGTACGTCGGTGAACTTCAGCGCGTTCGGCGCGCAGCAGTATCTGTGGACGTTCGGCGACGGCCGCAACGACAACGTTTCCGGCCAGCAGGTCAGCCATGAGTGGGCCGAAGACGGCGTCTACCCGGTCACGGTCAGCGCGACGTCGAGCCTGGGCACCGTCACTACCAAGGTGCTGGACGTGGACGTTACCGGGCCTTCCTCCGCGGTGGCATCGGCCACGGACAACGTCATCTGGTACGACCCGGGACCGGTCGACCAGTATGTGTTCCAGCGGGCGCCGGGCGGCGGCCTGGTCACCGACTACTGGGACGGCGGGAGCTGGCTGCAGCTGTCGGTTCCCGGCCAGCCAGACAGCGCCAGCGCGATCGCCTCGCTCGGTTACGCGGACCCCGACGCCGGCGACCAGATGGTCCCGCACGCCTTCTACGCCCAGGGCGGGACGCTCACCGAGACCTACCTGGGTACATCCGGGTGGACCTCGCAGACGCTGGCGGGAAACCCCGTGTCCGGCAGCGCGATCGAGGTGAGCGCCCAGTCTGCCGGTCCCGGCGTGTTCTACTTCGGTGCCGGTGACAAGCTCAGCGAGTCCGCCGATGACGACGGCACCTGGACCACCTCGGTTCTAGGCGGATCAGCGACCGGCACGCCCGGTTCGCTGGCGCTCGCGGACACCTCTACCGGGCCCGCGCTGTTCTACCTGGGCTCGCACGACGCCCTGACCGCGGAGGCGGAGGTCGCCGGCACCTGGGTGAGCGTGCCGGTCCTCCCCTCGTCCGGCGTCGCGAGCGGCAGCCCGCTGTCCGCGGTCAGCGCTGGGCCGGACGACGTGGACGTGTTCTTCATCGACGGTCACGGCGACCTGGCCGAGGCCTCGCTGCAGGGTCTGGTCTGGTCGGTCCGCGAACTGCCCGGCTCGCCGGCCGCCACGACTCAGCTCGCTAGCACGTCCTACCTGGTCGGCAGCTCGCAGAGCACCGCAGGCGGTCCGACCACGCTGGGTCAGGATGTGTACTACCTGACCAGCTCCGGTCAGCCGCAAGTCGACTACACAACCGGCACCGGCAGCCAGTGGCAGACGGCTTCCCTGCCCGGGACGGCCACCAGCATCGTCGGCGCGGACTCCTTCCAGGTGCCCGGCCAGCCGAGCAGCCTGTACCTGTCCAGCTCGGGCCAGCTGAGCCTGGAGCAGGCCAGCAGCCCGTCGGGCACGTGGGCGCAGGTATCGCTGCCTGCCTCTCCCGCGACGTGGGCGCAGCAGATCGTGCTGTATGCGGCGTCGCCGGCGGACGACACGACCGCGCTGGCCGCGGCGGCAGCGGCGGGCCTGCCGACCAGCCAGGTGACTACCTCGTTCGCGGCCGCGTGGGCGGACGCGATGACGAATAACTACCTGGTGATCGCGGTCGGCCTAGACGCCACGGACGCGCTGTACTTCAACGTCTGCGGCTGGACCAACCCGTCCGGCCTGCCGGCCGGCGGGACCCCGTTCAACATCTGGCCGATCCCGCCGAACACGCCGCTGGACTCGGCGCCTGGACCGCAGGGCTACCTGGGCTACTACGAGGAAGCGGCCGCGGCCGACAGCTCGCAGACGCAGGCGCTCGCCGAGGATCTGGCGTACTACGCCCTCCACGGCGCGTACCCGGCCGGCGTGACGACATCCACGCTGCCGCTCCCTGCCAGCCCCGCGTACACCTGCGCGGGCAGCCCGACCTAGGCCCCTGGGCCCGTCCGGCCACCGTGGGCAGGTGGCCGGACGGTACGCTGGACGAGCGTTGCCCGGGACGGGATGGCCGAACTGGGCTGGCCGGCCCGGCGGGCGGCAGGTCCGGCGGGCGGTAACCGGAGATAGGCGGCAGCTGCGGCGGAATGGACGGCGCTGCGGAGGGCTTTCACGGCGGTGGCGTCGCGGCCGTAGTGGACGGCGTTGGTGAGCAGGACGACCCACAGGCCGGACTCCGGGTCGAGGGCAAGGCTGGTGCCGGTGAAGCCGGTGTGCGAGACAGAAGTACCGGGCCAAGTGCCGCCAAGGATGTCGTACCGGTCCCCAGGACAGGTCCAGCCCAGGCCACGGCAGCCGTCCAGGCCCTCGGTCTGGCATGTCGTGGCGAGCCGCCGCATCGCACGCGGTACCGGACCACCCGGGCCGTCCCCCGCGGCCGAAACCCACCACTGGGCGAACCGGGCCAGGTCGGCGGCGGTGCCGAACAGGCCAGCGTGGCCGGCGACGCCGCCTAGCACGCGCGCGTTCTCGTCGTGCACGACGCCGAGCGGCGGCAGGCCGGTGTCGGGTTCGGTGGTCGGCGCGAACCGGGACGGCGGGAAGGCCGCGAACCGGGACGGCGGGGAGGCTGGGATCCCGGGAGCCTGACCTAGCAGCGCGAATCCCGCCGACGTCATGTCGAGCGGGTCGAGTACGCACCTCCGCACCGCCGCGTCCAGCGGCTCGCCGGCCACCGCCGCGACGATCTCGCCCAACGCGATGAAACCCAGGTCCGAGTACGTCACCTGGGTGCCGGGCGGTGCCACCAGCGGTGTCGAATACAGCGATGCCAGCAGCGAAGACCGGTCCGTGCACCACTGGTAGAACTTGCGGGTGTCTGGCAGGCCGGAGGTGTGGGTGAGCAGGTGCCGCACGGTTACGCCGACCCACGAAAGGGCCGGCCCGAAGTCGGCGGCGAAAGCCCCGAGGTCGATGCCGAGCGCGAGCGTGACCGTGGTCGTCGCGACCACCTTGGTCAGTGACGCGAGGTCGAACACCGTGTCCTCGGGGTATCCGGCGGACACCGTCTCCAGCACGGCTGGCCCCCGGCCCATCATCGCGACAGCCCCCGGCACATCGCCGGAGGACACCGCCGACACGACCAGAGACGAAACCGAAGACGAGATCAAGGCCCGGCCTCCCGCGCCGCCAGCAGTGCCGCGCCCACGGCCGGCGACGCCAGCGGGCGGACGGCGCCGGTAGCCGCCGCGAACCGGTCCCAGATCAGCGGTGACGTGAACACTCCCCCCGTGCCCGCGACAGGCAGCGGGCCAAGGCGTGAGAGCACCGCGCGTGCGAGCGCCACCAGATGGTCCGCCGCGTCGACCGCGATCCGGCGCGCCACCGGGTCCGTCTCCGCCAGGGCGGTGACAACAGGCGCGAGAACGGTGAGCAGTGCTCGTTTCGATGGACAGGTATTGACCTTGGCTATGAGCTCTTCGAGCGTGACACCGGTGGCGGAGCTCACCGCCTGGCAAAGCGCGGCCGAGCCCCCCATGCCGTCCACCCAGTGCAGCGCCTCGCTGGCCGCCGAGCGGCCGATCCAGTAGGCGCTGCCCTCGTCGCCGAGCAGGAAGCCGCGGCCGCCGACCCGGACCGTCCGGGTTCCGTCCCAGCCGGTGGCACCCGATCCGGTGCCGGCGATCACCACCACGCCTGGTTCGCCGAGGAACGCCCCGGCCCTTGCGGTCTCCCCGTCGCCGGTCACCACGACGGGGCAGCCGGCGCGTTCGGTCAAGGTCCCGGCCAGCATGCCGGGAAACCGGATGCCGGGCATGCCGATCCCCGCCGCGTCCGGCGCCGCGTCACGGATGATCTTCTCCAGCTTCTCCGCGACGCCATCGGTCAGCAGCGCGTTCATCGGCGGGCCCGCGGTCAGCTCGGTTACCCGGTCACCCTCCAGCAGCACCACCCGCGTGCCGCTGCCGCCTGCGTCAATACCGAGCAACCTTCCGGGTAGCCCCATAACCCCATCCTCGCATCATCGCAGGCCACAGTGATCACGTTTCTGTAAACCAATACCAATTTTGACCTATCGATCGTAAGATCTTAACCATGAGATCACAGTTGGGGGGAAACCGGTGACGGGGCGCGAGAGGTGGCAACGGCATATCATCGCCCTGCTCGACGATGCCCTGGAGCGCAACGGCGCCGTCATCGACGACGTCGCCGCCGCGATCGCCGAGGCGGTCGGCAGCGGCCACCACATCTATGCGTTCGGCGCCGGCCACTCGGTGTCCCTGGTCAACGAGATGTACCGGCGGGCCGGCGGATTCAAGATCGTCCGGCCGATCTGGAACGAGGAGATGCTGTCCAGGGCTGACAGCGAGCGCGCCGGGCAGCTCGAGAACGAGTTCGGTTACTACCGCAAGCTCACCGACGGCCTGGAGTGGGGGCCGGGCGACCTGTGCTGGGTGCTGTCCAACTCGGGCCGGAACGCGCTGGTCGTGGAACTGACCCAGGAGGCCAGGCGGCGCGGGGTGAAGATCATCGCGCTGACCTCGCTCGCTCACTGCGGCGCGGTCCCGGCGACCCCGGGCCTGCCCAAGCTGCCGGAGATCGCCGACTACATCCTCGACAACGCTGGCGTGGTCGGCGATGCGTCGATCGCCATCGACGGCCTGCCCGAGCGGGTAGCACCGACCTCCACGATCATCGGCTCCGCGCTCATCCACGCGGTGTGGATAGAGGTCGCCGAGCGCCTGGTGGCGCACGGGTACCTCCCGGAGATCTGGGGCAGCGCCAACCGAGGCAAGGTCAATACCTAAAGGAGTAAAAGCCAAATGAGCAGAACGGCGCTGGCTGCTTCGCTCGCGGTCGCTATCACGGTCCTGGGGGTGGCGGCCTGCAGTTCCTCATCGAGCACGAGCACGAGCAGCTCAACGGGTACGAGCGCATCGAGTATCTCTGGCACCCTGAAGATCATCACCTGGGAGAACCCGCCAGCGGTCCAGGCGATTACCGCCATCGACAAGGAGTTCATGGCGAAGTACCCGAACGTCCATGTCTCGCTCCAGACAGCGGCGAACGTGAACGGCCCGTACGCCACCTTGCTACAGCAGACCGTTGACGCCGGCACCGCTGACATCACGACGACCGTGCAGCCGTTCCAGTCCCTCCCGCTGAACCCCACCAGGCAGAATGAGACCCCGTTCCAGTTCTGGTCGACGAGCGGCGCGTTCGAGCCGCTGAACGGGCAGAGCTTTCTGAGCGACTACACGCCATCCGCGATCTCCGCGGAAACCTACAAGGGACAGATCTACGGCCTTGTCTCCGGCACCTACCAGGAAGGCGTGTTCTACAACAAGGCGGTCTTCGCCAAGTACAACCTGCAGGTGCCTACAACGTACTCGCAGTTCGTCACGCTGCTGCAGACGATGAAGTCCAAGGGCGTCACTCCGCTGTTCGTCGGGCTGGGCAACGTGGGCCCGGTGTACCTGCAGTTCGTCTACTACGAGCTGATGATCGACCTGTGGTACCCGAACGCACCGGGCGGCAACCTGGCGAGTGACCTGGAGACCGGCACGGTGAAGTGGACGGCGCCGCAGTTCATCCAGGCGATGAACGAGGAGAAGACGATCGCCCAGTACCTGGAGCCGAACTACACCGGCGTTCCGTGGGAGGACATGCCCGGCGACTTCGCCAAGGGTGACGCGGCGATGCTGCTGGACGGCTCCTGGGACCTGCCGCTCGTCCAGCAGGCCAATCCGAACATCAAGGTCGGCTTCTTCCCGCTGCCCGGCAGCAACGTGGCGGCGGACAATCAGCCCTACGTCGGCGACAACCTGACGTTCGAGGTGCTCAAGTCCTCGCATAACATCCCGGCGGCCATGGCCTGGCTGAAGTTCTTCTCCCAGCCGTCCGTCTACGCCCAGTATGTGAACACAACGGGCATCTCGTCCAGCCAGAACGCCGGCACGTTCAACGGCTACTCGGCGCAGGCACTGGGCCAGTGGTTCGGCAAGGGCGTCAACCAGAACGTCTTCTACCCGGTCCTCTCCTCCAACAACGCCTACTACGACACCCAGACCAACTGGCCAGACCTGCAACTCGACGTCATCCAGGGCTCCAAGACCGCGGCCCAGGCAGCGGCGCTGTACCAGCAGGACTGGACCGCTCCGTGAGCGTTAACACCAATGCCCGGGGCTGACGAGCCAGGGGGCACCGGGTCTGCGCGACCGGGCCGGCGGCACTCCCGCCGCGCCCGGCCGCGCAGCCGTCCCGCCAGGCTCATCAGCCGGGGTTCCCAGGTCACCATGTGGCTCGGCCTCGCGCTGGGGGTCGCGGTCTACGCGCTGTTCGGTCTCGCGCCGGCCGCGGTGCAGGCGCTGATCTCGTTCACCAACTACACCGCGCTGCCCTGGGCGTCGACCAACTTCGTGGGCTGGGCCAACTACACCGCGATGTTCACCACGCAGCGCCCCGGGTTCGTCCAGGGCGTGACCGCGACCATCGTGTTCGTGCTCGCGGTCACGATCGGGCAGAACCTCATCGCGCTGCTGCTCGCGCACAGGCTGCAAGGTGAGGGCCGGTGGGCGGCGGCCGGCCGGGTCGTGGTGTTCATGCCGATCGCGCTCGGCGCCACGATCGTCGGGCTGATCTGGATCTTGATCTTCGACCCCGAGGGCGGGCCGGCGAATTCGTTCTTCAGTAACTTCGGCATCCACTCGTCGTTCTTCGGGTCCAGCACCTGGGCAATGCCGCTGGTCATCCTCGTCCAGATCTGGCAGAACGCGGGCTTTTCCACGCTCGTATTCATCAGCGGGCTCCGGGCCATCGACCCGCAGATCTACGAGGCAGCCGACATCGACGGCATCGGCTCCTGGCAGCGGCTGCGCCGGATCACCTGGCCGCTGCTCGCCCCCTCTGTGACGGTGAACCTGCTGCTGGCGCTGGTCGGTTCGTTCACCTTGTACAACACGATCTACGTGCTGACCGAGGGCTTGTTCGGCACGCAGACGCTCGGCATGCTCGCGTTCAACGCGGCGTTTAACTCCGAATCGGCCAACATCGGCTATGGTGCGGCGGTCACCACCACGCTGTTCGTGGCCACCCTGGTCGTCGCCATCCCGGCGATGCTCCTGCTGCGGTGGCGCGAGCGCCGGCTCCTGGGGGTCAATCGATGAGGCCCGGTTTCGCGCGGCCCAGGCTGGTCAGCGGCATCGCGATCGGCCTGCTCATCGCGATCTTGTTCCTGCTGCCGGTGCTGTACGCGGTGATGATCGCGTTCGAGACCCCGCGGCACTTCCTGCTGTCTCCGATGACCCCCGGTCACCCGGTGCTCGGCAACTTCCGGCAGGCGTGGGACGGCGCCGACCTCGGCCTCGAACTGGTCAATACGGTGATCTACTCGGTGTCGGCCGCCTTCGTGGCGGTGCTGCTCGGCCTGCTGATCGCGTTCCCGATCGCGCGGCGGCTCATCCGCGGCACGTCGCCGCTGTACGCGCTGCTGCTGGTCGGGCTATTCCTGCCGTTCTCGGTGATCCCGCTGTTCGCCGAGGCCCGGGACATGGGGCTGTACAACGACCGGATCGGGTACATCATCTTGCACGTCGAGCCGGGGATGCCGCTGGCGGTGCTGCTGCTGGTGGCGTTCATCTCGGCGATCCCGATGGAACTGGACGAGGCGGCCTGGATGGAAGGGGCCGGCTACCTGGACTACCTGCGGCGGGTGGTGATCCCGCTGACCCGGCCGGCGCTGCTGATCGCGTTCCTGTACGCGATGCTCGGCGTGTGGAACGACATCATCGGCCCGGTGGCGCTGCTCGCCGACTCCAGCCTGTTCCCGGTGACCCGTGGCATCTTCAACTTCTGGGGATCCAACTCGAGCGCGTGGACCCACCTCGGCGCGGCCATCGTGATCGTCAGCCTGCCGGTCGTAGTGCTCTTCGCCGCCTCGCAGCGCCAGCTGATCCGGGCCCGGTTCACCGGCTCGGTCAAGGGCTAGCCAGAAGCCGCCGAGCTGCCGCGGCGGGTCTTCCTGACCCGCTTGGCCTGGGCGGCGGCGAACGTCTTCTCCAGAGCCTGCCGTGTGGTGGACAGGTCCTGCTGTGCCAGCGTGATGAACAGGCAGTCGACGACGGTAAGCTGCGCGATCCGGCTGGTCATGGCGCCGGACCTGAACGCGGTCTCGCGGGCGGCGGTGAGCAGCACGAAGTCGGCGACCTCTGTGATCGGGGACCAGGGGAAATTTGTCACGGCGATCGTGGTGGCGCCGTGGTCCCTGGCCTCACGCAGCACATCGATCGTGTCCACGGTGGTGCCGGTGTGCGACAGCCCGATCGCGACATCCCCCTTGTCGGCCAGGGAAGCGCTGGAGATCGCGATGTGCGGGTCCGTCCAGGCCCAGGCCAGCTTGCCGATCCGCTGCAGCTTCATCTGCAGGTCCTGGGCAACGAAGCCGCTGGCACCGACGCCGTACACGTGGATCCGCTTGGCCCTGGCCAGTGCCTGGACGGCCCGCTCGAGCGTCGCGATGTCGAGGTGCCCAGCCGTGTCGGTCACCGCCTTGGCGTCCGCATAGGCGATCTTCTTGACGATCGCGGAGGCATCGTCGTCCGGATCGATCTCCGCGGACGCGGCGACAGCCGATTTGTCGTCGACCGCGACCGCGCCCGCTAGCGCGAGCCGCAGCTCGGGGTATCCGCGCAGCCCGATCGCCCGGCAGAACCTGACCACGCTGGTCGCCGACGTCCCGCACGAGCTGGCCAGCTCCGAGATGTTCCGCCAGGCGACCCCGGCGGGGTCGTCAAGGACCGCCTGGGCCACCCGGCGCTCAACCGGCGCCAGGTTGGGCAGCAGCGACCGTATGGTGATGAGAATGCCGAGGTCCGGTCCCCCCCGGTCCTGAGTTTCGGTCACGCAGCCAGGTTACCTTTTTTCGCTCTCAAGTCCGTAGCGTTACATGTTGACTTTTCCCAGTCTAGCGAGATGACGGAGACTGCGGTGACCTTGCGTCCCTGCCGGGGACCGGGACGAGCGTCACCGGGTAACGCTCGGCCTGAACCCCGGTAGAGGTCCAGTTCCCCGTCCAGTTCCAGGGCGATCACGGTGGCATATTCGTCAAGCTCGACGCCGGACACGGAGATGTAGCCGATGCCGGGGACTTCGCCCATGCCGCCGACGGCCCGCACCGGGAGCCCGGCTCCGGTCGAGACAACGCTCGCGCGGCGGACCCTCGACCGCAAGCCGCGCACGCTCAGGTACTCGGCGGGGCGGTCGAAGCAGGTCAGGTACAGCGTGCGCCGGTCCAGCGACAGTGTGGACGCGCCGTAGAAGTGGCCGGGCGGCAGGCCGCGGCCGGTGTCGTAGATAGCGTCGGAGTTCCGCCCGATCCATGCGCCAAGCCCGCGCAGGCGGCCGGATTGCTCAGGTGCGATCGTCCCGTCGGCGCGCGGGCCGACATCGAGCAGCAGGTTGCCCCCGCCGCCGATCGTCTCGGCGAAGATCTGGATGAGCTGGCGGACCGACTTGAAGTTGGTATCGTGCGCCTGCCAGCCCCATGAGTCGTTAACGGTCAGGCACAGCTCCCAGGGACCGGGCGGCGGTTCGATCGGCACGCCCTGTTCGGGAGTGGCGTAGTCGCCATAGCCGCGCATGCGAGCGTTCAGTATCACCTCTGGAGACCGGGCCAGGATGTCCGCGCGGAGTTCTTTCATCCGCCACTGCCGCTCATCGCGTTCCCAGTCGCCGTCGAACCAGAGCAGGTCAGGACCGAACCGGTCGATCAGCTCGGCGATCTGTGCCCGGTGAAAGACCAGGAACCGTTCCCAGGCGGCCGGGTCCTCCGCGCCTTCGACGGGGTACGCGAACCGGTTCTCCTGGGCTACGTGAGCCGGGCGGACCGTCGGGTAGTCGGGGTGCGACCAGTCGAGATGGGAGAAGTACAGGCCGGCCTTCAGCCCATGCCGGCGCATGGCGTCGGCGTAGGGGGCGATAAGGTCGCGGCCGGCCGGGGTCCTGCGCACAACCGACAGGTCGCTCGCGGCCGTGTCCCACAGCGCGACGCCGTCATGATGCTTGGCGGTGAGCACCGCGTACCGGGCTCCTGCCTCGGCGAACAGTCGCACCCAGGCTTCCGCATCATAACGGACGGCCGTGAAACCGTCACATTGTGCCATATAGTCCTGGTAGCTGATCTGGCCGTTGAAGAACGACCACGACTCGGCCACGCCGCGCACGGCATAGATGCCCCAGTGCACGAAGATGCCGAGCTTGGCGCGCTCGAACCACGGTTGCAACGTCACCCGCGCTCCTCTCACGTCAGTCGCAAATCATTCTTGACACGCTACTCGCAGTGTTCGGAGGTTATAGTGGCAAGTGCCGCGTTGGGAACGAACCGGCTTACAAGTGAGGAGCAAACGTGGACCCGGTCTGGGCTGTGGATGCTGTAGCCGAGCCGCCCGGTAAGGGCGAACTGACCGTGGGCCCGACCGCACTGCGCATCATCGTGGGGGCGCGGCTGCGGAGTCTTCGTGAAGCTGCTGTCGTTACCGCGCTTGATGCTGGACATACGATCAGAGGATCGCATTCGAAGATCAGCCGCATGGAGGCCGGCAAGACCCGGTTCAAGCTCCGTGACGTCGGTGACTTGCT
>Ga0335074_10002651_pt1 | contig 24423 bp, 24 predicted proteins | sample Lox_Sample_23_FD_206715 | JGI IMG/M metagenome (GOLD analysis project Ga0335074, IMG submission 206715) | Soil microbial communities from Loxahatchee National Wildlife Refuge, Florida, United States - Lox_Sample_2.3 | ecosystem: Environmental > Terrestrial > Soil > Wetlands | place: USA... | reverse complement strand
GACCGGATCGCCGGGCTTAGCCCGCAGACAGGCCACTCCTCAAGTTCTTCCTCGTTCCTCCCGCGCCAACACCGGAATTTGGTCCATCCGCCTGTAAATCCGGATCACACGATTTTCTTGCCGTTCTGCTGCGATAGTGGTGCATCTTTATTTTTCATTGACACGGCTTTTATTGAAAATTAGACTCGTCGCAGAGCGGTGGTTTCGCTCGTAGTTTTTCCACCACCGGCTGCCTCGCCGGCGCCCACGCGATGGCCTCTTCCCGAACGACCGTAGCTCCACCGAACGACCGTGTGCGGCTTATTGTCGCCTCTTCGGTGATGCTGACGTTCATCTCCTTCTGGCGCGCGGCGGCCATCGTCCTCAACGACCTGGGATCCTCGGCTTTCTACGCCGGCGGCATCGCCGAGCATGCCGTCGGCGCGGCCGCGCCCTGGTTCATTCTCGGCATCATGCTCTTCAGCTTCGCCGTGCGTGCCGTCTACGTCGAAAGCTGCTCGATGTTCACCCGCGGCGGCGTCTACCGCGTGGTCAAAGAGGCGCTCGGCGGCGGATTCGCCAAACTCAGCGTCTCCGCGCTCATGTTCGACTACATTCTGACCGGGCCGATCTCCGGTGTGTCCGCCGGCCAGTACATTACCGGTCTGCTCAACGAACTGATGGTCGTAGCCAACCAGGGCCACTGGCTCCCGCCCGCGCTGCAGGATGTCCACGGCAACGCCATCCAATTCAATATGGACTACACCTCGGCGTTGCTCGCCGCGGTGGTGACCACTTACTACTGGTGGCAGAACATCAAGGGCATCGAGGAATCAAGCGACAAGGCCCTGCGCGTCATGCAGATCACCACCGTGATGGTGATCGTTCTGATCATCTGGGGCGTGTACTCGGTATTCGTGCGCGGAGTTCAATTGCCGCCCTCGCCCATCCCTGCTCACCTGCACTTCAGCGAGGATTCTCTCGGTTTTCTCAAAGGCTCCGGTCTTCCCATCTTCGGGCTTTTCGGAATCATGATGGCCTTTGGACACTCCATCCTGGCCATGAGCGGCGAAGAGAGCCTGGCTCAAGTTAATCGCGAAATTCAGCACCCGAAGCTGAAGAACCTGAAGCGCGCCGCGATCGTCATTGCCATCTACAGCCTCATCTTCACCGGCGGCGCCACGCTGCTGGCATCGATGCTTATCCCCACCGTCCCGCGCACCCAGGTTTACCAGGACAACCTGATCGCCGGGCTCGCCATGTACATGGTCGGCCCCATGTTCTGGCGGATCCTCTTTCGCATCTTCGTCGTGCTGGTGGGCTTTCTCATTCTCTCCGGCGCCATCAACACCTCCATCATCGGCTCAACCGGCGTGCTCATGCGCGTGGCCGAAGACGGCGTCCTCACCGACTGGTTCCGCAAACCGCACCCCCGCTTCGGCACCAGCTATCGCATCGTTAACCTGGTCTTTGTCCTGCAGATGTTCACCATCATCGTGAGCCGCGGCAACGTGGACATGCTGGGTGAGGCATACGCCTTCGGCGTCATCTGGTCGTTCACCTTTAACAGCCTCTCCATGCTGGTCCTGCGCTGGAAGTACAAAGGCGAGCGCGGATGGAAGGTCCCTCCAAACTTCAAAATCGGCAAGATCGAGATTCCTCTGGGCCTTCTTTCCGTCTTTATGGTGCTGCTGACAGTAGCCACGGTCAATCTGTTTACCAAGTCGGTCGCTACCGAGAGCGGCATCGCGTTCGCGGCGGTGTTTTTCGTGATCTTCACCATCAGCGAACGCGAGAACCTGCGCAAACACGAGCGCACCGCGCGGGAAATGAAGGATCATTTCCAGCTCGAGCACCAGGAAACGGTGAGCCGCGAATCGGTGGCTGTGCGGCCCGGCGGCATCATCGTAACCATGCGCGACATCAACAATCCATTGGCCCTGAAGTGGACGCTGGCGCGCACCAGCACCGACGAACGTGACGTCGTCGTGGTAAGCGTCCGCTTGATGGGCGTGGGGGGGCCGGAATACTTGAGTGCCGAGCAGCAGAGCTTCAGCGAGCACGAGCAGATGGTCTTCACCAAGGCGGTCGCGGTGGCCGAAAGCTTCGGCAAGAAGGTCTCGCTCCTGGTGGTTCCCGCGGGCGATGTCTTCGCTGCACTGGTGCAGACGGCTAATTCGCTTGAGGTGGAATCAGTGGTCTCCGGCATGTCGAGCAGCCTGAGTCCCGAGGAACAGGCGTTCCACATGGGGCAGGCATGGGAGGCTTTGCCTGAGCCCAAGCGCCAGTTCAACTTCTGCGTGGTCGCGGCTGACGGCGAAGTGAAAGTGTTTTATATCGGCCCCCACGCTCCTGCGCTGAGCCCTGAAGATGTGCAGCTGGTTCACCGCCTCTGGCTCAACATGCGCCGCGACCCCACCGCCGGCGACCTGCACCACAGTGACATCATCACCTACGCGCTGACGCGGCTCGCCGGCCAGTACGCGCGAGAGAAAGCCGAAATTCTGCGCGACCTCAAAAATTATCGTGCCGCTGCTTCGGGTGCTCCGCGGGCTCCTCTGTTAGGCGCGCAAGACTCCAAAGCATCCTCTGAGGTCGGCCACTCGCCGCGCGCCATCCGGCAGACACGGGACCAGTAAAACAGGGAATAGGGAACCGGGATCAGATAGCCTTCTCCGGCGATCCTGCTACTCGTGGACGGCCGTCCACCGAGCGTCGTCATCGTAGCCGCCGAGACGTGTCTTCGCAAAGACTTCGTCGATCGAATCTGTGGTCATTTGAGTCGTTCGAACAAATAATGGGCGATTCGCCTTCGTCCTCGCTCCCTCGCTCCCTCGCTCCCACGCTCCCTTGCTCCCACGCTCCCTTGCTCCCTCGCTCCCTTACGCCGTATACACGTCTCCCGGCTTCCAGCGCTCCACCTTCACTCCCGGTTCGACAAGAGCAGCCAACTCTTCGGGCGTGCCCTTCAGCGGCGGAAACGTTCCCCAATGAATCGGCAGAACGGTTTTTGGCTCGAGCAGCTTGCATGCAAGGGCAGCTTCCTTCGGCCCCATCGTGTAGTGGCCGCCAATGGGCAGCATGGCCACCTGCGGCTTGTAGAGTTCGTGGATAAGCTTCATATCGCCAAAGACCGAAGTATCGCCTGCATGGTAGAGCACCGGGCCTCCGGCAACTTCCAGCACGAAGCCAGTGGCTATGCCAACATAGTGGATTCCCTTGTCGTCCTGCGCGCCTGCTGAATGTTTTGCATCAACCATCGTGGCCGCCACGTCCTCCAGTTGCACTGTCCCGCCCAGATTCATCCCTGTATACTCCGCTGCACCATGGCCCGCAACGTACGCGGCCAATTCGTAAACAGCGACCACATGCGATCCGTGTTTCTTCGCCACCGGCGCCGCATCGCCGATATGGTCGCCATGACCGTGTGTCAGCAGGACATAATGAATCTTCGAGGGCAGCTCAAATTCCTTGGGATATTTGGGATTCCCGGTGATGAACGGATCAATCAGGACATTGGTGCCCTTGGGCGTCTGAACCAGCACCGTGGCGTGACCGAGCCAGGTCACGCGCGTTTCCTTCGACGTGCTCATGAATTCCTCCTTCACAGAAGCTTCCAGCCACTAGCTACCAGCTTCCAGCTTCAATAACGCCCTTCACAACCAGCAACGCGAATTCCCTCGGCCGAGGCGGCTTCACGAATTGGCGTTAAATGCGGCCGACGGTGAGCGCAGCCTTCTAGAGCGTGGCACTGTAAGGCTAGCAGCTAGAAGCTAATAGCTAGAAGCTGCCTTTCTCCCTTGACGCCCGGCAAAAGCAAGCGTAGGCTTTCCAAAAGGCGAATATATGGCGAAACTTGCTTCCCTCTTCCCCATCCTTGACTCCCCTGCCATGGGCCCTTTAGCCCGCGCCGCCGCCAAAGCTCCTTTGGACTCAACCGGCTGCCTCACCGAGTACCGTCCCCTCCCTACGCGCTCGATTCTTAACAAGGTGGTATCGCGCCGCGGTCTTCCCTTCACTCACGCCATCAACCCTTACCGCGGATGCGAGTTTGGATGCCGCTACTGCTATGCGCGCTACACGCACGAGTTCATGGAAATGGGTCCGGAAGATTTTGAGCACAAAATCTACTTTAAGCAGAGTGCTTCCTGGCTGCTGGAGCAGGAGTTGAAACGGCTGAGCCCTGCCGCCGAAATCGCGTTGGGCACAGCCACCGATCCCTACCAGCCGCTGGAGCGCAAACTTCGCATCACCCGTTCGCTACTTGAGGTTTTTGCTCGCCGCGGCGGATTCAAGCTGGGAATCGTCACCAAATCTGCTTTGATAACCCGCGATCTCGACCTGTTCCAGGAGATTGCCAAGATCAATCGGCTCACGGTGAGCATCACCGTGACCACCACCGATCGCAAGCTGGCGCGCATTCTTGAGCCGCGAGCGCCACGGCCCGACCTTCGCATCAAGGCTCTCGGCGAACTGCGCCGTGCCGGCATTCGCGCCGGCGTGATGTGCTCGCCCCTGATGCCCGGCATCACCGACTCGCGTTCGTCGATTGAATCGGTAGCGCGCGCTGCGGCCGAAGCTGGAGCCTGCTTCCTTTTCGCCGGCGCCCTGTTCCTGAAACCCTGCTCGCTGCCCACTTTCTTCAACTTTGTCCGCGAGCATTTTCCCCAAATGCTCTCAGCTTACGAAAAACGCTACCGCGCCAGCGCCTTCGTCTCGACCGAATATCGCACACGCGTCCGCGATCTGGTCGATTCCATCCGCGCCAAATACCACCTGGGCAATCGCTACTTGCCGGGCTCCGAGTATCAGGACGCCTTTGCCGCGGACATGCCGTTCGGTGAAGCGCAGCCGTGGCTGCCCTTCGCTTCAAATTAACGCGTAATCAGGACTTCTGACACACTGTCCTTGGCAAGGAATTGCCGCAGACCGCCCCAGCCGTTGAACAGTCGCTCGATGCTGCGGTTGGTGAACGCGCGCTGAATGGGGAACTGCTGGGTGAGCTGCATCTCCACCTCATCGCCCGGCGTCACATGATATCGGCAGCGAACAATCTCTTCGCCCTGCATTTTGGTATGGAAAAAGGCCAGCACCTGCCCGCCCTCATTCATCGACTCATGCAGATGCCCCACCACCGGAGCCACCAGTGCCTGCGGCAGGTAATCGAGCGCCGTCCATAAAAGCACCACATCGAACAATCGCCCTGAAAAATTCAGGGTCTGGCTTAGAAAACCTTCGACATTCCAGATGGCGTTGCCGTCTTCGTCCTCGCCGGCTTTCCAATCGCCTGTGCAGGCGTCGTGAACCAGATCGGCCATGTACACGCTGTGGCCCAGGCTGGTTAGGTAGTTGATGTTCGTGGGCGACGTATAACCGATATCGATGAGGCGCAGTCCCGGTTCGGTTTGCAGGCGCTTGCGCAGAACCGCCCACGCGCCCGAGTGGCGCGGCACGCGAGGGCCAGTAAGACCCGCAGGCGAGTCGGTTGCTCCGCCTTTATGTCTCTTGTCGAACAAACGGCCCAGCACCTTGGGTTTTCCTCTTAGCCGGGTGAATGAAGCAGCCGGCCCGGCAACCGTTGTTCTCGATTAGACGGCGGCGGGGCGCGGTCCGTTCCCGCCTTCGTGCGCCTTGGCGCCCTGCGTCAAATCTACTTTCCCGAAGAACACAGCGTTGTCTTCGATCGCCAGGCGCGAGGCGCGAATATCGCCCTCGAGGTTGCAGCCGGCCCGCAGCTCGACGCGGCCACTGGCCACAATGTTGCCCTGCACACGCCCCATAATCAGAACGTCGCGGGCCGTCAAATCGGCCGCTATCGTCGCCGTGGGGCCGATGGTCAGGCGGTTTTCGGCCAGGCTGACCGTTCCCTCCACGTGTCCGTCGAGCACCAGATCTTCACTGCCCTTCACTTCTCCGCGAATCACGATGGTCTTGCCGATTCGCGCGGGAACATTCTCTCCAGCCATGGTCTCAATCCTTCCGTTGGTGATGATTGCCGCATTCCGGGGAATGCCGTTCTTCTTGCAATTGCTGACCTTGCCCCCGGCTTGTGCCTTTGGCAAACACAAGACCAGAAAGCCAGCGCCAGGCGGCTCGATGCGTCCGATGCAATTCGGAGGCCCTGCCCGCACTATACGAAACCCGGCCGTATTGCTTCAAACTGCAATGGTAACCTGCGCCCGATATGTTCTGCGGCGGTACCAGAAGTGCAACCATGTCTTGCCTTTCCGGCGCCAAACCGGGGAAGAAGCCGCAGTTTGAAACGTCTAAACTAGTACCTGTGCCGAGATTGGTCTTCCACCTGCTCCTGCTTCCCTGGGCGGTCGCCGTTTGTGCGCAGCCGCCCGGCGGAAACTTGGCGAGGCTCACGCCGCTCGAGGGACAGGCACTGGTGGATCATGCGCTGGCCAACGAGCTCAAAGCAGCCCTCGACACCAGCCACCCCATGCGCTACGAGCTGCGAAAACAGAGCCCGCGCCTGGCCACAACTCAAGAGATTCTTGAAACCAGTGACGGCGACGTTGCACGCCTGATCGCAGTGAACGACAAGCCGCTGAGCCCTGCGGACGAACAGAAAGAGCTGGCACGCCTGAGCATTTTGTCCGGCGACCCCGGGAAACAACGGCACCGCAAGCAGGCTGAGGACGAGGATGCAGGGCGTGCGCTGCTGGTGCTTCGCGCATTACCCTCTGCATTCGTGTACCAATTTGCGGGCACAAGCGATGGCCCAGCCGGTGCGGTGGAGAAATTCACCTTCCTCCCCAATCCAAAATTCAATCCTCCTAACCTTGAAACCCAGGCGCTGACCGCGATGTCCGGTGAAATCTGGATCGATCCCGAACATCAACGCGTTACGCACCTCGAGGGCCATCTGCAACGTGATGTGGACTTCGGCTGGGGAATCCTCGGCCGCCTGAATAAAGGCGGATGGATCGTGATCGAACAGGCCGATGTCGGCAACGGCCAGTGGCGCATCGTTCACCTCAAAATGCAGATGAGCGGGCGCGTCGTCTTCAAGACGCGTGTCTTCGACACCACTGAAGATGAATCCAGATTTGCTCCCCTGTCCGTCGGCTTGAGTTACCAGAAAGCCATTGAGCTGGCAGAGAACGACTCAAAATAAAAGTTGACGGCCACCGGCATCACCCGCGCCGGTTCCTCGCCAACGCCTGAACCCGCCAACACCAAAAGCGGCGCTATCGAATCGATGCGCCGCTCTCGTCGTCTTGCCATCCAACTCTTACTTGATCTTCAGGAAGACCATGACCATGGTGAACAGGGTGAGCGATTCGATGAAGGCCAGGCCAAGAATCAGAAAGATCTGAATGGCCCCACGCGTCCCTGGGTTGCGCGCCACAGCCTCGGAAGCCGAGGCGACGGCACGGCCTTGGCCCATGCCGCACAGTCCCGCAGCCAGGCCCATCGCCAGGCCCACGCCTACCGGCGCCAGGTTCATGACCGCCGAGCCGCCGTCAGCAAAGACGGGGATCGCGAAGCACAATGCCGAGAGCGCCATCAGTGCATTTTGAAGTTTCCGCATAGTTCTCCAGCTTCCCTTGAATTTGACCGCCAGTGGGTGGTTGAGGCTCACCGTGCTGGCCCCCTCACGCTTGCGGCCGTCCGTTGCTCCGGAGCGGAAGCGCTCTCCGGCGGAAACTTTTTTGGCGATCAGATGTCAGTGTTCAGCGGTAAGAATGCCGTCGCTCGGACCATCAACCCCGCGCCCCTTCTCAGAACTGTCCACTGACCACTGCTCTTAATGCTCCTCCGCCACTGCCAGTGACAGATAAATCATCGCCAGCAACATGAAAACAAATGCCTGAATGAGCGACACGAAAGCGTGAAGCCCGAGAAAGACAGCCGGAACCGCGACGGGCACGAGCGAAAACCAGACCAGCGTCAACATGTCGCTGGCGAACATATTGGCGTAAAGACGGATGGTGAGCGACATCATGCGCGCCAGGTGCGACACAACCTCGATGGGGAACAACAGCCACGCCAGCCACCAGAACGGACCGGCAAAGTGCTTGAGGTACCCCACCGGGCCCTGCACCCGGATGCCATGGTAGTTGTAATAAAGAAACGTAAGCACGGCAATGCCGAGCGGGACCGCGGGTTCGCCGGTGGGCGTGAGAACCCCGGGAATGAGACCGATCAAAAGACCAAAAAGATTGTTCAGCAAGATGAAGAGCAGCACGCAGGTGACGAAAGCCTGGTACCGCTCGTACCCGTGGCCGATCACCTGGTCGCTCATATCTCCGACATACTCGTGGATCAGCTCCGCTACGTGCTGCGCCGGGCCGGGATGCTCCGCCGACAGTGTCAACCGCACCACAATAAAGAATGCGATGAGGCCGAGAGCGACCAGCATCTCCAGCGCGAAGACGTCATTGATGGGCGCGTGAGGCTTGGCGGGATGGACTCCCACCAGTTGCATCAGCCGGCCAAAAACCGGGCCGAAGATCAGGTTGAAGAAATGTGTAATTCCAAGTTCCTGCATGCCAGACGAAAATCTTTCTGCGCCCGGATTCTTCACACTCGCCCCAAACAGGCGGTGGGGAATCCAAGCCCAAGGTCAGTTGCGAAGCAGGCCCAGCGCCTCCCAAACCAGCGACAGGACCGCCAGGCCGAGCCCGCACAGAAGCGCAATTGCGGACCCTCGGAAACATTTCAGGCTAACATAAATGAGCCCCGCAAAGATCAGCAGCCGAAACAGGAAAAAGATCACAGAAATTGAAACGCCGCCCGCAGCGGGTCTTTGGCCCATTTTGGCAGCGATCAGCCGTGCCAGCCGCCGCCACTCGTAGATGCTTGCCGTGGAGATTGCCGTCCCCGTCGCCATCATCGCCGCGTTCCGCCAGCCCGAGGCCATCCAAAGCGCAAGCGACGTCAAGATGCCGATGATCAACGTCTTGACGATCGCCCGATGAAGCAGTGCCTCGACGCCCTCGTCGCTGATTTCAGGCAGTCCTTGCGTTTCATGCGTCATAACGCGTCACCCCAGCCGGCCGCGCCCGTTTCCGTCTCCACTCTCATTTCCTTTTTTGGAATCGCCTCCCAAAAACATCGCCATGCGGACCACACCCACCAGCCCGGCAATGATCCCAAAGATTGCGCCCGCCGTGCCCATCCACCCCTGGTGCAGCCATCGATCGAGGCCGTATCCAATCAGCCAGCCGATAAACCCGGCCGAGGGCAGCACCAGGCCGATCTGGATCAACTTCTCTGCCTGCACCCAGGCACCGATAAAGCTCGATCCATCAGACCGATCCTTCTTCTCCGGAATAGGATTGTGGTAGGGCACCATCGTGGTTATACACGACGGGCGCGCCACTGCGCGATGACCTCCTGGGCTACTTCTTCTTCAGTGACGATGAGGCAATTGGCAGAAACGACGCCAGATACTTGCCTTCATCCGAATCCACAGCTTCCAAACGCAGCGTGTGATCGGTGCTGTGCAAGGCCGAACCCATGAAATATTGCTTCTGATCGATCTCAACGCGAAAATAATAGGTCCTGCCAGGCTCGGCATTGAAACGTGACAAGGCCGTCCGCTTCCAAAACGGGTCGTCCCCTCCGGGCCAGTTTGCGCACACGTGATGTTCGCCGGGCGTTACGTTGGAGACGACCTGCGAGTCGCCATTCGCCGCGCCCACCCAGGCGCCATCTATGCCAATGCGAGCGCCTGCGTTGGTGTCGACGAATGGGCCCTGAGCATCGACAGTTTCGAGAAAAATAATCTGCGCCATACCGGCCCCCGGGGCTGCGGGTCCAACGGATGCCGCGGCAACTTCGACCTTGAAATCACTTTTCTCGGGTCCGCAGGCGCCCGGCAGCTCGGCGCTTCGAGCCGGCAACGCCAGAACAAGGCAACTCGACAAGCAGAACCAGCAAATCGTGCGATTCATAAGAGAACTCCCGACCCATTCGATGCTAAACCTGGAAAGCGTGCTCGCATCCTCGGCGGCGAATTGTGACTACAGTCACGCGCCGTAACCCGCGGGTGCGCCGCACACCAGCCGCTATACTGGCCATTGGACCGGTGCAAACGATCGACAGCGAAGGAAGACCACGTGTTTGATTCGGAGTTTGAGCAGAATCTTTTTCATCTGCGCCAGGAAAAACTGAAAGAGATCGAGAAGCTGGGTCAGGCTGCGTATCCCAACCAATACGTCGCCACGCACACCTTGCCCAAGGTGCGCGAACTGTGGGACAAAGCGACGGGCGCGGAACTCGAGGCAAATCGCGTCGCCGTTGCCGTTGCTGGGCGCATCATGGCCATCCGCCAGCAGGGTAAGGCCGGCTTTGCCACGCTGCAGCAGGAGGGCGCGCGCCTGCAGATCTACGTGCGCCTCGACGCGGTGGGCGAGCAGGGCTTCGCCCTGTATAAGTTGCTCGACCTGGGCGACCACATTGGCGTCAGCGGCTATCTCTTCCGCACGCGCACCGGCGAGCTCACCGTCCACGTGGAGAAGCTCACCTTCCTCGCCAAAGCCATGCTGGCGTTGCCCGAGAAATATCATGGCCTGGCCGATGTCGAGCTGCGCTACCGCCAACGCTACGTCGATCTCTTCGCCAATCTCGACAGCCGCGAAGTCTTCGTCAAGCGGGCTAAGGTGCTGCGCGCGCTGCGAACTTTCTTTGACAGCCGAGGTTATCTCGAAGTCGAGACGCCGATGATGCAACAGATCGCCGGCGGCGCAGCGGCGCGGCCTTTCACGACGCACCACAATGCGCTCGATATGGATTTGTACCTGCGCATCGCGCCGGAACTGTATTTGAAGCGGCTGGTGGTGGGCGGGCTGGATCGGGTTTACGAAATCAACCGCAACTTCCGCAACGAGGGCGTCAGCACGCAGCACAACCCCGAGTTCACCATGCTCGAGTTCTACCAGGCCTACGCAAACTACCACGACCTGATGGACCTGACCGAGGAGTTGTTCAAATTCGTTGCGCTCGAAGTGAACGGGACCACGAAGACCGTCTTTAATGACGTTGAGCTCGACTTTGGCAAATTCGAGCGGCTGACCATGCGAGAGGCGATTATCAAATGGTGGCCGGGGGAGGCTGGACCGGCGCCGGACGTGAGAGATTTTGAGGACGCCGCGTCCTTTGCTCGTGCTCTTGCAGGTGCCAGCGCCGGAATTAGGCGATTTCGAGAGTCGCGTGGAGACACGCGAGACGCCGTTTTTGTCGAAGAGCCTCGGCCACATTCCAAAGAAGCGAAACAGGCGGAGAGGCTGGCCGATCTCGAAGTTTCCTTCGAAGGAATGTCGCGCATGATCGAACGCGAGGCGACGGTCGGCAAGTTCACTGAGAACCTAAAGGCGACGATCGGCAAGTTTACCGCGAACCTGTTCGAAGCCTTTGCCGAAGAACACCTCATCCAGCCCACCATCATCTACGAATTTCCCACCGCCATCTCGCCGCTCTCCAAGCAGGACCCCAACAATCCCGACTTCGTGGAGCGCTTCGAGGTCTACGCCGGCGGCTTCGAGCTCGGCAACGCCTTCAGCGAGCTCAACGATCCCGTCGAGCAGCACAAGCGCTTCGCCGATCAGCTCGCCCAGCGCGCAGCCGGCGACGAGGAGGCCCACCAGATGGACGAAGACTACGTGCGGGCGCTGGCCTACGGCATGCCGCCCACAGCCGGCGAAGGCATCGGCATCGACCGCCTCGTCATGCTTCTCACCGGCTCAAAATCGATCCGCGATGTGATTCTATTTCCGCTCATGCGGAAGACAGGAAACGAAGGAACAAAAGAGCAGGAACCAGGTGCGAGGGGCTAAGTGCGATGGGCGAATATCGCGACCCACAAAGGAAAGGTAATCGATATGGGCGCTTCATTTCGAGAGTTGACAGTCTGGCAGCGTGCATTTCAATTAACCCTGACCATTTACAAACTGACTGCGACTTTTCCCGATGCTGAAAGATGTGGCCTCACCAATCAGCTTCGTAGAGCCGCAGTTTCTCTAGTCAGCAATATTGCGGAAGGCTCCGGACGTTCGACTAAAGGGGAATATTTCCAGTTCCTTGGTCACGCCCGCGGCTCCGTGTACGAAGTTGAAGCTCAACTTCTGGTTGCGGGCGGCTTGAAGTTCGGCTCCAGTTCGCTTCTCCAAACTGCTGAAGAACTTTGCTGCGAAGTTGGACGAATGCTGCGCGCGATGATGAAATCTTTGCAGGCCAAAGGGCCTAGCACCTAGCCCCTAGCACCTAGCACCTGGCACCTGGAACCGGCACCTCGGAGCTGTACTTTGAACATCCTCTTCGTCGGCGACATCTTCGGCAGCGCGGGACGCAGGATCGTGCGCGAGCACATCGGCCACGTGCGCGCGGCCCACAATGTCGATCTCACCATCATCAACGTCGAGAATGCCGCCGGAGGCTTTGGCGTCACGCCGCAGATAGCGGAGGACATCTTTGAGTGGGGCGCTGATGTGTTGACCACCGGCAACCACGTGTGGGACAAGCGCGAGCTGATCGATTACCTGAAATCCGCGCCCGCCGAGAGCGGCGAACACCCCCGCCGCGTCCTGCGCCCGGCGAACTTCGCTCCGGCGCTGGCCGGCCATGGCGTCTTTGAAGGCAGGTCTCGCGACGGCGTCGACTACGCCGTTGTACAGCTCCAAGGGCGCGTCTTCATGACACCGATCGATGATCCGTTCCGCACGGCGGACGCAATCCTGAGCAAGATCAAGGCCCGAGTGATCGTGGTTGATTTCCACGCCGAGGCTACCAGCGAGAAAGTCGCAATGGGCTGGCATCTCGATGGGCGCGTCACAGCGGTGCTCGGCACACACACCCACGTTCCCACTGCCGATGAACGCATTCTTCCCGGTGGCACCGCCTTCCAGACCGATGTGGGCATGAGCGGTCCTTACGACAGCATCATCGGCGTTGAGAAGGACCTTGTGCTGCACAAATTCCTTACCGGGATGCCCGCCAAATTCGAGGCCGCAAAGGGAAACCCCAAAATGTGCGGAGCGCTTGTCACGTGCGATCCCGTCACCGGCCGCGCCTCAGCCATACAGCGCATCATGCTGGGGGATTAAGACGGGGGACAAGGGACCGAGGAAGAAAACAGGCCGACGCTGCTGCGCCGCCGGAAGACCGGCTAAGGCGACAAAAAGCAAAAGGGCAGCCCATCTCTGAGCTGCCCTTGGCGATCCCAGGAACTACACCTCTAACGGCATTCCTTTCCGGTTAAGGCCGCCGAGTCTGCTGCCTACTGCGCACGATGCCCCGCGGCCGGTTTTGCCGGCACGTGGTGCGCCGGCGTCTTCACCGGCAGCTGCAGGAATCCACCCGTGAGGACGATCTGGGCCGAAGCCGCCGTCTGGCCTTGCGCCGGAACCTGGGTGTAGGTATCGTAGGTACCGTCTAATTCCGTCTCCGGCTGCAGCTTCAGTTCAGTTCCCGCGGCGGGTGCGTCTTTGCACAGCGCCGGGTCCTTCATATTTACCGTGAAATCAGCAGTATGCGCGTCCTTGGCGTCCTGAGTTACAGCCATGTTGAATACCGTGATCGCAGGCTCAACCAATAGCCTGTGAATCCTGACCGGTGAGTCGGTCAGCACGTCGCCCATAGCATCGGTATCGGCCTTCGCGCCGTTGGCCAGGATGTACTCTTGCGCCTCCTTGACCTTCAATTCCGAGGGCGGGGGCGGAATCGAGCCACAGGGCCCGGGCGTGTTCAACTTCACGATGAAGTCCTTCGGCTTGGGGCTGGCGGCCATGATTGCCGAAACCTTCAACACGGTTGCATTGTCGGCGATGATGACACCCGGCACCGGAGTTTGCTGTCCCTTCAGCCTTGCCCAAAGGCCATCGGCATCGTCTTTGCTGCCATTGGCAAGAATGAATTCCTTATCCTCAAGGTTCAACGTCATGGGATCGCCGGTCGTATACGCTTTGTGGGCAAGCTCTGCAGGCGACGGGGCCGGTGCAATGGTAAATCCCGCCGGTGGAAAGAGCGTAGCCTGCGCCTGGCCTTTGATTGCGTCAATCTGCTGCTTGATGGCCGCATCGCCGTCGAGCGTGCCGTGATAGCGCTTGTACCAATAATCGAGTTGCGGCTCGATCTGGTTCTTGTAGGCCGGCGGCGCGAAGTCCCAGGCGCGCGCGTAGAACCAAATGGCCTTGATTTCGTCTCTGCCATCGCCAGGCTTGGCGTAAGTTTGAGCAAGCTGAAGCGTGTCGGCGAGGCACGGACCGGGCTTCGAGCAGTCCGCGAGCGAGTACAGGTTTAGCTCCTTCGTGTACTCCTGCTCAGCGGCCTTGAAATCCTTTTTCGAAACGGCATCGTCGAACGCAATCGTCGATTCGAACGTGGGGTAGGCCAAGGTCGTCATGTTTTTCCAGTCGCCGTCATTCATGCTTGCCGGTTTCGACACGGTCAACCCCTTCTGGGCCAGCGAAGCGGCATCGTCGCAGGTCTGCGGATCGGTGGAAACGCCCGTGGCGTCGAGGCTCTTCGCGCATTGTTGCTTCTTGAGGTAGACGCTGATGAAGATGGCCTTCATATTGTTCGGATCTACCTGCAGCAACCGGCTGGCCGCGCTGAGCGCATCGTCGGGCTTGTTCGTCGCCTGGTAGCAATCGATCAATCCATCGAGAACTTCTTTTTTGACCACGCTCTGCGGATAGGTTTTAAGGAAACTCTCGCCGGTCGCACATTTTTGCGTCGGATCGGACTGCGTGCTGAAATTCTGATAAGCGTTGTATTCGGCCGGATCCTGGATTTGAATGGTCTGACCGGACTCCTGAGATCGCAGCGCGGGCGTAGAAACAAGGCATATGCCTGCCAATGCCATCGCAGTTGCAAAGACTAACTTCTTCATGCAGTGCTCCTGGGAGTTGCAGTAATGGAATTCAAGGTACAATCACGCACCGGCGCAATGGGGCGACCAGTTGCTCGGCTGTTGGATGCCGGGTGACGGATATACGATACCATGGCCATCCACGCTGCGTAGGAGGATTATAAAAACCCCTGCTACCCCTGACAAGCCTGCCTCGCCCAATAGTGGGGATGCGCGAATGTATCACCGGAGTTGTCGCAGATTCCGGACTTGGCACGGAAGAGAGCAGCGCTCGCCGGGCGCAGCCGGAAAATTTTCCCGCGCCTTTGGCTACTCCAGCAACTTCACCAATTCCGTCTGCTCCGCCAGAAACGCATCGTGGCCATGGTCGCTCTGCATCTCGCGATAGTCCGCGCGCGCCCCCGCCCGGCGGATCGATTCGGCAAAGCGCCGAACATCGTCAGCGGGAAAAAGCCAGTCGGAGCTGATGCCGATAAAGCTGAGCCGGGCCTTAACCCTGCCGTAACCCTCCTCGGGCGACGTGTAACCCCGCAGCGGATCCCACGTGTCCATGGCACGCAGGATCGCCAGGTAGGCGTTGGCATCGAAGCGCTCAATGAAGCGTTCTCCCTGATGGTCAAGATAGCCCGCAATGTCAAATCGTCCGCCTGTCAGTCCACTGCCGTTGCCGTCAGCTGACCACGGATCCTCGCGCGTGCGCAGGTTGGGATTACGTCCGTAACGTTCGTCAAAAAGTGGTGCCGACTTGTAGCTGATCATGGCAATCTGGCGGGCCAGCGCCAGACCGCGCGTTGGCGGCTTTTGCGGCAGATAGCGCCCACCGGCCCACTGCGGATCGTGCTGGATAGCCTGCCGCTGCAGATGATTCAACGCAAGCCCCATGGCCGAAAGCGGCGTGACCCCGATGATCAGCGCCCGTTCCACGCGCTCCGGAAAAAGAATCGTCCAGTCCAGAGCCTGCATGCCGCCGATGGAGCCACCCAGCACCAGACGCAACCGCCGGATGCCCAGCGAATCGAGCAGACGCGACTGCGCCCTGACGTTATCGCGAACTGATACCAGGGGAAAATCTGGGCCGTAGATTTGGCCGGTTTCGGGATTGACGCTGCCCGGACCCGTAGATCCGTAACAGGAACCCAGCAGGTTGATGCAGATGACGAAATCGTGCTCCAGCGAAAGCACGGCGCCCGGAGCGAAGATCTCCGGCCACCAATTGCCCACACGGGCCGAGCCGGAAAGCGCATGACAGATCAGAACGGCGTTGTCTTTGGCCGCATTCAGTCGGCCGTAGACGGCGTAATGCAGCGTGGGACAGATCAAGGCGCGGCCGCACTCGAGCGGCAGCGAGCCCTCCAGCACGAAGTCGCCTTCGTAGGTGGGCTCCAGCACTTTCGGCGGTGAAGCACCGCTGCGGTTGTTGTACGTATCAGTCATGATCAGCTTTGGTGCTAGCCCCGTTTGCAAGTGAAAGAGTGAAGGGGTGAAAAAGTGAAAGAGCCGGAGGCTCGCGCCTTACTCCCTTCACTCCTTCACTTCTTCACTCTTTCACTCCTTCACTACCTCACACTTTCACCGCCGTTCTGCTCGAGAGGCCGCCCTTTCTATTTTGCCCTACCGCGCCGCCAGTTCAGGCGTCTTCGGGGAGAAGGCCTGCCCGTTCGCCGCCTCGATCGCCTGGTCCAGATCGGCGACGATGTCGCGAATATCCTCAATCCCCACTGACAGCCGCACCAGCTCAGGTGTCACGCCGGTGGACAGTTGTTCCTCAACCGAGAGTTGCTGATGCGTGGTCGACGCCGGGTGAATCACCAGCGACTTGGCGTCGCCTATGTTGGCCAGCAGCGAGAACAGCTTTAGCGAGTCGATCAGCTTTTTGCCCGCGTCGTAGCCGCCCTTGATGCCAAAAGTGACCAGCGCCGCCTGACCGGCCGGCATGTACTTCTTCGCCCGCGCATGGTATCGGCTCGAGGCCAGCCCCGGATAATTGACCCACTCCACTCCGGGATGCTGCTCCAGATGCTTCGCCACTGCCAGCGCATTCTGCGAGTGCCGTTCCATGCGCAGGTGCAGCGTCTCGATCCCCTGCAAAAGGAGAAAGGCGTTGAACGGCGAAAGCGCTGCGCCCGTGTCGCGCAATCCCTGCACGCGCGCTTTGAGAATGAACGCCAGAGGACCGAAGGCTTGCGTGTACGAGAGGCCGTGATACGAAGGATCGGGCTCGGTGAACTCCTTGAATCGTCCCGAAGCCGCCCAATCGAACTTGCCGGCATCGACAATGACGCCGCCGATCGCCAGCCCGTGCCCGCCGAGAAACTTGGTCGCCGAATTGATGATGATGTCGGCGCCCCACTCGATGGGCCGCACCAGCGCCGGCGAGGCCGAGGTGTTATCAATCACCAGGGGAAGTTTGTTCTCGTGCGCGATCGAGGCCAGCCGCTCCATGTCGGCGATGTCGAGTTTGGGATTGCCGAGGGTCTCGGTATACACCGCGCGTGTCTTGTCATTGATCAGCCCGCGCAGGCCATCGAAATCATCGGCGTCAACAAATTTCACGGTGATGCCCAGCCGCGGCAGCGTGTAGTGGAAGAGATTGTACGTGCCGCCATAGAGGGAGGTGGTCGAGATGATCTCTTCACCCGCGCCGGCAAGCGTGGTGATGGCCAGCGTCTCCGCCGCCTGGCCAGAGGCCGTAGCCAGTGCCGCTGCGCCGCCCTCGAGAGCCGCTACGCGTTTCTCGAACACGTCCGTCGTGGGGTTCATGATGCGCGTGTAGATGTTGCCGAACTCCTTGAGAGCGAAAAGGCGCCCGGCGTGGTCGGCGTCGTGAAACACATACGACGTGGTCTGGTAAATGGGGACGGCGCGCGACCCCGTCGTGGGATCGGGCGTCTGGCCGCCGTGCACGGCCAGCGTGGCAAGCTGCTGGGGATTCTGCTCTGACATAATCGACTCCTTCAAAATTCTTCAGGTTTGCCTCGGGGATCGGCGGGAAACAACTGCGGGCCGCTTTGTCCGGACTCCCCGGCCATGGCCCGTCACCAGGGCGAACATTACAAGCAAAACGGCCCGCATCCTATTCGGGACCGGGCCGTTTGACCTCAGAATCGGTTGCGCCTAACGCAAACGCCGCTCAAGAGCCACACGGACGGGTCTCCACGCCATACACATGCACATGGCCATCACCACAATTCCGCATTCCCATGAGAAAGGCACAGTTGGCAGTATCCAGGGAGAACGGCGCAGGTGTCAAGGGAGGACTGGCTCTGTCGGCCCATCGTCTGTTCGTGATTTGTGTTCTTGCCTCGTGGTTCGTGGTTCGTGCTTCGTGACCCTAGTCCCTGGTCCCGAGTCCCAACGCCCCTAGTCTTCCGTCTTCCACACATACGCTCCCGGCTGCGGCAGGCCGATGTGCGCCAGCACGCGATACGCAAATTCCTTCGCCATTTCGGATGAGCTTTCAGGCCTTGCATAATACGCCGGAATGCACGGGAATATCGTCGCACCCGCCTCGGCGGCCAGCGTCATATTCCTCAGGTGAATGCGGTTGAAGGGCGTCTCGCGCACGCAGAGGATCAGCGGGCGGCGTTCCTTGAGCGTAACGTCGGCGGCGCGGGCAATCAGCGAGTCCGCAAGCCCCAGCGCGATCGCCGCCAGCGTCCCCATCGAGCACGGCAGGATGATCATCCCGTTCGAAGGGTGGCTGCCGCTGGCGATCGCTGCGCCGATATCCGCATCGGCGTGCTGCACGATCTTTTTCGGCTTCGCCCCAATCAGTTTCTTGAGCAAATCGTTCCGTCCGCCGATGCCCAGTTCTTCGGCCAGCACCCGCAGCGAATTCTCCGAAGCAACAAAATGCACCTTCCCGACGCGCTCGTCCGCTTCGAGCGCGCGCAACAACTCTCGCCCAAGAATGGCTCCCGAGGCTCCGGTAATGGCGACGGTTAAGTTCAGCTTCTAGCTCCTAGCTTGTTTGTGCTGACCTAGTGGCTTCTATGTCATTGGATCGTATCCGCTCCTCGATGCACTGCATTCCGCGCTTCTTATTCGAGCACACAGTGGCTCCGCGAAGACCCGATCGCGCCGTAGGCGCAATGTTTATTAGCCCCGCGCTTCAGCGTGGGGTGAGTTTGCGGCAATTACAACCCGATCCAGTCCCGTAGGGACGGCGCCATCCTCGTTCACCCAAACACATAACGCTCGTCGTATTCGATCCCACAGTTGCGCAGAAGAGCGACAAATTCCTGCTCGAATTCGCGTTTCCTGTGATGCTCCCTCTGGTTTTGAATGTATCGCATCACAAGGTCAACCTGCGAAGGACTGACGCTGAATGCCCCGTATCCTTCCTGCCAGGAAAATCCCTTTCCCATCCACCGCGATGAACTTCCTTTGAGCTTCTGCACCGCATGGGCAAGAGAGTAAGACGCCGGCAAGACAAATAACAAATGAATGTGATTTGCCGTTCCGCCCGAGGCGATTAAAGAGAAACCCTCGCCGCGCGCGATGCCGCCCAGGTAAGCGTAGAGTTCGGCCGTGCGGGCAGCGGGAATCAGGGAGCGGCGATCCTTGGTGCTGAAAATGCAATGAATGAAATTGCTCGCGTACGTGTGAGCCATGGTGCACCGTCCCTAAGGGACTCCCATTCTACAACCGCGATCCAGACCCCGCGCTGAAGTGCGGGGCGAACAGCCATTGCACCTCCGGCGCCGTGCCCAATCGGCGCGTTGTTGTGGTCAGCGATTCGGGACCGGGGTTTGTGCTTTCCCAGGTCTCCCAGGGGCGGGACATGGGGCACCGACAATCGGAGGAATTAGAAATGCGCAACCTACAGATTCTGAGATGTCGAGAATGTCGCAAATGGCGTAAAAGTTCGAGGTTGCAGCACGAACTAGCACAAAATCCTCGGACCACGCCTTCGGAAATGTTGAGATGGAACTCGAATATAATTGTTCCGCATGCACCCAAAATTCAGATCTATGGTCTTCGTCGGGACCGCGTTTGCCCTAATGCTCCCGTACCTTGCTTTCGTGATGTACTTTTCGTTACGCCTTCCGCAGAATCACTGGCCGAGTTGGTTTACAAATACTATCCTCATCTGGTTCATCGCTAACTTCCTTGCCCTGACCCTCCTGGCGAGACGAATCTTCAAGAAAACCGAGCCAGCAGAACCGCACAATGCACTACCCACTCCAGCGAAGACAAAGCCCGCAGTGTGGATCATGCGGATTGTCGCTTCTTATCTTGTGCTCGTTTGGAGCGTTTTGTTGCTCATTGGTGTGAAAGGAACCATCCAGGGCAAATATCTTCCCAGCCGTGCGATCCCGGCTGGCGCATTTCTATTGTTCTTTATTGGGCTCTTCGGATGGAGCGTATACCGCTCTTTTCACAGAAAGGCCTAGGGAATGCACGAAAAAACTGATTGCTCTTGAGGGGCTCGTGTTGTGTCGTCGGCGACTCAGAAGACCATCGCGCCTACGGCGCAGATTCCCGCACAGAAAGCTAAGAGCTGCTTTTCTCTCCCAGCACCCGCTCAAAGATCGCATCCACATTCCCCAACTGCCGCTTGTAATCGAACGTCTCGGCCAATTTTTCCCTGCCCAACAGCTTCGTGACCGCCGGGTCGCGAGCGATTTCGTCGCGGAAGTTCATATCTTCCTTCCAGGCCCGCATCGCGTGGCCCTGCACCAGCCGGTAGGCGTCCTCGCGCAGCATGCCGGCTTCGGCCAAATCGAGCAGCAGCTGTCCTGAAAAAATCAGCCCGCCGGTCGATTCGAGATTCTTCAGCATCCGCTCGGGATAAACCAGCAGTCGGTCGATCAAATCGGTCGCTTTCGCCAGCAGGTAATCCAGCAGAATCGTCGAATCCGGGAAGATGATCCGCTCGACGGATGAGTGCGAGATGTCGCGCTCGTGCCACAGCGCAACGTCCTCCAACGCGGCCTGCGCATTGCCCCGCAGCACGCGCGCCAGCCCGCTGATCTGCTCTGATGTAATTGGGTTTTTCTTGTGCGGCATGGCCGACGAGCCCTTCTGCTTCTCGCTGAAGTACTCCTGCGCCTCGCGCACCTCGGTGCGCTGCAGATGGCGAATCTCCACGGCGATCTTGTCGAGTGTGCTGCCGATGATTGCCAAAGTTGAGATGTAAGCCGCGTGCCGGTCGCGCTGGATGACCTGCGTGGCCACGAGCGCTGGTTTCAGTCCGAGCCGCTCGCAGACTTTTTCTTCTTGCTTGGGACTGAGGTGCCCAAAAGTGCCCACGGCGCCCGAAAGCTTGCCCACCCGCATCTCCTCAGCTGCCGCGGCAAATCGCGAGGAATTGCGCTTCATCTCGGCGTACCAGTTCAGCAGCTTGAGACCGAAAGTTGTCGGCTCCGCGTGCACCCCGTGCGTGCGCCCAATCGTCGGCGTGTGTTTGAACTCGAGCGCGCGTCGCTGCAACGCCTTAAGCAGCCCGGCAATTCCCTCGCGCAGCAGCGCCGAAGCCTCCATGACCTGCAATGCCTGCGCCGTGTCGACGACATCATTCGACGTTAGCCCGTAATGCAGCCATCTTGAGTGCGCGTCGAGCCCTTGTGCCTTCAGGCTCTCTGCAACAGCGGTTGTAAACGCAATCACGTCGTGCCTGACCTCGGCCTCGATCTCGGCGACCCGCTGGGCAGAAACCGTGGCCTTCGTCGCGATCGCCTCGGCTGCAGCCACAGGAATCACGCCGTCCTCGGCAAGCACGCGGCTCGCTTCCGCCTCGACCTTGAGCCAGCAGCGGTACTTGTTTTCATCCGTCCAGATGCGGCCCATCGCCGGGCGGGTATAGCGTTCGATCAACGGCAGACTCCTGTCGTGGCGCGTGACCCCTGTCTCGTGGACCGCGTCTCGTAGTTCGTGACTCGGCCTGCGAGCCGCGGGCTACCCGTGCATCACGGAATACGGTTCACGACCCACGATTCACGATCCACGATTCACGATTTGATTGTACGAGGGTGCGGCGCCTATCCGCGAGGGATTCCCAGACGCCGCCGCAGTTCGTCCACGAGCAGACCGCGGCCCGGCTTGTAGGGCTGGAACCACTCTCCGTCGATCACCAGTTGAGGAATCGCGCGCTTGCCCACGTGGTTCACCACGTCCGACGCGGCGGAAGGGTTGGCATCGATGTCGACCTCTGTGTATGCCACGCCATGGGCATCCAGAAACTGTTTGGTCCTGCGGCAATCAGGACACCAACTCGTGGCGTAGATCCTCACGTTCATAAGCGCATGCTAGCCCCATCACGCTGCTATGCTCTGTGATGACGCCCACTCAGGTAATGGATGACCGCTGACGAGATTAAGACTCTTTTACATCTGCAGCCGCACCCCGTCGAGGGCGGCTGGTACCGCCGCACCTACACCTCGGCGGTCAGCGTGGCCCTGCTCGGCGGAGTGCGCCCTTACGGCACGGCCATTTACTACCTCCTGGAAGAGGGCACTTTCTCTGAGATGCACGTGCTCGCCTCCGACGAAATCTTCCACTTCTATCTCGGCGACCCGGTGGAGATGTTGCAGCTCCTGCCCGATGGCGGCTCGGCTGTTTTGACTCTTGGACCGGATTTGCAGGCAGGCCACCACGTCCAGCTTGTCGTCCCCGCCGGAGTCTGGCAGGGCACGCGGTTGCCTGACGGCGGAAAGGTGGCCTTGCTCGGCTGCACCGTCACGCCAGGCTTCGACTTCGCCGACTACCGCAGCGGAAAGTATGACGAATTGGCCAGGCAGTGGCCGCTGGAAGCAGCGCGGATAAAAAAGCTGACGCGAAAGTAGCAAAGCTGGCTGAATCATCCCCCTCGCACGATCTGGTTGCCCCGGCCCCGATTTTCTAACCCGCAGCAACACTCACTTCAGCGTCTTTCGCGAAAGAACCCCCGCAGCAGTTCCGCCGACTCCTCCGCGCCAATTCCCTGCTCCACCTTCATCTGGTGATTCAGCTGCGGATGGTTCAGCACGCCCACCACCGACCCGCACGCCCCGGCCTTCGGATCAGCAGCGGCAAACACCAGCCGCTCGAGTCGCGCATGGATCATGGCCCCGGCGCACATGGCGCAAGGCTCCAGCGTCACATACAGGGTGCAGCCGTTGAGCCGGTAATTGCTCAGCGCCTTGGCCGCCGTGCGCAGCGCAATCATCTCCGCGTGCGCCGTTGGATCGACGTGGCGGATCACGCAGTTCTGCGCGTGCGCAATGATGACGCCTTGGTACACCACCACTGCGCCGATCGGCACTTCGCCGCCCTCGGCTGCGAGTCGCGCCTGTTCGAGTGCCGCGTCCATGGCCTGACGGTCGCTGATGAGTGCATCCATCATGGCTTCGCCGCCGATGCTCTGGGCTGCTGTTGCGTCATGCAGTGCAGCGCGCCCAGGCCCCAGATCAGGTCCACGCTGTGCACGCCAATCACGTCGCGGTCCGGAAAGACCTGCGCCAACATGTTCAGCGCTACCCGGTCATTCGCATCGTGAAAGGTGGGAACCAGCACCACGCCGTTCGCAATATAGAAATTTGCGTAGCTGGCCGGCACGCGCTGCTTGCGAAACACGATCGGCCTCGGCATGGGCAGCTCAACCACTGTGAACTGCTTGCCGGCCAGTGTCCGCGCCGCCTTCAAAATCCTCAGATTTTCTGCGAGCGGCTCATGGTTTGGGTCGCGCTTGTCGCGCTCCACGGCCGCGATTATCGTGTCGGAAGCGACAAAACGCGCGATATCGTCTACGTGGCCGTGCGTATCGTCGCCGGCAATGCCGCCACCCAGCCAGATCACCTGGTCGATGCCGAGATAGTCCGAAAACACCTTCTCAAGCTGCTTTCGGTTCACTCCGGGATTCCGCTGCTGCACCTCGCTCAGCAGGCACTCCTCAGTGGTCAACAGCGCGCCGGCGCCGTTCACATCGATCGACCCGCCCTCTAATACGATGCGATGTGCCTTGCCTTCCGCCAGTTCGATCCCCGGTTGCCACGCGGGCAGCCCCAGCAGCTTCGTCACACGTCCCGGGACTTTCGCGTCAAGATGCCAATCGTCGTACTTCGCCCAGCCGTTGAACCGCCAGTGCGTAAGCGCCACCCGCCCCTCTGCGCTTCGCACAAAGATCGGCCCGGAGTCCCGCATCCATCCGCGGTCGGTGGGCCATTGGTGAAAGCTCACTCGATCGAGCGCCACGCCGGCGCGACCCAACATGCTGGCCACACGCGTCTGCATCGCGGCGCTTTCCACGATGAGTTGCACGCGCTCTCGCTCGGCGAGCAGCCGCACAATTTCGACGTAGAGCCACGGAATCGCCTGGAACTTTCCCGGCCAGTCTTCAGGATTGTGCGGCCAAGCCAGCCATGTAGCCTCATGTGGCTCCCACTCAGCGGGCATGCGATAGCCGAGCTGGCGCGGCGTCTTTGCCCCCGCCAAGCCGGAAACGGGCTTGACGGGAATCTCTATCTTTCCAGGTGTCCGAGCGGTCATCGTCACTTGAGTTCTTCGCCTGTGGCCTGCGCGACACCATCGAGAAACCGCTGGCTCACCGGCGCATAGGCATCGATGCGGCGGTCGCGCAGGAACGGCCAGTTGCGCCGCGTCTCTTCGATCACCTTGAGCTCAACCTCGGCCAACAGAATCTC
>Ga0335074_10002647_pt1 | contig 24434 bp, 23 predicted proteins | sample Lox_Sample_23_FD_206715 | JGI IMG/M metagenome (GOLD analysis project Ga0335074, IMG submission 206715) | Soil microbial communities from Loxahatchee National Wildlife Refuge, Florida, United States - Lox_Sample_2.3 | ecosystem: Environmental > Terrestrial > Soil > Wetlands | place: USA... | reverse complement strand
GCCTTAGCGTCCATTCCCGACACCAGCTGGAAATAAATCCCTTTTATGCCGTGCATCAGCTTTTTCGATTGGATGGCCATCCGAGTGTCGCGCTATTCTTCCCTGTCTTGAGTCAGTCTTGTTGAAATCAGCCATTTCAACTCCCCTGTTTTCTTGACGTTGATTTACCCAAAATCATGCCGCGTGACGTAAAGGAGAACGAAGAAGATCCATGTCGACTGAACTGCGCAGTTTTCTGGCTCTCTCGTACGATGAACTGGAAGAACTCAACCTGAAGGCGAAGGAGCAGCGCAGAAACCGCGTCGCGCCTGAAAAGATCCGGGAAGAGCGCCTGAAATATCTCACCGACGAAAAGCGCATCAAGGCGTTGACGGTGCTCTTCAGCGATCTCGAAGGCCGGCTGCACATGCTGGACTACGACAAGAAGTTCTTGCTGAAGAGCTATGACAACCTGACATTCGACGGATCGTCGATCCGCGGCTTCACCGCCCAACGGGAAAGTGATCTGCGGCTGGGCATTGATTGGGGCGCGTTCTACTGGGGCCCGGCTGATATCTTTGGCCCTGGCAAGGTGCTGGCTTTCGGCGAAGTCATCGACAAGACTGGCGAGCCCTACACGGCCGATATTCGCAGCATGCTGAAGTTGTTCGCCAATGAGGAGTTCAAGAAAAATAAATACACCTTGAACGCGGCGAATGAAATTGAAGGCTTTCTATTCCAGGGAGCGGATGCTGAGCAGCTCTATCGAGATACCGGCAAATTCGAATACGTCAACACCGGCGGATATTATCACTCACTTCCGGGCGATCCGCTGCGAAGTTTCATCGACACCACCGCCGAAGTGCAGCGCGCCATGGGCTTCCAGAACGAGAAAGACCATCCGGAAGTCGCTCCTTCGCAATTCGAAATCAATTACGGTTACGGTGACGTGGTCGCGGCCGCCGATCAGATTCAGCTCTACAAGCTCATCTGCCGGCAAGTCGCCCGCAATATGGGTCTGACCGCGTCGTTCCTGCCGAAACCGGTTGTAGGCGTGAACGGCAGCGGCATGCATACAAACGTTTCCGTCAGTTCGAACGGAAAAAATCTTTTCTGGGATCCGAAGGGCGAAGAGAACCTTAGCAAGCTCGGCTACGAATTTCTCGATCGAATCCTCACCCACGGAAACGATTTGTGCCTGATCTTCAATTCCAGCGTGAATGCTTATCGCCGGCTCGACCCGCACTTTGAAGCGCCCAATCAGCTGAAAGCCTCTGCGGTAGATCGCGGCGCCATGATCCGCATCCCGATCGGCAATGAGCGCAGCATGCGTACTGAGGTGCGCGCAGTCGCTCCCGATGCCAATCCCTATCTGGTGCTGCTTGGAATCTTCAAGACCGGACTGGAAGGCACCACCTCGAAGATCAAGGATCTGCGCGCCGGGAAAGAGCGGTATTTGCCCGACAATATCTACACAGCGATCGAAAACTTCCGCAACGCCGAATGGACGACGAAGCTGCTCGGCGAAGATGTAAAGGCACGCTACGCCGATCTGAAACAAGGCTCGGCCGACCGATGCCCGCGCCTGCTGGGCACGATCGTGAAAGCGGAAGAAGTGCAGTTCCATCACGAGGTCTACAACCAGTATTTGTGGAACTTGTTCTAGACCGTGAGAATCGCGTGCCCCACTTCTGGCCGCTTTTGCCAGAAGTGGGGATTTGCGAAGACAGCTAATCTCATTCCAGTTCCGATACAGCGGATGCCGTATCCAGAGCCGCCTTCAACCAACCCCCGTCAACCAAAGCACGTCTAACCTTCGCTTTTCGGCTGTATCCCGGCGATTCTCCGCGTGCCACTTCGCATCTGCAGTCGGCCGTTTCAGATTCGGAGGGTTGGGTCATGCGGTTGTTCGCTGCTTTCGTTTCCATTCCACGTTCTCATTCGCTGATTTCTTCCCTTCTGCTGGTAGGCGTCACGGCTGTGTTGACAAATTGCGGTTCCAGTCCGAAGCAGACCACTGATCCGAATCAGCCCCCGCCCACGCAGCCGACGTATCCTTCCACGCCTCCGGTCCCGATCACATGGTCTCCGGGTTCGAGCGATTTGCCCGCTCCACCGGCACAGGAGCCCCCTCCGGGAGGATCCGACGATTTTCCGTTGACCGTTTCCAGTCCGACAAATTCTTCGACCGTCACTTCACCCCTCAATGTTGTGGCTTCTGCGCAGCCGAAGAATCCGATTTTCTTCATGCGCGTGTACGTTGACGAGCTCGCGGTCTATTTCACCTTCAACAGCTCCATTAACACTCAGATCTTCGCTGCGCCCGGCCAGCACACGATTACCGTGATGGCCGAAGATAATCAGGGATACATCTCTGCAATTCCTCTGACCGTAACCGTTTCCTCGCAGGCAGCGCAGAACGTGATCAGTAGCATTCAGAATCTGCCCGGCTGGCAATCGTGCGTTGCGCTATTCCCTCCCGGTTCGGGACGCGCCGGACAACTGTGTGCCGCCGGAGATGGTACCCCAAGTTCGACGATGACGCAGGGCGTCACTTCCCCCTCGATGGATGGCAAGGCGGCGGAATTCAGCATCGCACCGCAGCCGCCAGCATGCACTGGCTATTGCAATATGCTGTATTTCAATCCGATTGCCGGCGGCAGCAGTGTGAGTCACTTCCTCTACGACGTGTACTTCTACATCGATGACCCGAGCGCTCCCCGAGCGCTCCCCAAGCGCTCGAGTTTGACACCAATCAAACCTACGGCAGCCAACGCTGGATCTGGGGCTCGGAGTGCAACTTCAAGGCCGATGGCCATTGGGACATTTGGGATGACGCTCCGAAAACCGGATGGGAAGACACCAAGATTCCCTGTCTTTACACCGACTTTCAGGCCAACAGCTGGAACCACATCACCTGGGACATACAACAAGCCGGCCATAACGTTCAATACAATACCCTGACCGTAAACGGAACGGTCTATCAGGTGAACACCACCTATCCGAACCAGCAAAATTGGACCCTGGAAGAGATCGACACCGCGTTTCAGATGGATTTGGATCAGGTCGGAACGCCGTTCCACGTCTGGCTGGACCAGGTCAGCTTGACCGCGAAGTAGTCGGCAGAAGATTACAAAAAGCGGAACAACAGCGTCGCGACAACCACCAGGTAAACCGCGATCGCGAGCATTCCATTCGCGCGAATAATCCTGTCGTTCGCCTGCCACGGGAACATCAGCACGCCGAACAGCGACGTGAACTTCTCTGGCCAGATAAGACCGGCCACGCCAAAGGCAAGCAACAACTGCACGAAGAGACACAGCGCCAGCGTTTCCATAGAAGTTTTGAGGGAGAAGCCCCGATTTTATTCGAAGCTTTCGGCGATTCAAAGCGAATTCTGCAGATTTTCCAACCGCTGCTGTACGCACTGAAACCTTGAAACCCAGCGTGGTGGCCCTTCGTATGCTAGATTCAAGGCTTCAGATGAACCCCGATTGCAGCATTGCTACTCAGGGTTTGACTCGCCGCTTCGGCAATCTCGCGGCCGTTGACGGGGTCGATCTGCGGGTTGCGCCAGGCCAGTTCTTCGGATTCCTTGGGCCCAATGGCGCCGGAAAATCCACCACGATCAAAATGCTGACCGGCCTGCTCGCGCCAAGTGCGGGACGCATTGAGATTCTCGGGATTGATCTGAATGCACATCCGGTTGAGGTAAAGCGGCAGATCGGAGTCGTTCCCGAAGGCATGGCGCTTTTCGGCCGGCTTACTGGCGCGGAATTTCTCAGCTTCGCCGGACGCATGTACGGTCTTGATCGGCAGACCGCGGCCAAACGCACCGCCGAATTGCTCGAGTTTATGCAGCTTGCGGATCAACCCAAGAAGCTGGTGACCGATTACTCCCACGGTATGCAGAAAAAGTTGGCGCTCGCCGCCGCCGTCATTCACGGACCAAAAGTTTTGTTTCTCGATGAGCCTTTCGAAGGAGTGGACGCCATCGCGGCGGGCACCTTAAAGTCCATGCTGCAAGGCATGATCTCGCGCGGGGCCACAATTTTCCTCACTTCCCACGTGCTGGAAATTGTGGAGCGGCTGTGCAGCCATGTTGCGATCATCCATCAGGGAAAGCTGGTGGTCCAAGGATCACTCGAAGAATTGCGCTCTGGGGTGAATGCGCAAGCCCCAGTGGCGGAAGGAAACGGCCATTCTTCAGCAGCCGAAAAACTAACCCTGGAGGAGATTTTCTTGCGTGTGGTAGGTGGAACACGGCGCAACGAGCAGGAACTCTCGTGGTTGGGCTGAACAGAGCCGCCCTTTTCCGAGACGGGTTAATTCTCGCGATGCCGCCGGAGAAAACTTTTTCTACGCTGCCGAGCCCGTAAACGCCGCAAAGACGGAAATCGCTTGTGATGGACGACGATCGACATGGTTTCCAGCGAATAACGAAACCTCGCTCCGCAATCGCAGCAAACCTTATAGCTGTGCCCCTCGATCGTGAACACCCGGCTCAACTTGCGATGGTGGCAACCAAAGGCAAATTCCAGCGCGTTCGCGATCGGCTGCGTGACGCTGTCCCAGAGCGGAATGGCTTCGGTTGACTGCATTTCGTTTTCGCCTCCGATACGAGTACATTGTCTCATCGGGCATGCCGCGCCAATCGTGAGCCAGGCCACGACCAGCCGTGACGGAGGTCACATCGTATCCCGAAATGAATCGTTACGCGATCGTAATCCCTTGCGTAAACAGAAGTAAGCGCGGGTAGATCACTTATGCCACAATTGAGTCCGCACGAAATGACATCTCCCAACGGACTCATCCCGCAATTGAGCGCAGTCGCCGAGCTGCGCTGGCGGATGTTCATGAACGGCCTGCGCACGCGCCGCGGGAAGATGGAACTCGCCTCTCGTGTAATCGTGGGAATCATATTTACCGCTGCCGCTCTCGGCATATTTGCGGCTGCGATCGGCATGTCATGGTTTTGCGTCTCTCAGGGAGAAGCGCAACGCATTGCTTTCATCCTCTGGGCGATCTTCTTGTTGTGGCAAATCTTCCCGGTGATGGCGACCGCGTTTACAAACAATCCGGACTCTTCCGACCTGCTGCGCTTCCCGCTGAGCTATCGTTCGTATTTTCTGATTCGCCTCGCCTACGGATTCTTCGATCCGGCAAGCGCTCTCGGGACGGTTGGCCTGCTAGGGGTGCTAATCGGCGTTTCTGTCGCGAAACCGCTGCTGATCCCGCCTGCGCTGCTCGTGCTGTTCACGTTCGGGATGTTCAATCTTCTCCTCATGCAGACCGTCTTTGCCTGGCTGGAACGCTGGCTGGCACAACGCCGAACGCGAGAAATCTTCGGCGTCATTTTCATCCTCTTCATGTTGAGCTTTCAGTTGATTGGGCCGACTGTGCAGCGTCTGCAAGGAAAGCCGCAGCCCGCTCTGAAAAGAACTTTTGCGCTCATCGCTGAAGTGCAGGGTGCGCTGCCTCCGGGACTCGCATCCGATGCGATCACTCAGGCGGCCAACGCTCACTATCTCGCTGGCTTCCCGTCTCTGCTGTTTCTAGGATTCCTGACGTTGGCGGTGGGTTACGTCCTTCATCTGCGGTTGTGGAGGCAATTTCAAGGCGAGAACCTCAGTGAAGCGGAAGCGCGCCCCGCAGCCGTGCAGGTGCAAGGATTGCAGGTGGGTTGGGAGCTTCCGGGATTTGCCTCCTCCGTGGCGGCCGTATTCGAAAAGGAAATGCGGTATCTGAGCCGCAGCGGTCCAATGCTGTTGACTCTCATCATGCCGATTTTCATGCTGCTGGTGTTTCGCTTTGGAGCGATGAATGCGGCGCATCACACGGGATTCTTCAGCCGCACGCCAGACATGGTGCTCCCTGCGGCCGCGGCGTATGCACTGCTGGTGCTGACCAATCTGGTTTACAACAGTTTCGGCGGGGACGCGAGCGGCATGCAATTTTTCTATGCCTCGCCGGCAACGTTCAGCCACATCTTTCTCGGAAAGAATCTCGCGTATGGCGGCATTCTCGTTGCGAATACGGCTCTGGCATGGATTGCGGTCACGTTCCTCTATGGCAAAGCTAGCGCGGCAGTTTCGCTGGCGACCCTGGCGGGATTGCTTTTTGCGGCTCCGCTGAATTTCACGGTCGGCAATTTACTTTCGATCTATGCGCCGAGAAAACGCGACTTCGCGACGTTCGGGCGGCAAAATGTTCCGCAGACAACGGTACTGATCAGTCTGGGCGTGCAGGCGGTGATTGTTGCGGTTGGCGCAGCAGCCTTCGCGCTGGCGCGCTTCTATGAGAACCTCTGGATTGCCAATGCGGTCTTCCTGGCGCTGGCAGCGGTTTCAGTTCCACTATATGTGATTGTTCTGCGGCATTTGGACTCAATCGCCGTCGAACGGCGCGAGGTGCTGCTTGCGGAACTGTGCCGAGCGTAGAAGCATACGCTAGAATGCGGGCCTATGGCCAACGCGCTTTGTGTTGCAGGGTCCAACTCCAAATATCGACAGCCCGGCTCTGCACCTGCGGGATTCTGGGCTGGCCTCTGGCACGGCATTATCGCGCCGATCACCTTCATCGTCAGCCTTTTCGCAGACGGCGTCCGCATCTATGAGACCAATAACAACGGACGCTGGTACGATTTTGGCTTCATGCTGGGCGTGGGAGCCTATGCTGGCAACCACGAGGTTCGTCAAGCCGCCGCGATTCTGATATAGCTCCTTTAGGTCTCCTCGGCCTTCGCAACGAATCGGTAGCCCACGCCGCGGACCGTCAGAAGATGCTTGGGGTGGCCCGGGTCAACTTCCAGATACCGCCGCAATCGCACCACAAAATTGTCGATGGCGCGCGTGTCCGTGTCTTCGTGCAATCCCCAAACTTCTTCAAGAATTTGCTTGCGCGACACGATCTTTCCGTCGTTACGGACGAGATGCCGCAATAGTTCCGACTCCATCAACGTGAGATGAATCGTGGTATCGCCCGAGCGTAGTTCCAGCGCACCGAAATCGATAGTTTTCCCGGCAAAAGAAAACGTGTCGAAGTCACCGACAGTTTCCGCTTGCGTTTCAGCGTGCCTTGCAGTCGTTCCGCCCGGGAGATCGCGCATCCACTGACTGCGGCGCAGCAATCCCTGCAGTCGCGCCAGAAGGATCGATAAATCAAATGGCTTGGCGAGATAGTCGTCGGCGCCGGAAGCGAAACCCTTCAGCACATCTTCCGGCCGGCCTCGCGCTGTAAGCATCAGCACGGGAACGTAATTGCGCGCCGCGCGGAGTTCCGCGACCACGCTGAATCCGTCTTTGCCCGGCAACATGATATCGAGCACGATCACATCGAAATTCTCTTTCTTGCCCAGCAACCGGTCCGTTGCCGACTCGCCATCCCCCACCACTTCAGCGGTGTAACCCTCGACTTCCAGATTGAAACGCAACCCCTGCGCCAGGTGTGCCTCGTCCTCCACCACCAGCACACGGCTCATTGCTTGGACCTCGGCAGTTCCAGCGTGACCGTCGTTCCCTTTCCTTCGCCTTCACTTTCGGCGAACACACGGCCTCCGTGCTTCTGCGCGATGGCCTTCACAATGAATAGACCCAATCCTGTTCCCTTTACGTGTGCCAGGGTGCGGTGCGAGACGCGGTAAAAGCGCTTGAAAATCCGCTTCATATCATTCTCGGGGATGCCTACGCCATGATCTTGCACTCGCAGCACAATGCGATCCTGGTCGTGCCCCTCCAGCGTGACCCGTACATCCACGTTGCCGTCCGAATATTTGACGGCGTTATCCAGGATATTGAAAACCGCGGTTCGCAGATCTTCAGCATGACCCTGGATGTTCATCCCGGAGCCATTGTTCGACGCCTCTGTATACCGGATCGCTTCCGGTTGCAAGTGATGACGAGTGCGGGTGGCGTCGATAGATTCTTGCACGACCTGGGGAAAATCGACGTCCGATTTCTCCTTGCCCGCGCGTTTATCCCCGGCACGGCCGGCACGCAATACCTGCTCGACAGTGGTGGTCAGACGCTCCGCATCGCTCAGCATCAGCCGATAAAACTCCTGCTTCTGCGATTCAGGAAGTTCGTGCCGCTGCAGCGTTTCCAGATGCAGGCGAATGGACGCGATTGGTGTTTTCAACTCATGCGTGACCGCATTGATGAAGCTGTCGTGCTGTTCGTTGCGCCGCACTTCGCGCACCAGGAAGATTGTATTGAGGACCATGCCCGCAATGATCAGCGCGAAAAAGATGATCCCGAACACCAGCAGGACGCCTTCGCGCCAGTTGAGAATGATCCAGCCCACGTTGAGCGCAACCGCCAGCCCAACCAGGCCAATCCCCAGGCAGAGAAAGAAGACGATGGTGCCGCGGCGGCTCGTAATGCGCATAATCGGTTCTTTGGACCGATTCTACCGCGTTGCGATTGAAGGTTGGGGTAGGCGCATAGTCAGGCCATTGGCGGCGTGACGCGTCTCAATAGCTGAAAGCCCCACTTTGCCTAACTGCAGAGAAGCGGGGCTTTCGATGATTTGCCTTGTCGAGAGTGAAGAAAGTCTGGGTTAGTCGCCTGCAGCCCACGATTCCGCCGTGGGACCCGGCGTTACCAGCCGCCCATTCGGTGCGGCTACAAGTCCACGCTCGATGTCTGCCAGCTGGACTCGCTTGATATCCCACGCCAATCCGAGCTTTTGCAGAACCCAGATGCCGTACCAGTTGGTGTCGATTTCGTACCAGGTGAAGCCGTGAGCAGCCGAGGTTGGATGCGCGTGATGGTTGTTGTGCCAGCCCTCGCCGAAGGTCAGCAGCGCGACCCACCAGCTGTTCGTCGAGAGATCGCGAGTCGCAAAACGACGCGTACCCCAGGAGTGCGTAGCCGAGTTTACCAGCCAGGTCGCATGCAGGCCGACCACTGTGCGCAGGAAAGTTCCCCACAGCAGCCACGGCAAGCCGCCGATCGCCAGCAGTGCCGCGCCAACAATGATCTGAGGAACGTAGTGATATTTCGTGATGAAGACGTGAAATTTATCTTTGGCGAGATCGGGAACGTAGCGGGCCAGTGTGGTCGTGTCGTGATGCATCGACTTGCCCATGAGAATCCATCCCATATGCGCCCACCATTTGCCGTCGATCGGCGAGTGCGGATCGCCTTCCTGATCAGAAAACTGATGATGAATACGATGAGTGGCGACCCAGAAGATCGGTCCGCCTTCGAGCGCCAAGGTCGCGCACACAGTCAGGAAATACTCGACCCACTTGTAGGTTTTGTACCCGCGGTGCGTGAGCAGCCGGTGGTAGCACATTCCGATGCCCAGGCTGCCCGAAATCCACCACAGAACGACAGCGACAAACAATGCTTTCCAGGTGAAAAAGAAAAGCGCGGCAACGGCTCCCACATGAAACAATCCCATGAAAATCGCCGTAACCCAGTTGACTTCATTTTTTTCTGCTTGTGTTTTGCGCAGATCTTCGAGTTGCATGTTCGAGTCGAGTCCCCATTCCCGCTGACTTTGTTGGATGCGAAGCTTCCGATAACCTAACAGGGGAACGAGGGACTGCACTGTAATACTTGTGTAATAGCGGGATTCCCTGCATTACGAGGGTAATCGGGGGTAGGTACTCGCCGCTGAGAGACCATTCATTTCGCGTTTTCTCTTAAGCGGCCTTGGCTTTTACCTGCACTCCGGCCCACTTCTCGAGCAGTGTCAGAGTTGCGGCGTAGTCGAGGTCCTTGTGGCCGTCTTCGGTGGCCATCTCATAGACCTCTTCCACGGTTTCCAGTCCCGGCAACTTGACGCGAGCTTCCTTCGCGGCGTCGAGCGCAAGACGAATATCTTTGTGCATCAGGCGCAAGGGAAAATTCGCTGTGAAGTCGCGCTCCAGAATAAATGGAGCTTTATACTCCACTACTCCCGAGCGGACCATCGTCGCCTCAATCAACGATATCAACTGCTGCGGATCGACACCCAGCTTGGTGCCTAGCGTCAGGGCCTCCGCAAAGCCTTCAAAGATCATCGCGATCTGCAGGTTCATGACCAGCTTGGTCGCCTGCCCCTTGCCAGTTTCGCCCATGCGAAAGATTTTCTTTCCCATCGCCGCGAACAAGGGTTTTAAGCGCTCGATCGACGATTCGCTTCCCCCGACGATAAAGACCAGAGTACCGTCGCGCGCCCCGATTTTCGATCCGGTCATCGGAGCATCTACCCAGGCCGCACCCTTGACTGCAACTCGCTCTGAAAATTTTAGAGTCGCCGAAGGAGAAATCGTGCTGGAATCAGCGATGATCATGCCGTCACTCAACGAGGCTTCCACTCCTTCTTTGCCGAAAACGACTTGCTCGACTGAGTCGGTATCAGAAACACAGAGCCATACTACCTCGGCTCCCTGAGCTGCGGCTGCCGGAGTGGGTGCCAGTGCTGCGCCCTCGACCAATTTTCCCGGAGTGCGATTCCAGACCGTGACCTGATGGCCCGCCTTGACCAGATTCGTGGCCATGGCGTGGCCCATGATTCCGAGTCCAATGAAAGCGACTTGCATGCGAACGTTCTCCTTGGTCCAAAATTTCGAGAGAAGGAATGCTTTCGGATTAGATACGACTCAATTGCAGAAGGTCAAGCTCCGATCATCGGCTCTCGTGTAGTCTTTACCGCCGGGGATCCAGTTACCAACGATTGGCTTTTCGCGGTGCTGTGAAGAAATTTGCGGCCTCGCTGCGTCGCACTTCATCTAAAATGTGTGCGATTTGTAAGATTAGTTCGCCGGATCGAATTGGTTACTCTGCCGTCACCATCCGCCCCGGCTATGATGAAACCGCACTGACAGCGGCCAATTGCTAACGCCCCAGAGATGATCAGGCAAACTCTTCGTAATCCGGCGCTGCGCAAACGCGCAACCCAGTTCGGACGTCTGGTAAGGCGTTCGGCGGTAACGCCTCGATCGGGAAAGACCCATAAACCGCGGCTGGCGACGAATGGCGAGTTGGCGGTTACATTTATTGGACATGCCAGTTTCTTCTTGCAGATTGGCGGCAAGAACGTCGTCGTCGATCCCAATTTCGCCCGTTGGCTTTTCGTTTTGAAGCGTCTGCGGCGTCCGGGACTTCGTATCGCCGATCTTCCGCCGACTGATGTGGTGCTCGTCTCGCACGCTCATTTCGATCATCTGCACCGGCCTTCGCTGCGCGCTATTGTCAACCACAATCTGCGCACGCGCGGAGTTGCGCCAGCCATCATCATTCCAACGCACGTCACCGACCTGGTTTCCGATCTCGGCTTTTCCGAGATTGTCGAGCTCGATTGGTGGAAGAATTCTCGGCACGGCAATCTCACGATCACGCATGTACCCTCGCAGCATTGGGGAGCTCGCATTCTGAAGGATTCTCATCGGGGCTACGGCGGCTTCGTCCTGAAAACTGGCAAATACTCCGTCTATCACGCCGGCGATACCGCGTATTTCCAGGGATTCAGTGAGATTGGGCGCCGACTCTCTCCCGAACTCGCACTGTTACCGATCGGAGCCTACAATCCTCCACAGTTCCGCAACGTACACACCAGCCCAGCCGATGCCATGCGTGCATTCCTCGATCTCAAGGCACGCTGGATGGTTCCCATGCATTACGGAACCTTCCGTCTTTCCCACGAACCCGTCGACGAACCGCTGCACCTTCTCGATCAGGAAGCCCGTGCCGCTGGCGTCGAAGACCGCGTTCTCGTCATGGAAGAGGGCATCACCAGATTCTTCTGAGTTCGGGCTCTTGACCCAGAGTAACCTCTGATTTTTCGCGGCTCTTTAACACGAGCTCACTGAAGCTTGGTGTAAACTTTTGGCATCGCAATTCCCACCCAGGAGGTCATCATGCCAGTCAAACCAATTCCAGAGGGATATCACACCGTAACCCCGTTTCTGACCGTCCGCGACGCCGCCCATGCCATCGAATTCTATGAAAAAGCATTCGGCGCCAAATCTCGCGGCGTGATGAAAGGGCCCGATGGCAAAGTGATGCACGCCGAGTTGCAGATTGGAGATTCCATCATCATGCTCTCGGATGAATTTCCTGACTATGGCGCTCTCTCGCCGCAGTCATTGAATGGCTCGCCCGCTGGGATGCACATCTACGTCGAAGACGTGGACGCGGCGTTCGATCGAGCCGTAAAAGCCGGAGCGCAAGTGGAAATGCCCGTTATGGAGCAGTTCTGGGGCGACCGCTATGGGCGGCTGAAAGATCCCTACGGACACAAGTGGTCCATCGCTACCCACGTGAAAGATCTTTCCATGGACGAGATGAAACGCGGCATGGATGAAGCCATGGCGCAGATGCAACAGCAGAGAAAGACGGCGTAGGCGCAGCATGTTTTCGTTCCCTTCTTGTCCTTTGTGGTTTGAGAATTCTCGGGTCACGAAGGGCACGAAGGAAATCGATAGCGTCCGATCCTTAATACGCGAGCAAAATTCTCAGGTCGCGCAGATTGTTTCCGGTTGAACCCGTTTCAATCGCATCACCGAGAGTCTTGAACAACGGATAAGCATTGAATTGTTCGAGCGCCGTTCGGACATCGAGGCCGCACTTGAGTGCCCGCTGGACTGTGCTGCCATCGACCACCGCTCCTGCAGCTGGACTGTTTCCGTCGATGCCATCCGTGCCGGCGCTGAGCACGGTGATGTTTTCTCCGGCGATTTTTTCTGCACAGGATAGTGCGAACTGCTGACTGCGTCCGCCAATGCCAGCATGTGTGACCCTCACCGTTACTTCCCCTCCGGAAATCAAACAAACCGGCAAGAACTCTTTCCGCAGTTCGCGTACGCGCCCGAGCAAATAGTCAGCAGCGCGCTGGTAGTCCCAATCGTCACAGGAATTGTCGACATGTACCACGAATCCGGCGCGCTCCGCGGCAACACTGGCTTCCTCAACCGCAGTCTGGTTCGAAAGCACGGTCCACCAGCGCGAGTGGTGAAAAACCGGATCCTCGGATTTTGGCGTTTCTTCGAGCGCATGCCGCGTGAACAACTCGCGCGTCGAGGCCGGGAACTGATTTGCGAGATCGTACTTTTCTGCAAGCCTGTAACACTCCTCAACCGTCGTGGAGTCGGGCATCGTCGGGCCGGAGGCCAGCGCGTCGGGCGCGGATTCGGGCACGTCGGAAACTAATATCGAAACCTGCTGCGCCGGAAACGCCGCTTGCGCGAGCCGTCCGCCTTTCACAGCGGAAAGATGCTTGCGCACAGCATTGATTTCCGCGATCGGCGCACCGGAATGGACCAGCGCCTGATAAGTTGCAATCAGATCGCGGAGAGTTATATCGTCGTCAATTGGCTTTTCCACGATCGACGATCCTCCCCCACTGATCAGAAAAATGACCAACGCCGACGCCGGCTGCGCTTGCAGGGTTTTCAACATGGCTGCAGCGGCGCGAATGGATTCTTCATTCGGCGTAGGGTGGCCGCCTCGAAAATAGCGAAATCCCCGAAGTTGCGAAGCCGGTTCGACTGAGTTCGCCACAATTCCCTCGAGCGAGGTTCCAACCTGGCCCGCAAGCGCCTCAACCATGCTGTTGGCGGCTTTGCCCAGCGACATGACCAGCACTCGGGAATAGGAATGCAGATCGAACAGGTCTTCCCGCACGCGGAGCACACCGCGATCGCAGTTCACGTGCCGTCCAAATGCCTTGTGGATCGAGGCATTCGCCAGCGCCTCGCGAAAAATCGAACGCGCGACTTCACGCATTTGCCGGAATTTGGAGTCGCGCTCGGAATTGGTCATGAAATCGGTTTCGGGAATTGCGGACCCGTTCAGTTCTTAGTGGTCTATTCTCCGGTTCGACCGCAATAACCAACTGTCTTAACACTGAAGCTCGGAGCCGACTGCTTCCCTCACCCACGATTCGATTGCTTCCCGCAACTCGCGCAGCCGTCCTTCAAAAAAATGATCGGCGCCTTCGATCACGACTAGTTTCTTCGGCTCCGGTATGCCGGCGACCAGCGCTTCCAGCTTCGCTCGCGGCCCGAATTGATCGCGCGCTCCGCTCACAAAGAGCTTCGGTTTCCGACACTCGTGCAGAAAGTCAAAGGAATACTCGCGCGGCTGCTCGCTTTCGCCTGCGACTGGCGCAACCGGGGTCCCCACTCCAATCACGGCTTGAACCCGCGTATCCGGGCAGGCGGCGCGCAGGCCAACTGCTGCCCCAAAGGAGAATCCCGCAAAGATCAGCGGCAGATGAAACTCCGAATCGAGCCAGTCGAGGGCGGCGCGCACATCCCCGACTTCTCCGATACCATTGGCGTGCTCACCCTCGCTCAATCCCGTCCCGCGGAAGTTGAAGCGCAGCACCGGAAATCCGAAGCTGTTCAGCGCTTTCATCGTATGAAACACGACCTTGTTGTGCATCGTCCCGCCGAACACCGGATGCGGATGACACACCACCGCCGCGTGGGTTGCATTCGGGGCGCCGGTATTGAGCAGCGCTTCCAATCGCCCCGCAGGACCGTTGATAAACAACGATCGAATGGAAGATATCGAATCGAGCACGTCACAGAGTATCGCAATCACGAGTTTGCGGCATCAGGACTTCGCTTCGGCTTAAGAGCCCGAAATTAAGGTGGAGGTCGGAGGTCCGATGTGCGCGGCCTGAGGTCTGTGCCGTCTGCTATTCTCTTTTGCCATGGACGCAGTCACGCTCACGCGGCAGTTGGTCGACATCGAATCGATTACCGGCAACGAAGCCGCTGTTGGAAACTATTTATATGGCGAACTCTTCCGCCTCGGCTATCAGACGACGCGAATGCCGGTGGAAGGCGACCGCTTCAATGTTTATGCGACTTCGCCTGTGCAGCCACAGCCCGCGATCGTTTTCTCGACGCACATGGATACAGTTCCCCCATTCATTCCCTCCTCGGAAGATGGCAATCGCATTTACGGTCGAGGTGCGTGCGATGCAAAAGGAATTATTTCGGCGCAGATCGCAGCAGCCGAGTGGCTGCGAGGGCATGGCATCCATGTCGGGCTTCTGTTCGTTGCCGGCGAAGAGCGTGACAGCTTAGGCGCGCACGTCGCCAACCAGCATGCTCCGCAAGGATGCAAGTTTCTCGTAAACGGTGAGCCAACCGAAAATCGCATCGCTCTGGCCTCCAAAGGAACTCTGCGTGTCGAGGTCACAGCCCGAGGACGCATGGCGCATTCGGCGTATCCGGAGCTGGGAGAGTCGGCCATCGACAAGTTAATTCCGGCATTGGCGCGCTTGCGCGCGATGCCATTGCCGTCCGATCCGGTAATTGGCCCATGTACCTTGAACATTGGAATCATTGAAGGCGGCCGCGCTCCCAACGTGATTCCAGACTATGCGCACGCGGACTTGTCGTACCGGTTGGTCGGTCCGTCGGAGGACCTGCGTCGGCAAATTCTCGCGACGGCGGGCGATCAGGTCGAGGTGACATTTCCCTTGGAGTTGCCATTTCTGCGGCTGCGAACCGTCGACGGTTTGCCCACCATGATCGCCGCGTACACGACCGATATCCCCAAACTGACGAATTGGGGCGAGCCGCTATTGCTTGGCCCCGGATCGATTCATGTCGCGCACACCGACGGCGAGTACATCGAAAAGCGCCAACTGCACGAAGCGATCGATCTCTATTGCACGATTGCAAAAAAGCTGTAGGTTTTTGGGCTTGGATTACCAGTAACCAGGGAAGCTTGGCTCACTTGATGATCCATATTTTCCGTTCGTTCTCCCCTGCATGCTCGATCACGATCTCCACATCCCGCTCGCGCACGAAACCTGGGAATTTCTCACCCCACTCGATCAGCAAAATGCTGTCCTCCGCACGAAGATCATCGAGGGCCAGCGTGTCGAGCTCGCGCGGAGTGTCGATTCGATACAGATCGATGTGGTAAAGATTCGCTTGCGGCCCGCGATATTCGTGCACCAGCGTGAACGTAGGGCTGGTAACGTCTTCCTCCGTCGCCGCTTGAAATGCCGCTGCGATCCCTTTGACCAGAGTGGTCTTTCCCGCCCCGAGATCGCCCCTGAGCAGCACCAATTTCGGCGGGCTGAGCAACTGCGTCAGGCTCCGCCCAAAAGCAATTGTGTCTTCCGCCGAGTGTGTTGTGATTTCGCGCAATATCTGATCCGCTTTGGTCCGTTGCACAAGACCAGTATAAGTTCTGGGATCATGGCAGGCGATTCAGCCGGGGCAAACCCAGACTCTCATCGATAGCCGAGGTCGACTGTTCGTACAAATCAATACGCGGAGAACAGGTTCGACTTCATGCTGGGAGAACTTCTTGCGACGACATGATCCAACGAAGTGCGCAAACGGCGGTGGTCGTCATCTTCGAGCGCGACGAACTTAAAGGCCTGCAGCACACCGTCCAACGTCTGCCGCATCGGGCTTAGCACTTCGGCCATGCCATGCACCGGGCCGGCCTGCGTCTGGAACGCAACTTCCACGAAGTCGCCCTGCGCCAAAGACTCCGTCAAGCGCAGCAAGCCACCGGTGGCGGAGATGGTTTGGAGTTTGGCTTTGGTGCGACGGCCGTCTTCAAACCGGATCGCAGCCAGGACCGAATCTCCAAGCTGGACCCGGGAAGCACGCCGTGAAGGGTGCGGTTGGGGGAAGTGGGTCATATGCCAACTGCACTATCGCACCATCCCTTATTGCGTAATAGATTACTGAGGCCCATCGTCCGAATTCCGCTCTGCGAGCCTGAACTCACGATATGTACTGGCCTGCGATTTCAAGAACTTAGAGGGGGTTGGGAATTAGTTAATGTCCAACCGGACAGTATTTGCACACCGAGGATCTCTCTGTCGATTACACCGGCGAGAATCATTTAGCATCTTGACGCGAGAAAACTATGTCTCCACTCCTACGATCTAAGTTGTTGCTGTTCTCTTGCCTTGTCGTATTCCTTTGCCCAAGCTTGTTCGCGCAAGATCATCCTTCGCTGCGCGTCGCGATTGTCGGCCTGGTACACGGACACGTGCACGGTTTTCTACAACAATATCGCCGCAGCCCGGAGATCGAAATCGTGGCTGTCACTGAGCCCGACCAGACATTGCTCGCCAAAGCCGGGGCTGAATACGGATTTGCACCGTCTCAGCTGTTTGCCAATCTCGACGAGATGCTCGCCCAAGCGCATCCGCAGGCCGTGCTGGTTTACACCAACACATACGACCATCGTCGCGTGGTTGAAACCTGTGCCCGGCACGGCGTTCACGTCATCATGGAAAAACCGCTCGCAGTCAGCCTTGAAGATGCGCTGGCCATTCAGAAAGCCGCGCAGGCTGCGAAGATTCATGTTCTCGTGAACTATGAGACGTCCTGGTATCGCAGCAATCACGCGGCATACGATCTCGTACATGCCGGCTCGCTCGGAGAAATCCGCAAAGTCGTCGTTCATGATGGACATCAAGGGCCCAAGGAGATCGGCGTCCAGCCGGAATTTCTGGCCTGGCTCACCGATCCCAAGCTGAACGGCGGCGGAGCATTATTTGACTTCGGGTGTTACGGCGCCGACCTGATGACCTGGCTCATGGATGGCCAGCGCCCATTAACCGTCACGGCGGTCACGCAGCAGATCAAGCCGCAGATCTATCCGCACGTCGACGATGAGGCGACAATCATTCTGACCTATCTGCGAGCGCAGGCGATCATCCAGGCCTCATGGAATTGGCCATTCGATCGTAAGGATATGGAAGTTTACGGCCAGACTGGCTACGCGATCACGGTCAAGCGCGACGAGATTCGCCTGCGACGCGCGCGAGACGAAAAAGAAACGCAGATTGCCGCAAACCTGATCCCGGCGCCGTACGACAATGAGCTTGCGTATTTGCGCGCCGTGATTCTCGAGGGCGCGAAAGAAGACGCGCTGTCATCGTTGGAGACGAACGTGACTGTAACCGAAATCCTGGACGCGGCGCGGCGATCGGCGGCGAATGGACGAACGATCCGGCTGCCCGTTTCGAGATAACTGCTCGACACTCAACTGTGAGGTGTGGAATCGGATGCCATGCTACGGTCAGCGGCAACTGCACCGGCCGCCATTGCGAACTGCTCTGGACCAGGACATGCCGCCTCACAAGTGCACAAATTTCTTCTTCTCGTCATACTGCGATTTGGCAAACGCCTTTGGCAAGCCGCGCAGCAGGTCGGTCGCCACCATCGAGTGCTCGCCGACCTCGCCCAGCATCACATCGCCGGCCAGACCATGCAGATGAACCGCAGCGCACACTGCCTGCAGGGTCGCGTCGGGATCTTTCGCAGTTCTTGTCTGGGCAATCATTCCCGCGACCATGCCGGTTAAAATGTCGCCTGTCCCGCCGGTAGACATTCCCGGATTACCCGTCGTATTCACCCACGCCTCGCCATCGGGCTCGACCACAAGCGTTCGATTTCCTTTCAGCACGACAATCAGTTCGTGTTCGCGCGCAAATTTCCGCGCAATTCCGAGACGGTCTTTTTGCACGTCAGCAATGGAACAGCCTGCCAGACGTGCCATTTCGCCCGGGTGGGGCGTGATTACGATCGTACGTCCCTTGCCGCTCAATTCAGCAGTCAGGCCTTCGAAGGCGTTCAATCCGTCGGCATCGAGCACGATCGGAACTTTACTCCGCTGCACCAGGGCGCGGACGAGAGCAGACGTTTCTGGCACGCGCGAGATTCCTGGCCCGATCGCGAGTACGCTCTTCCCTTTCGTGAACTCCTCGAGCATCCCGAAGGCTGACCCGGCAATCGTCCCCGCATCGGTTTCTTCCAGCGATTCGGTCATCAACTCGGGATAAAATCCCGCAACTGTGGGCAAGGCAGATTTTGAAGTCGCGACCGTCGACAATCCTGCACCCGCCCGGAGCGCGGCCATTCCGGCCATTGCCGCCGCCCCCGATTTGCCAAATGAACCGCCAACCACGAGCACGTGGCCGTAGAGACCTTTATTCGAATCCGCAGGACGCTTGCCAATTAGAGGCGCGAAATCACGCGGGGTGATGACGTTCAAATGCAAAGACGAAACGATTGCTCCTTCCGGCGATCCAATTCCGGCCAGGCACGTCGGACCATCCGTAAGCGAGCCGAACACATGCGCGGGCCGCGGCGCGGTGAAGGTCACAATCGAATCCGCTCGGGCGACGATTCCCTGCTCGGGGTCGTGCGCGGCCCTGGCGTCCGCGTCTGCCCCGGAGGGGATGTCGACCGCGATGATCGGTGCTTTCGTCAGGTTCAGCGCAGCAATGGCATCGGCATAAAAGCCCCGTACTGGAGGCTTGAATCCGGTGCCGAGAATCGCGTCAATGTACAGATCGGCCGAGAAAACTGATCGGACCGGATCGCTGTTCAATTCGTCGCAGGAGTGAACGACAAAAACTTCGATCGGCAGCTTGCGATACATCTCCGCCGCATCGCCCTTCAATTCCGCCGGATCGGCAAGCAAAACAACATTCACGCTCTTGCCGCTCACATGCAGACGGCGCGCAGCCACGAATCCGTCGCCTCCGTTGTTGCCCTTGCCGCAGATAACGAGGACCCTCCGTGCGTCTCCGTATTCCGAAAGCACATGCTCGGCGACCGCAGTGCCGGCATTCTCCATCAGCGTGGGCGACGGTACGCCGAAGCGCTCGCTGGTCGCGCGGTCGATAGCTCGCATTTCAGCGCTGGTGACGATCTTCATCGCATTTCGGCTTTCATGAAGTCGCGGCGGTGTGTTCGAGTCGTCGCAGTTGCGCCGGTTCACCCATCGCGATCAGGCAGTCATCGGGTTCGATTCGCTCGTCGGGCGCAGGGTTGAATTTCATTTCTTCGCGGCGCTTGATGGCGAGGACAATCACCCCGCGTTCCTGGCGAATTCGGGAGCTCTCAATGGTTTTGCCCGCGAAAACGGAGTCGCTGGTGATCTGAATTTCGCCGATTTCCAGGTCGATGCCGAGATGCGTCGTGGCCGTATCGAGAAAACTGACGACGTTCGGCCGCAACAAGGATTGCGCAATCCGCTGGCCGGCAAACAGATACGGCGAGACGACCGAATCGGCGCCGGCGGTCAACAGATGTTTTTCGGCGCTGTCCTCACTGGCGCGCGCAATGATCTTCAAATGCGGATTCAGCCCGCGCGCGGTCAGCACAATGTAGAGATTCGTCGCGTCCGTCGTCGTGGCGGCGATCAATCCACGTGCGCGTTCGATTTGCGCCTGCCGTAACGTCTGTTCCTGGGTCGCGTCGCCGGCGATGACCAGCCAGTTCTCCGTTGCGTAACGCTGGCGTTTGGCTTCGGCGTTCTCCACGAAAACGAACGCTACCGGCTTGCGCTCCAATTCGCGAGCAACGCTGCGTCCCACCCGTCCCATGCCGCAGATGATGTAATGCTCGTTCAGACGATCGATTTCCCGCTCCATGCGGCGCCTGCCGAAGAAACTCTGCAGCTCGAATTCTAGCAAAGCTTGGCTGAGCGCCCCCACCGCCAAAGCGAGCAGCGACACGCCGCAGAGAATGATGACGATGTTGAAGATCCGCCCCGCATGCGAAAGGGGATGCACCTCCTGGTAGCCGATGGTGGTCAGCGTAGTGATCACCATGTAGAAGCCGTCGAACCAGGGCCAGCCTTCAATGTAGTGAAATCCGATGGTGCCGATCGCCACGACCAGCAAGAGCAGCGCGACGATGAAACGGAGATTGCGGAAGGCTTTCATGGTGGTCGTTAGCCGACGGTCGTCAGTCATTGGCCCTGAATCTTCCGCGATAACTGCAGCCCAGCCGCCGACGACCAACGACTATAGAACAAAAAAGCCCTCCGCGCCGTGCGGAGGGCTTGTGGAAACGACGGGCACATCAATCCGCCATGGAGCGCACTGGCGCGCCTTTGGCGTCATTGGCGAGATCATGTTGAACCTTGCTGTGTTTGCGCCCGTAGCCGAAGTAGATTCCGAGTCCGATAATTAGCCACACGATGAGCCGCGCCTGCGTCATCGGCGATAGTCCGATGATCAGGGCGGTGGAAAACAGAATCGCGAGAATCGGCACGACTGGTACCCACGGAGTTTTGAAGGGACGATTCAGCTCGGGATGAGTTCTTCTCATCACCCATACGCCCGCACTAACCAGGACAAATGCCAGCAACGTCCCCACGCTAGTCATCTCGTCCAAAACGTTTAATGGGACAAGCATCGCCAGAATCGCGACAAACAGCCCCACCACCATCGAACTGATATATGGGGTACGGAAGCGCGGATGAATCTTGCTGGCCCATGGCCAGAGCAGTCCGTCTTTCGACATGGAATAAAACACGCGCGATTGCCCCAGCAGCATGACCAGCATTACGGTTGCGAGACCTCCAATCGCGCCAAGTTCAACCAGGAATGTGGCCCACAGGTGCCCTGTTACACGAATGCCGACCACGACCGGGTCGGGCACATTGAGTTGCTGATACGGCACCATGTGCGTCAGCAATCCGGAAACGAGAATGTACAAAATCGTACAGATCACCAACGATCCGAGGATGCCGAATGGCATGTCTTTCTTGGGATTCTTGGCTTCCTGCGCGGCCGTGGAGACCGCATCGAAGCCGATATAAGCGAAGAAGACTACGCCCGCCCCGCGAAGAATGCCCGACCACCCGAAATGTCCGGTCTCGCCCGTATTTGCCGGAATGAATGGATGCCAATAATTAGGCTGACCATGATGCGAAACCAGGAACGCAGTCGCCAGTCCGATGAAAACGCAAACCACGGCGACTTTCAGAATCACGATGGCGGTTGTGAAATTTGCCGATTCTTTGATACCGATGACGAGGATCGCAGTGATCGCGGCGATAACCAGGAAGCCGATGTAGTCATAGGTGAGATGCATATGCAATCCAAAGAGGAGAAAATCCGAGTGCGGCATGGCGGGCAATCCCAGGCCGACATCCTGCAGAAATGCCCGCAGGTGGCCGCTCCAGCCAACGGCAACGGTTGCAGCTCCGAAAGCATATTCGAGAATCAGATCCCACCCGATGATCCACGCGACCAGCTCACCCAAGGTCGCGTAGGAGTATGTGTATGCACTGCCGGCGATCGGAATCAGCGACGCGAATTCGGCATAGCACAATCCGGCGAAAGCGCAAGCGATTCCAGCCAATATGAAGGAGAACAAAATGGCTGGACCGGCAAACTGCGCCGCGGCCTGGCCGGTGATCACAAAAATTCCTGCGCCGATGATCGCACCAATGCCAAGCGTCAGCAGATTGATCGGGCCGAGCGCGCGCTTGAGGCTGTGCTCGCCAGTTTCCTGCGACTCTTGCATCAGGACGTTAATAGGTTTCGTGGCAAAAAGTTTGGACATCCGCTTTGTTCTCTCCTTCGAGATTACGCCGAGGCCCCGCCCGCTTTTTCTCCCGCAGCCCGCGACCACGCATAATAGACGGGAATTCCCAGTAGCACCACAATCAGTCCCGGCCACGTATATTGCGGCTTATACCGCAATAGTACGACATCGATGAATAAAGCCATCAGAATATAAATCGCCGGCAGCACCGGGTAGCCGAATGCGCGATACGGCCGTTCCGCGTCAGGATGCGTGCGCCGCAGCACGAACACTCCCGCGATCGTCAGAATGTAAAACACCAGCGCCGCAAAGATGATGTAGTCCAGCAGCTGTCCGTACGTACCCGAGATGCACAACACGCAGGTCCACACCATCTGAACCATCAGCGAGATTGCCGGTGTTTTATAACCAGGATGCAATCGCGCCACTTTGCGGAAGAAGAGCCCATCTTTCGCCATGGCGTAATAGACCCGGGCTCCAGAAAGAATGAGTCCATTCATGCATCCGAAACTGGAAATCATGATGGCGGCGGCCATGAGCAATCCACCGACCGGGCCGATCATCTGCGTCATCGCCGCCGTAGCCACGCGATCTTCCGCGGCATGTTGAATGCCGCGCTCAAGGATGGAAGCTCCCCCCGCGGTTCCATTCAGCGGCAGTACCAGGAGATAGACAAAATTGCATGCGATATAAAGCGTCGTAACCACAAAGGTTCCCAGCGCCAGCGACAGAGGCAAGTTGCGACTCGGATTCTTGACTTCACCCGCCGTGAACGTAACGTTATTCCATGCATCCGAGGAGAAAAGCGATCCGACCTGCGCGACAGCGAGAATCGTCAACGTCCCCACCAGGACAGTCGGACCGCCGACCCCAACCTGCACCGGATGCAGCGCGCCATGAACTGCATTCCTCCAGAAGTCGTGGCCTCCGAAGTTCGCCCGCAGTGCGTAAGTATTGCGTCCAATCGCTAGGCCGATCACCGCGAGTCCCAGCAGCCCCGCAGCTTTCGTAAATGTGAAGACGTTCTGAATGGCCGCACCGATTTTCAGCCCAAAAACATTGATGATCGATAGCAGGATTGTGAGCAGAATGGCCATCAGGTTCTGCGTGTTGATGCCGACATCCATGTTCCCGAGCACCATAGGACCGATCCGGATGGGCGGAACTTTCCAGAGATGCAGCAGCCAATGGGTTGAAGAAATTGTCGGCCAAAACACGCCCAGGAATTTGCCGAACGCGACGCCGACCGCCGCAATCGTCCCAGTCTGGATAACGAGGAAGAGCGTCCAACCGTAGAGAAATCCCCAGAGCGGGCCGAGCGCTTCGCGCAGGTAAACGTATTGCCCGCCGGCGCGCGGCATCATCGCGGCCAATTCCCCGTAGCTGAGCGCCGCGGTGATCGTCAGGAATCCGGTAACTGCCCAGGCGCCGATGAGCAGCGCGGGCGAGTCGACTTCGCGGGCGATTTCGGCGGAAACGATGAAGATTCCGGAGCCGATCATCGACCCGATGACCAGCATGGTTGCGCTGGTCAGGCCCAGTCCTTTGACCAGTTCCTGATCCTGATGGCTGTGAATGTCCCAATCGGTGCGGTTGGCGGTCCGTGCTGTCGGTGTGGTCAGGATTGGCTCCCGTTTTCGGTCGTCGTTCGTTCCTCATGCTAAAGCAGCTTGTCATCCCGAGCGGCGTCTTTTGCCGCGAAGGATCTATGAAACCTGCCGATGCAGGCAAACTACATAGGTCCTTCGCGTCCCTCAGGATGACATAGGATTTGACTGACCACTAACGACCAGGAACATTCTCGCAATCGTGGTGAGAACTTTACCTCAATAGCGCCAAAAATTCCTCTGCTGATTTGCGTGGATCCCGTAACAGATCGGATATCACCGCGACCGAATCGGCTCCCGCATCGATAACCGAACGGGCATTGGCGCGGGTGATTCCCCCGATCGCGACCAGAGGCTTGCGCGTAAGCTCGCGGGCGCGGCGAACACCCTCGAGTCCAACCACGGGATCGGGATTCTCTTTGCTCGATGTCGCAAAGACCGGGCCGATCGCAATGTAATCCGCCGAAGTCCGATCAGCCTCGCGCACCTGCTCAGGATTGTGCGTGGAAACGCCTAGCCATCGACTTGCGCCGATGATCTTGCGCACCGACTCGGGAGAAAGATCATCCTGCCCA
>Ga0335074_10002646_pt1 | contig 24441 bp, 18 predicted proteins | sample Lox_Sample_23_FD_206715 | JGI IMG/M metagenome (GOLD analysis project Ga0335074, IMG submission 206715) | Soil microbial communities from Loxahatchee National Wildlife Refuge, Florida, United States - Lox_Sample_2.3 | ecosystem: Environmental > Terrestrial > Soil > Wetlands | place: USA... | reverse complement strand
TCCGAGCAGAGCCTGACGCTGCGCACCGGGGAGGGCGGCGGGCTCATCGCGGAGGTCTCCCTGCCCTTCCACACCCAGGCCGATCTGCGCACTGCCGCCGTCGCCGCCGAGGTTTGACTCCGGTGCCATCGCTCGCGAGAGGGGCGTAGAACGTGTCGCCTCCGCGACCGCTGCGCGTGCTCATCGCAGACGACGAGACGCTCGCCGTGCAGCGACTCGAGGATCTGCTGCGCAAGGAGGGGGGCGTCGAGATCGTCGCGGCCGTCGATAACGGCCAGCAGGCGGTCGATGCCATCCGAGCCTTGCACCCTGAGCTCGTGTTCCTCGACGTGCAGATGTCCGGGCGCACCGGGCTCGAGGTCGTGCGCGAGGTCGGCCCGGAGAACATGCCGCCGACGATCTTCGTGACGGCGTACGATCGGTACGCGCTCGAGGCCTTCGATGTGGCTGCGGTGGACTACCTGCTCAAGCCCTTCGACGACGAGCGGTTTGAGCAGGCGTTTCGGCGCGCGCGGCGCCTCATCGAGCTGAAAGAAGTCGGCCGGCTCACCGAGCAGCTCCGCGGGCTCTTGCAGAGCGAGACGGGAGCCGGCGCCACGGGCGAGGCGGGCGGAGCCGGCGCGGCGGTCGGTACCGGCGCCGCGCCCCGCTCGAGCCCTCTCGAGCGGATCGCCGTGGAGATGCGCGGTCAGGTGCGCGTCGTGCCGGTGGAGACGATCGATTACATCACCGCGAGCGGACCGTACGCCGAGATTCACGTCGGGGAGAAAACCTACATCATTCGCGAGCGCATGCAGACGCTCGAGGAGCGGCTCGACCCTTCCCGGTTCTTCCGCATCCACCGCTCGGTAATCGTGCGGCTCGAGCGCATCGACACCCTGTTGCGCGAGCCGGGGGGCGACTACGCGGTGCAGCTCAAGGGCGGTGCGCGCCTGTCGGTGAGCCGCAACCGCGTCGAGCCGCTCGAGCAGTGGATGGGGCTGCCGCGGTAGGCGCGGAGCGAGGGTACGGGGAGATGGCCGGGCGCAGCTCATCGGGCGTGCGAGGTCGCGCCACACGGCCGGCAACCCGGGCCCGCACGCGGAAGGCCGGCGGGGCAAGCCGGGGCAGGCTCGCCCCCCGCGGCGCGGGGCGCGGACCGGAGCTCGGTGAAATCGCCCTCGAGCTGGCGCAGCCGCAGGTCGAGCCGGTCGCCGCGCAGGTGCGGGCGGCCGGGGGCGTGCCGCTCGGCGCCTATCACGAGCCGCTCAGCGGGCGCCCGCTGCTCCTCGCGACGCTCCCCGTCGCAGCGGTTGAGCCCACACCGTTTCAGCGGGATCTCTCCCCGACACACGCGCGCCGGCTCGCCGAGAAGATCGAGGAGACCGGCGCGTTTCTCGATCCGCTCATCGTCGTGCGCGGCGAGGAGGGGAGCTGGTGGACGCCGAACGGGCGTCACCGGCTCGCGGCGGCGAAGTTCCTCGGGCTCAAGCAGGTGACCGTGCTCATCTCGCCGGATGAGGCGCTCGCCTATCGCATTCTCGCGCTCAACACGGAGAAGGCCCACAACCTCAAGGACCGCAGCCTCGAGGTGATCCGCATGGCGCGCAGTCTCGCGCGGCGCGACCGAACCGCGCGCGAATCGGCGCACGCACAGCTGTTCGAGGCGGCGGAGCTCTTGACGCTCGGTCTTGCGTACGAGCACAACCCCCGCTTCGCGGGCGGCGCGTACAGCTCCTTTCTCAGAAAGGTCGACCGGTTCGCCGATCAGCCCCTCCCGAAGAGCCTGCGCGCGCGCGAGGGCTACGCGGCGCGCCTCGCGGCGATCGATCACGAGGTCAAACGCATCGTTGCCGCGCTCGGCGAGCGAGGGTTCAAATCTCCGTACCTGCGCAACTACGTCGTGGCACGCATCAACCCGGTACGCTTCCACAAGACGAAAAAGGGCTCGGCGCAGCCCGCCATGCCGATCGCGCAAGCGCTCACGCGGATGAATGCTGCGGCGCGGCGCTTCGACGTGCGCGCGGTGTCGCACGCCGAGCTCGCGTGGGTTGCCGCGGGCGCCGAGTCGGCCGAGTGACCGGAATCATCTGCGGCGCCGCGCCGGGTGGCTCTCGGTGAGCCACACGATATGGCAGAGGTGGTGCAGACGGTAGGTCGGGGCCTCGGAGTCGAGTGCGGGATCCGGGTCACGCTCGAGAATGATCTCGGGCTCGCTCGCAAGGATCGGCTCCCCGCACAGAACACACGTGCGCCCCGAGCCGCGCCGCGCTCTGAGTCGCAAGCGTCCGCAGCGCTCGGGAAGGATTCCATAGCGACGGTAGCGATGCACCCGGGTGCGCAGCTCGTTGAGATAGCGCGCGAGCTCATCGGGAATACGCTTCTGCTGCGAGGGATGCGAATTCATCGTTCGATCCAGCCGTCGAGCGCCGGGTGCTCGACACCTCGAGCGCAAGCAAGGGGTGTTCCCATGAAGCGCGAAGGGTGCGAGGGTGATGGCCAGGCGGCCGGCCAGGTGCCGTCCCGTCTCGGGCGAGGCACCCATTCTGGTGCGCTCGGAGTCGGCTCCGAGACCATTCCGGTGCAAAGCACCCGAGCCACGCGAGCGCCAGGGCTCCGAGGCGCTCTGCATGGAACTTGCACGCCGATGCGGCGTGGCTGTTCCAGTCGCCAACCTGGTCGAGGCGAGCTCGGCGGCCGAGCAGGGCCCGGGAGATGCGCGTCTCGCGCTCGACAAAGAGGCGCTCAAGCGTTCCTTCGTCGACAACCTGTTCTACGTGCAGGGGAAGATCCCGGCGCTCGCCACACAGCACGACTACTACATGGCGCTCGCGTATACGATTCGCGACCGGATGCTGCATCGCTGGATCAGCACCGCGGAGGCCTACACGAAGCACGGGTCGCGCACCGTCGTGTATCTCTCCGCCGAGTTCCTGACGGGACCCCATCTCGGCAACAACCTCATCAATCTCGGGATTTACGAGGAGGTCCGCCAGGCCGTAGGTGAGCTCGGCCTCGATTTCGAGGCCCTGCTCGCCTCGGAGGATGAGCCGGGCCTCGGTAGCGGCGGACTTGGCCGCCTCGCCGCCTGTGTCCTCGACTCGTTGGCCACCTTGCAGATTCCCACCCTCGGGTACGGCATCCGCTACGAGTTCGGGATCTTCGACCAGGACATCGTGGACGGCTGGCAGGTCGAGAAGGCCGACAAGTGGCTGCGGTTCGGCAATCCGTGGGAAGTGCTGCGGGCCGAATGGGCCGTGGAGGTGCGGCTCGGCGGGCACACGGAACGCTACCGGGACGCCCAGGGTCGTCAGTGCGTACGCTGGGTGGCGCAGAAGATCGTAAGAGGGGTGCCCTACGACACGCCGATCCTCGGCTATCACGTGAATACCGCCAACACGCTGCGGCTGTGGCGCGCGGAGGCGCAAGAGTCCTTCGACGTGGCGGTATTCAACCGCGGCGACTACTACGGTGCGGTGCATCAGAAGGTGAGCACCGAGAATCTGAGCAAGGTGCTCTATCCGAACGACGATCAGGCGGCCGGCAAGGAGCTGCGCCTCGAGCAGCAGTACTTCTTCACGTGCTGCTCGCTCAAGGACATGCTGCGCATCCTGCGCGTGCAGGGCATTGCGCTAGAGCGCTTCCACGAGAAGTTCGCGATTCAGCTCAACGACACGCACCCCGCCATCGCCGTGGCGGAGCTGATGCGTTTGCTGGTGGACGAGCATGCGATGGATTGGGAGCGCGCGTGGGACATCACGCGGCGCACGTTCGCCTATACCAACCATACACTCTTGCCCGAGGCGCTCGAGCGTTGGCCCGTCGCGCTCTTTCACAAGGTGTTGCCGCGGCATCTCGAGATCATCTACGAGATCAACGCGCGCTTTCTCGATGAGGTGCGTATCCGCTTCCTCGGGGACGAGCGGCGCGTCGCAGCGCTCTCGCTCATCGACGAGGGCGGGGAGCGCCACGTACGCATGGCTCACCTCGCCTGCGTGGGCAGCCACGCGGTGAACGGCGTCGCCGAGCTGCACTCGCGGCTCCTGCGCGAGGAGCTGCTCAAGGATTTTCACGCACTGTGGCCCGAGCGATTCTTCAACAAGACGAACGGCGTGACGCCCCGGCGCTGGATGGTGCTCGCGAATCCCGGACTCGCGCGACTCGTGAGCGAGGCGATCGGCTCGGAATGGGTGCGGGACCTCGAGCGGCTGACGGACCTCGAGCGCTTCGCGCGCGACGCGGGCTTTCGGACGGAATGGCAGCGCTTGAAGCATGCGAACAAGTGCGCGTTCGCCGCGGTGCTCCGCGCGCGCACCGGCATTGCCGTCGACCCGAGCGCGATGTTCGACATTCAGGTCAAGCGCATCCACGAGTACAAGCGCCAGCACCTGAACATCCTGCACGTGATCGCGCTGTATCACCGGCTGCGATCCCACGACGATGCCGGCATCGGGCCGCGCACGTTCGTCTTCGGCGGGAAGGCCGCTCCCGGCTATTACTTCGCGAAGCTGATGATCAAGCTCATCCATGCGGTGGGGGAGGTCGTCAATCGCGACCCGGCGGTGCGCGATCGGCTGAAGATCGTATTCGTGCCGAACTTCAACGTGGCGAACGCGCAGCGCATCTATCCTGCCGCCGATCTCTCCGAGCAGATCTCGACGGCCGGCAAGGAAGCCTCCGGCACGGGCAACATGAAATTCGCGCTGAACGGCGCGATGACGATCGGGACGCGCGATGGCGCGAATCTCGAGATCGAGGCCGAGGTAGGCCCGGAGAACTTCTTCTCCTTCGGGCTCTCGGCGGCAGAGGTGTCGGCGCTCGAGTCGGGCGATCATCGGCCGGCGGAGCACTACGAGCGCAACGAGCAGCTGCGGCAGGTGATCGACCTGCTGCGCGAGGGCTTCTTCTCGCGCGGCGACACGGAGCTGTTCCGCCCGCTCATCGAGCGCCTGCTGCGTGCCGATCCGTACTTCGTGTTGGCGGACTTTCAGTCCTATGTCGACTGTCAGCACCGCGTGAGCGAGGTCTATGCGGACCGTGAGCGCTGGTCGGTCATGTCGATCCTCAACGTTGCGCGCTCGGGCAAGTTCTCCTCCGACAGGACGGTTCGCGAGTACGCGACCGACATCTGGCGGGTTGCGAGCGTGCCGATCCGGTTGCTATCGAACCGCGACCTCACCTTCCAGCTTTCGCAGTAAACTAAGCGCGCAATGCGCGCAGCCGTTTTCCATGGCCAGCAGGACCTTCGCCTCGAGGACGTCCCGGAGCCCTTCCCCGGGGCAGGCGAGGTCAAGCTTCGCGTGCTCTACAACGGCATCTGCGGCAGCGACCTGCACGAGTACTACCACGGGCCGATCACCACACGCCGGGATCCCCATCCTCTGACCGGCGTCAAGAATCCGGTGATCCTCGGTCACGAGTTGAGCGGGGAGGTCGTCGAGCTCGGCCGGGGCGTCGAGGATCTGCGCCCCGGTTGCCTCGTGGCCGTGGAACCCGTCGAGACGTGCGGCCGTTGCGTTCACTGCACCTCGGGGCGCTACAACCATTGCGCGCTGCTCGCTTTTCACGGCTACAACCGCAGTGGGGGCGGCCTCTCGCAATTCACGGTCGTGCGCCGCTCGATGGTGCACCCGCTCCTGCCCGGCATGACGCCCATGCAGGGGGCATTGATCGAGCCGATGGCGATCGCGTGGCGCACGGCGGAGCGCTCGCAGCTCTCGGCCGGACAGATCGCCGCCATTCACGGAGGAGGCCCCATCGGGATCGGCGTCTATTTCACGCTCAAGCGCCGGGGCGTGCAGTGCATCGTGTCGGACCCTGCGCGCGCGCGCCGTGCGGTGCTGAAGGCGATCGGGGTCGAGTGCGTGCTCGACCCGCGGGAGTGCGACGTGGTATCGGCCGTGAGGGATCTCACCGGCGGTCGCGGCGCGGATGCCTCGATCGATGCGGCCGGGGTGCCCGCGGCCTTCCAGGCGGCGCTACACGGCACCGCGATCGATGGCAACGTCGTGGTGGTCGCGATTCATTCGACGCCGATCGAGGTGAGCCCGATGGACATCCTGATGTCCGAAGCGCGCATCACCGGTGTGGCGCTATCGTGCAACGCGTTTCCGCAGGTGATCGAGGCGATGGCCGCGGGCGCCTATCCGCAAGCCGCGTGGGTCGAATCGATCGCGCTCGATCGGCTGATCGAGGATGGCTTCGAGCGACTGCACCGCCAGGAAGGCAGCAAAATTCTGGTCGATCTGAGGGACTGCTCATGAATCTAGTTCTCGAGCCTTTCTCCCTGAGCGCCGCGAGCGCGGGCAAGTCGACGCCCGTGCGGTTCTCCGACAATGCGATGTTCAAGCGCTTCGGCGCGCCGTTTCGCGCCGAGGTCGACCTGCGCGACTGCGAGGTCGAAGGCGAGATCCCGGCCGACCTCAACGGCGCGTTCTACCGCGTCGGGCCGGATTATCAGTACCCGCCCAAGTGCCCGGACAACATCCCCTTCGATGGCGAAGGGCATGTCGCGATGTTCCGTTTCACGAAGGGACACGTGGACTTCAAGAGCCGCTACGTGCGCACGCAACGCTTCAAGGCGCAGGAGGCGGCGCGGCGCTCGCTCTTCGGCATGTATCGCAACCCGTATACCGACGATCCTTCCGTGCGGACACTGAGCCGCGGGACCGCCAACACGCACGTCGTGTACCACGCGGGCAAGCTCCTTGCGCTCAAGGAGGACAGTCCGCCCGTCGTGCTCGATCCCAATACCCTCGAGACGCTCGACGACTATCACGACTTCAAGGGCAAGCTCACGAGCCGCACCTTCACCGCCCATCCGAAGTTCGATCCGGAGACGGGCGAGATGCTCGCCTTCGGGTACGAGGCGAAGGGCGAGGCCACGGACGATGTGGCGGTGTTCGCGGTCGATCGGCGCGACCGGATCACCTGGCAGGCGTGGATCAAGGTGCCCTACGTCGGCATGCTGCACGACTTCGCCGTGACCCAGCGGCACATTGCATTCCTCGTCATTCCGATGGCGACGAACGTCACGCAGATGAAGCTCGGCGGTGTGCACTTCGCCTGGGATTCGCGCCTGCCGACCTGGCTCGGGGTCATGCGCCGCGGCGGCGATGGCCGCGACGTTCGCTGGTTCAAAGGCCCGGAGCGTTGCGCGACGCACGTCATGGGAGCCTTCTCCGAGGGCGAGAAGCTCTATCTCGACATGGACATGGCTCTCAAGAACCAGTTTCCCTTCTTTCCGAACGCCGGCGGCGAGCCCTACGACCCGCGCGCGGCGGAGGGCCGCATCACGCGGCTCACCGTGGATCTGTCGAGACGGGACGTGAGCACCTATGACCTGGAGGTGCTCTATCCTTCCGTCGGCATCCTACCGCGGCAGGACGATCGCTATCACACCCTGCCCTATCGCTACGGCTTCATGCCGACGATGGACCCGACGCGCCCGTTCGATGAGCGGCTCGCGCACGTGCTCACCCAGCCCGTCAACTGCTGGACCCGGTTCGACCACGCGACGCGCAGCACCTCGACCTTCTTCGCCGGTAGCGAGTCCACGCTTCAGGAATGCGTTTTCGTACCGCGCTCGAAGCTCGCCCCCGAGGGGGACGGCTATCTCGTCGGGATCGCCAACCGTCTGCTCGAAGGGCGCTCGGATCTCGTGGTCGTCGATAGCCAGGGCATGGAGCAAGGGGCCGTCGCCCGGGTCAGGCTTCCGTTCCGCATCGGCGGAGGCATTCACGGCTGGTGGGTGAGCGAGGAGCAGCTCGCCTGATGGTTCGCAGACGCTACGCGGCCCTCTCGGCCGCTGTGCGCCTGCCGCTCGAGTACTGCCGGGCCGGACGGCGCCGAGTCTACTCCTCGCTTACCCGGCGCGCGGAGTTGATCACGACATCCTCGAGCGGTACATCGTCGTGACCCTTGCGACGGCCGGTACGCACGCCCGCGAGACGATCGATCACGTCCATCCCGGAGGTCACGCGCCCGAAGACCGCGTACCCGTACCGACCGGACCGGTGGTCCAGGAATTCGTTGTCCGCGAGATTGACGAAGAACTGCGAGGTCGCGCTGTGGATGTCGTCGGTGCGCGCCATGGAGAGCGTGCCGCGGAGGTTCTTCAACCCGTTGTCCGCCTCGTTGCGGACCGGCTCGTGCGTGCGCTTCGGTCGCAGGTCGACCGTGAGTCCCCCACCTTGGATGACGAAGCCTGGAACGATGCGATGAAACACGGTTCCGTCGAAGAAGGCTTCCTCGACGTAGCGCAGGAAGTTCTCGACCGTCTGCGGCGCCTCGGCCTCGAACAACTCGACGGTGAAGCTTCCTTGAGACGTCTCGAATCGGACCGTGGGAGCGGGTGCCGTGGTCATCGATCACCTCCTGAAGAGAGCGCCTGCCGCAACAATCGCTGCGGCAGGCCCGCCGCGAGCTCGCCGCGCAGCCAGTCGTTCACGGCGGCCGTGAGCGCCGGATCGCGGGCCAGCAAGATTACCTTGTCTTCGTGCGTGAGGGTGCCCGGAAAGGCCCGGCACAGGCCACGGTGCTGGTGGGTCTGCAACTCAACCTCCACCTCGTCGGTGATCATGACATCCGCCCGCCCGGCAGCGAGCTCATCGAAGATGGTGGAGTTGTCCGGGTGGACCCGGAGCTGTGCCCGGCGCAGATGGGTGCGCGCGTACTGCTCGTTGGTCCCGCCCGGGTTGACGATGACGCGCACTCCGCGCTTATCCACGGCGGAGAGGCTACCGAACCGGCTGGCCTCCCGGCACGGCGCGATGATCGTCTTGCCACCCGTGAGATAGGCGACCGAGGTTGCAGCGAGCGCTTCGCGCGCAGGCGTATCCGAGATGCCACCCACCGCCACGTCGAACTCGTTGCGGTTGAGGTCCTGAAGGAGCGTGGACCACGCGGTTCTCACGAAGACCGGCCGCGCGCCGAGACGCGTGGCGAGATCGCGCGCGAGGTCGATGTCGACGCCGCGGAGCGCTCCCTGCGACTGCGCGCTGAAGGGTGCGTAGTCCCCCGTCGTGCCGATGCGCAGCAGATGCGAGGCCTCGATGCGCGCGAGCGCCGGGGCGGTCGTGAGGCGGACCTGCCCCAGGTCCGCGAGGAGCTCGCGCCTGCCCGCATCGGACCAGCCCGCGCTCGCGAGAGCTCGCGCGGCTTGCGGGGCATACCGCTCGGGGAAGCCCACTCGAGCGAGTACCGGCGCCGCGAGGTAGAGCGCATCCAGCAAGTCGTGCGTCAGCCGATCGAGCTGCGGCCGCAAGTCCTTGCCCAGATCGGGAACGCGTCCGTGAAAGTCGAACCCTCGCCTGCGCCAGCGCTCGTAGAGCGCAGTCTCCTCCTCGCGCGCGAGGCGCACCTCGAAGGCGAAGAGCCGCTCGATGGGCTCGGGCGCCAATCCGAGCGGCGCAGCGAGCTTCACCGCGGCGCGGATCACGACACGCTCGCGAGCCGGATCGGTGACGGGCGCATGATGCTCCCACTTCCATGCCGCGACCCCCGGCATGAGCGAGAGCCGCGCGTCCGTGAGCTCGAGCACCCGATCGACCCGTGAGCGTGGGTCACTGAAGCGCGCCGCATCGGACGTGCGATCGGTGGCTGGCGCCGCTGCGCGCGCCGCGCTGCGACTGCCCTGGGGTGCCGGGCTCGCGGCAGCACACGGTGCCCACTGAGCAAGGGCAACGAGTGCGACGCCCAGGGCGACCACCCGGGACATCATGGCTCGGGTCGGAACGACTTGTCGGGATAGGGCGGTGCGTGCGGGACGGGCCGCGGATCCTCGCGTATCTCCTGCTCGAGGTAGTTGATCGCCGCTTCGAGCTGCGCGTCGTGCCCCTCGTAGGTGGCGTGCGGCAGGTCATCGACGATGATGTCCGGGTCGACGCCGTGGCCCTCGATGAGCCACTTGCCCTCGGGACCGTACACGCCCGTCTCCGCGGCCGTCGCGATGCCGTGGTCCACGAGGAAGTTGTCGGCCGAAAGCCAGATCTCTCCTCCCCAGGTGCGCATGCCGATGACCTTGCCCAGGCCGAGGCGCTTGAAGCCCTCGGAAAAGGCTTCTCCATCCGAGGCGGTCGCCTGGTCGCACAGCACGACGATGTGCCCGCGGAAGGCATATTGCATGTTCCAGTAGGGATGGCCGATGCGGGGCTGCCAGTAGAACCAGGCCTTGCGCAGGAGCTTTCCGAGCAGCCAGGAATCGATGTTGCCGCCGCGGTTGTGGCGCACATCGATGATGAGCCCCTGGCGATCGAACACCGGATAGTAGTCGCGGGCCCACTGCTCGATGTCGGCCGCGCCCATGGCGCGCAGATGGACGTAGCCGATCGCTCCATGGGACTCCGATTCCACCTTCAAGCGGCGCGAATACTCCCATTCGGCGTATCGCATGGCGGCATCCTGCTGTGCGGACAGCGGGCGCACGAGAACTTCGCGCACCTCGTGCTGCGGCGACTCCACCTGCAGGATCACGGGCTGTCCGGCCTTGTCGCGCAGCAGCGCCCGCACGTCCTCGACGTCGAGGGTTCGCTCACCGTTGATGGTCAGGATGACCTCCCCCTCGTGCACGAGCGAGTCCGGGCGAGCGAAGGGGGGAGCCTCATCGGGGAGATCCGGGTCGTGGAGATAGATGTGCTCGACCACGAAGCCGCCCGCCTTCGCGTCGCGCTGCAGGATCGCGCCGAGCGAGGCGAGCTCGACGTGGTCGGTGGGCTTTCGGCTGTCGCCTCCGAAGACGAAGATGTGCAGCGCCGAGAGCTCGCCCATCATCTGCGCGAGGACGTCATTGAGCTCATCACGGTCGGTCACGCGATCGACGAGCGGCAGATAGCGATCCCGCATCGCGACCCAGTTCACGCCGTTCATGTTCCGGTCGTAGAAATAGTCGCGCTCGAGGTGCCAGGCGTTGATGAAGAGCTCGCGAAACTCCGTGCGTGGGGTGACCCTGATCGTCCAGTGCGACAGGTCGATCCTCGAGCGGGCGAGGCGGCGCAGATCCTCCGGCCCCTTGGGTCCGTCGAGGACGCCGGGCCGCGCATCGCTCTCGAGGATGTAGAACTCATCCCCCTTGCGCACGAGCATCTTGCGGCGATCGAGGGAGACCTCGAAGCTCTTCACATCCTGAGCGAGCAGCTGCGGAGGGTCGCCCTGGCTTGCAACATCGAGGCACTCGAGCCCGAGCTTCGGCGGCACCTCATCATCGGCGGAGAGCCAGCACAGGCGTCCCGCGGCCGCCTGTAGCGCGACGTAGTCGCCCGCCGGAGCGGGCACCTCGCTCAAGCGATCGGCGAGGCCGTCGAACTCAATCGAGATGGAGCGGACTTGAGATCTCCCCTGCCGCGCGTTGTGCTCGCGGCGTCCTGCGGGGCTTGCCTCGGGGGCGGCACTCGCCTCGCCCGAGACACCGTGAGCAGCGCTCGGGGCTTGCGCCGGGTGCAGCTCGTCGGGAGGCTCGAAAGGCGAGCGCGCACCGGCCGTGAGGGCGAGCTGATAGATCCTCATGGAGCGGTCGAAATACGGATCGGGCTGGCGCGGGCCCCACGGTGATTGCACCGAGGTCTTGAGCATTCGATCGGAGAGGAAGTAAAGCCACGCGCCGTCGGCGCTCCAGGCCGGACTCACACTGTCGTAGCGATCCGTGGTGATGCTATGGATCTCACCCGTCGCGGCGTGCAGCAGCTTGATTTGAGCGTAGCCGTTCGCCGCGAGCTCGACGTAGGCGAGCCATTGGCTGTCCGGGGACCAGGAGAGGTCGCTGAAGTCGCCCTCCATCGACTGCGCGATGCGCGTATCGCGGTGCGTGCGGATGTCGAGGAGCCACAGTTGCTGGTCCTTGTCCCGATGGGCGAGCCAGTGCCCATCGGGTGAGGGAATCCCCTCCCAGCGCAGCACCTTCGCATCGTCGGTCCACTGCTCGGGCGCGCCGATTCCGTTCGCCGGGTACCTCCAGAACTCGGTCTCGCCGCTCCTCGTCGAGAGCACGATGATGCTCTTGCCGTCCGGCAGGTACCGCGCCTCGCGAAAGCGGATGCTCGAGTCGCCCGCGACCTTGACGATGCGCCCGCCACCGGGCGCGATCGTGAACACCGCGCCGCGCGCCGTGAAAACGGCAGCGCTGCCGTCGGGAGCGATGTGCGCCGTGCTCAGGTAGTCGAGCGGCTTGATCACCCAGTGCTCGCGCAACTGGTCGAAATCCGAGGCGAGCGTGATCGGGATGACGGCGTCCCGGCCACTTGCGAGGTCGAGCAGCCACAGATCTGCTCCACACTGATACACGATCTTGCCGTCCGCAAGGGAGGCCGACTCCACGTCGAACTCGCGCTGGTGGGTGTGCTCGCGCACGTCGTGGCCCTGCGGGTCGATCGAGTAGACGTTCATCACGCCATCGCGATCCGAGAGGAAGTACACCCGCCCGTTCCAGAACATCGGCGTGTTGGAGGTTCCGGGCCAATCCCCGGTCAGATCGACGGCTTCGTCGGCGCCTTCCGTGTAGCGCCAGAGGCTCTCGGCCGTGCCGCCGACGTAGCGCTTCGTCGAGCTCGGTTGGCGCTCCATCCTCGTGAAGAAGAGCGTCTTGCCATCCGCAGTGAAGCTGCCGGAGGCGGCCTGGGCGAGGGGGAGGATCGCGCGATTGCCGCGCGCGTCGAGCTCGACCAGCTGATCGTCGGGGAGGGCGGCGTAGCGGCGGGTGCGCACGAGGAGCCTCCCGTCCGGGCTCCAGCCCACAGGCACGGCATCGCCATCCCACGTGCGACGCTGCGGGAGGCCGCCGTCGACCGCCATGGTGTACACGTCCGTCGGTCCCTCGTACTGAGCGCTGAATGCGACCGTCGTGCCATCGGGCGAGATGACAGCGTGGCTCTCCAGGCCGGGGTTCGAGGTCAGCCGGTGCGCGACTCCGCCCTGGGTGCCGACCGTCCAGAGGTCACCCTCCGCAGTGAACACGATCGTGCTCCCGTGGACCGCGGGGAAGCGGTAATACCCAGCCCGCGTCGTGCCGGCGAAGCTCGCGGAGCCTCCCGTCGCCCGGGCACCGGTGGGCAGCGCGAGGAACAGTGCAAGGGCGGTGAGCCCGAGTGACCTTGGTGCGTGCATCGTCGGCAGTTTGCGGACGGGATCAGAGCTCGTGCGCGCTCATCCGGCGCTCGATGTACTCGGCCTGGCGCAGGGCGAGCGCGACGATGGTGAGCGTCGGGTTGGCCGAGCCCGGGGAGCTGAACTGACTGCCGTCCGAGATGAAGAGGTTCGCGATATCGTGCGTCTGGCCGTAGGCGTTGCAGACGCCCTGCTCGGGGTTCGCGCTCATCCGCGCGCTGCACATGTTGTGGGTGGCGGGCGTCTGGCGCGAGTGCACCACGCGCCGCGCCCCCACCGCCTCGTAGAGCTTGCTGCCCTGGCCCTGCGCGTGCGTGCGCATCGCGGTATCGTTCGGGTGCTCATCGACGTGCACGTGCGCGACCGCAAGCCCCAACGAGTCCTTGAGCCGCGGATCGAGTGTGATGCGATTGTCCGCGCGCGGCAGATCCTCGCCGTTGATGAACATGCCCGCCATGTTGCGGTAGCCCTCGATGATCGAGGCGAAGTCCCGGCCCCACCCGTAGGGCAGCCCCACCTGCGGGAACGTCGGCAGATCGAGCGCGACGAGCTCGAGATGGTACCCGCCCGCGAAGCCGCGCTGCGGCTCGTTCACCGTCTCGTCCTCGATGATTCCGGCGAGCGTCGTGCCGCGCCAGGAATCCACGGGCTCGTGAAAGAAGCCCCACACGAAACCGCCGACGTGGTGGCAGTAATGGCGGCCGACCTGATCGTGCGAGTTGGCGAGCCCGCGGGGGAACTTGCCCGACTCGGACAGCAGCAAGAGTCGCGGCGTTTCGACCGCATTGCAGGCGACGCACACGAGACGCGCGCTCTGGCGCTGCTCGAGGCCGCGTGAATCGCGATAGACCACCCCGCTCGCGCGCCCGTCGGCACCGTGCTCGATGCGCGTCGCCATGCACTCGATGCGCAGATCGAGCAGCCCCGTCGTCTCGGCGCGCGGGATCTCCGTGTAGAGCGTGCTCCACTTGGCGCCCGTCTTGCATCCCTGCACGCAGAAACCCTGCTGTATGCAAAGCGCACGGCCGTCGGCCGGGCGGGGATTGATGGCCATGTAGCCGGTATGCACGTGCCGGTAGCCGATCCGCCGGGCGCCGTTGTACATCACCTTGAAGTTGTTCGATGCCGGCAGCCCCGGAACGCCGTTGCGCCGCGTGGTGCCCATGCGGCGCTCGGCGCGCTCGTAGTATCGAAGAAGCTCATCGTAGGAGATGGGCCAGTCGATGAGCGAGGTTCCGGCGAGGTCGCCGTACGTCGTGCGGGGCTTCAACTCCCAGGGCTTCAGGCGCGGGGTCGCGCCGGTCCAGTGCACGGTCGTCCCCCCGACCGTCTTGCACGTCCAGGAGGGCAGAGTCGGGTAGTCCTCAACGACGGTCCAGCTTCCGGACTGCGTTCGAGGATCGAGCCAGGTGAGCTGCGCGAAAGCATCGCCCGGCACCTGCGTGAACGTCGCGAGTGATTGGCGCTTGCCGGCCTCGAGCAGCACGACCTTGATCCCACGGCGGGTAAGCTCATGCGCGAGCGTTCCCCCGCCGGCGCCCGATCCGATGATGACCACCGCGCCAGCGTCATCGCTTGCGATTCGAGCCATGGGTCACCCCACGCCCGGCACGGGGCCGCTCGCCTCGGGGGGAACCTCGGGCAGCCAGCGCAGATCGTTGAATCCTCTCGCGAGGTAACCGCCCTTCGAGAAGGCCTCGCCCTGATAGCCGAAATAGGCGTACGCGATCGGCGTTGCGTACAGCGTGCCGAGGGTCTTGCCGCGCAGCGTCTGAAAGAACGGGGAGCGCTCGATCGCCTTCAGGCGGCGAACGCGCTCGGACTCGGCGGCGGCGGCAAAACCCGCGCCGAGCCGGCGAATGCCCGCGCGAAGCATGGCGAGCGTCGCCGCGTCGCGCGCCGCATCCGCATCGATCGAGCGGACGACGATCGCATAGGCTGCATCGTCGAGCTGGTCGTGCGGAACGATCGTGCGGGCCACCATGAGGAGCGTTCTGCCCTCAGCGCTCGTCAGCGCCTCGAGGTCGATCGCCCAGGCACGCACGGGAGCGAGGAGCGCGAGGGGGCTCCCCGCCGCGAGCGCGCCCGTCAGGATGCCGGTCGTCTTGAGGAACTGCCGGCGCGCAATTGGTGTCTCCGGATTCATCGGCTCCTCCGCGGCGTCGCGAAAGCGGCCGCCTTCAATACCACGCTCGCAGGAGGGAGTCACCCCCCGGCGGCCTATAATGGCGGTGGTCGCCGCGACGGCGGCGCGAGCGAAGAGAGGGGGAAACGATGGAGCAGAGCGGCTTCTGGCGTTACGAGAACCGGCTGATCGCGGTTCTCACGGTCATGTTCGGCTTCGTGTTCTTCGACCGCAACGCGATGACCAATCTCTCGACGTTCGTCGCAGCCGATCTGCATCTCGACAATACGCAGCTCGGCCTGCTCTCCTCGGTGCTCTCCTTCGCCTGGGCCATCTCGGGCGTCGTGGTCGGGGCGCTGTCCGATTCGTTCGGCCATCGCAAGGCGATCCTGCTGGTTGCCGTCGTCATCTTCTCCGTCTGCTCGGTGATCTCCGGGCTCGCGCCGTCCTTCGGCGTACTGCTCGCCTCGCGAATGCTCATGGGATTCGCGGAGGGACCGATCATGCCGCTCTCGCAGGCCCTGGTCGTGCTCGAATCACCGGACGCGCGGCGCGGCCTCAACATGGGCGTGATGCAGAATCTCGGGAGCAATTTCATCGGCTCGTTCCTCGCGCCCGTCGTGCTCGTCACCCTGGCACAGGCGTTCAGCTGGCGGCGCGCCTTCTTCATCGCCGCGATTCCGGGACTCATCTGCGCCGCATTCATCTGGAAGTGGGTGCACGAGCCGCGCACCCACGAGGTGAGCGCCGCGACACCCGAAGCCCCGCGGCCGCCAGGGCAAGCTCCGCGGCCCGAGTCGAGGCGCATCACCGAGCTGTTCCGCTACCGCAATATGTGGCTGTGCATCGTCATCAGCTGCTTCATGGTGCCGTGGATGATCGTGGGGTGGACGTTCCTGCCGACCCTATACGTGAATTTCCGGCACTTCAGCCCCTCGGACATGAAGTGGCTCATGGGCGTGCTCGGCATCTCGGCCGCGGTGTTCGCCTTCATCGTGCCGGGACTTTCGGACCGCTTCGGCCGCAAGCCGGTCATGGTCGCGTTCACGCTCGTCGGGGTGCTCTACCCCTTCGCCGCGCTCTATTTCTCGGGATCGCTCTTCGTGCTCGCGCTGCTCATCTTCATCGGCTGGTCCGCAAGCGGCACGTTTCCCATCTTCATGGCGACGATCCCCTCGGAGAGTATTCCGGCACGGTACCTCGGAACCTCGCTCGGCCTCGTGATGGGTATCGGTGAGTTCCTCGGCGGGAGCTCGGTTCCGACGCTCGCCGGCGAGGCGGCCGATCACTTCGGGCTGGCCGCTCCCATGTTCATTGCCGCCGGCTGCGCGGTGATCGCCGCAGCGCTCACGTTGTTCCTGCGCGAGACGGCACCCGTCAAGGTTTCCGGGGGGGCCTTGGCTGCCGTCGAGCGCGTACCGGCAGGTTGAGGGGGATCAGGCGCGTTTGGGCTCGTGATCGCCCCGCAGGCGGGGTTCGGCGCTGCGCTCCGACTCGGCGCTGCGCCCCGAGGGGTGGCGCCATTCGATGGGCTGCCAGCCGAGGGGAAGCGGGGCCCCGGTCGTGGCATTGACCCAGAGGCAGGCGCCTTTTTCCGGATCACTTGAGCAGATGACGCTGAGTATGATCGACCGTGCCTCTCCGAGGCTCACGCGCGCCTCGACCAGCGCTCCCGAGGGTGGCAATTCCTCGGATACGAGTCGCCACTCGGGGGGGCGATATTCCTCGCGCACCTCGTTCCACACCGCGTGGCATTGCCGGTGGAAGCGCAGCGGGCTCGCGGACGGCGAGAGATCGAATTGCAACTCGAACTCCGGCTCGCTGCTGACGATTGGTGCATCGCACAGGTTGCAGGGTAAGCCGACGCCCAACCCGCCCCACGTGCGTACAGCCTTGGTGCGTGGCAGCCGGCCCTGTGTTATGCGTTCACGGGCGCGGATACGCAGCAGTTCCATCTCATCCACAGACGGCTCGCCCATATGCCGACCCCGGAGCAGTTCCCCCTCGCACGCTCCTCCGTCGCCCATGTTCTCTCTGCGCCCACCACAAGTCCAGCGCAAAGCCCGTATCTCGGCCGGACAAAGCGAGATTCCGTGAGTGTGAATCTCAAGCAATTGTAAATGCCGAACCCGGATTTCCTCGATCAGGCTTTCACCCGCGCAGCGGGCGCCGCGCTCGTCCCGGGCAACCGGGTGCGGCTGCTCAAGGATGCGCAGGAGAACTACCCCGCATGGCTCGAAGCGATCGCGAGCGCCACGCACACCGTGCTCCTCGAGAACTACATGTTCTGCGAGGATGAGGTGGGACTCAAGTTCCAGCGCGCACTCGGAGAGCGTGCGCGCTCCGGGATACGGGTGCGGGTGATCTATGACTGGCTCGGCTCGTTCGGTCGGGCATCGGCAGGCTACTGGCGGAGCCTGCGGGCAACCGGCGTGGAGGTCCGCTGCTTCAATCGGGCCCGCCTCTCGGCACCGATCGGTGCCCTGCACCGTGATCACCGCAAGATGCTCGCCGTGGACGGACAGATCGGCTTCATCACGGGGCTGTGCATCGGCCGCAGGTGGGCTGGGGATCCGCAACGAGGCGTCGCGCCGTGGCGCGACACGGGTATCGAGGTGCGTGGGCCGGCACTGCACGACATCGAGCAGGCGTTCGCTCAAGTGTGGGCGGCGACGGGTGATGCGCTGCCCGAGCAGGAGCGGCCGGGTCCCCAGCAATTTCAACCGGAGGGCTCGGTGGCCGTCCGCATCGTGGCGAGCGTGCCGGGCCTTTCCGCCGTGCTGCGGATCGATCAGCTGATTGCCGCCGCGGCTCGCCGCTCCCTGTGGCTCACGGATGCTTACTTCGCGAGCATTCCACCCTACGTTCAGGCGCTGCATGCCGCGGCGCGCGACGGCGTGGACGTGCGGCTCCTCGTGCCCGGCTCGAGCGACCTGCCGATGCTGCGTCCATTGTCGCAGGCCGGCTACCGCCCGCTGCTCGAGGCGGGCGTGCGCGTGTTCGAGTGGAAGGGCTCGATGCTGCACGCCAAGACCGCCGTTGCCGATGGGCGCTGGGCCCGCGTCGGCTCGAGCAATCTCAACGTCGCGAGCTGGGTCGGCAATTTCGAGCTGGACGCGCTCATCGAGGACCCAGGCTTCGCCGCGGAGATGGAACGGATGTACCTCGCAGACCTCGCGCAGGCGACCGAGATCGTCCTGCGACGCAGGCGCCCCGGGCTCGCCGCGATGTCGGTACGCATGCGCGAGCGGTTGATGCCGGAGCGGATGCGCAAGGTCGCGGGTGCGCCGGGCGGGGTGGAGCGTCGCGAGAGCCTCGGAGGCCGCCGGGGCAGCGCCTCGCGGGCCGCAGCGGGAGCCTTGCGCATCGGACGCACCGTCGGTGCCGCTTTGAGCGAGGAGCGCGTGCTCGCGCCGACCGAGGCGCGGCTCCTCGCCGCCTTTGCCGTGGTGGCGCTCGTCGTGGCCGCCATCGTCGTGCGCTGGCCGCTCGTCGCCGCGGTGCCGGTCGCCGTGCTGTTCGCCTGGGTCTCACTCACGCTCGCCGCCAAGGCGCTGGCACTGCGGCGCGAACGCCGCCGGCGCGGTGCGCCACGGACTCGCCTCGCGCGAACTGCGAGCGCGGGCGCGGTTACCGAGGGCGCGGAGGATCAGCGCGGACGCGTGCCGGGGGAATCGGGAGCCGAATCGGAAGGCGAATCGACAGATGAGTCGGGGCGGCTGCCGCCGAGTGCGAGAAAGAGCTGAGCCGTATCGAGGTACTGCTGCGCCTCGGCGCGCAGCAGCCCGAGCTGCGCCGTCAGGCGCTGGCGCTGAGCATCGATCACCTCGAGAACACCCGAGTTCCCCTCCATGTAGCTCTCGCGGGCGAGCTCGAGATTGGCCTGCGAGCTCGAGAGTGCGTTCGATTGCGCGGCGAGCAGCTCGGAGTCGTGCGCGAGGGCATCGAGCAGGTCGGCCACCTGCCCGAAGGAATCGAGCACGACCTGCTGGTAGCGCGCGGCGCTCGCCTTGAGCTCATCGAGCGCCGCGCGGCGCTCCGCACGCAGCGTGCCGCCATTGAACAGGGGAGCCGTGATTCCGGAGATGAGCGTCCACGCGGTGTTCGCGTTCGAGAAGAGCTGCTCCGAGGGCAGGGATTGGAAGCCGCCGGTTGCCGTGAGCGTGATCTGCGGATAGAGGTTGGCAGTCGCGATGCCCACGGCCGCCGTGGCCGCATGCAGCTGCGCCTCTGCCGCGAGAACGTCCGGTCTGCGATGCGCGAGCTGCGAGGGAAGGCTCACCGGCAGCCGGCGCGGCAGGGTGACCTCGGACAGTGTGAGCGCGGGCGGTTGCCACGCCGCGGGAGGCTCTCCGACGAGCACTGCGAGCGCATGGCGAGCCTCGGACAGCTGCTGGCGCAGGGGCGGCAGCAACGTCTCGTCGCTCGCGAGCTGGCTCTGTGCCGTGAGCACGTCCACCCTCGACACCGAGCCGTTCTGGAACGCCGTGCGCACGAGGTCGAGGTTCTCGCGATCCTCGGCGAGCAGCTCCTCGATGGCGTCGATCTGCGACTGCAACGAGGCGCTCGTCATCGCCTGGGTGACGACGCTGCCCGTGAGCGTGAGGTACGTCGCGTCCGCTTCACTGCGCTCGTACTGTATGAGCGCCTCGCGCTGCTCGATGGAGCGCGCGACGCCGCCATCGTAGTCGATGGTGTAGCTCACGGCGGCGCCGACCGCGACGTAGCTGAAGGGCGGGAGAACGAACAAGGACCCGAGGAACTCCTTGCCATACTTCTGCCGTCCCGCGCCGCCCGTCAGGTTGAGTTGCGGATAGAGCGCACCGGCCCGCGCGCGGGCCTCCTGCGCCGCCTCATCGAGTGTGGCGCGCGCCGCGGCGAGCGTGTGGTTGTGGTCGATGGCGCGGCGAATGAGCGCATCGAGCGTCGCTGACTGAAAGGGCGCCCACCACACCCCACCCGGGACTTCGCCGAGGACGATCTGCTGGGTGAACTCCGCGGGGACCCCCGGCTGCGGCGCCGTGGAAGGCGCCGTGTACCCGTCGGGTGCGGGAGTCGCGGGACGCTCGAACGACGGACCCACCTTGCAGGCGCACAACCCCGCGAGCGCGGTGGCGCCGAGCGTCGCGAGCCGCAGGAACGCCCGAAGGCGCGCGCCGCCGGCACGATCGTGTGCGGGCCCCACGGTGAGCTACTCCGCAACCACCGCTGCAGCACCCGCGCGCGGGCGCCCGGAGCGCAGAATCACGAGAAACGGAATGACCACGAGCGTCACGATGAGCAGCCCCTTGAAGTCATCGAGATAGGCGATGAGCTGTGCTTGCCGCGTGACGAGCTCGTTGAGCGCCGCAAGGCCATGAGGGGTCGCCGGATTGAAGGGCGAGATTCGAGCGAGCTGCGCGCGATAGCGCCCGATGTGCTCGATGAGGCTCGCATGCGCCGCTTGCGTGTTGCGCGTGAGCAGAGCCTGCACCACCGAGATCCCGATGCTGCTGCCGACGTTGCGCAGCAGATTGAAGATGGCGGTGCCCTCGTTGCGGAAGCGGGCATCGAGCGTCGCGAAGCTCACCGCGGCGAGCGGCACGTACGCGAGGCCGGTGCCTACCCCCTGCAGGAAGCCGCTCCAGATGACGAGCCGCTCGTCCATCTGGGGGGAGAAGCCGCACATGATCCACAGGGATAGTGCCGTCACGCCGAGACCGCTGCCGATCAGCAGCCGAGCATCGACGCGTCCAACGAGGCGCCCGACGAGCGCCATCGTGAGGAACGCGCCGACGCCACGCGGGGAGGTGACGAAGCCCGTGGTGGTCACCGGGTAGCCCATGAGGTCCTGGAGCAGCGGCGGCAGCAGCGCGAGGGTTGCGAAGAGCACGACGCCGACGACGAAGATGAAGAGGTTTCCCACCCCGAAATTCCAGTCCCGGAACAGCGTGGGGCTCACGAAGGGATGCCGCGCGGTGAGTGTATGAACGATGAACCAGTAGAGCGCGAGCCCACAGACCGCGGCCTCGATGCAGATCTCGGCCGAGCTGAACCAATCGAGCAGCTGTCCCCTGTCGAGCATGATCTGCAGCGCGCCGATCGCGACGCTCAGGGTGGCGAAGCCAAAGAAATCGAACGGGGCGTAGCGCCGCGGCACCTCGCGCAGGAAGGTGAGCACCCCGAGGAGGGAGAGGATGCCGAAGGGAACGTTGATGTAGAAGACCCAGCGCCAGCTGTAGTTGTCGGTGAGCCAGCCGCCGAGCGCCGGACCGATGATGGGACCGATGAGCACGCCCATGGCCCACACGGCGGTCGCCCGGCCATGGCGCTCCGGCGGGTTGATGTCGAGCAGCACGGCCTGGGACAGCGGCACGAGCGCGGCTCCACCGATGCCCTGCAGCGCACGGAACAGCACGATCTGGGTGAGCGACTGGGCCATGCCGCAGAGCGCCGACATGAGCGTGAAGCCGGCGATCGAGAGCGCGAGCACCTTCTTGCGACCGTATTGCCCCGCGAGCCACCCGGAAAGGGGCGTCATGATCGCCGAGGCGACGATGTACGAGGTGAGCACCCAGGCCATCTGCTCGAGCGTTGCCGAGAGGCTGCCGCGGATGTGCGGCAGGGCGACGTTCGCGATGGTGGTGTCGAGCGCCTGCAGCACCGAAGCCAGCATCACGCAGATCGTGATCGGAATGCGGTGGAGCGAGTCCTTGGGATCCATGCTGCAAGGAGCGGCCGGAGCGCGAGGCGCGGCCCGCTTCAGCGGGCCGCCCGAGCGCTCAGCGCAGCGTCGTCGTGGGCGTCATCGCCCGGCTGGATCGCCGAGCCCGCGAGCCGCTGATGGCCCTGCGTGTCGACCTTCACGGTCGCACTGAGGCCCGTGCGCAAGGTTGGCACCGCACCCTCGAGCGCGAGGCGCACGGGCAGCCGCTGGACGACCTTCACCCAGTTGCCGGTCGCGTTCTCGGGGGGCAGCAACGAGAACTCGGAGCCCGTTCCGGGGCTCACGCTCGAGACGGTCGCCTGAAAGGTATGGTCGGGGTACGCATCGATCCACACGCGGGCGGAATCCCCGGGGCGCATGTGCGCGAGCTGCACCTCCTTGAAGTTCGCCTCGATCCACACGTCGTGCGTCGAGACGAGCGCGAAGGCCGGCGTCGCAGCGTTGATGTAGTCGCCGACCTGCAGCTGCTCGACGCGCGTCACGATGCCGTCGATCGGCGCCGAGACGGTCGTGTAGGAGAGATTGAGCAGCGCGCGATCGAGCTCCGCCTGGGCCTGCTCGACGGAAGGATGCCGCTCCACGGGGATGTTGGGATCCCCGCCGAGGCTCGCGAGGGTCGCCGTGATCTGCTGCTCGACCGCTGCGACGTTCTGCTGGGCCTCGTTACGCGCAAGCAGCGCCCGGTCCGCCTGCGATTGGGAGGTGATGCCGTGCTGGAGCAGCCGCATCTGCCGGTCGTATTCCCGGCGCTCATACTCGAGCGCGCTCTGCGCCGCCCTGAGGTCGGCCAGGCGCTGGCGGTATGTCGCCTTCAATGACTCGACCTGCAATCGTGCACTCGCGAGGCGCGCGTACGCCTCCTCGACTGCGATGCGAAACGGACGCTGATCGAGCCGGAACAGCACCTCGCCGCGATGTACGCGCTGATTGTCCCCGACCTCGATCTGGCTCACGCGTCCCGAGACGTTCGAGCTGATCGAGACCTGCGCGGCCCGCACGTACGCATCGTCCGTGGACTGATAACGCCCCGCGCTGAGGTAGTAGTAGAGCCCGGCGGCCGCGGCGATGAGGGGCACCCCGATCATGAGCGGCGCGCGCAGCCGTTCGCGCAGCCGTCGTGACTGGCCGCGCGCCGCGACAGCGTCGGGCCGGCTCGCCGCATCACCCTCGCGCGCCATCGGCCGGCCATCCTTCTCGCGCACGACGGCGTTCATCGCGATGTACTCGCGGGTCTGCGCGGGGGCGCACCCGAGCCGGACGCACCGGAGCCGGGCGCCTGCGCGGGCTCTCCAAGCGGTTTGAGTGCCGCGAGATTCGAGTGGACTCGCTCGAGCAGCCTGAGGAGCATCGTGCGCTCATCGTTGGAGAGCCCGTCGAGCACCTCCGCGCGGGTCTGTGCCGCCAGTCGCCAGATGTGCTCGAGAACCGGCTTCGCCTGCTCCGTGAGCACGAGGCTGCGGGCGCGGCGATCCTCTGGGTCGTTGCGCCGCTCCACCCAGCCATCGGCTTCCATGCGATCGAGGATCCGCACGAGACTCATCGGGTCGATCTCGATGAGCTCGGCGAGGCGCTTCTGGCTCACACCCTCATTCTTCGAAAGGTAGGCGAGCGCCTTGCACTGCGGCAGGGTGAGCGACAGGCCGTGCGCGCGCTCCTCGAAGCGCCGCGTATAGAGCCGGCTCACGTCCTTCAGCAGGAAGCCGAGATTGGCGAATCGATCCATGCGGTCCATACGAGTTCTGCGCGCCGCGAATATCGTATGGCCAAGCATACCATATCTAGCGATATGATATAGCCTGCATATTATAGGCGAAGTCTACGATGTGAGGCGGATCACGACTCCCACCGGGTTGTCCCTCAGTGCTTGCCGGACGGATCGAGCAACTCGAGACGCTGACCACCCGTCTTCGGATCCCGGTACTCGCGATTGTCCTCGCAGACGTACTCGAGCATCTTGTACCCCGGTCGCCGCTGGTACTCCCAGGTAAAGGTCCAGGGCTTGGTCAGATATAGGGGGTCGGTGACGGTGATCTCGTCCACGAAGCGATCGGGGGTCAGCAGCCGTATGCGCTCGTTGATCTGCATCTGATCGCTGTGCGGCACATCGTGGAAACGCACCTCGTCCTTGATTCCGACGGTATTGACGAGGAGCGTATCGCCCTGCCAATGGCCGACGGAGTGCCCCCAGAAGCCCGGCTCCGCATCGGCGATCGGGACCTGCTGCTGATCGAGGTAGATGTAGCGTACCTGGCGGTACGCCTCCTCGATGATCGTGATCTGTCCGGGCGTTTGCAGCACCTGCATGGGGAACATGGCCATCATCATCGCGGGCATGCCGTCGGGCAGGCATTCGGCATAGCCGCCGTAGATGGGCTGCCCCCGCTCGTCCGCCTCGTGTGCGGCCTTCGCCCGAGCCCGCCACTCGGCCAGGTACTTCGGCTTGAGCGGCGGTGCGCTGTCGACCGGGATCGAGGAGGTGAAGCGCGGGTTGATCTTGAGGCCCTTCGGGTGATAGCGATCCCACGTGCCCGTGAGG
>Ga0335074_10002645_pt1 | contig 24442 bp, 22 predicted proteins | sample Lox_Sample_23_FD_206715 | JGI IMG/M metagenome (GOLD analysis project Ga0335074, IMG submission 206715) | Soil microbial communities from Loxahatchee National Wildlife Refuge, Florida, United States - Lox_Sample_2.3 | ecosystem: Environmental > Terrestrial > Soil > Wetlands | place: USA... | reverse complement strand
ACCGCCGCGAACATCGTCGCCCGGATCAGCGAAATTCTGCCCGAAGGGCCAGCTCGCACTCATATGCTCGCGGGCCTGGCATCGGTGAGAACCCGCCTTCAGGTCCCAGATACGAGCGGCCTGTATCAGCATCCCGCCGACCGCGCCTCCGAGATTATTCTCGACTTGCTTCCCCAAAATCGCACATAATGCCCGGAATTCTACCCTCCGTGCTCTCTGTGCAACGTGTGATGACCGGTTCTCCCGCCAAAAAATGACATAATAAGTACACCGGCGCTGGCCCACAGCTTGTGCTCCCGACATCTTTTGCGTCAGAATCTTCATCATAGGACATGGGTTACATTCCCTGGAGTTTCTCCCGAATGCCGATTCAGCGAGGGCGCGGCCGCCGCGTCAGTGCAGCTTTTGTGACTCTTACCGTTCTGCTCGTGCTCGCTACTCCGAGCTGGGCCGCCGAAAAAGCGCGCCTGCGCGTGGATGACTATCAGATCGCAGCGCAACTCGACCCGCATCTGCACCAGATCACGGCGCAGGCCAAAGTCAAGTTCACCGCTTTGCAGGATCTCAATGTTGCGATTTTCGAGCTGCATAATGACCTGCGGGTCACCAAAGTTCTCGACGCCGACAATCATCCCCTCTCCGCCGAGCGGGTGACGCAGGATTCAACGGTGCGCGTGCCTCTCCCCAACGGCCTCACGAAAGATGCCTCGACCACGCTGACTTTCGACTACGAAGGACAACTCGAAAGCGGCGACGACGGCCCCGTCCCCGGACTGAAACTCGCCTACATCGGCGACGACACGAGTTACTTACTTTATGCCGGACGATGGTTTCCGGTCAGCGGCTTCGGGCTGAATCGCTTCACCTCCACGATCAGCATCACGATTCCCGCCCACATGCTCGCTATCGGCAGCGGCAAAGAAACGGTGGTCGAACATCCCGCGGGAGATACAGCCGGTTCCAGCCCGCTTCCCACCAAGACTTTCACGTTTGTATCCGACAAGCCGAGTTTCCCGGGAACCATTATTGCCGGCGTCTTTCAGGAATTCAAAAGCGATGAAGGCGGCCTCGATCTACACACGTTCTTCAAGCCGACTCATCGGAGCCTCGCCGCGACGTACACAAACACAGCCGTGGAGGAAGTGTCGTACTTCACCACACTCTACGGAATCCCGCCTGCGCCACGACTCAACGTTGTCGAGATTCCGGCCGACACGGTTCCGTATGTCTGGGCGCCGCAGATTGCAGGGATCGCCGGACCTTCAATCACCGACAAAGTCAATTACCGCCTGCTCGCCGACGCCATTGCCCATCAATGGTGGGGAGTTTCAGTGAGTCCCGCGACCAAAGACGATTGGTGGCTCACCGACGGCTTCTCGCGATACTCGGAAGCAATGTACGTAGAAAACGCCGCCGGGGAAGACGGCATGGAAGTCGTGATTAAAGAAATGTCGGTGGGCGCTCTGGCCTATGACACGGTGCCGCTGTCAAGCGTCGCCAAGCTCGATGTTTATTCGACGGAGTTTCAGTCTCTCGCCACCGACAAGGGCGCCATGATCCTGCACATGTTGCGCTGGGTTCTGGGCGAAGACAAATACAACAAAACCATGCGCGACTTCGCCAGCACCTACGCCGGCAAGTCCGCGACCATGGCTGATTTTCAGACCGTTGCGGAAAAGTATTACGGCAAGCAGCTCACCTGGTTTTTCACGCAGTGGCTCGACTCGACTGGCGCACCCGAATTCAAGCTGAAATATACCGTGTACCGGCTGGGAAATGTCCCACAAGATCCGCAAAACGGTGAAAAGGCCCCAGGCTTCCGCGTGACCGGCGAAGTTTCGCAGGACCTCGATCTGTTCCGCATGCCGGTTGATGTTCGCGTTGAAACCGACGGTAAAACTGAAAACAAGGACATCGAAGTGGTGGGCACAAACTCGCCCTTCTCCATTGAAACCTTCGGCCGCCCCCGCAAAATCTCCATTGATCCCGACCACCATGTGCTGACCGACTCCAGCGACATAAAACTGGGCGCATCGGTACTTCGCGGGCAAGCTCTACAACAGCAAGGCGATCTTTCGGGCGCATTGACGGAATACAACAAGGCTCTCGACCTGAACAAGAACAGCTCGTTAGCCCACTACCGGGTTGCCGAAGTTTTCTTCCTGCAGAAGAATTATCAGTCTTCAGCGAATGCCTATCGCGCCTCGCTCGACGGCGATGGAGTTCCGCGCTGGACGGAGGTTTGGAGCGACATTCAGCTAGGCAAGATCTTTGACGTCACCGGACAGCGCGAACGCGCCGTCAACGAATACCGGCAAGCGCTGCAGACCAACGACAACACCTTCGGCGCTTTAGATGAAGCGCGGAGATACTTGCAAAAACCCTACGAACGGCCCAAAGACTCGACGCAATAAAATGCTTGGGTTTAGCCAGAAATCCAGGGACGCGACTCAATCCAGCCTCTCGCCTGTTCCAGGGAATTGAAGATTCTCATGTTCGCAGGCGTGCGGAGAATCTTGTGCAGGCGGGCGGCATGATTTTGGACAGAATTCCCCACGATAAAGGCGCGCCACGCGCGTGGGGAGAAACAGTCTATCTCATCGGCGAGCTTCAGAAAATCGTCCGCCTGTAGCTCGAGATCCTCGACTTCTGTCAAATCCACCATTTCCGACAACTCCGGATTGAACTCCGGAGTCGTTCGCAGACATTCGGCATAACGGCGAATATCCTCAGCTGTTATCTTCTTTCCGAAGCGCACGAACACGATCCGCTTTTCCACATCGACGTTGAAAAGGAATCGAGCGGTTTCCCGGCGTGCAACGATTTCGAGACCGGAACTTGTAATCTGCAATGGTCGCTCCTGAATTACAAATCGGCATGCTCTCTACTCAACATCGGCACATCAGGAGGGAGCTTGATCCTGCCGTGCCCGTTTTTGGGCAATCTTCCAGAAATGGAACTATCGCGCCCAGCGCAACCCTGCAGTCTCTGCTGAACGAAAACTTTCCGCCTTTGGCTAACCTTTCTTCCGACGATTCGGTCTAAGTGATTAATACCAGCGGGAACTTTTCCGGTTCTTGCCGCGTATTCTGATCAGATGTGAGGCGGGATTGAGACCCCTCGCCAAACGTTACCCGGGGCCCCCACGCTCCTCCCGGAAGCGTGGGGGCAGAATTCTGCGCGCCTGGCGTCAAATGTTCCTCGACATCGTCCGGCAGTCTTGGGCCACACCAGCCAGGAAAAGCAGTTTCAGCTATTAAGAAATTTAGTGGATTTGAAGGGCGCGGCCTCAAGCCACGCCTCCACGTTAAGACCCGGCCTCATTCCGAGTTAGAAAAAACCGGCCTCTTGCGAGGCCGGTCAGTCATTTCCTCTATAGGGCTAGAACAACAACTTCATCGCCAGCTGCAGCACGCGATTTTCATGCGTCCCGCCGGAGTAGAGGAAGTTGTTAGTTCCTAAATCGTTAGTGTAGGTGCCATTGATGTTTGCACCCGACCCGCCCTGTCCTGCAATCGGCAGCCATTCCGTGTGATTGAACACGTTGAATGCTTCAGCGCGGAACTCAAGCGCCGTACTCTCGTGAATCGGGATGTGCTTAAACACCCCCATGTTGAAGTTGATGAAGTCGGGATTAAGCAGGCTGTTTCTGCCGGAATCGCCGAACGTCAGCGCGGTGGGAACAGCATAGGCCGATGCGTTGTAGTACAGACGACCATATTGATTGATGGTATGCGGAGTCTGTTTCGGATTGCCAACGATATCGGCATACGCTGAAGAGCCGATGCCGTTGCCCACGCCAGCGTTATCGACAGCGTTGTAAATCACGCTGAAGGGCGAGCCGGTGGCAAAGTTCATCCAACCGGAGATCTCCCATCCACCGAGGAAGTCGTGCGCCAATCCGCGCTGCCGGAAGAATGGCATATCCCAGATGGAGCTGGCGTTCAGCAGATGACGTTGATCGAAGTTCGAACTGGCTCGGTTGGCCGCCGGGTCATAAGTGTTGGTGAAGCTGCCGTCGTAGCGGTCGGACGAATCGTCTATCGAGTGACTGTAGGTGTAGGCCAGAGTGAGGTCCAAACCTCCTGCGGTCCGACGAAACAGCACTTGCAACGCGTTGTAGTTGGATGACGACGCCATCTGGAGCCACGCGATGTCCCCGTAACCTGGATAGGGCCGGAATGGATCGGCGCCGGCGGGAACGCAGCCGTTCGCGACAGCAACGTTCACTGCGGGGCCGGACGGCGGTCCCCCGTTAACCCCCGGAGTGTATGGAATGGGCACTCCGCTGGGGGTGGTGGCGGTCGTTGGAACAAAATAGCTGTCGGGATTGGCGCTGCATTCAGTTCCGGTGTAAGTCTCGCCCGCCTTATACGGGTTCGAACTCGCCGGATACAGCTGGTTGAGATCGGACTCGCGGGTGAGATGAGTGCCCTTGCTGCCGACGTAGGAAACCGTTGCAACTGTATTGGGTGCGATCTCGTGCTGCAAATCGAGGTGCCATTGCTGCACATATGGCCATTGCACTTTCGTCGGAATTGCCGTGACTCCAAGCGGGTACTGGGGGGAGGCGGTGCCGCTTACGCCGATGTTGGTATATCCCACGATATTCAGCTGTTGGGCTGCATACGCGAGCGGCGGTGAGTTTTCCAGGGATTCGGTATTCGCTTCGTTGCCATTGCCGTGTTCGAAGAAGATTCCATATCCGCCACGCACGGCGGTTTTGCCGTTCCCGCGCGGATCCCACGCGAAGCCTACGCGCGGCGCAGGATTGAATAAGTGCCCAGCCATGCAGCCGACGGGCACGCCGGGAGTGACCCCGCATTGAACGATACCGTTTGGCAGATCAGTCACGGTCGGGGTGAGATTGTCCTTGGTAAGATTCGTGACGATATCGGTTCCTGGATCAACACTACTCTGACCGGCGACATAAAATTTCGGATCGAAGTTAAAGGCTTGATGTTCCTTCTCGCGGAATGTGCCAAACAAGCTTATCCGCAAACCGAGATTTAGAGTGAGCCGGTTCGTTATACGCCAGTCGTCGTTGAAATATGGCTCTAGCATTTTGTATCGGTTGTAGTACTTGACCGTGGTGTTCTGCTGCCCGAACGACGCCATATATCCCAACAGGAGATCGGCAAATGGATTTCCGGTTGTTGTTGTCGCCGTAGCGGGATTGAAGGTGATATATCCGGGATAGGACCCTGCAGCGAGTTCGCCGCCAAGTTCGTTCTTCTCGTCTGCCTGAAAAAACGCTCCCATCTGCAAGTTGTGTTTGCCTAACAGCTTATTCACGTTGTCTTTGACGCTGTATACGGGATTGGAATTGTAAGGACCATTCGGAATGTAGCCGGGGTCTTCGCCAAAGTTGCCGTACACTCCGGCCGGATCTTGAAGATTGATCCCCGGCATGACACCGCGATCGGCGCCAGCGAACAGTGAGCCGAATGTCGTTCCACTCGGCCTCCGCCAGTCCCCGGTATCCGTCAATCCAATCCAGTCGGTCGTGTAGCTGAACACGAATTCATTGAGCAGCGTGGGCGAGACCGTCGATGCGAGGCGAGCTACGTAGCTGACGCCCGGCCCGGTGAAGTTCGTTTGAATCGTGGGAAAACTGCCGGTGTTTGTCCACAGTGGAGTCTCGTTTAGGGTAGACCACGAATCGTGGATGTAGTGGAAGCTCAGTCGTTCCTTGTCGCTGAAGTTTTGATCGACTCGCAGCAGTTCCTGCCGCCAATTCGTCGGCTGTGAGTTAACTTGATAAAACGTTGCTTGTCCCGGGGTCGTGGGGCTCGGGTTTGCTGCGGAAACGGCGGACGGGGCTGGAATCAGCGAAAGCAGGGCCTGCACATTTGGATCGTTCGGATTTACGGGCACCTGGTCTTCGGGGTAAGGATTACCGGTCGTAGGGTCTACTGGGCAGTCCGCAGTTCCGAGAGCGCAAACGTCGCTAAAGTTTCCTGTGCGTTCGGCCGCAGTCGGCACGAGTTGATCGAACGTGTACGGGACCAGGTCGCGGCGCCACTCCTGTGACCAGAAGAAAAATGTCTTGGTCTTGCTGGTGTTGTAAGTCTTAGGAATGTAGAAAGGTCCGCCGAACGTGTAGCCGAAGTCGTTCTTGTGATATGCGGGAGCAATGCCACCCTGCTCCCATCCGGGCGAATTGAAGTCGTTATTTCGCACAAACTCGTAGGCGTCGCCGTGAAATTTGTTGGTTCCGGATTTGGTTTCGACTTCGATCGTGCCGGAGCCGTTCTTACCATACTGCGCACCGTAGTTTGAGGTCAGGACTTTGAATTCGCCGATGGCATCGATGCTGGGCGTGACGTTCAGGGTATTATTGCTGCCCACGTCCATGTTGTCGCCGCCATCGAGTTCCCAGTTGTTGTACTCGGTGCGGCCGCCGTTAATGCTGAATGAGTTATTCGCGGTGACACCGACGCCGCCTTCATCTGCACCAGTCTGATTGCTGACGCCAGGAACCAGCGTGACTAGTTGCTTGAAGTCGCGCCCGTTCAGTTCCAGTCCGGAGATCTCTTTTCCTGTGACAGTACCGCCCAAATCGGAGGACTGCGTTTCCACCTGAGCGACGTCCGCCCCTTGCACGACGACTTCGGTTGTGACAGCACCCACTTCGAGGGTAACGTTCACGCGAGCTTTCGCAGCCACGTCGAGTTTTACGGCCTTAACCTGATACTTCTTAAATCCGGGCGCAGTCACGGAGATGTCATAGCTGCCGATGGGAAGCGCCGCAAATGTATAATCGCCCGCGCCATTGGTCGCGCTCGTGCGCTTCAATCCTGCGGCGGAATCGTTAATTTCGACTTTCGCCCCCGCCACGGCGGCACCACTGGAATCGGTAACGGTTCCGGTGATCGAAGCCGTATCCTGAGCCCACGCCGCTCCGCAGAAGATCACGACGAGAACCATTCCCTGCAACAGCATGCGATCCAGTTTCATGGTCATTGCTCCCTAAAGGCGCGAGTTATCTGCGCCGATTCCCGGCCAATTCTGTGATGAAGGTCCCGACTCACGACCGGACCTCCGCAACTCCCCGATTTGCTTGCTGGGCTGAGACCCCGAAGCGTCTATTAAAACGTATGAATAGTGCTTTTGTAGGCTGCTAACTGTCAAGGAAAAAAGAGCTTTCGATGTCTGCATTCCGCAACCGGCCGGTTTCGATTCGCCGACAAATCACAAAATCGATTTGCCGCTTCCCTCCGAACTACGCGCGTACTCAGAGCAAGCTACGGGTCGACTCTCGCACCACCAGTTCGGGCGCCACTTTCCGGTGGGTCGCAGCCACTTCACGCTTTTCGAGCACCGCGTTGATGCCATCAATGACCACTCCGACGGCCGCGGCGCCCATGGCTTCCATCGGCTGGCGCACCGTTGAAAGCGGCGGCGTGTACAGCGCCGAGGTCGCCACGTCATCGAAACCAACCACTGAACAGTGCTCCGGCACTCGAATGCCCGCCTTGTTCAGCGCCCGGATCGCCCCGAACGCGCTCATATCGTCAAAGGCCAGGACCGCGCTAAACGAGCGCTTTTGCCGGATCAGTTCCTCGGTGAGCTTCTGTCCGGCTTCGAAGCTGGAAACCGGGTCCCGCGATTCCGGCAAATCGACGATCAAGCGCGAATCGAGCTCCAGTTGACAGTCCTTGGCGCAATTGCGAATCCCACGCCAGCGTGGCGAGCTGTCGATAAGCGCCTTGGGCCCGCGAATGATCGCGATTTTGCGATGTCCCAGGGAATGCAGATGTTCCAGGGCAAGAAAACCGCCGACCTCGTTATCGACGATGATCGAGCTGATGGAATCGGTCTTGAGTTCGCATCCGATAATCGCCGTAGGAATGCTGCTCTTCTCCACGTCGGCGAGCAGATTGATGTCGACGAAAAGCCAGTTGGCCAGCACGATCAGGGCCTCAATGCGGCGATCGAGGAGCATCTCCAGATAACGTTCGAACCGGCTGCGCTCGTTGTGAACGTCGGTAAGAATGGGCAAATACGACGCCTGATACAGCGTATTCTCGATTCCGCGCAGCACCAGCGTGCAGTAGGGATCGGTCATATCGAAGACCATCACGCCCACCGTGTGGCTGCGCTTGCTGCGCAGCGATCGCGCGAACTGGTTCGGACGGTACCCCAGCTTCTGGGCGGCGCGCTCGATCCGCTTCTTGGTTGTGGCGGGGATGTAGCGCGAAAGCGGCGCGTTGTTCAGAACAATGGAGACGGTCGTCGAAGAAAAGCCGCTCTCCTTGGCCACATCGCGAATCGTCACCATAGCCGCACGTACAAAAAGCCGGTCGAACCAAACAATTCTGATCTCGCGTAGTGCGCTTGAATTCCGCATCACGCTGGCGGACACTACAGCAGAGAGCGAATCCAGTGTCAAGGGCGGGAATCACATCGAGAACTTGGCCGGCCCTTGTGGGAGCCGTGCTACTTGCCTCGGCGCTGCTAATCCCGGCACAAGTCTCGCCCTCGCAGAAAGTCAATCCTGCTTCGCCTCCGAATAGCGATCCGCAGGACATCCCGAAGCTGTTTGAGCGTGGGCAGGACGCGCTGAATCGTCAGCAACTGGACGAGGCAGAACACGATTTCCGAGCCGTGCTGGCGCTTGATCCACAATCGGGCGGCGCGTATGCCAATCTCGGCGTGGTTTACATGCGGCGGAAGGAATGGCCGAAGGCTCTGGTAGAGTTGCGCCAAGCCGAAAAGCTGATGCCCCAGGTAGCCGGGATCCGGCTGAACATCGGCTTGGCCTACTACCGGCAGAACGAATTCCTGAAAGCGATTCCGCCGTTTGAATCGGTGGTGCGCGATCAACCGCAGGCGCTCCAAGCCCGGTATCTGCTGGGCCTCTGTTATTTCTTCGCGGAGCGCTGGGCCGATGCGGCCAAGGCTCTGGAACCTCTCTGGGATCAACAATCCGGACAACTTCCATACCTGTATGTGCTTTCAAACGCGGCGCATCGCGCTGGCGATAAGGCCCTCGACGACCGCGCCTCCGAGCAGTTGATCAAACTGGCTAATGGATCACCCGAATACCATCTCTTTGTCGGAAAATATCATCTGAATCTCGGGCAAAACGATCTGGCGCTCCAGGATTTTAAAGCAGCCGTGGCAGCTGATCCGAACCTTCCCTTCGTGCACTTCAACCTGGGGATGGCGTACTTGAACAAGCAGGATTACGCGCAGGCCCGCAACGAATTCCTGAAGGATGCGGCAGTCGAGCCCGATCTTGCGCTCGATTACGACGAACTCGGGAGCGTGTCTTGGCTGACACAAGACGATGCCAGCGCGGAACAGAGTTACCGCCACGCGTTGCGGCTGGATCCTCGGCTGGTGAGTTCGCGGCTTGGATTGGCCAAGATCTATCAGCGCCAGAAGAAGTACCAGCAAGCGCTCGACGAACTCGATGCGGCCGCCCGGGTGGATCCTTCGCGGCCCGATATCCATTACTTGCGCGGCAGAGTGTTGCTGCTCATGGGACGCAAACAGGAAGCCAACAAAGAACTGGCTGCGGCCGAGCGCATCCAAAACAACGCGCAAAAACAAATCACGGCGCCTGAGCCTTCGCCCGAATTGACAGGCGACGAGCACTAGCCGACCCGGACTACAATTCCGGCAAGTTCGAGTTTTGCAAGAGAGGTGAATTATGAAAAGCGCGCTAAAAATTGGCGCAATTGTGATTGTGGTTCTCATTATTATCGTGATTGCGGTTCCATTCTTTATCGATGCCAACACGTTCCGGCCAAAACTGGAATCGGAACTGACTTCGGCTCTGGGCCGGCCCGTCACGGTTGGAAATCTCTCGCTATCGCTGTGGTCGGGTTCGGTTGCCGCCGACAACATTGCTATTGCCGACGATCCCACATTCAGCAAGACCCCGTTCGTGCAAGCGAAATCGCTGAAGGTTGGCGTAGAAATGATTCCGCTGATTTTTCACAAAACACTCAACGTCACGAACCTGACCCTGAATCAGCCGGAGATCAGTCTGGTGAAATCAGAAGACGGCCAGAAGTGGAATTTTTCGAGTATCGGAACCCAGAACGCCGCCGCTTCGCAACAGACCAACGCGCACCCTGAAACCCTGCCAGCCCAACCCGAATCGAAAACCGCCCCGGCCGAAAAACCGGCCGATAACGAAAAACCTGCAGGGAATGCGACTGAAGCCCCCTCGGGCACTCCGAATCTCACTATCGCGAAGCTGAACATCAATGACGGACGCATGACGGTTTCCCAGATGGGCTCGTCATCCAGTCCTCGCGTTTACAGCAATGTGAATATCGAAGTGACCAACTTCGCGTTTACGAATTCCTTTCCCTTTTCGATGACGGCGAATCTGCCCGGAGGCGGAAGCCTCGACCTGAACGGCAACGCCGGCCCGATCAACTCGACCGATGCTTCCCTGACCCCGCTCAGCGCCAAGCTCGCCGTGAAGAACATGAACCTGGCGCAGTCGGGCTTTATCGATCCGGCGGCAGGAATTGCAGGAACTGCCGACCTGAACAGCACGCTCAATTCCGACGGTCACGAAGCCAAGCTCAATGGCACCCTGCAGGCAACGAATCTTCAGGTGGTCAAGAATGGGGCTCCGGCGGGACGGCCCGCCGAAGTGACCTTTGCGACCGTTTACAACCTCGTGAACCAAAGCGGCACGCTCCCGCTGTGCGACATCGCCATGGGAAAAGCCGTGGCTCATCTGACGGGGACTTACGATCTCCGCCCGAAAGTCACGACCGTCGACCTGAAACTCAACGGGCAAGCCATGCCCCTCGACGAACTGGAAGCGATGCTGCCCGCCGTGGGTGTGAAGCTGCCTCCTGGGGCGACGCTGAAGAACGGCGATTTGAACGTCGATCTGACGAGCACCGGACCCGTCGACAAGCTGGTGACGTCCGGATCCGTCAAGATGGAAAATACTTCCCTCGGCAACTTCGACCTCGGATCACGACTTTCCGCGATTTCTGCGCTCGCCGGAAAACAGACCGGGAACGTGACCGAAATCAAGAACCTGAGTTCGGACGTGAAAATGTCCCCTGAAGGCACCCAAGCCAGCAACATCAATCTGGACGTGCCCTCGATCGGAGTCATGACGGGCGGCGGGACCGTCAGCCCGACGGATCAACTTGCGTTCAACATGAAGGCGACCGTGGGAGGGCTTGGCATACCGTTTGCCGTCGAAGGCACCACTTCGGACCCGAAGTTTGTTCCCAACATGAAGGGAATGGCAACGGGTCTGCTCAAAGGCGTACTCAACGGCAAGGGAAATCAGGGCCAGCAGAATCCGCTGAGCGGTTTGAAAGGGCTGTTCAAAAAGTAAGTTCTGCGAAAAAAAGAAGCAGAATGAAAATGGGGCGCCCCACTTCTCCCCGGCTTTGCGAGAAGTGGGATTTTGACAGAACGAAGTCGAAGGGTCTCGCCGTTGCTGCGAGACTTGGGAACCACCGAGTCGCTGCAAATCATCTACGAGCGTCAGGCGTATTCCGCTACACCTCCCCAGACGCAAGACGTCAGGCGGCCGTGAGTGGCTTCCAGCCTTCCGACTCTTGATCCCTGATCCGAGTGGTGAAATACCGTCGTTCTTTCACGCGGAACCCCGGATGTTTGGCCGCTTGTAGATCGAAAATTTCGTCCAGACTGCGGATCGAAGTCCCGGCAATCATTCCTCGATGAACCCTATCTTCCAGCACATGGCAAGGCGATGGGTTTCCCACACTGTGGCCGTGAACGAGCAACTCAATATCATCGGCTCCGGTGGCGCAGAGCAATCCATGAACACCTACAACGACGGTTCGCACGGGCGACTCCTTTCCGGGGAGTGTCTCGCCGTCAGCCGGAAAGAATCAAACACAGAAGTACATCGGGCCTTCGGCCGCGAGGCAAAATGGAAAGTGGGGTGCGAGCGGGTCGCCCCACCCTTGTCCCGCCTCTTTTTCGGCGGGACAGGGTGGAACGCACTTATTTCGGAGCAAGCCAAAGGTTTGCGAACAGCTCTAACTCATGTACCATCCGCCATTCACCGAGATCGTCTGCCCCGTCATGTAGTCGTTTCCCGCCAGCATCGCGGCAATCGAAGCGACATCCTTGACCGCACCGAAATGTCCCATTGGAATCAGGCTGGGGTTCGCATTGGGATTGCTGGTCACCATGTCTGTTTCAATCAGCGCGGGTGCAATCGCGTTCGCGGTGATTCCCTCTTTCACGAACGCCGAAGCGAAGGAATGCGTCAATCCGATGATCCCCGCCTTCGACGCCGCGTAGTGCGCGCCGACGGCCCCGCCCGTCTGCGCCGCTACGGAAGACAAATTAATGATCCGCCCCCACTTTCTCTCCCTCATACCGCCGATCACCGCTTGCGTCACCAAAAATACCGACTTCAGATTCACAGCCAGGACTTCGTCCCATTCAGCCTCGGAGATCTCCTGCAATTTTCGTGGATGAGCGATTGCCGCATTGTTCACCAGAATGTCGACAGCGCCGAGTTGTGCTTCGACCTCTGCGACCATACGCTTTACCTCGGCTGCAACCGAAACGTCAGCCTGAACGGAGATTGCCTTGCGGCCCATCGCGACGATTTCGTCGCAAACCGCGCTCGCGGCCTGTGCTCGTTCGCGATAGTTCACGGCAACATCGGCGCCCGCCCGAGCCAATGCAATCGCGATCGCAGCTCCGATTCCGCGGCTGCCCCCGGTCACCAGGGCGACTCGATCTTTCAGGTCAGTCATTCGGTCATTGTATGCCGGGTATCGGAGACTGTTGGTCGCCTATCCCTTTTAAGAACATATGTGGTCCGCCGATTGCGTCATTCCGAAGCCCCGCGCTTTCGCAGGCGGGGCGAGGAATTTTGCGCGGAGTGCCGATGAACTTGTATCGGACCTACTAACTTAACTGTCCTGGTTGCGTTGGCGACTACAATACCGGGCAGATTCAGTTGGAAGATCGCTTTCAACGCAGGAGGCAATCATGCCCGTTAAACAAGGAAGCCTTGAGCTATTGCAGCATCCCGCATCGCAAGCGCTCTTGCATTCGAAAATTCCAGCGCGCCTCGCTTATGTCTGGACCGACGGTTCACCCAGAGTTGTCCCGGTCTGGTTTCACTGGAATGAGAAAGAGTTTGTGGTCGGCACGCCGGCGAAGGCTCCGAAGCTTAAGGCTCTGAAAAAAAATCCCAAGGTGGCGCTCACGGTCGATGACAACACGTTTCCGCATAAGGTGCTTCTGGTACGCGGCACGGCGCGTCTCGAGCCTGTGAAAGGAATCGTTCCCGAATACGCCTTAGCTGCAGACAGGTATTTTGGCGAGACTCAAGGGAAGGCATGGGTGGCGCAGCTCGCATCCATGATTCAGGAGATGGTGCGGATCACGATTACTCCCGAATGGGTTGGCTTGCTCGATTTCGAAACGAGGTTCCCCAGCGCGCTACCGCTGTGAATGAACTGCCAAGGCTAGGCGGCGTTCTCCTTGACGTAAGCGATGCATACGGCGAATCCTGTTTACGTACGCGAAATTATCGCAGTTGGGAACTGAGAACGAGAGACATGCTTGAAAAATCCGCGGACTACTCCGAAGTGGCACGGCGTTCACTCGAAGCTGAACAATGCGCTCTGGTTGTAATCGACATTCAGGAAAAGCTGCTGCCGCCAATCTTTCAGAAGGAAGCGTTGATCCGCAACGCGCAACTGCTCATTCGCGCGGCCGGAATATTGAAAATACCCGCGCTGGTCAGCACCCAGTACGCCAAGGGATTAGGTCCGACTGTTCCGGAAATCGCGTCACTGCTTGCTGGAACGGAAGCCGTCGACAAGACTTTGTTTTCCTGCTTTGGCAGCGATGTTTTCTGCTCAATGCTGAAACGGCTGCCCGGGCAACGCAATACCCTGCTGCTGTGCGGCATGGAGAGCCACATCTGCGTCGCGCAAACCGCCCTCGCCGCGCTGCGTGAAGGATATCTGGTGCATGTGTCGTCGGATGCGGTCAGTTCGCGCACCGAATGGAATTGGAAGATTGGCCTTGATCGCATGCGCGCAGCCGGTGCTGTGATTTCTTCCACGGAGATGATGATTTACGAGTTGATGCGGGCGTCCTCATCCGCAGCCTTCAAAGAACTGCTGCCATTTCTAAAGGGATAGTCTTCCTCCCAATTTCGGTGTTTCGTTGACTGGCCCTGGGTTTCCGACTGTCATCCTGAGCAAGCCTCTTTTGCGCAGCGAAGGATCTGGGCGGTCCACGCGAAGGCGTCGCCTTCTTTGCGACGCAACATCGCGCGTTTGGACCGCTTCCACTTATTCTGACCCACCGACCGTTTCCGGTGAAATCCACGGTCAGTCCCATCTGCTTGCTATACTGCGAGCGCATGTTGAAAGACACGCTCGAACAAGGGCAGCGCGCCACCGACGCCGCACTCGACCGGCTGATTCCGCTTGAAACGCAGCCTCCTGTCTCCATCCACAAAGCAATGCGGCATAGCGTGTTTGCCGGCGGCAAGCGCTTTCGGCCTGTGCTCTCGATCGAAGCCGGACGCCTGATTTCGGGGTCAGTGCCCGACGGAATCGAAGAACTCGGCGCTGCTCTCGAGATGCTGCACACGTATTCGCTCATTCACGACGATCTGCCTGCGCTCGACAACGACGATCTGCGCCGCGGACGTCCGACGTGCCATAAAGCTTTCGGCGAAGCGCTTGCCATTCTGGCTGGAGACGCTTTGCAGACTCAGGCGTACGAAGTGCTGGCACGATTGCGATGCCCGGCGGCGGCGCGGGTGCGCATCATCGAAGAAATCGCGCGTGGAACAGGAACCATCAACGGCATGATCGGCGGGCAGGTCGTCGATCTTGAGGCGGAGCATACGCGTCCTACCGCTGAGATGCTCGAGTACATTCATCGCGCCAAAACCGCCGCTTTGATCACGGCCAGTCTCGTCACTGGCGGGATCTATGCGGACGCTAAGAATGATGAAGTGGAAAACTTGCGGGCCTTCGGACTCGGAATCGGCCTGGCCTTTCAGATCGTCGATGACGTACTCGATGTAACGCAGACCTCCGAACAGTTGGGGAAAACTGCGGGCAAGGACACGGCATCGGAGAAGGCGACGTATCCCGCCTTGTTTGGAATTGAAGCCTCTCTCCAAAAGGCGGATTCACTGGTAAACGATGCCTTCAACGAACTAAAGGGCTTCGGCGAGCGCGCCGCGACGTTGAAGGAACTGGCGAGGTATCTGGTGGAACGAAAGAAATGAGCCTGAACCAAGGAACTACTCAACCGCTGGACATCCTGGCCCTCGCTGCGCATCGCGACGACATCGAGCAGACCTGCGGTGGCACTTTGTTGAAAGCCGCGCAGAGCGGGCAGCGCACCGGCATTCTTGATCTCACGCAAGGAGAGATGGGCACGCGTGGCACGGCGGAAGAGCGCGCCAAGGAAGCCGCCGATGCGGCGAAAATTCTGGGCGTGAGTTGGCGGCGCGCGCTCGATCTTCCTGACAGCCGCGTCGAGAACACCTGGGAGAACCGGCTGAAGGTTGCGGCCGTAATCCGCGAAACCAGGCCCCGCGTGCTGATTCTTCCCTACTGGAAGGGGCGGCATCCCGATCACTACACCGCTTCCGTGCTGGGATATGAAGCTTGCTTTCTCGCTGGACTGGCAAAGTTAGAGATCAGGGGCCAGGAGTCAGCGGTCGGTCAGAAGAACTATGCATCACTTTCTCCGCATCGGCCGTTCAAGATCATTTACGCGACGCTTTACTACGACGTTCGGCCGACGTTTGTGGTCGACATCAGCGATCAGTTTGAGGGCAAGTTCGCGTCAATCATGGCGTATACGTCACAATTCTCCGATCAGGAAGCGGGCAAGGACCTCTTCCCTGCTCACGATGAAATTCGCGAGCGCGTTTCGGCCATGGCGCGCTTTTACGGCATGCTCGGCGGCGTGACCTATGCCGAGCCTTTCCTGCAGAAGGAAGTGGGATTGGTCGAAGACCTGCTGACGATTCCAGTCAAATCAATTTAGATTTCATCTGGTGCGAGAACCAAAAGTATGGTCGGGACGCCCGGCTGTCTTTTCGTTCAACGCCGAGCCGTGCGAAGTATTACGATGTGGCCTACGCGCCGTATGGCGAAGACTACAACGGCTCGGGGACGACGGACTTGGCGTTCACGGATCAGAATCAGGACACGGCGAAAGGCGGCTGGTCCACGAACCTATACGATTTCATTCTCCGCGAATACCGCACGGCGCATGGCCGCTGGACATCGCCCGATCCGGCAGGGCTCGGAGCTGTGGACCCGACCAATCCGCAAACGTGGAATCGGTACGCGTACGTGGTAAACAATCCGATGGCTATGGTTGATCTGTTGGGAGATGACTGCTATGACAACAGCGGCAATCTGATCGGCGGAGTTAGCGATGCAAATGGATGCTGGGCGGCTGGTGGGAGTAGCTGGTACGACCCGACCACTGGTCAGCCGCCGATAGCGGCACCGACGACCGTAAACGTTGATGGCGGTCCCGCCCCAAGCGCGCCTTCAGCGCCCAATCCCGATCCATTTCCGGCGCAGATCTGCGACCCAAGCAGCGGTGGAAATTGCAGCCCGCAGCAAAATCCAACGCAGACTCCGTCGACACCAAACATCTCCAACCCAAATGGTGCGCCACCGAATGCACAGCAGATTCAGCGCTCTATGCAGCAGGCCGTATTAAAGGCAACACTAACAAATTTGTGTACTGGGTTGAGTAGCGGGAGCACAGGGCTGGCGCAGTATAGTAAGCAGGACGCTTGGTACGCCGTATGGACGACCCCATTTTTCCCTGAGCTAGGCGGGTCGCTATCGGGCGCGGCATTGGTCGAGGGAGTAACGAGTGAGCTTGAAGGAAAGATCTATGGGAAGGTTTGTCAATGAATGAAAAGATGGCCAGACGATTATCCGTTCTTTCTACTCTGCTTTTTTTTGTTTTCCTACTGGAATTCTGCCAGCACTTGATCCACGAGTGGGCGGGCCTTAGCCCGCAGGTTCGCATGGATGAAGTTTATCTGGCAGGGTTCTTCGCGGGACTAATGCTCCAGCTTTGGATGATTCAGCTCTGGCACGCGAACAAAATCAAGCCATGGCAGTTAATGGTGACCACCACTTTCGCATTCTGGACGGCAGGGCAGCTCGTTCATTTGGTTGGACCACACTAAAGATCCAAGAGGCTCAGCCTCAAGGTGGACTCCTGGCTTGGCCCGTTGGAAAGGGGGCTGGCCCATCCTTTCAGGGGTGGCGCGGTTGCCCCACCCTTTTCGCGTTCGGTGCGAAAGGGTGGGTAAGAGCAGACGCGCAGTTCAGCCCACACTGAAATCGTATACGGACCATATGGCATGAAGCTGGCGCTGATGAATGGTCAGACTCTAGTCAGTGCGTTTGTGAAACTGCCCGGTGGTTCGCGGGCCGTATACAACAGCAGCGGCCTCGCGTATTATCGCCACTCCGATCATCTCGGGAACTCGCGGCTGGCGACGACGACGAGTCGGACGAAGTATTACGACGTAGCCTACGCGCCGTATGGCGAAGACTACAACGGCTCGGGGACGACGGACTTGGCTTTCACAGATCAGAATCAGGACACGGCGAGCGGCGGCTTTGCTACGAACCTGTACGATTTCATGTTCCGTGAATACCGCACGGCGCATGGCAGATGGACCTCGCCCGATCCGGCCGGTTTGGGCGTGGTCGACCCGACGAACCCGCAGAGCTGGAATCGGTATGCTTACGTGCTGAACAACCCAATGGCAATGGTAGATCTATTGGGCGATGACGGTTGCTACGAGACCGATTACATCGCCTGTGTGACGGATACAGATCCCGACCCTGTCGAAACCATAAGCGCCTCAGGACTAGATCCGGGGGCGACTATCCCCTTCCCAGGGGAACGGTGGTGCTGGAGGCGGAGCCGCAAACAACGGGATTATCTCGCAGCAGCCTAAAATAGTGGGTCCGCAGCCGCTGAAGCGGTGGGAGAAGGCTGGTATGGTCCTCGCATGTATCGCTGGGATGGACCCCGAATTTGCAGCGCCCATCAGCCCAGGTCCTCCCCAACCAAGCGATTCGACGGACAGTACAAACACCACCGAGGGGCAAGGCCCGCCACTTGGGCCAAACAAGGGTGGAGGGTTGGTGCCTTACGGTGGTTCTCCAGAGGTTCCCAACGGAGCTGCTGGTGGCGCGGCGTATGGGGCCGGTGTCGGTCAGTGCATCACGAATGTATTTTACGGGGTGGCCAAAGTGATGAGCGGGAGAGAGAATATGACTACTTCACCGGCGGTCATGCGAGACACATGGAATAGGGGAGTCTGGTGGGCGTTTCCTTTGCACCAGATCTTGAGCACGGTTGGCGTACTCGCCCTGGCTGGTCTTCTGACTTTCATCGTGTCGCCTCTTCCGCGAGCCCGTTGGATACTAACTGAAACCCCCTATTTTCCGGTACAGATAGCGCTGGCATTCCTCATAGGACTCGTCCTTCCGCGCTTTCTCCGTCATTGGCTGATGCAGTGGGTTTGGGTGCTTCCGTTCTTGATCCTGTGTGTTTCCTTCGTCCTAACGCCTCTACCCTTGGTTGATCGATTCGAGCACTATTTCGGGTGGGGCTGTCGGCCTGAGCTTGGCTGCTTTGTCCAGCTCGCAGTCACACTGCCTTTCTACGCCGCAGCAGCATATGCCCTAGCCGCCTTCCTGAGGAGCACAATCCAAAGGCAAAGGGAACAACATGAAACTGCCAGGTAGGTGGAAATCATTGAGCGAGATCGAGGCTCGGCAAAGGAATACCGTCTGGCCTGACACGTTGAGAAATGGTGCTCTGGTCGACGCTTTTGTGTGGAGAGGTTCACCGAATGCAACCTACATTCAGGGGGCTGGCCCATCCCTTCAGGGGTGGCGCGGTTGGGGGCTGGCCCATCCTTTCAGGGGTGGCGCGGTTGCCCCACCCTTTTCGCGTTGGGTGCGAAAGGGTGGGTAAGAGCAGACGCGCAGCTCCGGCGACACTGAGATCGTCTACGGGCCGTATGGGATGAAGCTAGCGCTGATGAATGGCCAGCCATCGCTGAGGCAACGACAGAAACCTGGGCGAGCCCCCTTGTGGGATGGAGGCAGGTGGGGGTTAATCATGGAATTCTCCAATTCGTCGAGCGTGCCAATGGCAAGTCGCGTTAAACGGTTCTTCTTCAGGGGACTATGCGGCTCTCCAAGTCCGGCTCCGCCGACGCCCGGAGTGAGGATTTTTCAGGCAGGGCGCTACTGGAAGTCGAATGTGTGCGCGGCCATTGCTGCGGGCATTGGAGCAACTGGACTGTTTACAATTGTTGGAGCGATCCTTGCATGGGGAAGCCAACACTGGGAAGGGCGGCTATGGGGTGCGGGGATGATTTTATTTGCGATTGCGGCAGTCTGGGCTTTGATGCCAGGCAACCTGGGTGCTGCATATCCCTACGCCGTTGAAATCGAGGAAGGCAAGGGTTTCCGCTTCTATGCTCCTTTCAAGCAGTTTTACATACCGACCCGGGAAGTGATGCGCGTGAAATGGTCGTGGCTTTGGGTCGGTTGGGTCGTCAGACTCAGACAGCGACGTGGGCTTCTGCCCAGTTTTATCATCCACCGCGCATGGGGTCAGCAAGGGCGTGAACTGGCCCAAGCAATCGGGGAGCAACTCGCCGGAAGCTCATAAGCGGCGGACACAATTCCTGTGCCGGCCCAAATCCGCCGTCTCCGTGTGCGAATGGCGGGGGCTGGCCCATCCCTTCAGGGGTGGCGCGGTTGCCCCACCCTTTTCGCGTTCGGTGCGAAAGGGTGGGTAAGAGCAGACGCGCAGCTCCGGCGACACTGAGATCGTCTACGGGCCGTATGGGATGAAGCTAGCGCTGATGAATGGGCAGCCATCGCTGAGGCAACGACAGAAACCTGGGCGAGCCCCCCAGAAAAACAAGAAGCTTCCTTGCTGTGCTAGCCTAGCAACTGCGTCTCTTGGCGCCCGAAAATTCCGATTCGGGCCCGTTCCTTTATGGTCGATTCGCATAATCTGCAACTGGCATTGCTGTCGGCGGGCGTGTTGGGATTCCGGCATGGGCTGGATTACGACCATATCGCGGCCATTACCGACATCAGCAGCGTTCAGGCCCGGATCAGCGACGCCATGAAGTTCGGCCTGCTGTACGTGTCCGGACACGCCACGACAATTGCAGTGCTGGGCGCAGCCGCCATCGCATTCCGGCTTTCCTTGCCGGCTGCGAGCGACCGCTGGGCTGAACGTCTGGTCGGAATCACGCTGCTGACGCTTGGATTTTACGTTCTGGGAACGTTCTTCCGCCCATCGACGGGCCACCACCACGCACGCCCGCGGACGCGCATCACTCTGATCGTCAACGGTGTCTTGTGGCTTTACTGGCGGCTGAGCCGGATCTTTGGCGGCACGCGCGTGCGCCCTCCGCAGGTGTTCAAACAGGGATACGGAACCACATCGGCGTTTGTAGTGGGAGTCATTCACGGACTCGGCGCCGAAACGCCCACGCAACTTCTGGTGTTTTTACTGGCCGCGAATCTGGGAGGAACTGGTGCGGGGCTGCTCGGACTGTTGATGTTCATTCTTGGCCTTCTCATCATGAACACGCTCATGTGCGGCGCGGCTGCGGGGCTGTTCTCGCTCGATAGGCTGCGGAGTTGGCTGGGTCCGGCGGCCAAATCGCAGGGACTGCTAGCACGGGGACTTAACTCCGTTTTGAACGCGGTGAGCGCTAATGCTTTGAGCAGCCTCACGCTTCTTACTTCTGCCTACAGCATCGTGGTCGGGGCAATTTTCCTGCTCGGAGTCGCCGACAAGTTGCCCTCGCTCACGTAGTGCGCAATCCTTTTATTAAAGACCTCCCTGCTTACTTCCCATGGGCCGATTACCGCGGTAATCTCTCCTGGCCAATTACCGTTGACCCGCCCGGAGCCGCGTCCGTAAAGTGCCAGCAGGGGGTTGTATGAAAGATATTCACGAGGTCCTGCGCCAGAAACAGGCAAAATACGCCGCTCTGGGCAAGCAGATTGAGATGCTGCAACAGGCAGCAGAAAAGCTGCGCGAAGTCGCGCCTCTGCTGGCCGAAAGCGACGATGAGGACAACGCTGTTCTGGCCGAAGGTGACGACTCCGCGGTTTTAGCTGAGGCGGCCAAAGCCGGTGCCGGTTCCGGCAGCGCCTCTTCGTCCAAGGCAGGGCGTCCCGCCGCGCCCCGGTGGCCGTAAGATTCCGCAAGATTGGCCGTCGGATCGATTATGACTCTTCAAGCACTACTGGTTTCGAGCGATGATGCCGCAGCCGATACTCTGGGCAGAGTTCTGCCTGCGCTCGGCTTTGCTCTGGACCGCTCCAGCGATCCCGAGGCCACCAACGCTCGAATCCAGCAGCAGAAGTTCGACGTCATAATCACGGACTACGACGATCCCAAAGCTGCGAACGATGCGCTCTCACTGGTCAAGCAGCTTGGGCTGAGCTCGCTGAGTGTTGCCTTGGTTGCAGACTCTACAAAAGTGCGCGAGATTCTGAATGGTGGCGCACAGTTCGTGCTCTACAAACCGCTCTCCGAAGATGCAGTTCGCGCTGGATTGCGTCCCGTCTCCGCGCTGTTGAGCCGCGAACGCCGCCGGGCATTTCGCGTTCCCGTGCAGGCCCCGGTCCAAATTACCGTGGCCGAAGGCCGCAAGCTGGATGGAATTCTTCTCGACCTCTCTGAAACTGGCATGGACGTGCTCACGGCCGAGCCTCAGGTCGCCGGTTCCACGCTCAAATTTCATTTACAACTGCCGGATGGCGCGCTCGAGTTCGATGCCGATGGGCGTGTTGCCTGGGCGAATCCCAATGGACAGACGGGCGTGCATTTTATCGATATGCCCGAAGCTCTGGTCTCGCAGCTGCGAACCTGGCTCAAAGCGGCAGCGACTACGGCCGGGAATGAAGGCGACGAGGTCGTCCCACACTGCAAGCTGACCGACTTGAGCCTGGGCGGCTGTTATGTGGAAACCGATGCTCCTTTTCCGGAGCGCGCCCTGATCGATCTCTGCTTTAAGACCGGTGAGCTGGAAGTTCATACCGAAGGCATGGTCCGAGTGGCGCATCCCGAGCATGGCATGGGCGTCGAATTTCCTTCGCGAACCTCCGAGCAACGCGCCCAGGTCGAAAATCTGATTAACTTCCTGCGCAGCAGCCGCGATGCAACTCCCGAACTGATGATCTCGCCTCGTGCGCTGGTCGCCGACCTCACCCAATTCGAAAACGGCGAACCGGCGGATTCATCCTCGGAATTGGAAGACCCACTTCTAGAACTTCTGCGCCGCGGAATTTCCTTGCAGCAAGACGAATTTCTTGCCGAACTCCGCCACCAGCGCAGCCCTGAAGACGTAGCCTCCGTTTAGACTTGCGTTCCATTTCCTCCAGCTTCTCAACCGTCAATATCTCGTTTTGAGTCTCCGGAATTCCAGCCATTCAGGAAGTGTGGAATCCATGATGCTGGAGCTCCGGCGTTGCGCCTCGATTTCAACCAAACGAATTATGCCTTAAATGTAGACTAGATTCTTTCCAGGCTGGTGAATTCTGAGCAACGCATTAAAGCCAGTTTCGGCCAAGGAACGCAACCGAAGCCCACAGGCCGACGTACGCCAAATCCGCAAGACCCCTTCATTGCTCTGGACCCCTTTGCTTGCCCTTGCTTCCGCGGCATTCGCGGTGGAAATCCCATTCTTTTTCTTCGGAACTCCGTCCGGGCACGATGTCGAATTCCACCTCTATTCCTGGCTGGAAGTTCTCAGCGCGTGGAAGCATGGAGTATGGCTGCCGCGTTGGGCTGGGATGGCGCACTTCGGCTACGGCGAGCCGCGATTCATCTTCTATCCGCCGGCCTCGTGGACTCTAGGCGCGATCATCAGCGCGATCGTTCCCTGGCGCTTTGGCTCTCCGGTTTATATCTGGCTCGTCCTGATCCTGGCGGGATCATCGATGTTCGTGCTGGTGCGCCAATGGTTGCCGCGAAGCGACGCGATTTTTGCCGCCGTGCTCTACGCGTTGAATCCGTATCACCTCGTTATCATTTATTGGCGCAGCGCGTTCGCGGAATTACTGGCCAGTTGCCTGATTCCGTTGCTCCTGCTTTTCGTGCTGAAGGCGGCAGACGGTGAACGCCGCGCCTGGCTTCCTGTTTCTCTTGTGCTCGCCGCGGCCTGGCTGACGAATGCTCCGGCAGCCGTGATGATTCATTATTCGCTCGCGCTTCTGATCTTATTCTTCGCCTGGCGGCGGCGATCGCCAGAACTTCTTCTTGTCAGCGCAGGCGCGATTCTATTGGGCGCGTGCCTGGCCGCGTTTTATCTCATTCCCGCGATTTACGAGCAGAGATGGGTGAACATCAGTGAGGTGATTTCCGCAGGCTCGCGGCCACAGGACAATTTTCTTTTCATCCATACGACCGATCGCGATCACGATGCCTTCAATCGAATCATCTCGTGGATTGCCGTGCTGGAAATCGCTGCCACGTTGATCGGTGCGTGGGCAGCGAGAAAGTGGCGTCAGTCGAGACCCGAGCTGTGGAACGCGCTCATGCTCTGGGCGGTTGCCTCCATCCTGGTCATGTTCCCGGTCACTGCCCTGCTATGGAAATACCTGCCCAAGCTCGAATTCATGCAGTTTCCCTGGCGCTGGCTGCTGTGCCTGAGCATGATCTTCACACTTTTTGTGACGGTCGGCTTGCGGCGCTGGTGGATGCGGACATCGGTCTGTGCGCTCGCAGTTCTTGTGATTGCGCTGGCCTGGGTTCGCATTCAGGAGCCTTGGTGGGACAATCGCTGGGATCTCAAAGAAATGCGGGACAACCTCATCGACCAGATCGGCTATGAAGGCACCGACGAATATTCGCCGGTCGGGGCTGATCCCACAGCAATCGACAAGACTGCATGGAAGGTGCGAGTGGACGGCACGGCTCATGCCGCCATGCACGTCTATAAATGGGATGCGGAATCGAAGTACTTCACCGCCGATATGTCGGCTCCCGATCCGCTCGCTCTGAAACTGTTCGCGTATCCGGCGTGGAGGGCGGAAGTGAATGGCCGCGCCGTACAGACCGGCTTCCGCGAAAGTACCGGACAGATTCTGATTCCGGTCGAAGCGGGTATGAATCGCGTCCAGGTGACTTTCGCTCGCACGTGGGATCGAAAGCTCGGAGGATGGATTTCGTTGATCACAGCAATATTGTTCGTGGGCCTGACAGTTGCCGATAAGAGGCGTCGCATTTAATTGGCTTTCCCTCTGTGCCCTCCGTGTCCTCAGTGGTGAAAGGGTTTTATCGGCATGAGACGAATTTTCATCGCCACGTCGAATCCCGGCAAGCTCCGCGACTTTGCCGGAGCCGCGGCCGTGCATGGAATCGAGATCGCGGCGATTCC
>Ga0335074_10002643_pt1 | contig 24459 bp, 20 predicted proteins | sample Lox_Sample_23_FD_206715 | JGI IMG/M metagenome (GOLD analysis project Ga0335074, IMG submission 206715) | Soil microbial communities from Loxahatchee National Wildlife Refuge, Florida, United States - Lox_Sample_2.3 | ecosystem: Environmental > Terrestrial > Soil > Wetlands | place: USA... | reverse complement strand
CGGCAGCATCTCGAGCAGATGCCGTTGCATGAGCGCGTAGAACAACGTTTCGTTGTTGTCGTGCAGGCGCAGCATGTACAGGTGCTTGGCCAGGTCCGTCGGGTGCGATGAATAGTGCCGGTAGGCCAGGTCGACCTGGGGCTCCAGGCTGTTTACCACCGCATCGGGCAGCAGGCCATCCAGGCCGAGTTCGCGCCGCTCCTGCGGGGTGAACGCGTCTCCCTTGTTCAGCACCGGGTCGCGCAGCACGTCGTAACCCCGGGCCGAGGTTTTGAGAACTCGCTGACCGTTCTGCTTCGAGACTGTTGCCAGCCGACTGTGCATGTGGGCCCCCCGGTACGCGCTTCCCCTGGCCCCGTGCCGCCAGCCGCTCCGGGTGTGTGCATAGCCGCACGGGGGTCCGCCTGCGCTGTCCGACTCTGGGTCGGTACCCGTCGTGGTGCCCGTCTAAAACCGGCCGCCTCGTGGTTCTCATCCGCCCCGCTGGTAGGAGGCGGCGAAGCCCTCGCGCCAGCTTGGGTAATGCAGCGTCCAGCCGAGTTCCTTCTTGGCCTTGGCGTTGGACGCGCCGCGGGACTCAGCGGCCATCGTGACCATGCCCTGGCCCGCGATCAGACCGGCCAGCCAGGGCGGGACGCGGCGGGGCGGCCTGGCGCCGAGGGCGGCTGCCAGCGCTGGCAGCCATTCGCACATCGGGGCGGGCTCGTCGTCCACGATGTTGTAGATGGCCGGGCCCTGTTGGTCGAGGGCCAGCACGGTCGCGGAGGCGGCGTCGTCCAGGTGGATGAACGGCATGACGCCGCTGCCGTCGCCGACCATCGGGTACTGCCGCTTGCGGATCGCCTTGGTCATAACGTCGGGGGCGCCGTAGAAGCCGCCATAGCGCAGCGCGATCCCGCCCGCCTCGGTGACGGCCCGGTCGAGGTGGTTCATCGCGGCGGTAGTCTCCCGCATCATGGCCGGCGGACTGGGGTCGAGCGGGTCGTCCTCGGTCTTGACCATCCCGCCCTCGCGTATGTAGCGGTAGGGAGCGAAGCTTTGGGCGATGAACTGGCGCACGCCGGCCTGGCGGGCGGCGGCCAGCAGCGCGTCGGTGCCTTCGGTCCGCAGCCGGTTGGTCGGCGCGAAGCTGCGGTCGAGGCTCCGGGAGAAGCGCATGCTGGCCAGGGCGGTGGCCTGATGGATGATCACCTCGGGCTCGGTTTCGAGTACCGCCCGGGCCACAGCGGCCGGGTCGAGCAGGTCGAGCGCGACCGGCTGTGCGCCGAGCGCCCGTACCCGCTCGGCCCGCCCCGGCGACCTGAATGTGCCGATCACCTCGTGCCCCCGGCCGGTCAGCTGGGGGAGGAGCCGGGCGCCGATCGCACCACTCGCTCCGACGACCATGACTCGCATGAACCAGACTCCTCATCGCCTCGCCGCGTCACATCGACCCCCTGGCCCGGGTCAATGAGATGACACCTGGCAATCCGAGGATGTGACCGATGGACGAGAACCAGTGGCTGGCCGACCGGTTCGAGGAGCACCGGGCCCGGCTCCGGGCGGTGGCCTACCGGATGCTGGGTTCACTGGCCGAGGCCGACGACGCCGTGCAGGACACCTGGCTGCGGCTGAGCGGCGGCACCGCGGGCGAGGTCGAGAACCTCGGCGGGTGGCTGACCACGGTCGTGGCCCGGGTCTGCCTGAACATGCTCCGCTCGCGCAACATCCGGCGCGAGGAGCCGCTGGGGGTGCACGTACCCGACCCGGTCATCGGGGCCGAGGGGGGCCTACGGCCGGAGGAGCAGGCCCTGCTGGCCGACTCGGTCGGGCTGGCCCTGCTGGTCGTGCTGGACACCCTGAATCCCGACGAGCGGCTCGCGTTCGTGCTGCACGACATGTTCGACTTGCCGTTCCAGGAAATCGCCCCGATGGTCGGCCGGACCCCGGTCGCGGCCCGGCAGCTGGCCAGCCGGGCCCGCCGCCGGGTCAAGGGGGCCGAGATACCGGCCGGTCAGGATCTCGCCCGCCAGCGAGAGGTTGTCGACGCCTTCTTCGCCGCCGCCCGGGGCGGCGACTTCGCCGCCCTGGTCGCGGTGCTCGACCCCGATGTCGTGCTGCGCATCGACGCCGGCGCCGCCCACGCCGCGGCATCCATGGTCGTCCGCGGCGCGGATGCCGTGGCCGGGCAGGCGCTTACCGGGCTGGCGGGCGCCCTGCGGGCCTTTGACCTGCAGCCCGCGCTGGTGAACGGGGCCGCCGGGGTGATCATGAGCCGGCACGGCCGGCCCCTCACGGTGATGGGCTTCACCATCGCCGACAGCAAGATCGCCGAGATCGACGCGATAGCCGACCCCAGACGCCTGCAGCGGATCGCGGCCGCCACCGGCGATGGCGACGACGACTAGGCCCGGGCGGGCTGGGTCTCGGCCAGGCCGCCGGCGTAGAAGCGGCGGGCGGTGTCGAGCAGCTCATCGAGCGGTGGCCACCACGGCCCGTACTCGAGGGAGCTGAGCGTGTCCAGAACCCGGGCGGCCTGAGTCGCCAGGCCGTCCGCGTTGCCGACGACGCCGACCCGGCGAGGGCGGGCGCTGCGCAGCGGGCCCAGGTACAGGTCGGGACCGGTGCCGGTGGCCTGGATCGCCGCCACGACCAGATAGTAGTCGGGCAGATCGAACCGCTTGGCCCGCCAGGCGGCCAGCACGTCCGCGGCGCTCTGCTCGAACCCCGCCGCTCCGGGTGAACCGCCCGGCACGTCCCACATCGCCCGCCACTCCGCCGCCACATCAGCCAGCGGGTCATCGGGCACGATCACATACGTCGACTGCCGCCTGGCCGCTTCCCGCAGGGCTGCGGCTCCCGCCTCCCAGCTGGGCCGCACCGCCGCGGCTTCCGCCGCCGGGTGGTCAGCCTCGGCGGCCCGGGCCCGGGCGACCGAGACATTGGGCGCCCGGCCGAGCCCGGCCAGCAGCCGATCGCTCACCTCGCCGACCAGCACAACCACCGTCGAAGACTCGCGTCGCATCGGCTTGATCCTAAGTCCTCATCCGTCCGGTGGCTGGCCGCTGCCGCCGTCCGGCAGCAGCGGTGCGACGACAAGATCCAGTTCGGCCTCGATATCCAGTCCCTCAACGGCGTTCCATGCGGCGTCCGCGGCGATCGAGATCGGCTCGGCCGCCATCCGGACCAGGCCGATCGGCACGGGCGGGCGCGAGTCGGTGAGCGGCCGTATGCACATTCCCGGGGGCGCTCCGAAGGCGTACAGCCAGGCTTGCGAGGCGATCGTCGCTAGTCGGCGTGAGGCGACGTGAGCGTAGAGCGACCCCATGTTGTCGGTCTCCACGACCGGCGTGATCACCACGCCGCTGGCGGCGAAGATCGCGTCAATGATGCGTCGATTGCGCATCGCCGGGGTGAGCAAGCATAGCGGCAGCGATGCGGCATCTGGCCATGAGACGATGCGGTGCTCGGAGAGCGGCGACTGCGAGGGGAGCACGATGAAGTACCGTTCGCGGTACAGCAGGAGCGACTCGGTCGACGACGATGTGCCATCGTCGAGGTAGCTGATGCCGACATCGAGCCGGAACTCCTTTAGCCGCAGGCTGATCTCCCGCGATGACAGTTCCTCAACCTGGACCCGGGCACGAGGATGCCGGAGCGTGAAGCGCTCTGACACGAAGGTGGTGATCGGCACGGCGGTGGGGATGGTGCCGATCCTCAGGGTTGAGCTGAGCCCGTTGCGCATCTGGTCCAGGTCTGCTCGCAAGCCATCGCGCTCGGCCAGGATTCGGTGAGCCCACCCGACCACCAGCTGGCCTTCGGGGGTAAACCCGCGGAACTGCCGGCCGCGCTGGACGATCGTCACGTCGAGTTCCCGCTCCAGCTTCCGGATTCCGGCCGACAAGGCTGGCTGGCTCACGAAACATTTGCTGGCCGCTCGGCCGAAGTGGTGCTCGCGGGCCAGCGCAGCGAGGTACTCGAGCTGACGAATCAGCACTTCACCGCTCATCAGGCCGACACTCTACGCCGTGATAATCCCCAGTTATCAGCAGCTCAGGTCCTTGCATCGCTGATCGCTTGTCCGCGGACCGGATGGATGGCGAAGCTGAATGCACCCAGTCATCCAACCCGCCTCCCGGGAGTGCTCATGGCCAAGGTTTTGTGCGTGCTATACGACGACCCAGTGGCGGGCTTCCCACCGCCCTATGCGCGGGCCGGCATTCCCGCCCTCAGCGCGTATCCCGACGGCCAGAGCATGCCCTCACCGGAGGCGATCGACTTCCAGCCAGGTCAGCTGCTGGGCAGTGTCTCCGGCGCGCTCGGCCTGGCCGGCTACCTCCAAGACGGCGGTCACGAGCTGGTCGTCACCTCGGACAAGGACGGCGATTCCTCCGAGTTCGACCGGCATCTGCCCGACGCCGAGGTGGTGATCTCCCAGCCGTTCTGGCCGGCCTACCTGACCGCTGAGCGCATCGCCCGGGCGCCGAAGCTCAAGCTGGCCATCACCGCGGGGATCGGCTCCGACCACGTCGACCTGGATGCCGCGATGGCGCACGGCATAACCGTCGCGGAGGTGACCTATTGCAACAGCATCAGTGTCTCCGAGCACGTGGTCATGATGATCCTCTCGCTGGTCCGCAACTACCTGCCGTCGTACCAGACCGTCCTGGACGGCGGCTGGAACATCGCGGACTGCGTGTCCCGCTCATACGACCTTGAGGGCATGCACGTAGGCACCGTGGCGGCCGGGCGGATCGGGCTGGCGGTGCTGCGGCGCCTCAAGCCCTTCGATGTCCACCTGCACTACACCGACCGGCACCGGCTGGCCCAGGACGTAGAACAGGAACTGGGGCTCACCTTCCACGAGACCACCCAGGAGATGGTGCCCTACTGCGACGTCGTCACCATCAACGCGCCGCTGCATCCCGAGACCCAGGGACTGTTCAACGACGACCTGCTGGCCAGCATGAAGCGCGGGGCGTACCTGATCAACACGGCGCGCGGGCTGATCGCCGACCGTGACGCCATCGTCCGTGCCCTGGAGTCCGGCCAGCTTGCCGGGTACGCCGGCGACGTCTGGTACCCCCAGCCAGCCCCCGCCGACCACCCCTGGCGCACTATGCCCCACCACGGCATGACCCCGCATATCTCCGGATCCTCCCTCTCCGCGCAGGCCCGCTACGCCGCCGGCACCCGCGAGATCCTGGAAAGCTACTTCAGCGGGAAGCCCATCCGCGAGGAATATCTCATCGTCAGCGGGGGCGGTCTCGCCGGCACCGGCGCCCACTCCTACTCCACGCGCACCTGAGATGATGACCAAGAAAGAAGCAGCGGAGGCGGTTCGTGCTGCGAAGACCCGGCTGGGCGTGACGTGGTCTCAGCTGGCGGACGAGGTAGGGCGGCCGCTGGCGTGGACGACGTCGGCCTTGCTGGGTCAGCAGCCGATGACCGCAGCGCAGGCTGAGGCGGCCGGTTCGCTGCTGGAACTAGACGAGGACGCCCGGCTGGCTTTGCAGCTTCAGCCCACGCGCGGGGGACTGGAGGCCGCGGCAGGTGTTGATCCGACGATTTACCGGTTCTACGAGGTGCTTCAGGTCTATGGGCCGACGCTCAAGGAACTCATCCATGAGCAGTGCGGCGATGGCATCATGAGCGCCATCAACTTCCGTCTCGACGTCAAGCGGGTGCCCGACCCGGCTGGTGATCGTGTTGTCGTGACGTTGGACGGGAAGTTCCTGCCCTATCAATGGTGATGACCGGCAAAGTTCAGCTGCCCCGGCAAAGCTGGAAGCAGCCTTTGGCTAATTGCTGGGCTGCGGGGTGGTGCAGTTGATGTGCGGGTCCACGCCCATGTAGTTAAGCGGGCCGGCGAGGATGGTCACCGCGACCGTGCCAGCCCGGCTGCAGTTCCCGATGGGCTGGTTATAATCGCCGCGCTGCCCAGCGGCGAGGCCGCCGATGGCCAGCCAGATGACAAGAAGCACCGTTGAAATATGCATGTGTACCTCCGCCATATCCGCCGCTGAAGAATAAAGGCGCAGCCGGTCGCGAATGAGCCTTTATCATTCTGTACTCGCGGAAAAGCCTACCCGCGGGCGCGCGGTGCCGAGTCCACCGAGCGTGATTCCTGGCCCTTTTCCAGAAATCTGGAAGTTGGTATAGCGGGGGAGCCTACTTGTAGGTGAAGCGCGCGGTCGTGGTGCCTCGCCCGGAACCGGTGAAGTAGCTCTCGATCGTGCCGACGGTCACCGGTACCATGCTGCCCGCCGTCCCGGGTGGTGAGGTGGCGCGCACGGTGGTGGTCGATCCGCAGTCGAGCAGCGCCTGGACGACCGTGAACGATTCCGCCTTGACGTTCCCGAAGAACACCTCCAGCGGGCAGCCGAGGTTATTGCCGCCGATGGTGACCTTCGTCCCGCCCGCGGCCGGTCCTGACGCCGGTGACACCGATGTGACCCGCGGGTTGCCCGGTGGGTAGAGGTACAGCAGGTCAGCCGGGCGGTTCCGGCTGCAGCCCGTTACCGTGCACAGCTGGACGTCGACCAGCGCCGGGTTCTGCGCGACGGTCTGCGTGCTGAGGCTGGTGTTGCCGCTGACGGTGAACGTGTACTGAGTGCCGAACGAACCACCCGAACTGGCGTCGGTGAACTCGATCGGGGCTATCAGCTGGCCGGCGAACCCCTGGCCGCTGACCTGGATGGGGGTCCGGCCCGTGTCCGGAGCGCCGTAGGTGCCGTCCAGCGCGGTGCTGTTGGTCGTGTTCACGACCGCGGTGACCTTCGGGACGCCCGCGTAGGTGACGGTGACCGGCGCCGACTGGCCGGCCAGCGACTTGACGCGCAGCGGGATCCTCGACGGATCGACGGTCAGCGCCTGGCTCGGCGCGGTGATCTGCATCTCGGTTCCGGTCTCGAACACGAAACCGGTGGCCATCGACGATTCCAGGGCCGGGTTGCCGAAGTCGGCCCAGTCGACCGTCAGCGGGTCGAGGCCCTTTCCGTGCACGGTGATCACCGTGCCGCCCTTCTCGCTGGCCAGGGTGGCCGCCCCGGCCGATGTCGACACCGAGGTGATGGACGGCTTCGGGGCGTAGTCGAATTCGGTCGGCGCCTGCATGGTCTCGCAGCCGCAGCCGGGCGGGGCGACCAGCACGCCGAGCGAGTTGACCACCACCGCTCCCTCATCCGGCGGCCGGATGCGCCCGGTCGCGCTGGTGCCGTGGTGGTTCGAGACTCTGACCTGGACCTGGCAGATGTCATTGGCCGCGTTCTCGCCCCGGTACACGCCGGTGGCAGGCAGCGGTGCGCACGCGGTCCGCGACGAGTACGCGGGCGGGGTCGCGGTGATCCGGTACGGGCTGTTCACCACGAAGCCCGTCGCGGGGACTCCGCCGAAGGTGACCGAGGTGGCTCCGGTGAAGCCGGAACCCAGGATCGTCACCCGGCCCGGTGTCTGCGACCCGGCGTACGGGACCACGCCGGTGACGCTGGGCACGACGCTGGTGGCTTTGGTGTCCACGTACTCGAAGGTGGAGCGGGGACCGGGAGCGCTGGACTGGTCGTTCTTCAGCGTCACGATCACCGCGGCCGGCCCGGCGCCGTCCTGCGGCGAGGGCGAGAGCGGCGGCCGCGCGTCACGGGCGGGCGGCAGGGTGGCCACGATGGTGGTCGCGCTGCGCACGCTGAACCGGCTCGGCGGGAGCTGGGCGGCGCCGACCTCGATCGTCGCCACGTCCGGCGTCGTGCCGGCCTGGAAGCCAGTCCCGGTGATCACGACTCGCTCGCCGCCCGCGGTGCCGCCGATCGGCGGGCTGACCTGCGAGACCATCGGCCGGCTTTGCTGGGCGGCCGCACTGCACAGGTAGTAGGCCAGCCCGGCGCTGCCACCCGGGCCGGTCACCTGGGGCGAACCCAGGCCCGACGCCAGGTCGTAGCCGGTCGTCGCGGGGAACACCAGGCCGTTGTCGATGCCGTAGGTGTCGTTGTTACCGGTGGTGATGTCGTTGAACGACGCGTCGTACGCGCCCGGGTCCGATGCCACCGAGTACAGCAGCGGGCTCACGAAACCCACGCCGCCGCGAGTGATCGGGTGCGAGGCGCACGTCGACGACGCGTTGACCAGCGCCAGCATGGCGGCCCAGATCGGTGTGGCCGAGGAGGTGCCACCGATCGTGGTCCAGCCGCCTTCTGACACGTCATAGACCGTGATCGCGCCGGTGTACTCGTCGGCCTGCGATGACACGTCGGGCACCGTGCGGCAGGGCGTCGACGAATTCGCACCCGGCACGGTCGACTGGCAGAAGTTCTGCGGATAGCCGAAGCTCTTCTCCACGCTGGCCGCGTTGGTGTAGTCGGCGCTCCCCGGCCGGGCGATCCCGGGAACCGTCGCCTCCCGCTGCCACGCGGGCATGGCCCACGACTGCGAGATTCCGCCGCCGCCCCCGCCGCCGTTGGCGCCGTCGTTCCAGACGTGCTCCAGTGGCGGCTGGCTCGCGTCATCGATCGTCGTGCCGCCGACCGACACCACGTAGGGCTGGCTCCCCGGGTCATCGACCGACACTGGGTTCTGGCCCGCGACCGGGGTCGACGTCTCGAACGTGTTGCAGTCGTCCGACCCGTTGTCGCCGGCCGCGCCGAACACCGACTGCCCCTGCGCGGCGGCCTGCTCGAACAGGGCGTTCTCGGCTTGCTGGAGCCCGGGCTGGCCGGCCTCGATGGCCTGCTCGCACAGTCCCCAGCTGGTGCTCACGACCTGGTCCTGGTCCGCGTCGATGATCGCCACGTAGTTGTCGACCGGGTCGTAATCGGTGCCGTCCGTGCCCGGGCTCGGCCCTTCGTAGACGTCAATGGTGGCGTCGGGCGCAAGCGCGGAGATGTCCTCGACGTCGAGGTTCGCCTCACCGCTGCCCGGCCCGGTCGGCTGGCCCCCGTCGACCGGGATCACGTGCAGCCGCTTGAGCATGCTCGCGGCCCGGGACGCGCCGAAGTAGCAGGTGTCGAAGGTCTTGACGTCCGAGCGCAGGAACGGCTCGAGCTCATAGATGGCGATGTGCTGGCCCGCGCCGAGATCGCCGCTGCCGTACAGCCCGAACGCGCCGTATGCGTGCGCGATCTGATCGTCGGTCAGGCCGCCGAACGCGCGAGCCGCCGCGGTTGCACTCGGGCACGCCGCGGGCGAGCCAGCCGGATGGCTGAAGTTGGCCGTGCCGGCCGGGTGGATCTTTCCCCGGTCCGCGGCGGGCGCGCGCACGATCCCCAGTGGCTGCGCCTGCACCAGGTTGTTCAGGCCGACGACGGCCAGGACCGAGCCCGCGATCGAGGAAGGCAGCGAAACGGCGGAGGTCGTCGCCCGGCCCAGGGCGCCGTCGCGCAGCCGGTAGTTCTCAAGCCTGGTGTGGAAAGCCGTCCCGACCTGCCCGGCGCTCCCGCTGAAGTGCACCACCAGCCCGTCGCTCGACACCCCGCTGACCCGCAGGCCATCGGTCTTCAGCTGGGCGGTCACGGCGTCGATCGCCGACCGGGTCGGGCCGAACCGGCTCGCGAAGGCGCCCGCGGGCAGGTACTGGTGGAACCGGGGTGAACTGGAGTCCGTCACGTCCGCGATGAACTGGACGAGCGCGGAGTTGTCCCGGGGCTTCAGCACCACCGCCCCGGAGACCTTGGCCGACGCCAGTACCGCACCGGTCGCCCTGGCCCCGTCCGGAACGCGCGGAGCGGCCTGAACCGGCGCCGTTCCCGGCGGCCCGCCCGCTGCTGAGGCGGCCGAGGGGAGTGCCACCGCCAGCCCGGCTGTCCCCGACATGACGAGCAGCCCGAGCAGGGCAGCGACCCGCTGCGTACGGTTAAGGCTTAATGCCAGGCCCCTGTCGTTCTTTTGCCGGACGACGAGAACGTTACGACCGGTTCTGCCCCACGCCATGACGACCTTCTTCCGACCCTTGGTCAACCCCAGCCAGTCGAACTGAGCGCCCGCCTTCGGCGCGAGGCCTGTTGCGGCCCCATGGCCAAAATGGATTTACCACCGTCAACTCGGCGAAGTCAACCGCAGCTGGGCCGGGCGGCCGGGTGGTGGTGGCTCGCGAAGGCACGCAGGGGTCCGCGGCCCGGCCGCCGGCCGTGGGTCAGCTCGACCGGCCTGGCCGCCGGTCGTGGTCAGGTGGGCCGGACCGGCCGGTTCACTTGATGTGGGGGAGAGGCCGCGCTATGGCGCCAGACTTGGCGCCGGAGCACGCTTTCGTCGCCATGTCGTCGGCGATGGAGTGCGCCTGGATGTCCATGGCGTTCATCTGGTCGATATAAGAGTTCGCCTTGGCGATCGCCTGCGTGAGGCTGACCTTGGCGTTGGCGACCACTTCGTAAGCCGAACTCGGCGCCGGCGTTCCGGCCTTGCTCAGGTGCCGCAGGTGAGCGCTGGCGGCCGCGATATCAGCCTGGATGATCGCGATGTCCGCCATCATCGCCTGGACGTCGCCCTGCATGGCCAGAAGGCCGCCATCCACGGTCTGCGCGTCGCCGGAGGCCCGGTCGGCCGCCACGCAGTAGCGGTCGCTGCCGGCGGCATCCTGCTTCTCGGTCGCCAGGTCAGCTTGCGCTACCTGGATGGTGTGGCCGAAGCGGGCCAGCCCGCCGGTCAGCCTGCCGCCGGCCTGGAGGCTGGAGTCCTTGTAGAGCGCGCCGAGGGCGCTCTGGGCGCCCTGCGCGGCCTGGCCGCTCGCTGGCTCTTGCTGGTCGGCGAGCTGGTTGGCCTGCCGCACCCGGTTGCGAAGTTTCGCGATGGCGCGGTTATAGCTGGCCTCGTCCGACTGGGTGAACGTCGCCTGCTTGATCGTGCCGTCGGACTGCGGGACTCCCGCGCTCAACGTGCTGCCGCTCAGCCTGCCCTGGGCCTGGTTCTGCAGAAAGTACAAGCCGGCGAACGTCAGCGTGACCGAGCTGCCGCTCCTGGTCCCGACGAACGGCACGCTGCTGACCGAGAGCGTCTCGGCCGGCGCGCTCGCGCCGACATTGCCTTCGGTGATCGTGCCGTGCATACGGTTCTTGGAGGTGGCCCGCCACTGGATGAAGGCAACCTTTGAATCGCTGACCGCCAGGTAGCTGGCTGGGTCGCCCGGCTTCCCGGAGCCGCCAGACCCACCGGACGAGCGGGAACTGGCGCAGCTCGCCGCGGCGAGCAGCGTGGCCGCCGCGGTGCCAGCGATTATCAGGCGCTTCATGATGGCGGCGCGACATTTGCGGCAAGGCGGGCGCCTGTGCCGGTCGCGTGGAGCAAGCGGGCGAAGCCGACGCGCCGTCCGTCGGCGGGCTCGACCGCGCGGTGGTATCGCATAGCGCGGTTTCTACCCACCGCCGGGCCGGGTGACCATCCCGGTGATCGACCATATTCGGCCTGGCCAGGACACTATGCAGACTGGCGAGCAGGCACTATGCAGGGCGAGGCCCGGCCTTCCTGGTAGCCGCCTGGCGCGTATCTGCACTGTCGGCGGCCGCTCGCAAGATGGTTGATCACCGGGATGAGGCCGGCGGGGGCCCGCAGCAAGACTGTCGGTATGCCGCCGAGGTCGATGCCGAAGTCTTACCCGCAGTGATCGCTCGGCGACCACCCGTCGAACTACCACTTCGTGAGTCGCCCTTGACCGACGTACTCTAACCCGCGGGGAGAACCGAAAGCTGTGCCACCGGATTGGGATGCCCGGCTTGCGGGCCGGGAAGCGCCGGCAAGATCACGGCGGGGTGCCAGCGGGGCGGATGGCGCTGAGGTCATCCCCGGCGACCACGCTGCCCAGCCGTCGGCGGGCGAGGGGCCGCACGAGCAGGCGGGCCGGGAACTGGGCGAGTCGGGCTGGTCGGACAGATCGGGGCAGTTTCGCGCCGCGCTGACCTCATTCGGCCCGCGTCAGGCGCGAGAGCTGTACCGCAGGCTGGCCCGCTGGCGGCCAGCGTACTGGCCGCTGATCCTCTTCTACCTGGCCATCGTGGTGTGTGACGCGTGGTTCGCCGACCCATTCGCCGGTGTCATGGGCTGGCCGCTGACGATCCTGTGGACGTGGCCGGTGTTCACCACCCTCACCGGCATCGTCGGCATACGGCGCACCCGCAAGGCACTGCGCACGTCCCAGGCGCGCTGGTCTGGCCACGGCCTGACGACCAGCAACGAGTTCCTGATTGTGGCGGTTTGTACCATCGGCCGGTACGACACCTACCCGGCGCTCGAGCGCTCGGTCCTGTCCTACATCGCCTATCTCCCCAGGTGCTTTCCCCGGCTCAGGGTCGACATCGTCATCGACGAGGGCTGCGAGGCGGCAGGCACGATCGCCCGGCTGGCCGCCGGGAGCGAACTGATACGGCTGGTCACCGTGCCGCGGGAGTACCGCACTCCGAACGGCACGAAATTCAAGGCCCGCGCCACCCACTATTCGCATGAGCTGCGGATCCGCGAGCACGAGAATCGCGACGACGTGTGGGTGCTGCACATGGACGACGACACCGGTGTGGGCCCCGACACCGCCCTGGCCATGGCCCGGTTCGTCGAGGAGCAGGCGCAGGCCGGCCCCGATGCCAAGCACATGGCCCAGGGCATCCTGACCTATCCGCGCGAGTACGCCGTGAACAGGCTCACCTGGCTCGCGGACTCGGTCCGGCCCGCCGAGGACGTGGGCCGTTTCTCGGCCTGGACCGGCACGGGCACGCCGCGCGCGGGCGTGCACGGTGAACTGCTGCTGGTGCGGGCCTCGATCGAGGCGACCATCGGCTGGGATTTCGGCCCGCGGACCCTGGTCGAGGACGCCCAGTTCGCACTGATCTTCAGCTCTCGGTACGCGGGCCGGAGCGCCTGGTTCGGCGGGCGGTGCTATGGCGCGTCGCCCGCCACCATCCGCGATTTCTTCCGGCAGCGCGAGCGCTGGTCCTGGGGCCTGGCCGGCCTGATTTTCAACGGGTCGCTGCAACTGCGGAACCGGCTGCTGCTCGGATATTCGGTGATGTCGTGGGTTGTCGGCCCACTGCAGAATGTCGCGGTAGTAATGCTCCTGGGCTTTCTCATCGCTGATCCCAATACCTCACCGGTGACACTATTCGTCATCCCAATCTGGGCGCTGAACATGTCCTACGTCATGTGGATGTACTGGGAGGGTTTGCGGGTCAATGCCGGAGTATCAAGCAACGGCCGCCGCAAGTGGTGGGAACCCATGGCCGTGATCCTGCTGATCCCGCTCTTCGGGCTGATGGAGAGCATCCCCGGGCTGCACGGATTCGTGAAGTTCGCCCGGCGCAAGGAGAACAAGTTCATGGTCATCGCGAAACCGTCATGACCTCCATCCGCCGGGCACCCGTGCTGCTGGTCGGCACCGCCTTGCTGCTCACGCTGGTCACGGCGTGCTCGGTCCCGTCCCGGCCCATGTGGTGGCCGCACCCGAAGCCCGCCGGGCCCGCGGACACGGCCCGCGGCACGGCCAGCCGGGATCCGGCGATGAGTGTGCAGACCGTGCCGGATGCCTGGCACCCGGGCATGCGCCAGCTCGGGATCCAGGTGTACTGGACGGCCAACCGCAATGACTCATCCGCCGCGGTAGTCCAGGCGAAGGCGGAGCGGATCATTGACTACGCGATCGGCCTGCACGCGAACTCGATCGCCGTGACGTTCCCGTTCTTTACTTACGGTCCGACGTCCAACACGGTGTACGCCAAGCCGAACGTAACGCCCACCCCGGCCCACATCGCGACCTTCCTGGCCGTGGCGGCCAAGGCCAACATCCGGGTCACGCTGCGGCCGGTCCTCGACGAAGATGCGCTGGTCACCGTGAACCTGCAGGCCTGGCGTGGCTCGATCCAGCCGCAGAATCGTGCCGCCTGGTTCCGGAGTTACCGCGCGTTCCTGCTGCCTTACGTCGCTGCCGCGCAGCAGGGCCACGCGGCGACCTTCGTCATGGGAACCGAGCTCGAGTCGATGGAGGGTTCCCCCGAGTGGCCCAGCCTGGTCAGCTCGCTCAGGTCCATCTACACCGGCCAGCTGACCTATGACGAGAACTACGACGAGTTTGCCGGGAACACGGCAAAGCCGCCGGTGCCGACCCACAACGTCGACGCCTACCCAGAGTTCAGCGTCCCCGGCAGCGCGTCGGTAGCTCTGCTGACCCGGTCCTGGGAGGGCTGGCTGGGGGCCCATCCGCTGTCGGTGCGCCGGGAACTGACCCTGAGCGAGGTCGGCATCCGCGCGGAGGCCAACTCATACGACAACCCCTGGGCCTGGCTCGGCACCGCCACCGCACCCATTGACCCGCGCGTCCAGGCGGCCTGGTTCCAGGCGGTGTGCAACGCCATCTCGGCCGAGCAGGTCGGGGGAGGCGTCTACTGGTGGGAGGTCAACTTCGACGCCAATCCAGCCGGCCCCCGCCCGTTCGAGTCCGACCGCATGACATTCCTGGACCGTCCGGCCCAGCAGGTGATCCAGAACTGCTTCGCCAAGCTCTCATCCTGAGCATCTGAACCAGCGCAGATGATCAACACGTCCGTTTGATCTTGGTCTAGGAGCCGTTCCCATGATCGTGGTAGATCTCCCGCTCATAGCGCGGGTCAGCTACCACGATCATGAAGATTCATACTTGAACCGGTTAATTCAAGCCTTAAGTTCAGGTCAATCACCCACCTGTGGCGCGCTCCGGATACTATATGTCAGCTTGTCGCAACGGAAAGCAACACTTTATTGAGCGACGGAGCACTTATCATGGAAAACGTAACCGCAAAACGGGTCATAACCGTCGTGATCATGACTGAGTCGGTTGATATGTCGTGTGATCATGACTGAGTCGCATGATAAGTGATGGCGATCAAGGTAACAGGCGCTAGTTGCGCGATGAGACAGACCAGCCAGAACCCTTCCAGGCCAATTCCGTAACAGCCGGGCGCGGCATGAGTGACCCAAATCCGCTAATGACCTGATCAGCCCGGGGAGGCCCTCCGGGCGCCAGTCGCACGGAATCAAACCCAGATAAAAGTGCGTGAAACACTCTGGTCACGGCTGACGCCCTCCGGGAGCGCCCCGAGTGGCCGACCGTGTGTCCCACCGGCCCGCCGCGCGTCCCACCGAGGCCGGCCGCGTGACCCAGCGCGGCAGGCAGTGTGTCCCAGCGCGGCCGGGCCGGGCAGCTTCTCTACCCGGTGCGGGCGGCCATGGTCCGCGCGCGCTGCCAGCACGGGCAAACAGCGAACATTTCCTGATATGACGCCATCGGCTCATTCAGGTTCCACTGCGCGGTCACCATGGCTCCCTAGTTTCTCCCGTGAGATTGCCGGGTTGGCCGGGGCGGTCCGGTAGTCACCCGCCAGGGCCGAAGCGCGTCGGTCCTGCTCCGCTCAGCCCGCGCACCGCGCGCCGCGCTGCTGGCATGCCCCCGGAGAGAGGTACATCTGATGTTCCGAAAGTCGCTTGCGGTGGGAGCCGCGTCGGCTGCCGCCGTCGCTGCCCTCGCCGCTGCCCTTCTGACGACGGCACACGGCGCCGCGCCATCGGCATCGCGGCCCGCCGCGGCGCCGGCGGACAAGAGCCCCCAGATCCGCACCGCGGCGCTGACCATGGTCAAGCCCAGGAACGCCGGGACCGCTACGTCCCCCGTCATCTCGCAGATCTCTGGCAACGGCGGGGTGCTCAACTTCACCGGCCAGGCCAGCAGCGTCGCCCTCAATCAGCTCCAGGGGCTTGCTACCGACGCGTCCGGCGACATCTACGTGACCAACACCTATGACAATCAGGTCGGTGAGATCTCCGCGCCGTCGACGTGGACCCCGGAGAACATCCTGGGCCCCGACACCGGCGACCTCGGCTGGTCGAACGTCCAGAACGCCTCCAGCGTTGGGAACTCCACCGTCACCCCGACGACCGCCGATGGCCAGAGCGCCATCAACTGGACGTGGAGCGCCCCCCAGCCGGACACGTGGATCCAGATCGCGCCGAGCCTGAACACCGGCACGACCTACACCGCGTCGATCACGATGACCGGGCAGGGCCAGGTCTACCTGGACTTCTACAACGGCGACAGTGACTACACCTCCAGCACGGTGACGCTGTCGAGCACCCCGCAGACCGTCAGCGTCACGATCACCGCGCAGACGGACTGGACGCCGCTGCAGATCCGCACCCCCGCGGGCGTCAGCCAGTCCAATCTCAACGTGACCGCGTGGAACGCGTCGATCGTCTCCAACCCGCCCACCCTGACCGGCAAGGCCACCCTGATCGCCGGCAAGGACGAGTGGGTGACGAGCCACGGATTCGGAGGACGGCTGCTCAACCTGGGCAACGGCGGGCCGGGTGCGGATGCGACGCTCAACACCCCAAGCGCGGTGGCCGTCGACAAATCCGGCGACGTCTTCATCGCCGACACCGAGAACAACATGATCCGCGAGGTCACCCCGAACGGGATCATCCGCACCGTGGCCGGTACCGGCCGGCCCGGATACACCGGCGACGGCGGCCCGGCCGTCTTCGCCAGCCTCGACAATCCCTCCGGCGTGGCGGTCAACGCCCAGGGCGACCTGTTCATCGCCGACACGGTCAACAATGTGATCCGCGAGGTCACCCCCAATGGGATCATCCAGACCATCGCCGGGAACCCGGCCGGAGCTGGGAAACACGGGCGCGGCGGCCCGCTCGGCGGCGGGTACACCGGTGACGGCGGGCCGGCCGCCGACGCGCTCCTGCAGCACCCGCAGGGCCTGGCGGTCGACAGCAACGGCGACCTGTTCATCGCCGACACCGGCAACAGCGTGATCCGGGAGATCAGCACGTCGGGAATCATCACCACCGTCGCCGGTGAGGGCGGCCAGTTCGGCGACTCCGGTGACGGCGGCCAGGCGACCAGCGCGCTCCTCGACGCGCCGACCGACGTCGCGGTCGACGCGGCCGGCGACCTGTACATCGCCGACACCGGCAACAACGCCCTGCGCGAGGTGTCCTCCTCCGGCGTGATCTCCACGCTGGCCGGCGGCAACGGCGAGGGCAACAGCGGCCAGGGCGGCCCGGCGAGCCAGGCTCAGCTCGACACGCCCGAGTCGGTCGCGGTCGACAGCACGACCGGAGATGTCTACGTCACATCCCGCTCCGGCGTGCTCGACCAGATCACCGGCCTGGCGCCCACGTCATGACCGGCCGCTCCTTCCCGAACGAACCCTCCAGGCAAGAAAGGCTTCCCGTGACCGAGACCCCCTCAAGCGGCGGCTTCAGCCGCCGGGCGCTCCTCGGCGGAATGGCTGCCGCCGTCGGCGGCACGGCTGCGGCGATGGCGCTCCCCGAGACCGTCCGCGCCGCGATCAGCTCCAGCCGGAAGGCCGGCCCCTTCGACCTGTCGAAGGTGAAGCACGTCGTGATCGCCATGCAGGAGAACCGCAGCTTCGACCACTACTTCGGCACGATCTACGGGGTGCGGGGGTTCGGCGACCGCACCGTCGAGCCGTTGCCAAACGGCCGGCCACGCTGGTACCAGACTGACGCCTCCAACCCCGACGGGTATCTCCTCCCGTACCGGCTCAACACCAAGATCACCGCCGCCGAGGCGATCCCGTCGATGAGCCACGCCTGGTCGATCCAGCACGCGGCGTGGAACTTCGGGCAGATGGACAACTGGCTGCAAGCCCACATGGCCGCCGACGGTCCGTCCACCGGCCCGTACACGATGGGGTATTTCGAGCGGTCGGACATCCCGTTCCAGTACGCCCTGGCCGACGCGTTCACCATCTGCGACAACTACTTCTGCTCGATGATGGGCCCGACCGACCCCAACCGCCTCATGCATATGACCGGCACGATCGACCCCAACGGCCTAGCTGGCGGCCCGGCCCTCGACAACAACGGCAACAACGTCGGCGGCGCCTACACGTGGACCACCTACGCCGAGCGGCTGCAGGCCGCCGGAGTCACCTGGAAGGTCTACCAGCAGGCAGACAACTACGGGTGCAATGCCCTCGAGTACATGGCCGCCTTCAACAACCTGCCACCCACTTCGCCGCTGGCGATCTACGGCACCGGGGTGAGCACGCTCTACAGCGGCCAGCCGGCCGCTAACCCCGCTCTGGCCTTCGAGGAGGACGCCCAGGCTGGGAACCTGCCCACGGTGAGCTGGATCATCCCGACCAGCACCGACTCGGAACACCCCGCGTTCCTGCCCGCCGCCGGGGCCAGCTTCATCGCCTCCAAGATCGAGGCCATCGCCAGCAACCCGGAGATGTGGGAGTCGACGGTCTTCATCCTCAACTACGACGAGAACGACGGCCTGTTCGACCACGTCACGCCGATCACCCCGCCGCCGGGCACCCCCGACGAGTACGTGACGATCGAGGCCACCTCCACCTACACGCCGGGCTCGGACCTGCCCATCGGGTCGGGCTTCCGGGTGCCGTGCCTCATCGTGTCGCCGTGGACGACCGGTGGGTACGTGTACTCGGGGGCAGCCGATCACACCTCCGTGCTGCGGTTCCTCGAGCGGGTGACCGGTGTCATGGAGTCCAACATCAGTGACTGGCGCCGGGAGACGTTCGGTGACCTCACAGACGCCTTCCAGAGCCCGGCCACGGTGCCCTCCCCGCCGTCACTGCCCGGCACCGCCGCTACCCTCGCCGAAGCCGAGTACGCGGTGAGCCACTATCCGCTGCCCGCGTTCCCGATGGAGAAGCAGCAGCTGCCGGTCCAGGAGCCCGGGAAGCGTCGGCGGGTCGGCCCCTGGCCGCACTGGGCGTAGCACCGCAGCCGTTCCACCACCTCAGCGGCCAGGCTGGCCGTGCTTAACGGCAGGCGCCGCGGCCCGTTCGGTCAAGAACTTTAAGTTTCTTCCTGAACGGGCCGCGGCGTCGCGTATGCCCGGTCGCTAGCTGGTTTCGTTGACGATGAACGCTTGCACGTTGCCGTTGAGGTCGTCGTACCACCCGCCTGCGGTGCAGTTGCCTGCCGCGCCGCAGGACACCGACGCGCTTTGCGCGTACCCGTTCCCGATGCCGGTTACATGGATGGCGGTCTGCCAGGTGCCGTTCACCTCGTTGGCCACGAACGGCTGCCGCTCGGAGCTGCTGTTGTACGACCCGGCCGCGCTGCAGTTGCCGGCCGTGGTGCACGACACCGAGGCGACTGCCGCCCCTATCGAGCTCGCGTTCGCGCCCTTATTGAGGGCGAGAGCCAGGTCACCTGGTTGACATATGCGCGCCATGAGATCTTGCCCCCGGATGCGGACGGGAAGTGGGGTATGGGCTGCTTGGTCTGCACCACCAGGTAGGTGCTGGCATCGATCCAGATCCAGCTTGGCGCCCACTGGAGCTTGGCGCCCGGCTTAATTTTGGTGTTGACGCGGATCAAGATGGTGTCGCGGCCGTTCAGGCTCTGGTGGCCGACGACCGTGATGGTGCCGGCCTTCAGCGCCTGCTGAAAGGCCACCTGCGGGTCCGAGTTCCCTTGCAGCGGCAGGAAAGAAGACAGGGTGACCTGGGTGCCTTCGTCCAGGCTGCTAGTAGTGAAGGTGGCGTAGACGTGGTGCTGGTACTCGACGTCCGTCTCGGTGTAGGCACCGCCGCCTATTGCCGTCGTGATCTGGAAATAGGCTGTCCAGATGAAGCACGCAACGTGCTCACGATCCGCTGCTGCTGGGTGGCCACGTCGGTATAGATAAGCCCGTCGCCGTGCTCGACGCTGATCATGCGGTATGAGTTCACTTGCGCAGCCGCCCGCCATGGAACGAGCGAGTCTCCAGCAGCGCTGTTGACATTTGTCATAGTGGCCTGGTGACTCACGGCACTACCCCGCGCGGGCGCGGCGCGGCACGCTCGGGTCATGACTGCTGCTGTAGACACTAAGAACACCGCCACCAGGGACTACCCGGCCGGCGATCTGCGGGTCGGCGATGCTGATCGCGATCGGGCACTGTGCGAGCTGAGCGAGGCCTTCCAGACCGGCCGGATCACCGCCGACGAGTTCGACCAGCGATCCCAGCAGGCCTTGGCCGCCCAGACCGGGAAAGAGCTGACGGCCTTGCTGGCCGACCTGCCGCACGATCACGCCCGCGCTGACGCGGCCGCGCCGTGCCAGGCTCGCCGCAAGCTCGCCGCCTGGACCGTCATCGGCACATCGGCCTCCGCCGCCACCTCGCTGGCCGCGGTGGCCGTCGCCAACGCCCTCAGCCACCCCGCCCGCCAGCACGACGATCGCCAGCTCGCCCAGGCAGTCCTGGCGCGCATGGGCCTGAAGGTCCCGCTTCCCCCACCACCACCGGTCCCAGGGTTCGACTGGGTGGGCACGATAACCCCGGCAGCGATCGCGGCACTCCTTGTGGTGGTGATCATCGCCGTCCTGCGGGTCGCCCGTACCAGCCAGAGCCAGCCATGCAGGTCACGTCGTTAGCTGCCTTGGCACTCGACCACGCTCTCGGTCACCCCCGACGCGCGCTCCCGGCCCGGGACCGGCCTTGAACGGTCAGCCGCGGTCCCTATTTCACCGTCTGCTTGGTGTCTACGAGGTGGCGATCGATCCAGGCGGCGATGGCCGCGGCGGTTTGTTCTGGGGTTTCGCCGCTGGTGTCGATGCGGTCTGCGATGGTGCGGCGCAGCCATCGGCCGAATTCGACTTGTTCTTCGATGTCGCGGCTTCGCCACGCCGGGCGGGCGTTGATACGGGTGCGCCGCATCTCATCGGGACAATCAAGGGCGATGACGTGGATGTCTGAGATCCAGCGGCGGGCGGGGAGTTCCTGGAGATGCCCGGGGATGAACGGGCCAAGCAGAACTGTGGGCATCCCGGACTGGGCGACGCTGTGGGCAATGGATAGCCACCGGCTGTCGCCGAGCGGGCCTGCGGCGTCCATGAGCAGGTCGGCGTCGAAAGTGACGCAGCGGCCTTGCAGTCTGCGGGCGAGCGGGGCGAGGACGGCGCTCTTACCGGAGCCGGAAGCGCCGGTGACGATGAACAGCGGCCTCAGAGCGGCAGGGTCACCGGCGCGGCCGCACTGGGGGCAGACGGCGTGCCCGTTCCGGGGCTCCATGATGACTGGCGTGTCGCAGAATTGGCAGTAGTGCACGGGAACAGCATGCCGGGGCGTGTTACCGAGTCAGCAGGGTCGGCTCCGGTGGCACACCGGCCCCGGTCAGAACTCGCCTGCGCGTCTTGGCGTTCATTCGGTCGGGTGCGTTTGGCGGCGAATACCCCGAAGCGTGACCGCATCTCCGATGATGGGCGCATGGAGTGGTCTTTCACCGGCGAGGTGATCGAGTGGCGCGGACCGGCGCCGTACCTGTTCGTGGCCATGACGCCGGAAGACAGCGAGGATGTCAAGGAGGAAGCCCGTGGCCTGATCTACTGGGGCCAGGTGCCGGTTCACGTCACTATCGGCGTCACCGAGTTCACCACTGCGCTGTTCCCAAAGGACGGCCGCTACCTGTTGCCGGTCAAGGTGGCAGTGCAGCGAGCGGAGGGGATCGGGGAGGGCGCGATCGTCGAGGTGGTCATGCGCCTTCACGCTGGAAGGAAGATATGGATCCGCTGAACGGGGTTGCGACCACCGCACTCGTCGAGGGGGTTAAGTTCCTCTACCAGCAGGCTGGCGAAGTATTGAGCGCTTGGCGTGCACGGCGACGAGACCGCCAGGCACCACCACCAAAGGCGGTCGAGCCGCCCGGTGCGGTGCGTGTCGAACGCTCACGGCCATTGCCAGATCCGACAAACCCGGAGATGGCTGAGGCCTTGCAGGAGCTTAAAGACCTAGTGGAGCCGATCAAGGACGGCGAAGTAGACCCGGAGGCAATCGCGGCCCGTCAGGCGGTGGCCATGCTGCGTGAGCTGCTCGAGGTCATTGTGGGCACTACGATCACCTTCGAGGGCGAGCGACCCCAAGCCCTGGCTGTCTCCGATGTCGACGTGGTCGTGCAGCGGGTAGCGGGCCAGGTCCGCGGCGTGCACGCCGACCTGGCCAAGCTTCAGGGCCCAGCCACGATCCGCACGGTCCGAGTGCACGCGAGTGACGTCGATGGGGGTGGCGCGGTGACCGGCGTGGACCTGACCTGACAGTCTCATGCAACTCTCGGAACTCGACTGGGACTATGTCCAGGAGCGGGCGGCGTATTTCACCGGCCGAGGCTGGCTATTCGCTTCCCTTGACCGGTTCCTCGACGGGCCGCCGGGGACCTTTCTCCTACTTGGCGATCCTGGCACGGGTAAGACCGCAATCGCGGGCCAGCTTGCACTTGCCGCAGCTGGCCGACTCACCACGGCCGCGCTACGTCAGGCCGTGCCAATTGCCGCCGCCTACTTCTGCCGTGCCGGCCGGGTCGACCTGATCGATGTCGCCCAGCGGCTGTCCGACCAACTTGCTGAGGCAGTGCCGGGGTTTGCGCGCGCGCGCCAGGCAACTCTGCTGCCCCAGATCCACATGGGGCCCGTCGAGGTGCATACCGGGAATATTGCGGCCGGCGGGTCGGCGACTGGGGTCCACATCGATCTAAGCCGATTCGAAGCGGAGACGGCATTTGTGCGGGCCGTGACGCAACCCCTGAAGCGGGTACGCGAAGCAAATGACAGCATCCAGGTCGTCCTGCTGATCGACGCGCTGGACGAGAGCCTTGCCTCCCAGGCCTCAAGGGAGCTGCCAAGACTGCTAGGGGAACTCGACTATGTGCATCTGCTGGTCACTGCCCGGCCCGACCATCGGGCGATTGGTGCGTTTCGGGGGCGCGCCGAGCATGTAAACCTGCTTGCTGATGAGCCGGGAGGCAGCGACGACGTGCTGGAATATCTCCTGCGCCGGCTTATACCGGAAGGCGAGACAGCCGCGATGGCGACGCTTGCGCAGCGGATCGCCGTGCAGGCCAGCGGAAACTTTTTGTACGCGTTCTACGTCATCGAGGAACTTCGTGGCGCGCTCCGTGCCATTGATGACGTCGCTGCTCGCAGGATGCCGCTGCCTGAGGGAGGTGTCGCCGGGGTCTATCACGAGTTCCTCAGCCGCGAGTTGTGGCGCGATGACCGCGACTGGTCAAGGCAGTTTAGGCCCGTTCTTGCCCCGCTTGCCGTTGCCCAGGACGAGGGCCTCACTACTGAGCAACTCAGATTGGTGGCTAGCCGGCTTGGCGCGGAACCTATGGACCGTTCCGCCATCCGGGACGTGACCAGGAAGGCCCAGCAATTCTTGGACGGCCCTACCCCGGACGGCCCATTTCGCGTTTACCACCAGTCGTTCGCCAATTTCCTGGTCGATCCGGAACAAAACCGCGACTTTCTGATCGACGCCGCCGAGACCCATGAAGCAATCGTCGCGGCCTACACCGCCAGCAATCCGCTGAACTGGGACCGCTACGCGCGGCGAAACCTCGCGCTGCACGCCAGCGAGGTTGGCGAACTGGATCACCTGCTCGAGGATGCGCATTTTCTAATCGCCGCCGATGCAGGCCGACTTGTGCCCTATCTGGACGACGCCCGGTCCGCCCCGGCCCGGGCCAACGCTGCCGCGTACCGGCAAAGTGCCCGTCATCTGGCCCCCCTCGATCAGCTGATACGCGCCAGCCAGCTTGAACTCACAGCCCACCAGCTGGGCTATCGCAGCCTGGCCGCCGACATCGCAGAGTCCGCCCCCGACCGGCCCTGGCAGACCCGCTGGTCCCACGGTCACCGCATCGCTGATCACCAGATCATCACCGGCCACTCCCGCCCAGTGCACGCGGTGGCGGCCGCGGAGCTGCCCGATGGCACCCCGGTCATCATCAGCGGCGCCGCCGATGGCACGGTGCGGATGTGGCGGCTGGCCGACGGCAGCTCAGTCGGCGCGCCACTGACCGGTCACAGCCCCCCAGAGCCGGTGACGCGGGTGGTCCGCGGCAGACCGGTCCGCAAGAAAAGACTCGGCCGCTACGGCACTGTGTATGCGGTGGCGGCCGCCGAGCTGCCCGATGGCACCCCGATTATTATCAGCGGCGGCGACGACCAGACGGTGCGGATGTGGCGGCTGGCCGACGGCACCCCAGTCGGCGCCCCAGTCGGCGCGCCACTGACCGGTGAAGACGGCCCAAAGCATTCGAGGGCGGCTGCGGCGCTGCCGGCCGGCACCGTGGAAGACATCTTCAGCGGCGCCGCTGGCCTGCCCGGGCGCCACCGTGAAGGCCCAGCGCACGCGGTCGCGGCCGGGGCACTGCCCGATGGCGCCCCGGTCATCATCAGCGCCGCGGATGGCCCAGTGCGGGTGTGGCGGCTGGGCGACGGCAGCCCGGTCGGCGCGCCACTGACGGGCCACCGCGGCCCGGTGTTCGCCGTGGGTACCGGGGCGCTGCCCGATGGCACGCCGGTCATCGTCAGCGGCGGGCGCGACGGCACGGTGCGGGTGTGGCGGATGGCCGACGGCACCCCAGTCGGCGACCCGATGATCGGCGGCCACAAGATGGAGGCATTGACGGCCGGGGCGTTGCGCGATGGCACGCCGGTCATCGTCAGCGGCGGGTACGACGGCACGGTGCGGGTGTGGCGGATGGCCGA
>Ga0335074_10002642_pt1 | contig 24474 bp, 21 predicted proteins | sample Lox_Sample_23_FD_206715 | JGI IMG/M metagenome (GOLD analysis project Ga0335074, IMG submission 206715) | Soil microbial communities from Loxahatchee National Wildlife Refuge, Florida, United States - Lox_Sample_2.3 | ecosystem: Environmental > Terrestrial > Soil > Wetlands | place: USA... | reverse complement strand
GCGCGGTCCCACCGCAGGCCGGTGTACGCGTCCTGCCTGACCAGGTAGGACGGCTCGATGTCGAGCGTGACCCGGACGACGACGCCGAACGCGCCGAGGCCGACGGCCATCCCGTCGAAGTCGTGGTCCGGCCGGCCGGCGTGCCTGAGTTCGCCGTCGGCGGCCACGTAGTCCAGGCCGGCCAGCGCCGCCGACAGGATCCGGTTGCGGCTGCCCGACCCGTGGGTGCCGGTGGCGGTCGCGCCGGCGATGGAGATGTGCGGCAGCGAGCCGAGGTTGCCGAGGGCCCAGCCGCGGTCCTGAAGCCACGCGGCGAGCACGCCGTAGGAAGTGCCGGCGCCGACGGTCACCGTCCTCGCGGCCTCGTCGATCACCGGGTCCGGCGGGATCCCGGTCACCGATACGAGCGTCGCCCCGTTGTCGGCGAGGTCGCTGAAGGAGTGCCTGGTCCCGATCGCCCGCACCCGGCCGCCGGCCGCGACGGCGCGCTGGACGTCAGCGACGGTCCTCGCCTGGATCAGCTCGCGTGCGGTGAAGCGGTAGGTGCCCGACCAGTTCCGGAGTTCAGCCGTCACGTGATCCCCCCATCTGCCGCGGCCGCCCCTGCGCCTTCAGCTTACGTACTGCGGGCGCGGCGCTCCCCGGCGCGCCGGGCGGATCCGGCTGGTCGCTTCCCGCGCTGACCGCGGCTCGGTACCATCGGCCGCATGGCCTACGACGAGGTCCTGGCCGGCCGGATCAGGGACCTGATCGGCCCCGACCCGGAACTGACCGAGAAGAAGATGTTCGGCGGCCTGGCCTTTCTCATCCGGGGGCACATGGCGATCAGTGCCAGCGGCCAGGGCGGCGTGCTCGTCCATGTCGACCCGGAGCGGTCAGACGACCTGGTCGCCACTACCGTGGCCACCACCGCAGTGATGCGGGGGCATGAGATGCCCGGCTGGCTGCGGGTGGCCGCGGACCACCTCGGAACCGACGAGGACCTCTCCGGCTGGGTCGAGATCGGCATCGCGCACGCCCGGTCGCTGCCGCCGAAGTAACCTCTCAGCTGGCGGCCGAGCCCGCCATGTCGCCCCGGGTGCGGCCGATGACCGCCGGGACCCGGTGTTCCGCGCCTTCACCGGTGCTCGCGGACGCCGGGGCGCGGGGGGCGCCCGACGGCCGGCCGGGCGCGGGAACGGCCGCGGCGGCAGTGACGGGCGCGAGAGCGGGGACCTGCACCCAGCCGCGGTGCCGCCTGTTCATCACGTTCACGTGGACCAGGGGGAGGTAGCCGCCGGGGTCACCGTAGCCGTGGCAGACGATTCCGAAGTAGATGTCATCCGAGACCACCAGGACCAGCGGCGCCGCGGACTGCTTCAGCGTCCGCTTGACCTGCCTGGCATCGAGCAGCCTGATCGCGACGTCGATGGCTTCGCCGTAAAAGCCCCTGCTGTCCACGTTCACCTCCCCTGCGTGCAGCACGGCGCGCAGCCGCATCCGGAGCGCGGGATCCGCGGCCTGCACGTTGTGCTCGGCGAGCCCGGACGCCAGCAGCGGGACCAGCCGGTCAAGCAAGACGGTCTTGGGCACCGCGTCATGCGGTCTGATGAGCACGAGGACGCCGTCACCGCGGTCGGCCATCCGCTCGAGGCGGTTGCCGGTGACTCCCACCGTCTCGAGGCAGCGCTCGAGCAGGTCGTACATGACACGCCGCAGTTCGCCCTTGACGGGATCGGTGCGGGTAGTCGACCCCTCAAGGTCGACAGCGATGATCGAGCGGTATACCGGGCCGGCCGGCCGCTGGTCGTCGAAAGACGCCACCGCCGCTAGCCGAGTGCTCATGGTCCCTCCCCAACCGGTCCTTGTTTCATGGCGTTCGATGTCAGGATGACCGAAAACGCGGGAAGCGACCGGCCCGGTGGGCGGTATGTGACTGCCCTGGACAATTTCGCGCATGCGTCACTGGCAATGCCGTGCGACGCGCGTTCCGGCAGTGCCGTGGACGTTTTTGCGCGCCGTCGCCGCAGGACTGCCCTGACCTGACGCACAGCGCCAGCGGACACTTCTGGACGATCACGGACATTCGGTGAACGTGGCGCCGGCTGGGCCGAGGCAGGATGTCTCATTTGATACAGCCGGGGTGTCTCACGTGGCACAGCGGGGCCGGGCCGCCGCTGGTTGTCTTGGCCGTACAGGGAGTTCAGGCAGGGGAGAAGTGCGACATGACCGCAGCGGCAACCTGGCAGGCAGGACAGAACAACGAGGTAACCGGCACGTACGACTTCGCCGCGGGACGGGTACCGCCGGGCGCGGCGGTACCCGACGAGGAGCCGGCGCACCTGGTCATCAGCGAGATGGCCGATCTGGTGCGCGACACCCGGGGCAACGTCATCACTAACGGCTGCATCCTGAGCGCGATCATGATCGGCCTGGCCCTGGAGACGGGGCTTTCCGCCCGGGTGCCGCGGCCTGGCCTGGCCGGCGTCCTCAACGTCGGCCTCCTTGGCGGACTGCTCGTCTGCTGGCTGGCCGCCGCGGTCGTGCTGGCCTGGGCGGGCAGGCCGGTGCTCAAGACGGTCAGCCAGATCCGCTGGGTGACGGGGAGTCCGCTTGACCCGCGGCCGGGATGGCTGACCCTGCCGCCGGCGGGCGCCAGCGCCGCGGACTGGACGTGGGCCCGTGCCTACCTGCTGCTCGCCGCGGCCCGCCTGGCCAGGTACCGCATGCAGTTCGCTGACGTGTGGACCTACCTGGCCGGCGGCTGCTTCGTCGCGTGGACGGCGGTCGTCATCCTCGGCCTGTAACACCCGCGGGGAAACGTTGACCGGCATGTTTGTCAGCACCCCCGCGCATGGCTCATCGTTAGAACCGATGCGACAGCTACCCGTTTGTCGCCGTAGGGGTGTTTCGACGGTGATGTGTGCATGCAGCCGACTGGGCCCGGCCACCGGTTCTGGGATCTACTTCCCCCCGAAGAGCGGCGGGCCCTGCGGTCCCTCGGCCGGGACAGGGAGTACCCGCCGGGGACCAACCTGTGCGTCGAGGGAGATCCGGCGACGCAGGTGTTCATCCTGCTTGACGGCTGGGTGAAGATCCTCTCGGACAGCGAGGACGGGCACCAGTCCATCCTCGCGCTGCGCGGCGCCGGCGACATCGTCGGGGAGACGAGCGGCGAGACCACCGGACGCCGCAACGCCACGATGCAGGCGATGGTCACCGTGCGCGCGCTGATCGTGGGTTACGACCGGTTCAGTTCCTTCCTCGACACCCACCGCGAGGGCAGCCATGCCTACCGGCATGTCATGGCGCACCGGTGGAGCGACAGTGATGCGATGCTCCGCCGCCGCGCGGTCACCAGCGGCGCGCAGCGGCTCGCCGGGCTGCTTATCGGTCTCGCCGAGCGGCTCGACGGCCAGGCCGGCGTCGTCGTTGACATCGCACTGCCGCTGACCCAGGATGAACTGGCCAGCCTCGCCGGGACCTCGCGTGCCACGGTCGCGCGCGCGCTCAACGGCTGGCGCAAGCGCGGCCTCATCCGGACCGGCCAGCGCCGTATCACGCTGACCGACATGCCGGGCCTGCGCAAGGTCGCGGGTCCGGCACTGGCAACGCCGTCACCCGGCTGAGCGCCTGACTGACCGTCGCCGGCGCCGGAGCCCTGTTGGAAATGATCAAGCCGGGGGGCGGAGCTTGGTGTTCGGCACAGGGCGGCTTGGCGGCAGCGGGGGCAGGGAGAGATCATGCGGGTGGACGACCGGCGCGGACGCGCTCAAAGGAGGGCACGTGAAGCTGAAGACCACGGCCGAGCATCTGGTCTACCTGCTCGGGGCACACGGGGTCGAGTACCTGTTCCTCAACCCGGGCACGGACACTGCGCCCATCCAGGAGGCGGTGTACTCCCTGGCTGAGGAGGGCCTGCCGACGCCGACCGTGCTCCCGTCGACGTTCGAGAGCGTGTCGCTGGCCGCCGCGCACGCGTACTGGAACATGACGGGACGGCCGCAGGCGGTCTTCGTACACGTGGACGCCGGCACCCAGAACCTCGGCGCGATGGTCCACAACCTGCTGCGCGGCCGGGGCGGGGTGGTCGTCATCGCGGGGAAGACCCCGTACGGCGAGGAGGACGGTCCCACCGGCGGGCGGAACGCCCCGATCCAGTGGCAGCAGGACGTCCCCGATCAGCCGGGCATCGTCCGCGGCTACGCCAAGTGGATCCAGGAGATCACCCGGCCGGAGATGCTCGACCGGGCGATCGGCCGGGCGGTGCAGGTCGCCGCCAGTTACCCGCCTGGCCTGGCGTACCTGACGGTGTCCCGCGATGTGCTGATGGACCCGCCGCGGCTCGACCACTCGCGGGTCTCCGGTTTCGCGGTCCCGGTGCCGCCCGCGCCGGACGCCGCCGCTGTCGCCCGGATCGCAACGGCGCTTGCCGAAGCCGAGGCGCCGGTGCTGGTGACCTCCCGGGCCGGCCGCACCGCCGAGGGCTTCGCCGCCGTCGAGGCCCTCGCCGACCTGGCCGGCCTGCCGGTGACGGGCCGGCTGGACACCGGCCTGGTGAACATCTCCTCCAGGCACCCGTCCAACATGCCGAACCGGGCGCAGGCGGCGGCCGCCATCTCGGCCGCGGACGTGATCCTGGTGGCGGAGAGCGACGTGCCGTGGCTGCCAGGGATGGTGACGCTGCGCGCGGACGTCCAGGTCTTCCACGTCGATCCCGACCCCGCCAAGGTCTCGATGCCGCTGTGGTCGTATCCGGTGGACGTCGCCGTCCAGGCCGACGGCCCCGCGGCGCTTGCGGCCATCACCACAGAACTCGCCGGGATCGCCGCCGAGCGGCCCGAGGTCGCCAGGCGGTTCGCGGACCGGGTCGCGCGGTCACGCGATGCCGCGGCCGCCCGGCCGCGGCAGCAGCCGCCGGCCGGCGCGCTCACCCCGCTCGGCGTGATGAGCGCGCTGAACGAGGTGATCGACGCCGAGGATGTCGTCGTCGAGGAAGCGGTGACGAACGCCTCGGCCGTGTACGAGGGGCTGGACCGGACCCTGCCGGGCACGCTGACCGGGGCCGGCGCACCGGGACTCGGCTGGGCGCTCGGCGGGTCACTCGGGGTGAAGCTGGCCCGCCCGGACCGGCGCGTGATCGCGGTGACGGGCGACGGATCGTTCCTCTTCGGGGTGCCGACCTCGGCGCTGACGATGGCGGCCGAGTGGGGGACGCCGTTCCTCGCCGTGATCTTGAACAACAGGGGCTACCGGGCCAGCCGGCTCCCGGTCTACGGCCTGTTCCCGGACGGCGTCTCGGCCCGGCGCGGTACCGCGGTCGGCACCCGGTTCACCAAGGCACCGGACTACCCGGCGCTCGCCGCGGCCTGCCACGCCTACGGCGAGCGCGTCGAGCGGGCCGAGGACCTGGTGCCCGCGCTGCGCCGGGCGCTCGCCGCGGTGGACGGCGGCACGGCCGCCGTCGTCGAGTGCGTCATCGAGCAGGACTGAGTGACAAGGGCCCGGGCCTTACTCAGCCGGTGAGCGTCGTGCGCAGCCAGGACTCGATGCCGGCGATGTGCACCGTCGCCCAGGACCGGGCCAGGTCGGCGTCGCCGGCCAGGATCGCCTGGTGAATGGCCCGGTGCTCGGCGAGCGTCCGCTCAAGCGCCCCCGGCTGGGTCATGCCGCGCCAGATCCTGGCCCGCGCCGTCGGCAGCGACATGTTGTCGACAAGCGACGCCAGCACCGAGTTGCCTGAACCGGTCGCGATCTTCTTATGGAATTCCAGGTCGGTGGCCACGAAGTCATCGACCGGTGAGTCCACGGTGACGGCGTCGAGTATGGCGCCGAGTTCCGCCTTGCCGTCGGCCGGCATCCGCACCGCCGCGAGCGCGGTCGCGGCGGGCTCGAGGATGCGGCGCACCTCGAGGAACTCGAGCACGGTGTCGTCGCGGTGGAAATCGACGATGAAGCTGAGCGCCTCGAGCAGCAGCGACGGCGCCAGGCTGGTCGCGTACGTGCCGTCTCCCTGCCGCACGTCGAGCACGTTGATCAGGGTCAGTGCCTTCACCGCCTCGCGCAGCGAGTTGCGGGACAACCCGAGTTCTGCCGCCAGGTCGGCCTCCCGTGGCAGCTTCTCCCCCGGCCGCACCCGGCCGGAGGTGATCATCTCCTTGATCTTGCCGATCGCCTCGTCTGTCAGTGCCACGAACCCGCTCCTGGTCCCGTTCCCGCCTCGCCCGGCCCCGCCGTACCTGCCGTTTCTGACGTCTCCGTCATCGCCGTCATGCCCGCCGCCGCGCTGCCCGCCTCGGGGCCGAGCCGGTAGGCCCGGGCCGCCGTCGCACCGAACACGGCCGACCGCTCGGCGGCCGACAACCCCGCGGTCAGCGACCTGGCCAGGGCGAGCACCCCGGCGTAGTCGCTGGCGAGCAGGCACACCGGCCAGTCCGAGCCGAACATGACCCGGTCGGCGCCGAAGGCGCTAAGCACGACGTCGGCGACGGCGGCGAACGCCTCCGCCCCCGCGCCCGGCGGCGCCTCGGTCACCAGCCCGGACAGCTTGCATACGGTGTTCGGCAGCGCCGCGAGGTCCTGGACCGCCGCGATCCAGCCGCCCAGGTCGCCGTCCGCGATCCGCGGCTTTCCCGCGTGGTCGAGCACCAGGGTAAGCTCCGGCACGGCCGCCGCGGCATAGGTCGCGGCCGGCAGCTGGTGCGGCAGCACCACCAGGTCATAGCACAGGCCCGCCGCGGCGACCGCGCGCAGGCCGCGGATGACGTCGGGCCGGCGCAGCCAGTCGGGGTCCGGTTCCGACTGCACCTGGTGCCGGATGCTCACCAGGTGACCGCCGCCGGGGCCGGCGGCGAGCCGAGCCAGCTCGTCACCGGTCGCGGGACTGGTCAGGTCGGTCCAGCCGACCACTCCGGCGACCAGCGGGTCGCGGCCGGCCAGGGCGAGCAGTTCCGGGGTCTCGGCGGCCACGGTCACCGTCTGCACCAGCACGGTCGCGCTCACCCCGGCCGCCCGCGCTTCCGGGCGCAGGTCCTCCAGGGTGAAGGTGCGCCTGATCGGGGCCATACCCGCGGGGCTGATCCACGGCTGGTCCCTGACCGCCAGGTCCCACACGTGATGGTGGGCGTCGACGACGGTCATAGCTGCCAGACCACCGGCAGCACCGCGTCGCCGCCGGCCGCCGAGTAGTCGTGCGGTGCGTCGAGCAGTTCCGCCATGCGGGCCTGCCACGCGTTGTTCACCGGGCTGGCGTTCAGCGCCGCGAGCATCGCGGGGTAGTCCGCGCAGTCGATGACGTGGAACAGGTCAGTCCCGCTGCGCCAGATGGTCCAGCCGGTCACTCCGGCCGCGCGGATCTCGTCGGTGAGCTCCGCGGGCACCGCCGTGTGCGCCTGCTCGTACTCGGGGATCCGGTCACCGCGCACCCGGGTGTGCAGCGCGAGTCTCATGGCTGGCCCTTCCCGTCAGCGGCAGCCTCATCAGCGCCGGGCTCGTCGGCGGTAGCAAGGGAATCCCATAGCGCGGCCGGGATGTCAAGGGTCCGCAGCCGGACCGCGTCGGTGATCTCCGCCGGGCTGCGGGCGCCGATCAGCACGCTGGCGACCGCGGGGTGGGTGAGCGGGAAGCGTGCCGCCGCCGCCCGCAGCGGCACCCCGAACCGGGCGCACGTCCGCGCGAGGCGCCTGGCCCGGGCGATCAGCTCTGCTGGCGCCGCGTGGTAGTCGTATGTCGCGCCCGCGACCGGGGCGGCGAGCAGGCCCGAGTTGAACACTCCCCCGGCGATGACCGACACCCCGCGGCGCAGCGCCGCGGGCAGGAGTTCCGCCCCGGCGGAGTCATCGAGCAGTGTGTAGCGCCCGGCGACCAGGACGACGTCGACGTCGGTGTCCGTGACGAACCTGGTGAGCATCGCCGCCTGGTTCATGCCGGCCCCGATCGCGCGGACGATGCCGTCGGCGCGCAGCTTCTCCAGCGCCGGGTACGCCTCGCGGAAGGCCTGCTCGCCGTGGCGGTCCGGGTCGTGGATGAGCGCTATGTCGACGCGGTCCACGCCGAGCCGGTCCAGGCTCGCTTCCAGGCTGCGCCGGACGCCGTCGGCGCTGAAGTCGAACCGGCGGACGAGGCGGGCGGTGACGGCGAAGCCGTCGGTGTCCCGGCCGGCCGGGACACCGGGGCCGGCCGGCTCAAGCAGCCGGCCGACCTTGGTGGAGATCACGTACTCATCGCGCGGGCGGTGCCGCAGGGCGTCGCCGAGGCGGCGCTCAGACAGCCCGAGACCGTAATGCGGCGCGGTGTCGAAGGTCCGGATTCCGCCGTCCCAGGCCGCGTCGACAGCGGCCCTGGCGGCGTCATCGGAGATCTCAGTGAACAGGTTGCCGATCGCCGCGCCGCCGAAGGACATCTCGGTGACCCGCACCGGCGAGCGCCCGAGCCGCCGCAGCGGCAGCGGAACCGCCGCCGCCTGGCCGTTCGTCACGAACGCGGCCTGATGCGCAGGCCGGACATGCCGCCGTCGATCGCCAGCGCCGTGCCGGTGACGGACGACGCGGCCGGGCTCGCCAGGTACACGATGCCCGCCGCCACCTCCTCCGCGCTAACCAGCCGCCCCATCGGCTGCCTGGCTTCGAGGGCCGTGCGCTCCGCGGCCGGGTCATCGGCCGCGTCGAGCAGCCGGCCGACCCAGGGGGTATCCGCGGTGCCCGGGTTCACGCAGTTGACGCGGATGCCCTCGGCCAGGTGATCGGCGGCCATCGCGAGGGTCAGCGCGAGGACCGCGCCCTTGGTGGCCGAGTACAGCGCTCGCTGCGGCAGGCCCGCCGTCGCCGCGACCGAGCAGGTGTTGACGATCGCGGCGTGCCGGGAAGCGCGCAGGTACGGCAGGGCGGCCCGGGTGACCCGGACCATCCCGACAACGTTGACGTCGAACACCCGGTGCCACTGGTCGTCAGGGTTGTCGGCTACCGTGCCGATCGCGCCGGTGCCCGCGTTGTTCACCAGGATGTCGATGCCGTCCAGGCTCTCCGCCGCCGACTCGACCGCCAGCCGGACCGCCGCGTCGTCGCTGACGTCCGCGGCCAGGGCGATGAACTCGTCGCCGGGCTTCAGGTCGAGCACCGCGACCCGCGCGCCCCGCCGCGCGAGCAGGCGGGCGGTCGCCAGCCCGATCCCCGACCCGCCGCCGGTCACGACCGCCGAGAGCCCGCTCAGCTCCGCCATGCCGTCCCTACCTTTCTTCCGCAGTGGACTCGCCGCCCACGATGCGGGCCAGTACCAGCGCGAACAGGATCACCGCGCCGTCGATGGCCTCGATCCAGTAGTTCGATACGTTAGCCAGGTCAAGGATGTCCCCGACGATGCCGAGCAGGATCACGCCGGACGCCGCTCCGATCATGTTGCCGCGCCCGCCCTTCAGGCTCACGCCGCCGATCACCGCTGCGGCGAAAACAGAGAAGATGATGCCCTCCCCGTAGCCCTGCTGCCCGGTCACCGCGGAGACCCGGCCCGCCTCCATCAGCCCGCCGATGGCGGCGAGCACGCTGCCGGTCACGTACACGCCGATCTTGACCCGCTCGACCTTGATGCCGGCCGCCCGTGCGGCCGCCGGGTTGCCGCCGACCGCGTAGATGGCGCGGCCGGCCCGGTGGTAGCGGAGGAACAGGCCGGTCAGGATGAAGATGACCGCGGCGACGATAAGGGAGACCGGCAGCTGGCCGATGGATGCCGAGCCCAGGTAGCCGAAAGCGGTCGGCAGGTTGAACAGCGACTGGGCCTTGACGATCCCGTTCTGCAGGCCGGCCAGCACGATCGTCATGCCCAGGGTCACGATGAACCCGTTGAGCCTGCCCTTCACGATCAGCAGCCCGTTGATCAGCCCGACCGCGGCGCCCACCGCGAGCAGCACGAGGATGCCGAGGTAGGGGCTGAGGTCGGTGCCTGCGCCATAGGCGGCGACCGGCACGATCAGCCAGGCCGCGACCATCGGGGCCAGGCCGTAGGTCGACTCAAGCGACAGGTCCATGCCGCCGATCAGCAGGATCAGGCTCTCACCGACCACGACGACGCCGAGCGCGGAACTCTGCTCGCCGATGCCGGCGAAGTTCGACACGGTAAGGAACGCGGGACTGACCACCGTGCCCACGACGATCAGCAGGATCAGCACCGGCAGCAGCGCCACCTCGCGCAGCACGTTGACGTTCAGGCCGCGGACCCAGGACGCCACGGCGCCGCCCGGTCCCCAGGACGTCTCCTTGCCGCCGGGCGTGACGGCGGCCTCGACCGGGCCCTGGGGTGCCTGTCTGGAGATCATTGCGCTGCCCCTCGTGCCGTCTCTTCCGGCCCGGCCGCGCCGTAAGGTGCGGCCGCGGCGTCCGCCGTGCCCGCGATGCCCTCCGTCGCGAGGATCAGCTCGTCGCGGTCGAAGGGCGGGCGGTCGAATTCTGTGAAGACCTCGCCGCGGACGACCGCGATGACCCGGTCGCAGATCGCGAGGTCGGAAAGCTCGTCGGTGCACAGCAGCACGCCCGCACCGCTGGACGCGGCCACGTCGGCGAGGGAACGCAGCAGCAGTTCCTTCGACGCGACGTCCACGCCGCGGGTCGGGGTGATCGCGACGATGAGCGACGGGTGGTGCGCGAGTGTCCGCGCGACGGTCACCTTCTGCTGGTTGCCGCCGGACAGTTCGCTGACCGGCTGGGCGGGTCCCGACGACACCAGGGACAGCCGGGAGGTGAGCGGCGCCGCGGCGGCGGCCCGGCCGCGCGGCCGCAGCAGGCCGAACCGGTTGGCCAGCTGCCTGGTGATGGTCATCGTGGTGTTCTCCGCGACGCCGAGCAGCGCCACGAACCCCTCTGCGCGGCGGTCTTCGGGGATGTAGCCGATCCCGGCGCGCTGGGCGGCGGCCCGCCGGCCGGGCGGGATGCGCCGCCCGCGCAGGCTCACCTCGCCGCCGGTGCTGGCCTCCGCCCCGGCGATCACCCGCCCGATCGTGGCCACGCCCGCGCTGAGCAGGCCGGTTACCCCGACGACCTCGCCGGCGTGCACCCGCAGCGACACACCGGACAGGCGGCCGCGGGCCGAGTCCGACATCAGGCCGTCGACCGCGAGCACGACCTCGCGGCGCGGCGCGGCTTCCGCCTCCAGCCCGGCGGCGGTCGCCGTGGCCGGCCCGGTCGCCGTGGCCGGCCCGGCGGCAGCGCGATGCTCCGCACCGCTCGCCTGCGGTGCGGCGCTGCGGACCCCGCCGACCATGGCCGCCACCAGGTCGTCCTTGCTGAGGCTGGCGGTCGGCGCGGCAAGCACAAGCTCGCCGTCGCGCAGCACGGCGACGTTCTGGCAGATCTCGAAGACCTCTTCCAGGTGGTGGGAGATGTACAGGACCGCCACGCCGGCGTCGGTGAGCTGGCGTACCCGGTCGAACAGCCGCAAGATGGCCTGCCGTTCGAGGGCGGCGGTGGGCTCGTCGAGCAGTACGCACTTCGCCCCGCGGGCCAGCGCGCGGACGATCTCGACGATCTGGAGCTGCTCGACGGACAGCTCCCGGCACGGGGTTTCCGGCGCGATGTCGAAACCCCAGTCCGCCATGATGCCGCGCGTCCTGCGGCGCATCGCGCGCCAGCTGACCAGGGCGGGCCCGCCGCCGAGGAAGACGTTCTCCGCGACCGACAGGTGCGGCACGATCATCGAGTGCTGAAACACGGCAGCGATCCACTCGCGCCAGCGCTCGATGTCGCCGACGCGCGGCGCGGGCTCGCCGCCGAATCGCACCGTGCCCGCGTCCGGCTCGCTCAGGCCGGACAGGATGGACACGAGCGTCGACTTGCCCGCCCCGTTACGGCCCACCAGGCCGAGGCACTGCCCGGTGCCGATAGACAGGTCAACCCCGCGCAGGGCGCGGGTGGTGCCGAATCTCTTCTCGATGCCGGCCACCTCGACAAGCGCATGGCCGCTTGACGTCATGGGTTTCCCCTTCCCCGGGTGCGTCCCCGGGACGGGGTGGCCGGCGTCCCCAGGGGACGCCGGCCACCGCTGCCGCTAGGACGAGGCGCACACGCCGCCGTGGGCCGCGCCGTACACGTTGCCCCACAGCGCCTGGTCGGTGACCGGGGTGGTGGTGACACTGCCGGGCAGGCCGTCGACCGGGCTGGCGAGCGTGAGCGTGGTCGCCGCCTTGGTCACGAACGGCGCGACGATCGGGTCGGCGAGGTTGGTGTCACCCTGGTAGGTGACGTTCTGCAGGGTCGGGGCGCCGCCGCCGGGCTGGCCGGCGGACAGCGTGACGCCCTTCGCCGCGTCCACGGCGTAGGTCAGGGCGTACTGCGCGTACAGGTTCGCGGGCTGCGACTGGGAGGCGGTGACCGAGCCGTTGCCGATGTCGCACATCTCGAACGGCACGCCGTCATCGCTGATCAGAATGACCGGGTTGGCTGAGCCAGGACCGAGACCCTTGCTCTTGAGCAGCGGGATAATCCCGGTGTCCGGGCTTGACCACTGCGAGTAGATGGCCTTGAGCTGCGAGCCGTAGGCGTTGATCGCGTTCTGCGCGTCGGTGACGGCGGTCGCGTCGGTCCAGACGGTCGGGTCCTTGAGTATCTTCACGCCGGGGTCGTTCGCCGTCATGCAGGAGTCGAAGGCGTTGGTCCGGTCCGCGCCGTTCGACGAGGTGAGGTCACCCTCAAGGTCGAGCACGTACCCGGACTTTACCTTCGAAGAGATATAAGCGCACGCATCCTGCCCGTACAGGGTGTTCGAGGCACGGACGACCATGTAGACATGCCCGACGCCGACGATCGTGTCGACGGAGACGAGCTGCACATGGTGCGCGGTCGCGTAGCTGATCGCGGGCCCGAGGCTGGTTGCCGTCTCCGGGTTCACCACGATGGCCTGGGCGCCTTCGTTGACGAGCTGCTCGATCTGCTGGTTCTGCAGGCTGGCGTTGGCCGCCGCGAGCAGCGGGCCGAGCAGCTTGATGTGCATCTGCTGCGCGTACTGGGTCTCGTAGTTGATGTAGGCCGCCCAGAAGGCGGTGTTGTTGTACGTCAGGTCGACGCCGATGGTGACCTGGCCTGACGACGGCGATGTCGCGGCCGCGGCGGAGCCGCTGCCCGTGCTCGCGGTGCTGGCCGGCGCGGTTGTGCTGGAGCTTGAGGAGCTGCACGCCGCGGCGAGCAGTCCCGCTGCGGCCAGCAGCGCAGTGCCAACGAGGCGTCTTCTTCGACTCATATGCCTCTCCTCGGGGGAATCGGGGTTGTACTGGCCTTGCTGAGGTAACGGGACCTGCGGTGCCGGGGCGGCGGCGTTCCCCAGCCGCTGCCAGACGGCGCCGCCGGGAAACACGTAGTCGCGCAGCGACTGCTGCCGGAGGGTCGCGGAGAAGCCCGGCGCGGCCGGGGCCAGGTACCGGCCGCCGGTAACCCGCACCGGGTGGGTGAAGTGCTCGTGCAGGTGGCCGACGTACTCAAGGACGCGATCGGCGCGGGACGCGCTGACGCCGATGTAGTCGAACATCGCGAGGTGCTGCACCATCTCGCACAGGCCCACGCCGCCGGCGTGCGGGCAGACGGGCACGCCGTATTTGGCGGCGAGCAGCAGGATCGCCAGGTTCTCGTTGATCCCGGCGACCCGGCACGCGTCGATGGTGAGCACGTCCGCCGCGCCCGCCTGGAGGATCTGCTTGAAGATCACCCGGTTCGCGACGTGCTCGCCGACGGCGACCTTCACCGGCGCGATCGCGCTGCGGATCTTGGCCAGGCCGAGGATCTCGTCCGGGCTTGTCGGCTCCTCGACCCAGTACGGCTGCCAGGGGGCGAGCGCCGCGATCGCCGTCTCGGCCTCGGCGATCCCCCACCGCTGGTTGGCGTCGACCGCGATCCTGATCCCCGGCCCCACGGCCTCCCTGGCCAGGGCCATGCGCCGGAGGTCGGCGGCGATGTCGGCGCCGACCTTGAGCTTGATCTGGGTGAACCCGTCGGCGACCGCCTGCCGGGACAACGCGGTCAGCTTCTCGTCGGAGTACCCGATCCAGCCGGGCGTCGAAGTGTAGGCCGGGTAGCCGGAACGCTCAAGCTCGGCGATGCGTTCGTCTCGTCCGGCCCTGGCCGCGCGGAGGATGCCGAGCGCCTCGCCGGGGGTGAGCGCGTCCTCCAGGTAGCGGAAGTCGATCAGGCCGGCGACCAGCTCGGGCGGCATGTCGGCGAGCAGCCGCCACACCGGCTTGCCGGCCACCTTGGCGGCGAGGTCCCAGGCGGCGTTGACCACCGCACCGATGGCCATGTGCATGACGCCCTTCTCCGGGCCGAGCCAGCGGAGCTGGCTGTCGCCGATCATGGCGGCGCTGAAGCCGCCGAGGTCGGTGACGATATCGGTGACGTACCGGCCGACGACGTGCCGGCCCAGCGCCGCGACCGCGGTCACCATCACCTCGTTGCCGCGCCCGATGGTGAAGCACAGCGCGTGCCCCTCCAGCCCCGGCGCGTCCGTGCGCAGCACCGCGTAGGCCGCCGAGTAATCCGGGTCGGGGTTCATCGCGTCCGAGCCGTCGTGCTCGAGCGAGGTCGGGAAACGGACGTCGTAACAGTCAAGAGCGGTGATTCTCGCGCCTGCCGGTCCGTCCACGGCGCCGGGCACAACCGGGATCGTCGCGGGCTCTTCTGGCTGCACGTGCGTCACTTGCGCTCCTTCAGCAACAAACATCCGATCTATTGATCGGATGTTTGCACGCCAGACAGGCCAGATCAAGAGCGCAGTCGTTGCGATTTGAACTTATTCATCGGATCACCGGGGAGACGGCCGGCCGGTGCGGCCGCTACGCCGCGCCGGGCAGCACGCGGCCGAGCACGCTCTGTTCGCCGGTGATCTCCAGGCCGCGCGCCACCGCGTCGGCGGCGGTCAGCTTGCCGCTGAGCAGGCCGAGGACGAGCTGGGCGCCGCCCGCGAGTACCAGGTCGGGCGCGGCCGCCGTCCCGGTCCTCGCCCGGACGATTCCGCCGGACACCTCGGCGACCACGGGGCCGCCGGGCGTCCGCAGCTCGATCGTCACCGCCGGGCCGTCGGGGTCCCGGTCGCGGAGGAACTCCTCGACCGGGTAGATGGCCCACTCGGCGCGGAACTCGTCGCCGCCCTGCGGCTCGGCCATGAACCTCATCCCCCACGAGCCGAGGGCACGCACGACCGGTTCGAGGGCGGCGCCCGCTTCGGTCAGGCGGACCAGGGTGGTGGCGACCGGGGGCGGCGCCTCCTCCCGGGTGATGAGGCCCGCGGACTCAAGCTCGCGGATGCGGTCGGCCAGCAGGTTCGTGGCGATGCCCGGCAGCCCGTTCTTCAGGTCGGTGTACCGGCAGGCGCCGCGGAGCAGCAGCTCCCTGACGATCAGCAGCGTCCACCGGTCGCCGATGACGTCGAGGCCCCTGGCGACCGAGCAGAACTGGCCGTAGCTACGCATGAGCCCAGGTTAGCGGATACCTAGTTGATATCCAAGTCTAATTACTTGACTTTTTAAAGTCACTGCTTGAGGATCTCAATCATGAGAGCCAAGCCCTTGATCCTCGTGGCGCTGCTGCTCGCGGCGTTCCTCGTCAACCTCGACACGACCCTGGTGAACGTAGCGCTGCCCGCCCTGACGCGGGAGCTGCACGCCACCACGACCCAGCTGCAATGGGTCGTCGACGCCTACAACCTCGTCTTCGCCGCGCTGCTGCTGACCTTCGGCAGCCTGTCCGACCGGTTCGGCCGCAAGGGCATGCTGCTAGCGGGCCTGGCCGTGGTCGGAGCCGCCAGCCTGGCCGGCGGCTTCACCACCAGTGCGGCACAGCTCATCGCCGCCAGGGCCGTGATGGGCCTCGGCGCCGCGATGACGTTTCCCGCGACGCTGTCGCTGCTCACCAACGTCTTCACCGAGCGGGGCGAGCGTGCCCGCGCGATCGGCCTGTGGGGAGCGATCGCCGGCGTCGCCATCGCGCTCGGGCCGATCGTCGGCGGCTGGCTGCTCGCGCACTTCAGCTGGGGCAGCGTGTTCATCGCTATGGCCCCGGTCGCGGCGCTCGCCATGGCCGGCGCGGCGGTCGCCGTGCCCGCGTCCAAGAGCCCGGACACGGCCCGCCCCGACGCCGGCGGCCTGGTCTTGTCGTCGGCGATGATGGCGCTGCTCGTCTTCACGATCATCGAGGCGCCCGGCTACGGGTGGACCGCGGCCCGCACCCTGGCCGGCTTCGCCGTCTCCGCGCTGCTGCTCGCGGCCTTCGCCGCGGCCGAGCAGCGCGCCGCGCACCCGATGCTGGACCTGCGGATCTTCCGCGACCGGCGGTTCAGCGCGGCGAGCATGGCGGTCACCGTGTCGTTCTTCACCCTGCTCGGCTTCATCTTCCTGATCACGCAGTACTTTCAGTTCGTCCGCGGGTACAGCGCCCTGTCGGCCGGCGTACGGCTGCTCCCGGTCGCGCTGTCCGTGGCGGCCGGCTCCGTCGCCGGAACCCAGCTCGCCGTGCGGGCGGGCACCAGGCTCGTCGTCACCGCCGGCCTCGTCGCGATGGCCGTCTTCTACGGCTGGACCGCGGCGACCGCGAGCGCGTCGCTCAGCTACGGGATCATCGCGGTCCAGATGGTGCTGTACGGGCTCGGCATGGGGCTGACTTCCGCCCCCGCCACCGAGTCGATCATGAGCGCGATCTCCCGGAGCAGGGCGGGTGTCGGCTCGGCGCTGAACGACGCCACCCGGCTCATCGGCGGCACGCTCGGCGTCGCCGTGATCGGCAGCGTGTACGCCTCCGTCTACGGGTCACGGCTCACCGCCGCCACTCCGGCGGGCATCCCCGGCCAGGTCACGGCCCTCGCCCACCAGTCGGTCGGCGCCGCTTACGCGGCGGCGGGCGCCCTCGCGGGCGGCGGCCATCCGGCGCTCGGCCAGGCGCTCCACCTGGCGTCCACTGACGCGTTCGTGCGCGGCCTCACCATCGGCGCCCTGGTGGCCGGCGGCGTCGCGGCCGCCGGGGCGGTCCTCGCGGCGGTGTTCCTGCCCGGCAAGTCACCGCACCAGGCGGAACCCGCGCTGGCGGCCGGGGGCGTCCCGCCCGTCCGCGCCGGCCAGCCCAGGTCCAGGCAGGTGTGCTGAGCAGGGTCAGCCCGATTCGTTCCTCGTAACGGTCTTTCGCACCGAAGAACCAGTGCGGCGGCCGCGTCCCGCGGCAGCACCTCCGGTCCCCGCGCCCGGGGGCGCTGTCATGTGGTCTCGGTGAGGTCGATCGCGTCCAGGTGCGCGCGGCGGCCGTCGCGGTCGAAGATGACAATGATCTCGGTCGGCCCGTCGGCGGCGGTGATCGCGTGCGGTGACATCGTGGAGAACTGCGCGGCCTGCCCGGACTCGACCAGGATGACCCGGTCTCCCAGGTGCAGCTTGGCGGTCCCGGACAGCACGGTGAACCATTCGTGGCCGGGGTGGACGCGCAGCTCGTGGGTCGGCTCGGTGGCCGTGATGCGGCTCTTCCCGACCGCGAGGCCGTGCGGCTCGTCCCCGCGGGTCAGGATCCAGGTCGTCGCACCGTGCCCGAGGTCGCGCCGCGGCCTGATCACCACGTCGTCGCCGGTGACCGGCTCGACGAGCTGGTCGAGGCTGGTGCCGAGGGCCCGGGCGATCGGCGCGAGCTGGTCGATCGCGATGCGCCGGTGCCCGGTCTCGATGCGGCTGAGCGTCGACGGGCTCAGGTGACACCGGGCCGCCAGGGCGTCGAGCGACCAGCCGCGGGCGAGCCGCAGGCCCTTGATGCGGGCGCGGATGATCGCGTCCAGCGGCAGTTCTTGCGTCATTGGCAAGATCCTATGCCGTTACCGCAAGGTCCGTCTAGCGTATTGGTCATGACAAGCTCTCACGTGCACGACCACGCCTCTTCCGGTTCTGCTGACGACGCCATGACCGCACTGCTCGACCTGGACGGTGAGGTGCTGCACGACTACTGGTCCGCGGCGCTTGACTGGGTCGGCGGCGCGGCGGCCGGCGCCACCCGGGTGCTCGACCTCGGTGCGGGCACTGGCACCGGAGCGCTCGGGCTGGCGCAGCGCCTCCCCGAGGCGGACGTCATCGCGCTGGACATCGACCAAGCCTCGCTGGCCCGGCTGCGGGACAAGGCGGCTGGCCTTGGCCTCGCGGGACGCGTGCGGACGGTGGCGGCCGACCTTGACGCGGGCTGGCCGGACCTCGGCACGCTCGATCTGACCTGGGCCTCGATGTCACTGCACCACATGGCCGACCCCGGGAAGGTGCTCAGCGACGCGCTCAACGCGACCCGGCCCGGCGGCCTGATCGCGGTCGCCGAGTTCGCCGCGCAGCTGCGTTTCCTCCCGTACGACCTGGGCCTGGGCACGCCCGGCTTCGAGGACCGGCTGGCCGACCGGCTCGGCCGGGCCCACGCTGAGGCGATGCCGACGCTCGGCTCCGCCTGGGCTCCGCGGCTGGCCGAGGCCGGGTGGGACGTGACCGCCGAGCGCGACTTCGCGATCGACCTCGACCCGCCCGCGCATCCGCGCGCCGCCGAGTACGCCCGCGGCTGGTTCACCCGGCTGTCGCACGGGCTCGCCGACCAGCTCGAGCCAGAAGACCAGGCGACGCTCGCGGAGCTGCTCGCCGCCGACGGCCCCGGGGCGCTGTCGCAGCGCGCCAACCTGCACATCCGCGGCACCCGCACGATCACCCTCGCCCGCCGTCCGGGATAGCGGCGGCGTTGCGGCTGGCGCGGTCACGGCGCTGCCGCAGGTACTCGCGTTCGGCGGTGTCGTGGGTCAGGGCGATCGCGCTTTCATACGCAGCCGCGGCTTCCTCGCTCCGTCCGAGCAGGTCGAGCAGGTGCGCACGGGTAGCTCTGGCCGGCTGGAAGCGGCTGGCCTGCTGGCCGGCTTCTTCCAGCACGGCGTCGAGCGTGGCCAGTCCGGCGGCGGGGCCGTTGACTTCGGCGGTGACGGCGGCGAGGGCGACACTGCTGCCGAGGGAAGGCGCGACCGCGTGCAGCAAGCGGTGCAGGGTCAGCAGCGTCGGCCAGTCCGTCCCGCCGCCCTGTCGCCGGGCGCAGTGCACGGCCTGGATCGCGGCCTCGATCTGGAAGCGCCCCAGCTGTCCTTGCGCGTGCGCGGCCCGCAGGTGAACGTGAGCCCGGTCGATCAGGTGCGGGTTCCAGAGCGAGGGATCCTGGTCAGCGAGCGGGACGAAGCACCCGTTCGCGTCAACCCGCGCCGGAGCGCGCGCCGCTGAGAGCTGGACCAGGGCGGCGAGCCCGTGGGCTTCCGGATCGGCGGGGACGAGCGTGCTGAGCACCTCGGCGAGGTGCAGTGCCTCCGAGGGCAGTTGACGGGCTTGCGGTCCGGTCGTCGCCCAGTCAATGACATAGGCGCCGTAGACCGCCTCAAGGACCGCGGTCATCCGCGCGGCGAGGTCGCCCCGGGCGGGAACCTGGAAGGGGATGCGGGCGGCCTTGATGCGTTTCTTCGCCCGGACCAGGCGCGTCGCCATTGTCGAAGCCGGCACCGAGAACGCCCGCCCGACCTGCTCGGCGGTGAAGCCGAGCACCGTGTTGAGCATGAGAGGAGTGCGCACGGCACGTTCGATCGCCGGGTGCGCGCACACGAGCATCAGCTCAAGCCGCCGGTCAGGGATCGCGTCGATGTCCACGTCATCGAAGTAGGCCGGCTCGTCCTGCCCGGCCTCGCCGGAGAACTGCCCGGCCTCGCCGGAAAACGCGCGCTGAACGTGCGCGGACTTCCAGTGATCGCGCAGGCGGTTGCGGGCGACGGTAAGCAGCCACCCATCCGGGTTTCCCGGCACTCCCTGAGACGGCCACGTCCGCAACGCCCGCTCGAACGCGTCGGCGAGCGCGTCCTCCGCGGCGGCCAGGTCACTCGTCGACGCGGCCAGCAGGGCGAGCAGCCGCCCGTAGCTGTCGCGGGCTGCCACGCCCGCGGCGCGGGCCGCGGGCCCCGGCGATTCCGGGCCGGGCCCCGCGGCCCCCCTCTCGCTGCCGGACGTCAGCTCGTCCACGCGCCATGGACGAAGGCTGTCGCGGTCGGACGTACCTCGATCGCGCCCCACTGCGCGCCCGGACACTTCTCCGCCCACCCGATGGCCGCGTCAAGGTCGGGCACGTCGAGCACGAACACTCCAGCGAGCGCTTCCTTCGTCTCGGCGAACGGCCCGTCCTGCACCCGCAGGCCCCCTTCCCTGCGAGTCACGGTCGTCGTCGCGGCTGTGGGCTGCAGCACGTCGGCGGAAAGCAGCACCCCGGCGCTCTCCAGCGCGCGGCCGTACGCGCCGAAGGCCTCTTTGGCTTCGGCGATCGCCTCCTCGCTGATCTCTCCCTCGCCGGGTTCCCTGTAGTGCATCAGAAGTGCGTAACGCATCGTCATCTCCTCCAGATCCAGTGTCGCGCCAACCGCGACATCCGCACCGGGATGACGATCGGACAACCCCCGGATCGTCACCCCGGAGGCAGGACTCACCGCGCACGGCGCGCGCGCCTGCGGGAGCGCTTACCTGACCGCCGTTTCCAGCCACTGCTCGACGCTGCGCACATAGGCCGGGACCAGCATCGCCCCGGTCCGGTAGCGCAGCACCAGCGCCGCCGCACGGGTGCGATCGTGCCCGCGCAGCCGCAGCACCGCGTAAGCGAGCATGACCGAGCGCCGCCGCCCCGCGGTGCAGTGGATGAGCACTCCCGCCGTCGGCTGATCCTCGAGCACCCGCGCGGCGAAGCACACCGCAGGCGCCCAGACCTCGGGTCGCTGCCGCAGGCCGTGATCCTGCATCGGCGCGTGCGCGACCTGCCCCGGCCCGAAGGCCGCCCGTTCGGCCGCCAGATCCCCCCACCACCGCACCTGCGCCCGCGGCCGGCAGTTGACGACGTGCGTCACGCCCTGCTCAGCCAGCACCGGCACCATCCTGGCGGGCGGCACGCCGCTGATCGCGATGCGCTCGTCCCCGATCCAGCTCAGCGCCAGGGCTGCAGCATCCGGCGCGGGCATGCCGCGCGGGCGCGGCATGCCCGCGCGCAAAGTCCCCAACACACCCATTCCGACCCTCCGATACCACCGTAATACAGCCGCGCGTCCCCGGCACGGGGCAGGAAGCCGGGCGGGGCAGTGACCTGGGTGCCTCGCGACATCGCGGCAGTGGCCTCTCCTGGCGCGCCCCGCCATCTCTGCCGAGCGGCCGGAAGTTCCGGCAGAAATCGAAGCGGTCCTCAACGGGCTGTACGCGCGGCCCGGCCGGATCGGGCCGGCGAACCGTCTGATGCGGGGTACTCGCTCTTGATGCTCTTCAAGAAACGGCGACCGCCCAGCGCTGTGGTCGACATCTGAGCGGTCGCCTCTTTGGTCATGTACGGCCGAATTCTTGGGGGATAGACAAACGCTGCCCGATTGACAATTATTGGTAACAGGGAAGGGTGCGAGCAGTAACGACTCCACTAATTGACAATTTCGCACACATTGGCTCGCTCCTGGAGCTTAACCTCAGCCAAGGATAGGGTGCTAGACGCGGCCGCGAGGGTCAACATGAATTGGGGAAAGAAGTAGCACTTGAGTGACACTGGTCAAACTCGGCGCTGCGTAGTTGGCCGCTATTGCTCTTTGTCGGGCTCGTCGCCGTCCCCCCTGCGGGCTGGTGCTCGCTGGTGCGGCGCCGCCACCAGCGTGGCGGTGTGCCTGTGACCGCCTATCCGTCCGCCGTCGATTATTCACTGGCCTTGCAGCACCCGGATACCGCATTCACCGATGCGCACCTGCGGGCCGCGAAGCTTACCCAGGGGCTCCTAGGGCCCTATGGCATCGCCGGAAGCAGCGCGGTGGTATTCCATGGCGAGGTCGGGGGCGAAGACTGCGCGCTGCGCTGCTATACCCGGGAGGACGCCTCTACGCCGGAACGGTACGCACTGCTGAGCGAGTTCGTGAAGGACAACGGGCTAAGCGAGCATGTCGGCGGCGTCACCTGGTACCAGCAAGCGGTGCGGGTCAAGGGCGCCAGGTGGCCGGTGCTCAAGATGGCATGGATCGAGGGCCGGCAACTGAACGAGTATGCCGCTTTCCTTGCCGGCAGCGGCAACAACGCCGCTCTCCGGACGCTGGCGGAAAGGTGGCTCGAGCTCGTCAACGTCATGCAAGCAGCCAGGTTCGCGCACGGCGACCTGCAGCACGGCAACATCCTCGTTGACCAGCAGCAGCAGTTGCGGCTTGTGGATTTCGACAGCGTGTGGATCCCGCAGCTGCAGGGTCAGGAACCGCCGACCGAGTCGGGGCACACTAGCTATCAATCGAGGTCTGGCGCGGGGGCATCCAGATGGGGTCCGTACATGGACACCTTCTCCGGGCTCGTTATCTATCTGGCCCTGACCGCACTGGCCAAGGATCCGGGTATGTGGGCGGAGTTCGACAACGGCGACAATCTGCTGTTCGAGCGCGACGACTTCGGCCCGCCGTACGAGACCGGCATCTGGAACCGCCTGGCCGGGCTGAGTGACCCGGAGATCGACAGAATCGCCGGAAAGCTGAAGGACTGCTGCGCACCCGATTGGGTGGCATCGAGGAGCCTGAAGGACACGCTCGCGAGGACGTGGTGGGAACACGAACCGCCAGCCCCGGCCGTCACGCCAACGTCCGCGGCCGACAGCGTGACAGGGACGGCCACAACCGGGTCTTCCGTGCCCGCAGAAGGCGAGCCGACGGCCAGCGCGCCCGGCGCCGGTCAGCCGGCCCCTTCCGCGGGATCGCTGCCGCCACCGCCGGCGGTCCCCTATCAGAGCCCGGTCGCGCCGCAGTCCGGCATGCCCAGCACCATCGGCAGCGGCGGGCCCTGGTACAAGCAGCAGCAGAGCAGGGTGCCCGCCCCGACGGCCAAGAGCACGGCTGCGAAGAAGCGGCAGCGGCGCCCGGCACTGGTCGCGGGCCGGATCCTGTCCGCCCTGCTGCTCGTCGCCGCGATTACCGCAGGGGTCATCGTGGGGATCCATCCGTGGACTCACCCGCCCGTCCTCGAGCCGACCGGCCTCACCGTCCAGTCCGGCACAACGAGCGACTCCGTCGCAACGGACAGCGTGGAGATCAGCTGGTCCGGCCCGGTCACCGGCCCGCTGCCCGACGACTATGCGATCCTCCGCAACGGCACACAGGTCGCCACCGTCTCCGGAACCACGACCCGTTACACCGACAACAGCCTCACGCCCGGCACCTCTTACCGCTACCAGGTCATAGCGGTGAGAGGTGGCAAGCAGTCCCCCGCCTCGGCGATCCTGACGGCCCAGACATCCCCCCTCCGGCCAACCGGGCTGACCGTCGAGCGCACGACAACGAATACCGTCGAGGTCGCTTGGTCCGGTCCGGCCACCGGCCCCCCGCCCGGCAAGTACGAGATCCTGCGGGACGGCGCCGATATCGCCACCGTCTCAGGTTCGACGACCCGCTACTTGGACAGGAACCTGGCTCCGGACACGGCATATACGTACCAGGTGATAGCGGTAACAGGCGGCAAGATGTCCCAGGCTTCGGCAACCCTGACATCCGCGCACACCACGAAGCCGCCGCTGTCGGCTGCGGTGCTTGACTGGAGCGGGCAGGTGACCGAGAAGATGACCTCCCTGTACCCGGCAGCGCCAGACTGGCCTCTGCAGCCCGGATCATCCACGCAAGATACCTGGACTGTCTCTCCTGACTGCCCCTCAGGTCCGTGCGATGCGACGCTCGCCGGGGCCTATGACGGCTGGAGCTACACCACGAAGCTCCTCCGTTCGGGCAGGACCTATTCAGGTACTACCGAGCTGAAGAATTACTACGACTGCGTACTCGCACCGAGCGAGCTCTTCCCCGCGACGCTGAGCGTCAGCATCACCGTCAACGGCGCGGGTACCCAGGGCCTCAGCTGGACGGCGACCTCATTTTCCGGCAACGAGACGATCAACGCTCCGGCTGTCAACGGCTGTGTCGCAGTCACGGGCCAGTTCGCCGTAACGAGCAGTTAACGCCCGGCCGTCTCCGCATGCCAGAATGACCAGAGCCCCGGGTTCCGCGAACTGGGGTCGCGATCCAGGAACGAAACGAGGGACCATCAGATCCGGCCAGCGGTGCTGCGGCTCGAACCAGGTCACGTCCGGCTGCGGGCGGCGCCTCAGGTCACCCGGGCCGCTGGCGCCGTTTCGTCGAGGGCCGCGGCGAACTCGGCTATCGCCTCGGCGACCGCACCAGGTGCGCGCCGTGGCAGGTGATGGCCCGCGTCGGAGATGAGCCGCAGGCGGGCGTGCGGCAGCTCGCTGGCCAGCCGCTGCGCGGACATGATGGGCACGATCTGATCGGCCGGGTCGGCGAGCAGCAGCACCGGCACCTCGATGGACGGCAGCGCGCCCTCCAACTCGGCGAGCTCGCTGAGCAGCGCCCGCTGCTCAGTGAGGAAGGCGCGCCACCGCGGCTCCGCGCCGGCGTGCTTCTCTCCCCAGACCTGCAGGCTGAGATGCTCGCCGGGGTCTAGCGGCCGGCCTTCCC
>Ga0335074_10002641_pt1 | contig 24475 bp, 26 predicted proteins | sample Lox_Sample_23_FD_206715 | JGI IMG/M metagenome (GOLD analysis project Ga0335074, IMG submission 206715) | Soil microbial communities from Loxahatchee National Wildlife Refuge, Florida, United States - Lox_Sample_2.3 | ecosystem: Environmental > Terrestrial > Soil > Wetlands | place: USA... | reverse complement strand
CACCAGGGAGGCACCGTCATGGCGCTTCGTTTTCAGCATTCGCCGCGTCTGAGCGGCGTCATCGGCGCCCTGCCGGGGGCGGCGGACCTTCGGCAGACGGTCGGGATCGAGCGGGCGGTCCGGAACCTGCTGCTTGGCGGCGTGATGCCGCTGTGGCTCGGCGCCGGGCTAGCCGACTGGTACCTGCACCGGCGCACCCGGATCGAGGAGACGGCCGGGCCCCGGGAGTCGCTCATCCACCACCTGATGTTCGCCGAGACCGGGGCGCCGGTCCTGCTCGGCCTGTTCTGCGAAGTCAACGCCGGGGTGCTGGCCACCGCGTACGCGGCGACCGGCGCCCACTGGGCCACCGCCTACTGGGACCAGGCCTACGCCGAGGAGCGGCGCCCCGTCACCCCGATCGAGCAGCAGGTGCACAGCGTGCTGGAGATGTCGCCGGTGACGGCGGCGTTCCTGCTGACCGCGCTGCACTGGGACCAGGCGCTGGCGCTGGCAGGTCTCGACTCGTCCCGCCCGCGCTTCGCGATCCGGCTCAAGCGGCGCGATCCGCTATCGACGTCGGCTCGCGCCGCCGTGCTGACCGCGATCGCGCTGCTGGGCGTGCTGCCCTACGCCGAGGAGCTGCTGCGCTGCTGGCGATCGCGTCCCACCGCCAAGCCGCTGGAGGAGCCGGCCGAGCCGGCCACCGAGGCGCTCCGCCGCTGACAACCACCCTCAGGGAGACTGACGTGAGGATCGGGTACAAGCTGACGGCCGAGGCGTTCGGCCCGCAGGAGCTCATCCGCCAGGCGGTACTGGCCGAGCAGGCCGGGTTCGACTTCGTCGAGATGAGCGACCACTACCACCCGTGGCTGGAAGCCCAGGGCCACAGCCCCTTCACCTGGGGGGTGCTGTCGGCGATCGCGGCCAAGACCGACCGGATCGGCCTGGTCACCGGGGTGACCTGCCCCTCGGTTCGGTACCACCCGGCCATCATCGCCCAGGCGGCGGCGACCCTGGCGCTGATCTCCGACGGGCGGTTCACCCTCGGCGCCGGGGCCGGAGAGCGGCTCAACGAGCACGTGACCGGGACCGGCTTCCCGGCCATCCGCGTCCGGCACCAGCGGTTCCACGAGGCGCTTGAGATCATCCGGCTGCTATGGCAGGGCGGCTACCATTCCTACGAGGGCAGGCACCTGCAGCTCGAGGACGCCCGCGTCTTCGACCTGCCCGACGAGCCGCCGCCGATCGCGGTGGCCGCCAGCGGCCCGGAATCGGCGAGGATCGCGGCCGACCTGGGCGACGGCCTGTTCGCCACCGACCCCGACCAGAAGCTGGTCCGCACGTGGCAGCGGCTGGGCGGCCGCGGCCCCGCCTACGCCGAGCTGCCGCTGGCGTGGGCGCCGGACGAGCAGGCCGCGGTCAGCGCGGTGCTGGAGAAGAGCGCGTTCGCTCTGACCGGCTGGAAGGTCATGGCCGAGCTGCCCAATCCGGTCAACTTCGCGGCCGCGACCGCCAGCGTCGGCCCCGAGCAGGCGCGGGAGCAGTTCGCCTGCGGGCCCGACGTCAAGCGGCACCTGCAGGTCGCCCAGCAGTTCGTCGACGCCGGGTTCGACCACCTGGTGACGATGAACGCCGGCCCCGACCCGGATGGCTTCATCGACTTCTTCGCCCGCGAGCTCGCCGCCCCGCTCCGGGCCCTGACCGCGGCCTGACCCGTGAGCGTCAAATCGTCTCGGACGCCTAGCGCGGGCGGATGGCGGCGTGGACCTCGGAGAGGAACGCGGCGGCGACGCCGATGGTGTCGCCGACCCGACGGTCGGCCAGGTGCGCCTGGTATTCACGGTGCCGGCTTGCCTCCCATGATTGGCTGCGGGGCCTGCGGGCGGTTCGATGAAGTCGGCCGGGTCGGCGTGGTAGCCGAGCTGGTTGCGGACGAACCGCAGTCCTGCGAACGTCCCCTCGGCCGCCCTGCGGGCGGCCGGGGCGAGGCGGCCCAAGGCGCGGTCGCGGTCGGCGTCGTGATACCGGATCGTGGTCGCGTCGACGATCGTGACCCACCACACGGCCTCGCTGATCACGGCCAGGGCGTCACGTCCACCGCCCTGGCGGCGAGCCGCTGCGCGGCGTCGGCCATCGCGGTGACCGACCAGCCGAGCGCGGCGTCCCCCGCCTGCGGCCCGGCGGTCTTACGGCGGTTCCACGAGCGCCGACAGGCGGCGGAGCAGAACCGCTGGTGCTCGCGCGCCGGCTCGAACGCGGCCCCGCACAAATCGCAGTTCCGCGGCCGCCACGACCGAGGGCCACGTGCCGACGCGTTTGGCGAGCGGATCAGAGCCGCCCATCGCCGCCACTTACACAGCGCCCAGCCCGGCCGCTGCAGCGGGCTCGCGCGCCCGGGCGGCATCTGCGCGCAGCCGACCGATGAGCGCGGTGACCCGGGCCAGGGTCCACCGCCGATCCTGGTTCCAGCCGTAGGCGGCCGCCCGGCCTCCACCGCCGCCCGCAGCTGCGCCAGCTGGTCCGTTAGGGCCCGCGCCTCTTCGGTCAGGCAACATCCGGCTTACAACAGTGCCGACGAACTCGGAAAGGTGAGCGCAGACAATAAGATAGCTTCCTCAGTGGCCTGCCCTCGGGGCATCACCGGCTTGGGCTGCTTTCATTAAGCAATTCTACCGCGCGTGCCAGAAATTCTAGATCCTTCGCGGGAACGGCGAGCTCCGCTGTTTCGCTTCCTGCGCTAAGACTTAGCGCTTTGAACAGCAGTTTGTCCACATTCCATGAGCCCGGGCCGACGACCGGCCCTACGTTTCGAACTTCAAAGGGAGGATGTAGCGATCTCTCAGGCTTGTATCCGCGTAGAAACCGGTAATGCTCCCATGTAATGGGATTCAAGCTTTCGGCTTGGAGGACAAGTCTTCCAAGCCTGTAAGGCTCTCCTTGCCTGAGGAAGCAAGCGACAACCACTGGGACGCCTTGGCGAAGCCAGGAGATATCAACAGTTGGGTTATCGTCGCCGATCCCAAGAAGATTCAGCGGATGCCTAGCGAGATCAAGAAAGCTCTTGGTGCCTGATGCCCTATGGATATCCGAATTGTTCACTTTCGCCTCACGATTCCTGCCGTGGCAGACGCCTCGTCGCGATCCGAGTCATTATCTCACGCATCCTTACCTCGCTGGAAGCAGGGTCCGCCGTATCAAAGTCGCCAGTATCGTATACGGCTGAGGAGTTTTTGAGCCAGCTCGAGGAAGCTGCCCCGGAAACGAGTAGCTGCCGCCGCCCGAATACCGACGCGACCTAGCCAAGTCGCCATGCCACCAGTGAATGTCCCTATGACAGCGGCCTGAGCGTAAGCCGTGGCACCCGAGCATCCAGTAGACCAGCATGTCACCACGCCATCTGCGGCTCCCATAGAAATACCGACTACGTACATGCCGATAGTGACGCCGCACAGCCCCGACGTAGCCGCGGTGCATAGCGCCACTATTGCTGCTGAGGCCACAGCAAACACTGCGAAGACCGCGCTCTTAATCAGGTCTTCTTCGACGCAATGCCATGAGAAGCACCACTGGCCGCTCAGATCGTAGTTAGTTAGCGGATTCTGGGATACGTAGTCGTATGCGTTAGCACTTCCGCCGGCAATCGGGTCGACCTGGGAGAAACGGCCGCTCGCGGAATTGTAAGCGCGGGCTCCCATCAGTAGCTGCGTACCGAGGGCGTTGCTGGAGATCTGGTCCGCCCCGAGCCATCCGTAGGTTCCGGGGCTGCCGTACTCGGGACTTCCGAATTCGGTGTACACGTAGATGCCAACAGGGCCGGTCGCGGCGGCACTTGTGGTGGCGGTGGCCATGATGTCGCCGTGCAGGTCGGCGAGTTCCAGGGTGACGCCAGACCCAGTGACTTCGGCGGCAAGGTCGCCGTTGAAATCGGCATTTGCGGCCTAATGACGACCCTGCGGTTATGCCAGGGTATCCACGTCCCACGCCTCACAGGAGTTTGAGAAAGGGCTTCCGCTGCCCACGGCCAAGCCTGACAGTTCAGTCGCTTGTCCGGGCTCCGCAGTCAGCGCAAGCGCGACCGGCGTACCGTATCCCGGTCCCGGCATGCCGCAGCCGACAGCGACTGGTACCCGGCCGGTCCAGAAGCGAAACGCCAAGCAACGAGGCGCGGGGATACCTGCCGACCGGAGCCTCGGGAACGCCTGCCCGCGGTTCGGTAAGCGGCGCGGAGCGCGAAGGTCGTAAAACTATCCCACCATCCTCAAAGCTGCCTGCGCGAGCTACCGCTCCTTGCGAACCGCAGTCGCGATCTTCCGTCCAGCCGCGCGTGAGTCTTGGCTTTCTGGGCGAACCTGCTTATCTGCCAGCAGCGCTATTCCTTATCGCCGCTGGCGCGACGCCGCTGACTCGAGTATCCCCTGAACGTCGAAGCCTCATCCATTCCCAGGCCGCTGCGCCCAGAATCATAACTAGGCACGCAAGAATTGAGAAAGCAATGCTACTCCAAATGGAATTCAGATCATGGAGACCGCCCATGAAAAGAGAGGCGAGGAAGAACACTGGAGCGGCCGGGCTAAGTCTAACAGCCGTGCGGCGCAGAATCGAGCTAAATTTCATTTATGGCCCCAACCTCGGTGAAGTTGCTTCATCACCTAATTCTCTCGTCGCAGCTGATTTTCGAATCTGTTTCCGCAGCCGAAACATCACAAGAAATGCCCGAACCACGCCCCGAAGGTCATTTTTGTGTGATTACCCATATTGTACATAATCCTGGCCCATTGCCTAAGCGCAGCTGCAGCTGCGCCCTTCCAGGGGGTTCTGTGTGATCGCCAAGTCCTTGCACAGCAGGATGTCCCCGGCGAGCGTCGCCTCCTCGATCCACTGCGTGTCCTGAATGCTCTGCGACTGGTCCGCGCCGTACCGCTCGTCCATGGTCTCCAGCGTCCAGCCCGCCGCCCGCAAGGCTCTCGGGACGACGACAGAACCAAGGCCTCGGTCAAGGAAGAAGCGCAGCCCGGACGCCGTCGCCTCGCCGGCCATCGCTCACGCTGCCCGGCGGATCGCTTCGACCTCCGGGACCGTCAGGCCATAATCCCCGGCCACATCCCCGGGCGGCTCGTGCGCGTCGAGCCTGCCGGCGATGTCCGCCACGCGCACGCCCCGCCGGGCGACGGTCGGCTGGCCGCCGTTCAGCCACGGGTCCACGATGACCTCGGCCTTCCCGTACTGCGGCAGCTGGATCCGCCGGGTCCAGCCGTCCTCGTAGGTGACCATCGTCAGGTAGTCGCGCACGACCGGGCGGAACACCTGCTGGCCGCTGCGGACCACGACAAGCCCGTCCACCATGTCCTGGTCCGCCGGGTCGCCCGACTGACGGCCGAAGTCCCACAGAACCTCCGCACCATCGGTCTGCAACTGTTGGCTTGCCAGCGCCTGGGGCAGCCCGATGTGCTCTTGCAGCCACAGAACCGCCGGGCGGATACGGCGCATCGGAACCCCGGCCTTGGTGAACGCCGCCACGATGTACGCCTCGGCGAGCCCGACGAATGGAACGCTCACGCCCTGCGGCCGAGCTGGCTCAAGCGTCGTCACGATCGGCGCCGAGACCAGCTGCGATCCGTCCAGCCGCTTGCGCGCGTACCCGACAGCCCAGTCCCGGAACGTCTGCGCAGGCACAGCGATGATATGCGCGGCCTCGGTCTTGTGATACAAGGGCGTCGTGTAGTGCGGATCGTCGATCACAGCGCTGCCAGCCATCGCGCGCCTCCCTTCACCTGAATCTTAGGCACACAGCCGCACAAGCGCCCGCAACTGGTGATAGTGGCGCCCACGTAAAGTTAGGCGAACCCGGAAACTCCAGCAACGGGATACATCTCCTGGCACGAAACGCGGCAGCAATGCCAACGGCGATCCAACGGTGACGCCGCCAGGTGGGGCTGAAGTAGTGCAAATCAGGCAGTCATACGCTCGTCGGCACACTCGACCGCATAACACCAACTTGCCGATCCCGTGGGTCATGGCCACGCTGCGGAACCTCGCCATCAGCCTGCTCTACCTCGCCGGTGTCAAGCAGGTCAACCGCACCCTCCAGGCCATCGCACGCGACCGAACCCGCCTACTCGACTACCTCCCGCTATGAGACCCAAGTCTCAAACGACTTTGGCGATCCCGTGGCGAATAGCCATGCAGCCGCAGCACAGACTCACCATTGCCCGGCGTGTAAGTCGAGTAGTACTCACACAATTCAGCGACCTGCTGCTGACTCCCGAAGATCGCATGCGAGACTATTATCGACGATCCTATGCGAGAATGGATGGCTACTATTATCCAAAGCATTTTATGGAAATTCCGTACTGGATCCCGATCCTGTGCTCTATGTTCAGACCCGATCGTTTTAAACGCCAGCTGATGATCGTCGATGATATGTCCGCCGCCGAGCGGGAATGTCAAGCCGCCGGCCCCGACGAGGCGTTCCTCATGTCCGTACTGGATGCAAACCTAGAATGCGTACTGCGCTTGGCCGGGACGGGAGCGCAGCTCATACTGGGCGGCTACATCGACGCCCGACAATTCGAGCAATATCCCAATGTCCGCTACCTGAGCGAGCCGGCGGACATCCTTCAGGTCGTTCCTGGCGCCCAGGCAGTTTCTACTCTGGACTACTCCCTATTTTCGGGAATGGAGTGCATTCCGCGTTATAGCCTCAGCTCGGGGTGTTCGTTCAGATGCGCGTTCTGCACCGTGCCAAGCAAGCTCGTTCTTGCCTCCGCGGATTCCCTCGAAGCCGAAGCCAGCGCACTGCGCGATCTGCGCTTCAAGCTAGTCTTTATGGATGACAAATCATTTGGCGAGGCTCCGAACTGGCAAAAGCTGGAGAGCGTGGGCAGGCAGATTAATCGCTATAATGAAAAATTTACCGGATTTATCGTCCAGACCCCGCCCTCCCTCGCGTGCCGACCTGGATTTCTTGAGAAATGCCGTGACCTGGGGGTCAGATATGTGGAGTTCGGGGTCGAGACCGTTAATGACAAGCTGCTCACGTACCTCAGGAAGCCCTTCCGCGTCCGACACCTTATGCAGGCCTGCGAGATAGCCAGATCCCTCGGTCTGTACGTCATACCAAACTTTATCGTCGGCATCCCGGGCGATGACTACGCGGGCACCGCATCGTGGCTGTCCGATAACGTTGACATCGTCCCGGTGGTCAACGTCAACTGGTTGTCGCTACACTTCGGCAATGTTCGCGGAGATCTCGGGCTGCCGGTCCACGGAGTGCACGACCGCGACCAGAACTCCTCGACGAAGAGTTGGCTGACCGCCGTTGAAGAGGCAGCCGGATGGGACATGATCAGTCATGCCTACCAGCTCACCGACCAGTACTGGACAGGGCGAAGGACCTACTCGGATGTCACATCCCGATGATTCCGAGCGCATCGGAGCGCTTACTCCTAGCGTCCGGCAGGCGCTCGGCGATGCGGCTTTGACTGTACGACCGTGGCGGCAGGGCCTGGACTTCTGGGCTGACCTCGCGCGGTCAGCCGGGCAGCTGTGCGTGCTGCGCTCTCCGCGCCAGGAGCTCCTCGAGACCACGTATGACGGTTTGACCGACTTCGGCGACGTGATCGAGCGGGAGGTAACTGCCCTAAGCCTGATGGCAAAGGCCTGCATTCCCGTCCCGTCGGTCCTCGGCTGGCGACGCCGTCAGCCGGGCGTGCCGTCCTGGGTGATGCTCTCTTACATAGAGCATGAAGACGAACCGGACCTACCGCTTCATCAGCTCGGGGAGCTCACCCGGCGGCTGCATGACATCTGCCCGGACGTAGCTGGACTGGAGCAGGCCGACGATTGGTCGGCGCTGATGGGCGCTAGGCTCTTCCGGCGGATCGATGCCGCCAGCGCGTACTGCGACCTGCCGGTGGGGCATCGGTTGAGGGAGAGCGTCAGCCGGCTCCTCCGGTCGCGCCAGGACCACGCGACCAGCCTGCTGCATATGGATCTGCGGCCCGAGAACGTGTGCGTACGGGACGGCCGGGTGGCGGCGATCATTGACGTCGCCAACTGCATTGTCGGCGACCCCTTGCTGGAGCTAGGGCGTATCCGCGGCTACGGGCTTCTCGACGGGGACTTTCTGAGCGGGTACGGACTCGATACACGTCAGCTCGGCGCGGATGAGCTGACGCTGCTTGACCTCTACGAGCTCGATACGGCTGCATTGCTCACCACGGTGGCGGTGGAGGAGATCGACGACGCCAAGCTGCACGCCGAACAGGCCGCTCGATCGGAATACCTGGCGTCACGGATCGTTGACCGCTTGGCGTTAGCTCCGCAGGCCGGCGTCGGCTCCGGCCGGGTGGCCGGCCGCCGGGCCGGTTCCTGACCACAGGCCGACCGTGGTGATCACGGCCGCGGTGATGGCACCGCCGAGAATCAGGAACGGGCCGACGCCGAGCGCGCTTCCGCCAAGGCCGCCCAGCAGGTAGCCAATGGGGGTCAGCCCGTACGAGACGGCCGTGTTGACCGCGTACACCCGGCCCATGACTTCTGAGGCCACGTACTGCTGAAGGACGGTGTTCTCCAGCACCGAGAAGCCGATGCCGACGCCGATCACCGCGGATCCGAGCAGGAGCGGCAGCGGCCGGGCGGCGAGTCCGGTGATCGCGGCGCCAACCCCGATCACGGCGGCGAGCACCCACATGGCCCAGAGAGACGCGCGCTGTCGCCACACGCTGCCGATGACGGTCGCGGAGACCACCGCGGTCGCGCCCTGCACGGTGTACACCAGCCCCAGTAGGACCGCCCCGTGGTGCGCGAGCATAACCTGCCTCGGGATGAGCACGGCGAAGGGCGACAGCGCGGCGAAATTCACCACGGCCGACACCACCATGATGGCCAGCAGCCACCGACGGCGGCCGACGTACCGCAAGCCGGCCCGATCCCGCCCGACGAAGCCGATTCTGGGTGGCTGGAGTTGATCGTCTGATGGAGAGCGTGGCCAGTACCGCCAGCGCGAACGTCGCGCCGTCGGCGGTGAAGGCGGCGGCGACTCCGCCCGCGGCCACGAGGATGCCGCCGAGGGCCGGCCCGATCATGCCCGCCAGACTTCCGCCCACGGTAAAGAGACTGTTCGCTTGCGGCAGGCGCTCGGCCGGAACCAGATCGGGCACGATCGCCTAGGACGAGGGGCTCCGGAGCGCCTGAGCGAAGCCGAGGATGAAGGCGACCGCCGCGAGCACCGGCAACGACGCCGCCCGGTGGGCCTCAGCGGCTGCGAGGAGCAGCACGGTCACGGCGGCTGTGCCATCGGCGCCAACGATGACGAACTTGCGCGGGAGCCGGTCCGCCAGCAGGCCGCCGACCGGCGTCCCGACGATGAGGGGAATGCTGTTAAGCGCGAGTATCACGCCCATGGCAGCGGAAGACTGCGTCGCGCGGTAGACCGCCCATGCCAGAGCCACCTTATACATGCCATCGCCAGCGAAGGAGCCCTGCTGGCCCGCCCAGAACAGAGGAAGTCAGGTTCACGCGCGATCGCCGACCACCGATTCGCGCGCGGTGCGGTGATCATGACCGCATCGGCAGGCCATCGGCCGGGAAGACCGCGGCGGCCAGGGCCAGCCGAGCCCGACGCGTTTCGCCGTCGTGATCCCGTACGTTCACGACCACGTCCGCCGCGACCCTCGCGGCCGCTTGGACGACTTCTTCCGGACTGTCGCCGCCGACCACGCAGTGCGGACCGCGGAAATGATTGCTGGTCGGCGCGCAGGCGCTGTCCAACCCTTCCAAGCCGGACAGATCGAGCCTGATCAGGCTGCCTCCCGACGCGGCCGACGGGCTCGCCAGCACTTCGATCGCCTGGCCCGGACGGTCCGGAGTGAGGTAGAGGATTCCTGTGTGCCGATGAGCCGACCGCTCGCCCGCAGCAGGATTCAATGGCTGATCGTCGGCGGGTCGGCCAAGCGCCTGGCGGACGGTCATGCCGATCAGGTCGACGCCGACCGACTCGCGCAGGAGGTCGGTAATAGAGCCGCCGCCGCACCGGGTGTGGGTTTCGATGATCTCGATCCCGCTCGCTGACGCGATGAGCTCGGTGTGACTCGGGCCGAAGGTAATTCCGAGCGCGTCGAGGCAGCGCGGGATCAGCTCCTGAATCTGGGCTGCCAACCGCGGTGACGTCGCCGCGGGAACGATGTGGCCGAGCTCTACCCAGCTTTCGCGGGCCACGATCTTCTGGGAAACGCCGACGATCGAGTGCGAGCCATGGCTACTGAACGCCTCCACGCTGAGCTCCGCGCCGTCGCCTGCGTCTCGGCCACCACCGATCGACCTCCGGAGCGGCCTTCGCCGTTGGCGACGGCAAACGCGTGTTCGGCCTCATCAGGCGACCTGACCAGGCAGATTCCAACGCTGCCGGCCCCCGAGCGCGGTTTCACGATCAGCGGGGCGCGTTCACTGCGACTGAGGGCGGCCAGTTCCGCCGCGTCGCGCACGGGAACGGTCGACAGGGTCGTCAGACCGGCCTCGCTCAGGCACTGGCGCATGAGCGCCTTGTCGTATACGCGGGCAATAGTCTCCGGGAGGTGCCAGCGGAGCCCGAGGTCGGCCGCGATGGCGGCGTACTCCCATTGCCCCGCCTCCCCGAAGGCGCAGGCCGCGTCGATCGGCCTGGTGTGGTTGAGACGGCGGGCCTCGGCCACCCAATCGGAGATGTCGCGCCCGCGCATGGGGATGAGCAGATCGCACAGCGCGCGCTGTTCAATCGAGTTGTCGCCGGTCGCGGTGGTAAGGCACATGACGAACACATCGGGCGCGATGTCCCTGAGCCGAGCGAGCACCGGTAGCCCTTCGCCGGCGACGAGCAGGACACGGACCGGTGGCCGGCTCGATGGTGTCATGGATCAAGCCCTACGTCGCTCACGGTTAGCTCGCCTTGCTCCGCACTGATCAGCTCGGTGAGCGCGGCCACGGAGGGCAGGCCCAGGTCGCCGTAGCGGCCGATCCGGTCGACGAGCAGCGCCGCGATGCCAGCGTCCCTGGGACCCAGGACGTCGGATCGCGGCGAATCGCCGATGAAAAGCACCTCACCGGACGATACTCCTATAATCCGCAGCATGGCTGCGTAGAACTCCGGGCTCGGCTTGTAAACGCCCAAGTCGGCCGACTTGACGATGGCCTCGAAGTAAGTGCTGAGCCCGAGGCGGGCGAGGATGCCGACCAGCAGGTAATCAAAGTTGGAAGCGACCGCCATTCGATGCCCGTGCGCGGCCAGGGCGGTCAGCGTGACGGCGACATCAGGCAGCTCCTCGTAGTGGCAGCGTCTGACACGTACTCGGCGGCCATCCCGGCGCAGACGGCGATCACCGCTGCGTCGGCCATTCCGGCGAGGGCGAACGCGCGCCGGAAGAACTTGCCCCAGCGATGCACCCGCTCCGCGTGATCGCGCGAGTCCTCCGGCCATACCGGCAGGACGTCAAGCTGGGACAGGGCGTCGGCCACCTGATCCGGAGGCAGCGAAATGGGGGACCGGCTTCTCCGCCACCTGCGGCGGCCGCAGCCTGGCCATGGGGTCGGCAATGCCGTCCTCGGCGGCCAGCCACTGGAAGAACTGGTGCAGGGACCGGAACTGCTGATAGGCGTAAGCATCGCTGTACTCGCCCAGCAGCCGCACCATCCACCGCCTCACATCATCCGCCTCCACCTCCTCCCACCTGGTCTTATCTGTCTCGCGGAGCAGATGCGCGGCGGCGAACCAGCGCACCGCATCGATGTAAACCCGGACGGTCTTCTCTGCCTTGTTCTCAGCAGCCAAGTTCAGCCGAAACGAGCTGATGTCCGCCGCGAGAGGTCCCGCGTCCAACTGCTTCGATGAACGCGCCTGCCGCCGGGATCGGGGGAAAGTTTTATTCTCTTCCCCGAGTTCCGGCACAAGAAGCCGGTTCGAAATGTCGTGTTTGACACGATTTGAATCATGTGCTGTTACTACTGCCTGCAACATGAGAAGACCCCATTTTCTCGTGTTTGCGCAGGTCAGGAGGGATTTCGCGGCTGGGTCCCGTGGAGCCGGTGAGCGGATTCGAACCGCTGACCGTCCGCTTACAAGGTCAATCGCGCTAAGCGCTGTGCAGACCTGCGAAAACGGAAGTCGACGACGAGCGGAACCGCGCCAGGCGGAAGGTGCAAGCTCGACGCTAACAGGGTTCGCTGCGCCCGTCTACCAGGAATGACCAGCCCGTCTTGACATGAGGAGGCCAAACGACCATGCGCAAGAAGAAGGCCGTCGAAGTGACTTTAGCCGACCTTCTTTGAATCCCGATTAGCGACGATGCGCTTGGGCTGCTTTTCAGTGAAGGATGGAAGGATATCCATCACCAATGGCGGCAACCCCATCCTCATGGTGACGTCATGCAGGTACTCACGCACGTAGGGAGTGAGGACAATCATGGCGGCGGCGTCGCTATACTCCTCTATATCTTTCACACTGATCGCGGGGCCGGAATCGTCACGCTCAAGCTCGCAAAGAACGCCGAACTCAAAAGAGATGTCGGCGACCTCTTCGGTTTCCCTTGCTGTCTCTTCCGCGGCCGGGTCTTCGATTCTATCGACCTTGACGTGGTACTTAATCATGAGAACGAAGAATTCATCGCCTTGCTTGTATTGGGTAGAGGGCGATATGTTGAGATCCCAGTTGAGAGGGCCCTCGCTTATGAAGCTTTTAAGTTCTGAAGAGGATCCCATCAAGCGGATGTCGCGAATGTTCGTGTGCTCCGCAACGCGGGAAGCACTACGAGATATGGCGCCTACGCCGCCTCGTACCCTTACGCTGTTACCTGGCATTAGCACTCCGGTCGCCACGTGCCTTCATTCCGTATTCTGTCCACTTTGATGTGAAGTCAGAATCCGCTGAGGCGCGTTGCTCGACACTGATCGTCACTCGAGAACCTGACGTGTAAGCGCCCTGCCCGGCAGGCATCCAGGGGCCATCGGTTGGCATCTCGATCTTGACATGGAGGCGCGCTGTAACTGCTCTCGCATAGCGCTGCAAAGTTGAGAGATGGGGATCAGTCGCCCCGTTCTCGAACTCAGATACGAATGACTGGGTCGTCTGCATCCGCTTGGCGACCTCCGTCTGCGTCAGGTGAAGGCACCGGCGGATCTTGACGAGACCCTCCAGCACGTGCGATCTCGCTTCCGCGTCTTCGTACGCAGTGCGGAACCCTGGATCGTTGAGGGACTCGGCAAGAAACTCGTCGAACTCGTCCCTGTCCTGGTCTTCGATACGATCACTCACGGTTTGCCCCCAACTGTCGGCCACTTAGGTTGCTAGGTCGGTAAGGAGACAACTTATCGGTCACAACCGATAGTATCTCGGATGTCAACTCCTACACTACGTAGGGGGGTCCTTGCGACGCTTCTTGCCCTCCTCCTGCCAGGTTGCCATCCTCTCAAGCGCTCTCTCGCGGTCGGGCTTGGGTAGGCGCTGCTGCTTCTTCTGTATCGCCGTTACGCACACGCACACCGGCCCTAGGTCGTAGAAGAACAGGGCCCTGAACGCATCGCCCTCTACTTGAACCCTGATCTCCCACAAGTCCTTGCAATCTTGCAGCTTCTTGACCTCGCGAGGGCGCTCCTCTCCGTGCCTAAAGCGCCCGATCGCCTCCATCAGCGCTGCTCGTCCATGTTCAGGGAGGGAGAGCATGTCTTCCCGAGCAACCACTCTGTCGCTCCCTGGCGAGCGGTACCAACGCCAGCTGCGTTTCAGGTTCCCCGGACTAGGCGGTGGCGTGCCGGTCACGAGTAATGGGCCCCCAAACTGGTCGTTACCGTACGTCCCCCGCGTGCCCCTAGTACCTCACACTATCGGCCCGAACCGATACTTCCAAAGAGTACCAGCGCTCCGTGTGTCACCCGCCCGCTCAGCCGTCGCGGATGGCGGTGCCGGACGACGACGGGCACCGGCACCTCCGCGAAGAGCGGCTAACCTTGGGCTTACTTTCCATCTCCGGCAATGGCGGTCACAATCGCCAAGCCGCGGCCACGCTCGTCGCCGTGCCCGTCCTGGGTCCACATGCTGCCCTAGTCGACGACCTCAACCCAACCCGGGGGTAGTCACCGGAGCACGAGTTCGCCAGCACTGTGGAAGTCTGCCCAGGTGGCCTTGGCCGGCTGTGCTGGATGGCGTTGGCTACCAGACCGTACGCGTTAGCGACAGCACCGGCACACCCCGGCGGTCCCAGCTTTCGATCATGGGTGGAACTGGGCTTCGAGGTTGCGCGGGTACCCGCGGCCGATCCTCTTCTGCGTGCTTTCCCCTGACAAGCGGCCTCCGTAGGCGGAAGCATTACGAGCGCTATGCGCACCCGCGAAGACGCCGCACCCGGTTCCGTCTGCTCACGGTTTGCGCACTTCAGGGGGACTTGGAGCCGGTGAGCGGATTCGAACCGCTGACCGTCCGCTTACAAGGTCGTTTCAGGTGCTGCGGTCAACTGTCGTTTTGCTGCTCACGCTCGGTTGGCTCGCCGTCTGGAGAGCGCTCGATGTCTCTGATTTCGGCTCGGTTCTGGCACGCGACTGGCACGCCAGCACTCGCTGCACTTCGGGTGACCATTCCCGGCGTGGGGCTTATGCGTGGTAGTCGCTGGCTACAAGCCGGAGCTGTAGCCCTCGACACCTTCCAGCCACGTTCCAGTTGAGGCATCAACGAAATCTACGCGGAAATTCCTCAGGGGCGCTGGATGGGGTGCCCCGACTGGGCCATCGCTGACGGCATGGTACCCGTCGGCTGGTTTGGTCTCGATTGCCCACGCTAGCTCACCGGCTGGATGCTGAGCATTGGTGAGCATGACGAGCCCTCCCGCCAACGCCGACGATCCTGGACCCACCTCGGCCAGGGCTGTCGCAACAGCGGATTGCTCGGTGACCGGTGCTGGTGCGCTCTTGGTGGCGATTTGGACGTCGGTGGAATTCACAGCGCGGATAAATGCCGCTGAAAGACCAGGGAGAGGCGCGGTAGTCCGCGATTCGTTTCGGCCCGTTTTGCTGCCCAGGGAGTAGCTGCCGCAGCTCACGACTGCGGCCATGGTCAGTGTCACAGCCGACACCCAGATAGTCCTCTTAGTCCTGGGCGACTGTGTGATGAATCGGCGCGGAGCGTGCGTCATCTTTTCCCTTCCGATCCTCAGCCTTCCGTCTCTCAGTATGGCCGCTGCGTAAGTACATAGCTAACCTAAGACCTCGCCTGTCTCTGCCTCCGTCCTGTCGGACGGGTTCTGTCAAGTGGCGGCGGAGCCGATCCCGAAGGGACGCCGTAGGCGCTCTTGACAGGTTCCGGGAGACATCAACGATTCCCGGTGGCGGTTCGGGGAGCGGTCTTCTCCCTGAACCGCGCAGGTGCCGAGGTTTTAGCTTCGCCGGATCGGCCTGGCCAACATCGTCGCCCACGGCGCGCTGTCGGTCGCCGACTGCCGCCTGACCCTGATCGACGGGGCGCTGGTCGAGCTCGGCATCTGGCGGGCGTGCGCCGATGAGTTCGTGGGCCCCGACATCAACCACGCCATCGCCGTCATCGAGCAGCAGCAGCGCGAGATCACCGACTGCTGCCAGATGCTGCTCGACACCGGCCGCCGCAAGATCTCCCAGGGCGACGGCGAGCCGATCCGCCTGACCGTCATCGACGAGCTGGCCTACTACTCCGCCACCGTCGGGACCAAAGCCGAACGGGAGAAGTTCAACAACGCCCTCCGGGACTGCGTGGCCCGGGGCCGCAAATGCGCCCGCCGCTACATCGTGGCGACCCAGCGGCCCTCCTCCGACATCGTGCCCACCTCGCTGCGGGACTTGTTCGGCTACCGGTGGGCGTTCCGCTGCGCCACCGACGACAGCTCCGACGTGGTGCTCGGCAAAGGCGCGGCCAAAGCCGGGCACACCGCCGCCGTCATCCCCGACGAATCACGCGGCGTCGGACTGCTCCGCGCCGAGGGCAAGCGCACCCCCCGCCGCGTCAAGGCCGCCTACCTCGATGATGTCGAGCTGCGCGGCATCGCCGCCCGCGCCGCCCTGCTCCGGGGGCGCGGGTGAGCGACGCCCTGGCCCCCGCCGACCCCGCGTGCTTCGCCGACTGGGAACGCCAGCTCTCCACCGCCAACGCCTGCTCCCGGCCGATCCGGCTGCGCGGCCGGGTCACCGCCGTCGACCTGGCCACCGGCGAGACCGCCACCGCCTATGACACCGACAACGAGCCCGGCCGGGTGCTGCACGTCGCGTGCGGCAACCGCCGCGAATCGGCCTGCCCGTCCTGCTCGGCCGTCTACAAGCGCGACGCCCGCCAGCTCGTCCGCTCCGGCCTGGTCGGCGGGAAGGGCGTCCCCGAATCGGTGGCCGAGCACCCCTGTGTGTTCGCCACCTTCACCGCCCCTTCCTTCGGGCCGGTCCACGCCCGCCGCGAACGATCGGGTAAGACGCTGCCCTGCCGCCCCCGCCGCGACGCGAACAAGCGCGTCTGCCCCCACGGCCGCGACATCTCCTGCCCGATCCGCCACACCGACGACGACCCCCGCCTCGGCCGGCCGATGTGCCCCGACTGCTACGACTACACCGCCGCCGTGGTCTTCAACGCCAGCGCCGGTGACCTGTGGCGCCGCTTCGGCACCTACCTCCCCCGGTGCCTCGCCCGCCTGATGGGCGTCACCCAGAAAGACCTGCGCTCCATGGTCCGCCTCCGCTTCGTCAAGGTCGCCGAATACCAGGCAAGGGGAGTCGTCCACTTCCACGCCATCATCCGCCTGGACGCGAGGACCGACGACGACACCACCTACGCCCCGCCCCCGCCCACCTGGACGGCCGACGCCCTGGCCGCCGCTATCCGGGCCGCGGCTTCAACCGCCTCGATCATCACCCCGGTCGGGAACACCGGGCGCGCCCTCCTGCTCCGGTTCGGCGCGCAGACCGACACCAGGGTCATCCGCTCGGGCACCGCCGACGCGCTCACCCGCACGGCCGTCGCCAACTACATCGCCAAGTACGCCACCAAATCAGCCGCCGACGCCTCCGGGCTACCCGCCTACCGCCTCCATGCCACCGCCGAGGTCCAGGCGCTCCGCTGCCCGCCCCACCAGCGGCGGCTGATCGAAACCGCCTGGGCGCTCGGCTACCGCCAGTGGGCGCACTGCCTCGGCTACGGCGGCCACTTCCTCACCAAATCCCGCCGCTTCTCCGTCACCTTCGGCCAGCTCCGCGCCGCCCGCAAAGACCACCGCCGCGCGCAGCGCCACCCAGACGGCGAACTCGACCCCTGGGGACGGCAGGTCGACGAAACCACCGTCCTATACATCAGCGACTGGCATTACGCCGGTTTCGGTTATGCCGCCTCTGACGCTCACCTAATGGCGCTCATGTCCGCTGACAATGCACGGGCGAATTGAGCATGTTTCACGTGAAACAGCGAATTTCCATTCAACGCGTTCCCCGGACGAAGGCTGATGCGCTATGGATGATGAATCCCTGCTTACTGTTCAGCAAGTGGCCGAATGGCTTAACGTCGAACCGCGCTACGTGTACCAGCTCGCCAAATCAGGTGGTCTGCTGCGCGTTTGCATCGGCCGGTACGTTCGGATTCCGGCCGCGTCGGTCCGCGCCTACATACAGGCAAATACCGTCGAACCTGCCGCCGCACGCGTCCGCGCTCGTCGCCCTGGCGCTCGTCGGCATCTGCGGAGGGCAGGCTGATGGGTAACGCTAAGGGCCGCCGCCGACGCTTCGGCGCAGTCCGCCGACTGCCCTCCGGCCGATATCAGGCCCGATATTTGGGACCTGACGGCATAATGCGCCCGGCCGACGATACGTTCGCCACCAAAACCGAGGCCGATACCTGGCTGACCATCAAAGAAGCCGAAATACTCGATGACGAATGGATCGATCCTGATGCAGGCGCGGTCTTCGTGCCTGATTACGCCTCGGTCTGGATCGAGGAACGTCCGGGCCTGCGCACCAAGTCGGCCAAGAATTACCGCAGTCTGCTTCGCTGCCAAGTTGCGCCGCACCTCGCGACGGTAACTGTCGGTGAACTGACCTTGGCGCGGGTCCGTCGCTGGCGCAAGAAGCTCTTGGATTCCGGCACGAGCGAGATCACCACGGCCAAGGCGTACCGCTTCCTGCGGGCGGTCATGAATACCGCCGTCGATGACGGGCTGATCAAGCGGAACCCATGCCGGATCAAAGGCGCTGGCTCCGAGGATTCCCCGGAGCGCCCCGCCCTATCGGTTGCGCAGGTCTACGCCCTGGCCGATGCGGTCGGGCTCCGCTATCGGGCGTTGATCCTGCTCGCCGCGTTCTCCAGCCTCCGCTGGGGCGAGCTGGCAGCGCTCCGCCCGGAAGACATCGACCTCGACGCCTGCACCGTGCGGGTAACACGTCAGCTCAACAAGCCCGGCGCCAATCCGGTGTTCGGGCCCCTGAAGTCACGGGCTGGCCGCCGGGTGGTCACTTTCGCAGACATCATCGTGTCCGACCTTCGTAGGCACCTTCGCGCGGTGCCGCCTGGTGCGCTCGTGTTCACCAGCCCCGAGGGCGCAGCGCTGTCCAACACCAACTTCCGTCGTCGGGTCTGGGTTCCTGCGCTCGCCGTGGTCGGCCTGGAGGGCACGCACATTCACGACCTGCGCCATACCGGCAACCAGTTCACGGCCGACGCTGGCGCGAACACGAGGGAACTCATGGTTCGGATGGGCCACGACAGCGAGCGGGCCGCGCTCATCTACCTGCACTCGTCCGACAAGCGACAGCGCGCCCTGGCCGATGCGGTTGCCAAGGCTGCCCGTGCCGAGCTGGCACAGGCCAAGAAGACCAAGAAGACGGGCCAATCTGGCACGCGGATGGCACGAAACCTCGATGGCTGTTCGAAAAACTGAGCCGGTGAGCGGATTCGAACCGCTGACCGTCCGCTTACAAGGCGGATGCTCTGCCAAGCTGAGCTACACCGGCCGGCTCGTCCGCATCGCCTCCGACGCGGAACCCCTGCCAGGCTACCGGTTCGGCCGTGTCTCGGCTAACAGATACCTGAGCGCCGACGCGGAGCCAGAACCCCGCGCCGGCCACTCAAGCTGACGCGATCAGGACACCGGAACGAGCTGGAACGTCTGCGCAGTATCCCCGGCAGTGCACGTCCACTGCTGCAGCTGCGTCCCGTTAGACGTCGATCGGTTGGTCACGTCCAGACACTCGGTCCCGCTGTTGCGGGCAGTGAAGGTATAGGTCCCGTTCGACTGCAGCGTAGGCAGCCACTGCTGGTTGGTCCCGCCGGTTGCGCTCCAGATCTGAATAGGAGTCCCGCTACCAGTAGCGGAAGTCCCGCCGGTCACGTCCCACACCTCACTGCTGTCGTTCCGGCTGGCAACCTGGTAGTAGCCACCGCTCGTCGGCTGGAACTGCCATTCCTGGTTGGTGTTGCCGCTCCCGCACGCCCACTGCTGGACCGCGGTCCCGTTGGCGCTGCTGCCGCCGGTGTCGTCCACGCAGTCACCGCTGTTGGTGTTGATCACCTGGTACCAGGTGCCGGCGCTGATCCCGCCGCCGCCGGTGCTGGTCGAGCCGGGCGTCCAGGTGAAGGTGGCCACCGCCCCGGCGGGCAGCGTGTAGTTGAAGTACTGGCCGTTCTCATCCACCCCGAACGTGTTCGCGCTCGACGTGTTCGAGTTCAGCACCACCAGCGCGTCCGACCCGTCGGGATTCTGGAACGCGACGTCCTCGATGTTCCCCGACCCGAAGGTGTTGGAGCCGATTCGCACCGCGCCCGGCTTCACGAACTTGCTGACCTGCCCGAGGCTGTAGTACTCGGCGTTGTACGTCGCGGTGTCGGCCGAGTTGTCGACGGTGACAAGCGCGGTGCAGGTGGTGCAGTTCATGCTCGGCCCGCCGCTCGGGTTCAGCGCCATGTTCCAGGTGACGACGGTCTTGCTGTAGTTGCGGATCCCGTCGACGACCAGGTTCTCGAGCTCCCAGTCGAGCGTGTCGGCGAAGGTGTCGGACACCGGCGAGGACTGCGAACCGGAGCACTCGGTCTCGTAGGTCCCGTACGACGGGTACTCCGCCTCGACCGTGGACTGGGCGCTCGGGTCCCCGGAATAGCAGTGCCACGCCGTCCCGGTAACGTACTGCGCGGCCGAGGAACCGAGCACGGTCTCGGGGAAGCTTGGGTCGTTCCAGTTGTGGTCGTAATCCAGGATCCCGGTGTTGAGCCCGGCCGCGCGCGTCGCGGGCCCGAGGTTATTGGCGATGAAGTCCGCCTCCTGCGTGGAGGTGAACGTCGAGCCCGGGTAGTTCGACGGCGAGTACTCCGGCTCGTTCTGCGGCGAGATCAGCGAGATGGGCACCCCGGCCGCGTCGTAGGCCTGGATGAACTTGACCAGGTAGTTGGCGAAGACCTGGTAGTCGCCGCTGTTGAGGGTGCCGCCGATCATCGAGTCGGTGGTCTTCATCCAGCCCGGCGGGCTCCACGGCGTGGCCATCACCGTGACACTCGGGTTGATGCTCAGCGCCTGCTTGAGCACCGGGATGATGTACGCCTGGTCGTGCGCGATGGAGAAGTCGGCCAGCGCCGGGTCGGTCTGCCCGGCGGGCATGTCGTCGTAGCTGAACAGCGACTGCGAGAAGTCCGACGCACCGATCGGCTGGCGCAGGAAGTCCAGGCCGATCCCCTGGTTCGGGTCGAACAGCTTGGTCATGATCGAGTTGCGCAGCGGCGAGTTGTAGACCAGCCAGGCCGAGGAGTCGGTGAACGATGCGCCGAATCCGGTCATGGTCTGGTACGTGGCCGAGGGGCTGACGGTGATGACCTGGCTCTGCGAGCTGGACCCGGGCGCGAACGACGCCCCGGTCTGCGAGGCGAGCAGCTGGCTCTGGTTGGTCGTAGTCTCCGTGACGGAAACGGCCGGCCCGGACGCGGCGCGGGCCGGGCTGGAGCTCGCCGCCGCGAGCCCGGCGGTGATGAGCGCCGCCGCGCCCAGCGCTGCCGTCATGCGTTTGGTGCGGGACATGGTCCTCCTCCGAAATCTGCCCCCCATGAAACAGAATGTAACGATTTGAAACACCTCCGACACCACGATGCAAGCATTCCCGCATAGGGCTGTCAATAAGAGATTCGGTAGAATGTCGGCCCGCTTGCCGACGCGCTATGCTGCCCGGTATGGAACAAAACCGTGTAACAGAATGAGCAGACCGCGCGGCCAGCGCGTCACGGTCCGGGACCTAGCGGCGGAGACGGGTGTGTCGATCGCCACCGTCTCGCGAGTCCTCAACAACCAGGCCAACGTCGCCCCGGACACGCGCGAGCTTGTCCAGCGGGCCGCCGCACGGCTCGGCGGACAGGCGGCCGACCCGGCGGCCGTCCAGGACCGCACGACGCAGGGCGCGGTCTACCTGCGCTGCCCCTACCTGCTGACCGACTACTTCGGCCTCATCGTCTCGTCCATCGCAGAGACGCTCGAGCTGCACGGCAGACCGCTGCTGCTCAACGCGGGCGAAGCGGCGCAGCAGGCGCAGGTCCTGCCCACGCTTGCCGCTCGCCCCGGCATCTGCGGCGCGATCATCGTGCTGCCGCCGGAGCCCGGCGGGCAGCTGGCGGATCTCCGGTCAACCGGGTTCCCATTCGTCGTGGTGGATCCCCGCGCCCCGATGCCGCGCGACATCGCCGCCGTGTCAGCCGCCCACTTCGCCGGCGCCCGCAGCGTCAGCAACCACCTGGTCGACCTCGGACACCGGCGCATCGGCGTTATCGCCGGCCCCCGCAACTGGCTCGCGAGCGACGCCCGCCTCGCCGGGCACGCCTCCGTGCTGGCGAACGTCGGCGTCCTGCCCGACCTCCGGCTGACCCGCAGCGGCGAGCCGACCGCGCAGTTCGGCTACCACGCGGCCGGCGAACTCCTCGACCTGCCCGAGCTCCCCACCGCGCTCATCGGATTCAACGACAAGGTCGCCGTCGGCGCGCTGGCCGCGGCCGCGCAGCGCGGACTGCGGGTCCCCGAGGACCTCTCGGTCGCCGGCTTCGACGACATCGACCTCGCCCAGGCCACCCGGCCCCTGCTCACCACCGTCCGTCAGCCGCTGCAGGAAATGGGCCGCCTAGCCGTCAGCCTCCTCATCCGCCTCATAGAACGCCACCGCCTCGACGCCCTGCACGTGGAACTGGCCACCGAACTAGTCATCCGCGACTCCACCGGCCCCGCTTCCCCCCGGTAAAAGCGACTTTCCACCCGAGGCCTTCGAAATCGCCTTCCCAGCCGCATCCCCAGCAGACGACGACCCCGGCCGCAGCCTGGCCTTACAACGGGACGGGGCGGTGCGCGGTGATCCCGTACTCGTCTCCCGCCGCCCCGACCAGCAGTGTCAGCGCGTCGGTGACCGCGGCCTGGTCGGCCGGCTCGAGCTTCGCCATGATCCGCGCCAGCTCGCGTTTGCGCCACGCGTCGGCGCCGGCGACCAGCTTCCGCCCGCTGGGGGTGAGCGCGAGGGTGACCACGCCGCGGTGATGCGGGTCGGCGCCGCGGGCGACGTGCCCGGCCGCGACCATCCGGTCCGCCAGCCGGGTCACGGTCGACGGGTCAAGGCCGAGCGTCCGCGCGGCCCGCCCCGACGGCACCGGCCCCAGGTCGGCGAGCACGGCCAGCAGCCGGAACTGCGGCAGGGTCACGGCCGAGTCCAGCACGTCCAGGCTCCGCAGCGCCACCCCGGCCAGTACCCGCGTCGCCGCCTGCAGCACCTCCGCGGTCCCCGCCGCGAGCTGGGGTCCGTCCTCGCCCGACGTCCGTGACATTCCAGCTGGCCCTCCGACTCGCGCGCTTCCGTTCTTGCGGCCCTGACCGCATGGAATCTATTGTATATAGCAAGTATTTCATGATGCAAGACAGATGGCTACGCCGGATCGGCACGGCACGACCGGGCCGCCGGCGACCGTGCGAGTATTGTATGATGCAATCATTGATTGATACATGACTTTGAGGGTGATGGCGTGGGACGAGAGCTGGAGGCCGAGGCGAGCGGTCTGGCACGGGCGGGGGCGTGGCTGCGGGCCGGGCGGGGCGGCGTGTTCCTGCTCGCGCTGGTGATCGGGGCCGGCGCCGGGCTCGGCGCGGTCGCGTTCCGGTACCTGATCTACTTCTTCACCTGGCTGGCCACCGGCCACAGCGAGTTCGGGCAAAACGGCTACGTGGGCAGCAGCCACCTGCCGTGGCTCGGCCTCGGGTTCTTCGTGGTCATCCCGGCCATCGGCGGCCTGCTGTACGGCCCGCTGATCTACAACTGGGCGCGGGAGGCCCGCGGGCACGGCGTGCCCGAGGTGATGATCGCGGTCGCCGACAACGGCGGCCGGATCCGCTGGCAGGTCGCCCTGGTCAAGTCGCTCGCCTCGGCGCTGTGCATCGGCTCGGGCGGGTCGGTCGGCCGCGAGGGCCCGATCGTGCAGATCGGCTCCGCGCTCGCCTCCAGCCTCGGGCAGTGGGTGCGGATGCCGGAGAACCGGCTGCGGATCCTGGTCGCCTGCGGCGCCGCGGGCGGCATCTCGGCCACCTTCAACGCCCCGATCACCGGGGTGTTCTTCGGGGTCGAGATCATCTTGCGCGAGTTCGCGGTCGACGCCCTGTTCACGGTGATGCTGTCGGCGGCGGTGGCCGACGTCGTCGCGATCCCGTTCCTGGGCGACAAGCCGTTCCTGTCCGGCTTCCCGGCCGGCATCGCGCTCGGCAGCGCGCGCAATTACCTGCTGGTCGTCGTCCTCGCGGTGATCGCCGGGCTGCTCGGGCTGGCGTTCAAGAGCGTGCTGTACAAGGTCGAGGACCTGTGCGACGCCCTGTGGAAGGGCCGGCCGGAGTGGGCCAGGCCCGCCGTCCTCGGCCTCGGGTTCGGCCTCCTGCTCCTCGCGCTGCCGCAGATGTACGGGGTCGGCTACCCGGTCATGTTCAAGGCCACCGCGGGCGACTACGCGCTGTGGTTCCTGATCGTGCTCGCCCTCGGCAAGATCCTGGCGACCAGCGTGACGATGGGGATCGGCGGGTCGGGCGGGATCTTCGCGCCGTCGCTGTTCATCGGCGTCACCGGCGGCTACGCCTACGGCGACGTCGTGAGCCACCTGTTCGGCGCCGCCGCCGGGCCGCCCGCCCTGTACGCGGTGATCGCGATGGGCGCCGTGTTCACCTCGGCCGCCCGCGCGCCGCTGACCTCGCTCGCGAGCGTGGTCGAGATGACCGGCGACTTCTCCCTCACCCTGCCGGTGATGCTCGCGGTCGCGATCGCGACCATGGTCTCCCGCGCGCTCAGCTACGGCACCATCTACACCACCAAGCTGCTGCGCCGGGGCACCGACATCGACCAGGCCGCCCCCTGGCGGGCCCTGGCCGACCTGAAGATCACCGACGTCATGCGCCCCTTCACGCCCGCCCTCCCGGTGCCCCCGGACCCGGCCGCCGCCCCGGTCGCCCGCGCCCTCCCCCACGGCAACGGCAGCTCCCCCGGCCGG
>Ga0335074_10002640_pt1 | contig 24479 bp, 24 predicted proteins | sample Lox_Sample_23_FD_206715 | JGI IMG/M metagenome (GOLD analysis project Ga0335074, IMG submission 206715) | Soil microbial communities from Loxahatchee National Wildlife Refuge, Florida, United States - Lox_Sample_2.3 | ecosystem: Environmental > Terrestrial > Soil > Wetlands | place: USA... | reverse complement strand
AGCCTGGCCGATGTGCAGCGCACCCTCGTCGGTGCATCAGACGCGGAACTGCGCAGCGCCGTCGGGCCCGGGCTGCCCGCCGCCCTGGCCGCCGCGGCCGAAGTTCCGGCAGCAGAAGCCGCGGCAACCACACAGCACCCGCGAGACGCCGCCTTCTGGCTGGCGCCGCCCGCCGCCCCTCGTCCAGAGCCAGCCCGCGCGAGCGCAGTTCCAGCCACTACGGCACCAGCCACCACGGCACCGGCCACCACGGGGCCAATCACCACGGGGCCAGCCATGCAGCCGCGCCCGGTGACGGCTATCCCGCTCGCTCCCGGCGTCACCCTGCTGATCGACAGCGGCGACGCCGCCACCGTCGACGTCGCCGCCATGCAGGCGGCCGCCGACCCGCTGCTCACCTACCTGACCGGTGCCGGGCTGCTGCCTGCGCCGCCGACCTGCCCAGGAGCTGACACATGACGACGACCGATGCGCCGCTTGCCCACCCTGCCGTAGCCGGCCGGCTCTGCGACGATGCCGGGCTGCTGCCGCTGGTGGCGGTCGAGATCGAAGCTGCGGTCAGCGGCATGGCCGCGACCACGATCGTGCGGCAGACCTTCCGCAACGCCCGCCAGGCCAGCATCGAGGCGACGTACATCTTCCCGCTGCCCGACCGGGCCGGGGTCACAGCATTCACCGCGAGCCTGGCCGGCCGGCAGGTCGAGGGAGAACTCCGTGAGCGCGCCGAGGCCCGCGCCGAGTACGACGCGGCGATCGCGGCAGGCTACCGCGCCGCGATAACTGAGGAAGAACGCTCCGACGTGTTCTCGATCCGGGTAGGCAACCTGCAGCCGGGCGAGGAGGCAGTGATCACGCTGACGCTGACCGGGCCGCTGGGTGTGGACGACGGGACGGCCGAGTACCGGTTCCCGCTCGTCGTCGCGCCCCGCTACGTCGCCGGGCAGCCGCTCCCGTGGCTGCCGGTCGGCCTGGGCACCGCCGCCGACACCGACGCCGTCCCCGACGCGAGCCGGATCACTCCCCCGGTGCTGCTCCCCGGTCTGGACAGCCCGGTCCGGCTGTCGCTGCGGGCCCGGCTGGCCGGGCTCGGCCTGGCGCCGGGTGACGTCCAGTCGAGCCTGCACGCGGTGACGGCCGTGCCAGCCGACGGCGGCGCGGTGGAGGTGTCCCTGCACCCCGGCGAGCGCCTGGACCGCGATGTCGTGCTGCGCTTCCCGGTCGCCGCCGCCACGGCTCGCGCGATCGCCGCGGTGGCTCCAGACGACGAGGACCCAGCGACCGGGACCTGGCAGATCACTGTCGTCCCGCCAGTGCAGGGAAACGGCCAGCGGCGGGCCAGGGACGTGATCGTGGTGCTGGACCGGTCGGGCAGCATGGGCGGCTGGAAGATCGCCGCGGCGCGGCGGGCCGCCGCCCGGGTCGTGGATTCGCTCGGCGCGGCGGACAGGTTCGCGGTCCTCGCGTTCGACCACATGGTTGAGAGCCCGCAGGACTATGCGGGCCTGGTACCGGCATCGGACCGGAACCGGTGGGCCGCAGTGTCGTGGCTGGCGGGCCTGGAGGCCCGCGGCGGCACCGAGATGCTCAGCCCGCTGCACACCGCGGCCACCGCCCTGGCCGGAGCCGCTGGCGAGCCGGCCAGGGACCGGTTCCTGGTGCTGGTGACCGACGGTCAGGTGGCTGCGGAGGATCAGATACTCGCCGCCGTCGCTCCGGTGGCCGGGGACACCCGCGTCTTCGCCCTTGGCATCGACCAGGCTGTCAACACGGGTTTCCTGCGCCGGCTGGCTGCTCTTGGCGGGGGCCGCTGCGAGCTGGTCGAGTCTGAGGACCGGCTGGACGAGGTCATGGCCGGCCTGCACCGCCGGATCACCCCGCCGGTGGTGACCGGGCTGCGGGTTGAGGCTGACGGCGCTGAACTGATCCTCGATGACACCACGCCATCCCGGACGCCGGACCTTTTCCCCGGCGCACCTTGCACGCTGTCCGGCCGCTGGCGAGCCGCGATCCCGCCCGCGGAGCTGACCCTGACCGTGTCCGGAGACGGCGGGTTCCGCGAGCAGGTGACGGCAGCGGCCGCACCGGACCGGGCTGTCCGGACCTGCTGGGCGCGCGCCCGGGTGCGGGACCTGGAAGACACCTACGCAGCCGCCGGCGCCTCGCCGGGGCTGGCTGACCAGATCGTGGCCGTCTCCCTCGCCCACAGCGTGCTGTCCCGGTTCACCGCGTTCGTCGCCGTCGACCGGTCCCGCCGCACGGACCTGGGAGTGCCGCAGCCTGTCATCCAGCCGGTCGAGCGGCCGGCCGGCTGGGCTGCGGCCGGGGCCGGGGCTGCGCTCATGCCCATGATGGCCAGAAGCGGCCGGGGGGTAAGGGCCAGAGCCCTTCGGCTCCAGGCCAGCGCCCGCCCTGCCGGCGGGTTCTCTCCTCTTGCGCCCGGCAGCCTGGAGTCCGCTGCCGAACCGGAGGCCGGCGCCGGGGCCCAGCTTCCGGCCTGGTCACCGCTTGGAGCGTATATGGGCCGGGTGAGCGATCTGTTTGAGCGCATCGAACAGGACCTGGGCGCCGGGCGCGACCTGGGCCCGGCGGCCGAGGCCGCCGACGAACTCGCCGCAGACCTGTCCTCGGTGGCCGCCCCGGATTCCTTCACCGACGTACTCCGTGACCTGGCCAGCGCACTGCGCGGCGCCGGTGACCCGCGAGCCGCGCTGACCGCGGCCCGGCGGGCGTTCTTCCCGCAGCAGGCCCCCAGCAAGCGGGGCTCTTCACAACACTCTGGGCAACCACCGGCACCACAGGCGCGCCGCGAATGGTGGCGCTAGCCGCGGTCGATCAGGCCATGTGCTGCCTTGCCCGTGCTGCCGGCGCGACTGCCCGCAGCCGGCCAATCTCGTAGGCGCACCTAAGAAAACAATTTTCTTCTTGACGATAGAACTTGTCGGTGACAATCTGGACTCATGCAGGACGTCGCAGTGATCGAGGACGCCGCCGCCGCGGAGGTCTCGCTCGATCCCATTCGGGCTCGGCTGCTCGCTGAGCTGGCCGAGCCACACACCGCGACCACGCTCGCGACGCGCCTCGGGCTTGCCCGGCAGAAGGTCAACTACCACGTGAGGACGCTGGAGCAGCACGGTCTGGTGGAGTTGGTTGAGGAGCGGCGCAAGGGCAACATGACCGAGCGCGTGGTGCGGGCGTCGGCCGCGGCCTATGTGATCTCGCCGGCGGCGCTCGCCGCGGTCGCGCCCGACCCGGCGCGGTCGCCCGACCAGCTGTCGGCGCGGTGGCTGCTCGCGCTGGCCGCACGGCTGGTCCGGGAGACCGGAGCGCTCATCAACGGCGCGGCGCGGGCCAGCAAGCCGCTGGCCACGTTCGGGCTAGATGCCGAAGTGCGGTTCGCCAAGCCGGCCGACCGCGCGGCGTTCATCGGTGAACTGACCGACGCGCTCGCCGGAATTATCAGCAAATATCACTCGGAAACGGGAAGGCCGCACCGCGTTGTCGTCGCGGTGCACCCGAGCATCACCGAAGATGCCGACCCGCCAGCGGAGGGGAAAACGTCATGACGCATCCATTCGAGGTCCGCGGTGAGATCACCGTGGACGCCACGCCCGACCAGGTCTGGGACGCGATCACGTCGGGGCCGGGAGTCGACTCCTGGCTCATGGGGCGCACTGAGATCGACAGTGACAGTAAGACCAGCACGTTTGACATGTTCGGCGAGAAGGCGACCTCGGCCATCACGGTGTGGGAGCCGGGACACCGGTATGCGACGCAGGAAGAGAAGAACGCGGACGGCACGTTCATGGCGATGGACTGGGTGATCGAGGCGCGCGACGGTGGCGGCGCCGTGGTGCGGTTCGTGCACAGCGGCTTGCTCGGCGAGAACTGGGAAGCGGAATACAACGGGCTGTCGAGTGGCGACCTCGCCTACCTGAAGAAGCTCGCGGTTTACGTCGCTCACTTCGCGCCGCGTACGGCGAAGCTGTCGACGTTCCTGCCCGGGCCGGTCACCAAGGACTCGTGGGCGGCGATGACCGCGGCCGTCGGCGCCGGCACCGACGCGGCCGACGGGCAGCCGGCCCGGCTCGCCGTGCCGGGCATTGAGCCAGCCGACGGCGTCGTGGAGTTCGCCGGCTCGCCGAGTTTCGTCGGTATGCGCACCGACGACGCGATGTACATGCTGATCCACGGCTACAACGACATGATGTTCGCGACCGCGCACTACTTCGACGACCGTGACCGGTCGGCCGAAACCGAGGCCTGGCAGGCCTGGCTGGGCTCGCTCGCCTAGGGCGTCACGGGTTGCGCAGCGAGATGGAGTCTGACTCGGCGATCGCGCTCGCCTCGACCGCCCGCAGCCCTTCGCCAAGGCGCTCGCGCGCCTGACGCAGCAGCTTGAACGAGTTGGTCGCGGGACTGAGCTCGGCGTCGCGGTCCGGGTCGGCCCCATGCTCCTCGATCAGATGCGCCTGGACTGCCGCTGCGACCTCGTCAGCGGCCTTCAGCGCCTGGTAGATGGCCTGCTCTCGTTCGGTGTCGGCAACCATGCAGTGAACCTCCCCGCTGATCGGCCGGCTAATCGCCACGGTCTGGGGCTATCCCGGCGTTCCGGGCCTGGCAGCACCTTCGCGCCTGGCCAGCAGGCTCCTGCGCGGGAGATGCTGATCGCCTGGCAGGTCCCGGGAGTGCAGGACCGTGAACCCGGACGGCAGCAGTGAGGCCGGCTCCCCTGGCTCCAGGCACCAGCCGGCGCACAGGCTGGGGCGCACGCGGCGGGCCTCCGCCGTCAGCGACTCCCAGGCAAGGAGGCCGCCTTCACGGACGGCGCTCGCCGCCATGGTGAACAGCGCCCGGTCCCAGTAGCCGGTGCACAGCACCAAGGCGTAGCCGTACGGGTCCGGCCGCCAGGCCACCAGGTCGGCCTGCGCGAAGGCGATCAGCTGGTTCAGGCCGCGCCGCCTGGCCTCAGCGGCGAGCAGGCCCAGGGCCACGTCGGAGATATCCACCGCGGTGACCTGCCGTCCAGCCGCAGCCGCCAGCAGGGCGCTGCCGGAAGTCCCGCAGGCCAGGTCAGCGACCGGCCCGGCGGGCAGCGGCAGCGCCAGTGCCCGCACAGCTAGCGGGTGCGGCTCGAACGACGTGCCGCCGGTGCCGCCTTGGTACCTGGCGTTCCACCGCACCCTGTCCGGATGTCCAGTCAGTCCCCGGCAATCCTCCGCCATCTCAGCCCCGTCTAGCCGCTCAGGTCAGTTTCAAGCTCAGCCTTCGCCTGCGTCATCAGCTCGGCTGCCGCAGGATCGGGTGCCGGGTAGCGCGGGTTAATGGTCTGCAGCTTCCGGACCACGATCGCAGCCGTGGCCAGCCGGGTGAACCACTTGTGGTCGGCTGGCACGACGTACCAGGGTGCCCAGCGCGTGCTGGTCGCCGAGAGCATGTCATTGAACGCAAGCTGGTAGTCGTCCCAGTAACCGCGTTCCCGGATGTCACTGGCGGAGAACTTCCAGTTCTTCTCCGGGTGCTCGATCCGCTTGAGGAACCGCTTCGCCTGCTCCTGCTTGGACAAGTTGAGCATGATCTTGACGATGTGGATGCCGTTGCCGACGAGATAGCGCTCCCAGCGGTTGATGTCCCGGTAGCGCTGTTCCCAGATGCGCCTTCTGGCCGCTGCGGGCAGGTGCTCTGCGGTCAGCAGTTCCGGGTGCACCCGGACCACGAGCACCTCCTCGTAGTGCGACCGGTTGTAAATGCCGATGCGCCCGCGACCGGGGAGCTCAGCGTGGTAGCGCCACAGGAAGTCATGGTCGAGTTCCTCGGCCGACGGCTCCTTGAAGCTGCGGACGGTGACGCCCTGCGGGTTGAGGCCACTCATCACGTGCTTGATCGTGCCGTCCTTGCCCGAAGCGTCCAGTCCCTGCATAACGATCAGCAGGCCGAGCGCGTTCTGGGAAGCCAGCTTGTCCTGGTAGCCGGCGAGCATCTGCGCGCCGTCGCGCAGCATCGTGCGCGCGTCGGGCCGTTTCACCTGGCCGGTGTAGCCAGGATCGTGGTCGCGGCTCAGCCTGACCGAGCTTCCCGGCGCGACCCGCATAGGCCTGATCAGATCCCGCATGAACCGCAGGCGTTCGTCCATGGCCATGATCATGCCCGGCCGGGCACGGGCCATCCACCCCAGAAATCTGGCACCCTCAGACTCAGCAGCACGAGCGATCCGGGCGTGTATCAGGCATGCGGACCCATTCCCCGCCGGCGGCGGCCACTGCGGCCAGCCAGCTGAGCGGATCTGAGGCTGACCACATCGTCAGTGAGCTCTATCAAGCCCACGCGCTTGGCCTGACCCGCATGGCAAAGCTGCTGCTGGGCGACCAGGCCAGCGCCGAGGACGTGGTGCAGGAGGCGTTCATCAACCTGTACCGGGCGCTGCCAAGGCTTAGCGACCGGGAGCAGATCGTTCCCTACCTGCGCACTTGTGTGATCAATGGGTCGCGCTCGGCGCTGCGCACCAGGCGCCGGGCTTTACTGCGCACGGTCCACCATGAGCCGCCCGCGTCCTCGGCCGAGTCGGCGGCGATGCTCAGCGAGGATCGCCGCGCGGTCCTGGCGGCCGTCGCCGGGCTGCCGCGCCGGGCGCGGGAGGTCCTGGTGCTCCGCTACTACCTCGACCTGCCCGACCAGGAGATCGCTGCCGCCCTCGGGGTGAGCAGGGGCACGGTGTCGTCCACCGCGTCCCGGGCCATGGCAGCCGTTGCCCGACAGCTCAAGGAGGAATCATGAACAGGCTGGAGGACCGGCTGCGTGACGCGTTCAAGGCCGACGCCGACACCGTGCGCCCGGAGGCCATCCGCAGCGCGCCCATGCGGCCGGCGCGTTCAGCGCATGGCCGGTGGCGGTCCCGCCGCGCCCGGATCCTGGTCCCGCTGACTGCCGCCACTGCCGTCATCGCAGTCGTGACCGGCGTCTCGCTGGCCGTGCCACTGGTGCACACGCCCAGCCAGCCAGCCGGCCCCCCCACACCTGGGATGCATTCCCCTGGGCCATTCCCGTTTCCGACCGGCGAGCCTCCAGTGAACAACGGCCCGCTGCCGCTCCCAGTGCTCGGCCACGACGGGCAGTCGGCGAGCAAGGGCGTGCCCTCGTCGGGGCCCACTCAGGGAGTGCCGCAGTACTACGTCACCGTCAACATCGTGCCCGGGGCGCCCCCGCTGAACAGCCTGGTCGTCCGGGCCACAGCGACGGGCGCGGTGGTCGGCACGATCGATCCTCCCGCCGGGACCAGTTTCACGGCGATCGCGGCGACTGCCGGGGACCGCACGTTCATCACTGCCCTTTCACCAACCAGCAGCAGTTGCGTGGTCGAGACCCAGATTGATCAGTTCCAGCTGGACGATCAGGGTGTTCCGGGGCCGCTGACGCCGCTGAACATCTCGATCCCGGCGAACAATGTTGAGCCCGGCACCCTTTCGATCACGCCCGACGGCAGCACGATCGCCTACGCCACGTCACTGTGTACCCGGACCCAGGTCGGCGTCATCGATCTGGCCACTGGCCATGTCGCCACCTGGCTAGGCCCGAGCTTCGATCAGAACACGATGGGCCTGTCGCTGTCGCCTGACGGCAGCCTGCTCGCCTATGAAACGGAGTCTTACCTGGGCGGTAACACAGTCGCGATCTTGCGCACCAGCGCCCCGGGCGGCTCGGCAGTAGCCCGCAGTCAGGTCGTGTCCCGCACCGCGGCGTGGGCGGCACTCGGCGACAATGGCACGGCTCTGTATACCTGCACAGCGAATCCCTCGGCTACCGTCGGGCCGGTCGCCTACGGTATGCAGGCCCTCGCGGGCGGCAGTCAGCGGGTCATTGCGAGCTGGCGCGACCTGCCGTATCCGCAGTGCTGGGCCAGCATGGACCCGTCCGGCGGCTACCTGCTGGTGCAATATCCGGTATCGGTCAAGGGAGCCAGCGACTGGGTCCAGCCAGCGGTCCTCAATCTCAGGACCGGTCAACTCCGCCTCATTACGGCACCGGCGTACTACGGCCCGGCCGATGTGGCCTGGTGAGGCTAGTCGTCGGAGACAGTGATGCCCAGGGTCTGGGCCAGGACCGGGGCGATGGAGACGAGCTGCGCGGTGCTGATGGTGGCACCGCGCAGCGAGCCGGAGTCGATGATCAGGCCTAGCTCGGCGCCGCGCAGGTCAGTGCCGTTCATGGTGACCTTGCTGAAGTCGGCTCGGGCCAGCCGGGATCCGGCGAACGTCACCCGGGTCAGGGTGGCGTCGGCGAAGTCGACATCGCTGAGCTCGCAGTCGGCGAAGTCCACCTCGGTGAAGGCGGCACCGCGGAAGTTCACCGAGTCGAGCTTGCACCGACGGAACGTGACCCGGCGCAGCTTCGCCCCGAACAGCTCGGCCCCGGCAGCGATGCTGTCGGCGACGGCCACGTCGGTCCACTGGGTCTCCCCCAGGCCGGTCGCGACCAGCCGCACGTCGCGCAGCAGCACGTCGCTGAACCGGGCGCGCTGCAACTTCCCGCCCTGGAATGAGACACCGGTGAACGCGCACTCGATGAACCTGCTGCTCGGCGCGTCCGGCTCAGCCAGGCTGACCTGGTCGAAATGCACGCCGTCATAGTCACCGCTGCTGGCCAGCCCGCCGTTGTGCGACTCCAGCACAGCCGCGAAAGGAAGATCAGCAAGCTCCTGCCAGTCGATCACCGGCTGCAGGTCTCAGTCGAAGAGTTCGCTGGTGGCGGTGACAGCCTCTCCCTCAGCCATCCCTTCAGCCTTGCCTTCGGCCATCCCTTCGGCTTTGCCGCGGCCGAAGTGCTCCTTGGCGAACGGGCTGTGCACCGGCCAGGCCGTGGCTGACACGAGTTCCTCCAGAATGTGACGTATCGCAGCCGAAGACATGCTGTAGGCGTTCTCATAGTACGTCGGCCCCTCATCAGGCCTCAGTAACCCAAGTCCCGGCCACATCAGCTCCCCCCAGCCACCTCAGCCTGGCTTCCAAGCCAGCGCCCCAGGCATGAATGTGACTTTGCGGCACACCCCACTACACGAAATCCCCATCGATCATCGCGGGCTCCCCGCGGACCCGGCCCAGCAGGCCCAGCAGGCCCAGCAAGCACAAAAGGCGCAGGAGGCGCGGTGAGGAAGATCATCTTCGCGGTCGGGCGGTCGCGCGCTGCCAGGCTGGCTGTGATGGTGGGCGCAGACGTGCCGCGCTGCGCAGCGGCAGGAACCGCCTGCGCTCAGCTGACCGCCTGGTTGCGGCATGCCGAACCAGATCAGGCAGTGAACAGCGGTAACGTAACGGCCCCTACCTTAGTGACGCGCACCAGCTTGGGACGCGAGGGTCTGGCAGTGGGTGATGGGCCGTGGTCTTTTGACCCGATCAGCGTAGACTCCCCGCCGTGCGTTCTCACCGTGAGTTCTGGCTGTGGCTCGGCGGGCTCTTCCTGACGCTGTTCGCCCTCTTCACCGCGGTCGCCATCGCTTACTTCGTGAAGGACAAGAGCTATTCCTTGTTCCTGAACGGGTGGATGCTGGCGGCCCTGCTCTCATTCGTCGCCGCTCACGCGTCGTTTTTCGGCGCGATCAGGAGCTGGCCGCTGCCCGCGGCGGCCCGGCCGGCCCGGCCGGCGTTTCCCGCCCTGGAGATCGAGATCCACGGGGCCAGCACGATCGAGGCACAGCGGGAGGCCGATTCTGGCCTGGCAGTGACGGCGCGCCTGCGGTCGTTCACGGTGACGTTGCGCAGCGCCGAGAGCGAGCAGCGGGCCAGCGTGACCGTGCTGCTTTACGTCAAGCTGGTGCCTGGTTCCTGGGGACGTGTGGGCGAGGCCGTCTGCCCGGTGCCCGACTGGTCGCTGCCGCCTTCGCTGAGCCTGCACCCGATGCCGATGCCCGTTGACCTGCAGCCAGGCGGCCGGGCCAGCGGCCAGCTCGTGTACGAGATCCCCGGGTACTACCTCGACAAGCTGGCTGAGCCGGCCAGGGGGCGGCTTGAGTTGTGGGACCATGTCACCGATCAGCGGATGACCGTGCCGGCCGAGATCGGCAGCCACGACAGGCCCGCGATGGTCCCGTCGTCGGGCAGCGCCGAGATCCTGGGTCCGGAGTACGAGAGCCAGCCAGACCAGCAGAGCGACGTGACTGCCTCATTATCCCCACCCGCCCAGCCCTCAGCCCCACCTGACCAGCCCCACACCCCACCCGCTTCAGGCCCTGGGAGGCCCGCGTGACCACGACCGACCTCGATGCTCTGGCCATCAACACGATCCGTGGCCTGAGCATGGACGCGGTGCAGAAGGCGAACTCCGGGCATCCAGGCACGCCGATGGGCATCGCCCCGGTCGCGTACACGCTGTGGCAGAGGTTCCTGAACTTCGACCCGGCCGACCCGATCTGGCCGAACCGCGACCGGTTCGTGCTGTCCGAGGGCCACGCCTCGGCGCTGCTGTGGTCGCTGCTGCACCTGACCGGAGTGCGGGCCGTCGACCCGGACTACGAGATCCTCGGCACCCCGGCGGTGTCCATGGACGACCTGAAATCGTTCCGCCAGCTCGGCTCCCACTGCCCGGGCCACCCGGAGTACCGGTGGACCAGTGGCGTCGAGGCCACCACAGGCCCGCTCGGCCAGGGCGTCGCGAACTCGGTCGGCATGGCGATCGCCGGGAAGTGGCTGGCCACAAGGTACAACCGCGACGAGCACACGCTGTTCGACTACAACGTGTACGCGCTGGCCGGTGACGGCTGCATGATGGAGGGCATCTCCTCGGAGGCCGCGTCACTGGCCGGTCACCTGCAGCTGTCGAACCTGTGCTGGATCTACGACTCCAACCGGGTGACGATCGAGGGGCACACCGACATCGCGTTCACCGAGGACGTCGCCGCCCGGTTCATCGCCTACGGCTGGAACGTGACCACGGTCGCCGACGTCAATGACCTGGCCAGCGTGGAGCGCGGGCTGCACTCGTTCCTCACCGAGCACGAGCGTCCCACGCTGATGCTGGTACACAGCCACATCGGCTACGGCTCACCGGTCGAGGACTCACCCACCGCGCACGGCGAGCCGCTCGGGGTGGAGGCGGTCAAGGCGACCAAACGTTTCCTCGGCATGCCGGAGGACGCCGATTTCTACGTGCCCGACGGCGTCTACGACTACTTCGCCGCTGGCATCGGCGCGCGCGGCGGCGAGGCCAGCAAAGCGTGGGAAGCCGCCTTCGAGACCTACCGTGCCGCCTACCCGGACCTGGCCCGCGAGATCGAGCAGATGCAGCGCCGGACACTGCCCGACGGCTGGGAGAAGGCGCTGCCGGAGTTCAAGCCGGACAGCAAGGGCCTCGCTACGAGGGATTCGTCGGGCCAGGTCCTGAACGCGATCGCCAGTTCTGTGCCCTGGGTGATCGGCGGCTCGGCCGACCTCACGCCCTCGACGAAGACCCGGCTGTCCTTCGAGGGTGCAGGGGACTTCCAGCCCGACCAGACGGGTGGCCGCAACCTTCACTTCGGCATCCGCGAGCACGCAGCGGCGGCCGTGGCCAACGGGCTGGCCTTGTCCAAGCTGCGGCCGTTCTGGTCAACGTTCCTGACGTTCTCCGACTACGCCCGCGGCGCGATCCGCCTGTCAGCACTGATGGAGATCCCGGTCCTGCACATCTTCACGCACGACTCGATCGGCGTCGGCGAGGACGGGCCCACGCACCAGCCGGTCGAGCAGCTGGCATCACTGCGCGCGATGCCAGGGCTGCTGGTGTTCCGGCCGTGTGACGCCAACGAGGTGGCCGAGACCTGGCGTTTGGTGGCCGCACTGCGCCGCGAGCCCGCCGCGCTCGTGCTCACCCGCCAGGCGCTGCCGACCCTGGACCGCTCCGAGGGGCTCGGTGCCGCCTCCGGCGTCGCCCGAGGGGCCTACGTGCTCGCCGAGGCGGGCAACGGCACCCCGGACGTGATCCTGCTGGCCACCGGTTCAGAGGTGCAGCTCGCGCTGGCCGCCCGGGACGAGCTGGCGTCTGAAGGCATCGCCGCCCGCGTGGTGAGCATGCCGTGCTGGGAGCTTTTCGACCGGCAGCCAGCCGAGTATCGGGACGAGGTGCTGCCGCCCGCTGTGACCGCGCGGGTCGCGGTCGAGCAGGCGTCCACGCTCGGCTGGGACCGCTACGTTGGGGACGGTGGCGCTGTCGTGGGTATGCACACGTTCGGCGCGTCGGCGCCGCTGAAGCAGCTTCTCACCAAGTTCGGGTTCACGCCTGAGCAGGTATCGCAGGTCGCCCGCGAGCGGGTCGCGGCGGCCAGGGCCCGCTGACCATAACGGAGGATCTCTCAATGCCGACCAGTGCTGCCCCCGGGGGGACGACCCCCCCTGACCCCCCCGCCGCCCCGCTTCGCCAGCGCGCAGCGTGGAAGGCGCTCGAGCAGCATTACGCCGAGATCGGCCCGCGGCACTTGCGCGAGCTGTTCGCCGAGGACCCTGACCGCGGCGACCGGCTGACTGCCGAGGCGGCCGGCCTGTACCTGGACTACTCCAAGCACCGGGTCACCGGCGAGACCATGCGGCTGCTGCTGCAGCTGGCTGAGGAGTCCAGCCTGGTGCAGCACCGCGACGCGATGTTCGCTGGCGAGAAGATCAACGTCTCCGAACACCGGTCCGTCCTGCACGTCGCGCTGCGGATGCCCAAGGGCAGCTCCCTGGTCGTCGACGGCACGGACGTCGTCGCGCAGGTACACGAGGTGCTGGACCGAATGGCCCAGTTCGCGGAGGCCATTCGTTCTGGATCATGGAAAGGGTTTACCGGCAAGACGATCCGCAACGTGGTCAACGTCGGCATTGGCGGCTCTGACCTGGGGCCGGTAATGGCGTACGAGGCGCTGCGCTGGTACTCACGGCGTGACCTGACGTTCCGGTTCGTCTCCAACGTCGACTCGACCGACTTTGTCGAGGCGACCCGCGACCTGGACCCGGCGGAGACGCTGTTCATCATCTCCTCGAAGACGTTCGGGACCCTCGAGACCCTTACCAACGCCCGCTCCGCCCGGCAGTGGATCGTCAGCGAACTTGGCTCGCAGGACGCTGTCGCCCGGCACTTCGTCGCGGTGTCCACGAACGAGGAGCGGGTCGCGGAGTTCGGTATCGACACGGCGAACATGTTCGGGTTCTGGGACTGGGTTGGCGGCCGGTACTCGATGGACTCAGCGATCGGCCTGTCGACCATGGTCGCTATCGGGCCGGAGAACTTCGGCGAGATGCTGGCCGGGTTCCACGAGATGGACGAGCACTTCCGGACCGCGCCGCTGGCACAGAACCTGCCGGTGCTCATGGGCCTGCTCGCGGTGTGGTACGGGGACTTCTTCGGCGCGCAGACCGTCGGCGTCATGCCCTACGAGCAGTACCTCAAGCGGTTCCCCGCCTACCTGCAGCAGCTCACCATGGAGTCCAACGGCAAGCACGTCACGCTGGGCGGGACGCCGGTCGACTACGACACCGGCGCTGTCTACTGGGGCGAGCCGGGCACCAACGGCCAGCACAGCTTCTACCAGCTGATCCACCAGGGCACCCGGCTGATCCCAGTCGACCTGATCGGGTTCGGCAAGACGCTCAACCCGCTGGGTGACCACCACGACATCCTGTCCTCGAACGTGTTCGCGCAGGCGCAGGCACTGGCGTTCGGCAAGACCGAGGAAGAGGTCGTGGCCGAGGGCACAGAGCCAGACGTGGTGCCGCACCGGGTGATGCCGGGCAACCGCCCCACCTCGGTGCTGCTGGCCGAGAAGCTGACCCCGCACCTGCTCGGCACGCTGGTCGCGCTCTACGAGCACAGCGTGTTCACCCAGGGAACGATCTGGGACATCGACTCCTTCGACCAGTGGGGCGTCGAGCTGGGCAAGGTCCTCGCCGTCCAGATCATCCCCGAGCTGGAGAGCGACACCGAGCCCCAGCTCTCCCACGACTCCTCCACCAACGCGCTCATCCGCCGCTACCGCCAGCTGAAGAACGCCTGAGATCATCCGGCGGGGGCCGCGGGCGCCGGCGCTATCTTTCTGGCCGACCGCCGCTTGCGCCGCACCTGGCTGATGATCATGGCGATGAGCAGGACGGCTAGTGCGTCGAAGAACAGGCCGAGGAGGATCGCCTCAGCTGACTGGCTGCCGTTCATCACCTGCACCTGGCCAAGGCCGTTGACGGCGGGCTGGCGGACAGCAAATGACCGGCCCAGCGGGACGTCGTACGGCCAGACGGCGGAGACAGGCGGGTTGGTCAGCAGGACGCCATCGGTCACCGTGGAGCAGCCCTGCTTGCCGCACCACTGCTGGTGCGACTGCGGGAGGAAGGTCACGGTTCGGCCCAGGCCGAACGCGTACGCGAATCCGTTGATCTGGTAAGGCAGGGAAGCCGGCGCGGGAAGAATCAGTACCGCGACCACCATCCAGAACAACACGTGGCGCGGCTGGTGACGAAGAGGAACCGGATGCCCGGCGACCAGGCTGCGCGCGTCGGTCAGCACCTCCGGTCCGCGACGGTGCAGCCGCACCGTCTCGGTGATCAGCACCACCAGCGCCGTGAGCAGAAAAGCCAGGAGCACGAGCTCCACGACAAATGCGATGTCCGACGCCAGGCCGGTATAGGCGAAGGTGCTGTAGAAGGCCGTGAGCGTGACAATGGGGAACGCCACGAGGCCAACCAGGCTGGCAGCTAACGTCCAGGCCCAGCGGCGGCGGTGATGTATCAGGCGCACGGTCGCTGCCACCCGGGGATCGTCCGCCGTGGCAGCGGCCTGTTCGGTGTGAACGGCGGACGGGACCCGATCCCCGGGAGTTGTGGTCATGTCCCGCAGAATATGCAGAAAGGGCGCAATATTCAGAAAGGGCTCAGCCGAGCGGGGGGACCGCCGCCTCGATGAGGTGCGGGCCAGGGTCGGCCAGAGCCTGGCGGAGCTGGGTGGCTAGTTCCGGTGCGGTGCGGGCGCGAGTGGCGGGGACGCCGAGGCCGGTGGCGAGCGCGACGAAGTCGAGGTCCGGGCGGGACAGGTCGAGCAGGCTGCGGGCGGCATCGCCTGGGGTCCCGGCACCCACGCGGCCGAGTTCCATGCCGAGGATCGCATACGAGCGGTTGCTGAAGATCACCGTGGTGACGTCCAGGTTCTCCCGGGCCTGGGTCCACAGGGCCGAGATCGTGTACATGGCGCTGCCGTCCGACTCCAGCGCGAGCACCCTGCGGCCTGGGCTGGCGACCGCTGCACCAGTGGCCAGGGGCAAGCCCTGCCCGATCGCGCCCCCGGTCAGCGTCAGCCAGTCGTGCGGCGGCGCCCCCGCGGTCGTGCCCGGCAGCCACAGCCCGCTGGTGTTGGCCTCGTCGCACACGACTGCCCCTTCAGGCAGCAGCGCGCCGATCACCGCAGCGGCGCTCTCGCCGGTGAGGTCACCCTCGGGCACGGCAGGCCGCTGGGCTTCGGCAGGCAGTGGCTTGGCGTCGGGGGCGGCCACGTCGGCGAGCGCGGTAAGCGCGGCGGCCACGTCGTCGCCTGGTTCGGCGAGCACATGCACGTGGCAGCCGTCAGGGGCCAGCGATCCCGGCTTGCCGGGGTAGGCGAAGAACGACACGGGTGCCCGCGCCCCGGCCAGGATGAGGTGCCGGGCGCCATCGAGCTGAGCGGTGGCGAACTCGGCCAGGTAGGCGAGCCGGTCGACGGCCGGGATGCCCGCGCCGCGCTCGAGCCGCGCCGGGAACGTCTCGCACAGCAGCCGCGCACCGGTGCCCTGCGCGACCCGGCTCGCCGCCTCCAGGCTCTCGCGCCGCACCCCCGGCCCGCCGAGCAGCAGCACGCAGGGCTCGCCGCCGCGTAGCGTCCGGGCAACCGAATCGATGACCTGGTCCGGCACGCGAAGCGGAGGCCGCACAGGTACCGGCGGGGCCGGGTCGGCGGGCTCGGACCAGGAGACGTCGGCCGGCAGGATGAGCGTCGCGATGCCGCCGGGCGGTGTCCGCGCGGCGGCGACCGCTTCGGCGGCGTCCGCGGCCACGTCGGCGCTGCGGTAGGGACGGCGCACCCACGCCGACACCGAGCCAGCCAGGGCCTCGATGTCAGATTCCAGCGGCGCGTCGAGTCGCTTGTGGTGGGTGGCGTGGTCGCCGACCACCGTCAGCAGCGGGGTCCGGGCGCGCCGCGCGTTGTGCAGGTTGGCAAGCCCGTTGGCCAGGCCCGGGCCCAGGTGCAGCAGCGCCGCCGCTGGGCGGCCCGCCATCCGGCCGTAGCCGTCGGCTGCGCCGGTCGCCACCCCCTCGAACAGGCACAGCACGCCGCGCATCTGCGGCACCGTGTCGAGCGCGGCGACGAAATGCATCTCCGAGGTGCCCGGGTTGGCGAAGCACACGTCCAGGTCCGAGCCGGCCAGCGTGCGGATCAGCGCCTGCGCCCCGTTCATGCTGTTCCTCCTTTGTCGCGCGGCAGCAGACCCGGGCCGAGCATGCCTGCGGGATCGAACACCTGCTTGATCCCGCGCATGAGCGCGACAGCGACGGGGTCAGCCAGCTCAAGAAAATACTGCCATTTCGCGACCCCGATGCCGTGCTCACCGCTTACCTGACCACCGCGGGCGGCGGCCGCTGCGAAGATCTTCGTCAGCAGCGTCTCACGGGCCGCGCCATCGGGCTGGAACACCGCCATGTGCACGTTGCCGTCTCCCGCGTGACCGCAGCCAGCCACGAGCGCGCCCACGCTGCCGGCGGCGGCCTCGGTGACGTCGGCGAAGAACCCGGCCATCGCCGCCCGCGGCACGACAGCGTCGATGATGTCGTCGGCGCCGGCCGCCTTCGCCGCCCAGAACGCTTTCTCCCGCGCCTCGATCAGCCGCCGTGCGGCCGGGGGCGCCGGAACGTACACGTCGGCCGCGCCCAGCGCGGTGAGCTGCTCAGCAAGCTCGGCCACGTCGGCGTCCAGCCGCTCGGCTGTGCGCTCCTCGAGCATGATGACGAGGTACGCCAGGGCTGACTCACGGACAGCCGCCGGGATCCCCAGGTCAATGTCCTCTCTCAACGTGATGGCCGCCATCGTGAGCATGTCCACGTACTCGCAGATCAGCGGGCCGATGCCGGTGCCGATGATCTGCGGGACCGCCTGGGTGACCTGTTCAGCCGACGCGAACGGCGCAAGTACCGCCGCCTGGTACGGCATCCGTGGGTAGAGCCGCACCACCGCCTCGGTGACCAGCGCCAGCGTGCCCTCTGATCCAATGATGAGCTGCGTGAGGTCGTACCCGCTGCTGGACTTGACGTTTTTGCCGCCGGTGCGCACCACCTCTCCTGATGGCAGCACGATCTCAAGCCCGAGCACGTGATTGCGGGTGACGCCATACCTGACCGCGCGCATCCCGCCGGCGTTGGTGGCGATGGTCCCGCCGATCGTGGCGCTCATCTCGCCCGGGAACACCGGGTACACCAGGCCGGCCGCGGCCGCCGCCTCGTCAAGCTGGGCCAGGGTCACTCCGGGCTGGACGACAGCGACGCCATTGGCTGTGTCGATCTCCAGGATCCGGTTCATTTTTCCGAACGCTACGATGACACCCCCGTGGCCAGGATTGGCCGCGCCTGACATGCCAGTCCCGGCGCCACGGGCGGTCACGCGCAGGCCAAGCTCACCGGCAGCTCGCAGCACGGCAGCTACCTCAGCGGCGCTGCCCGGCAGGACCACGAACGCCGGCTCTCCTGGTGCGATGCCCAGCGCCTCGTCGTGGGTGTAGTCCGCGATCGCGTCACCAGCCGCCAGCACGTTGCCGGCGCCCACCGCCCCTGCGAACAGCGATCGCGGGTCAGCCACGATTCCTCCCGGAAGTTACTGCGTAGTAGGCCAGACTAACCCGGCGTAGCCTGGGGAAGGGAGGCCCGCATGGGATTCGAGCACGTCCTGGTCGAGCGGTCAGGCGACTTCGCCACCGTGACGATGAACCGCCCGGAGCGCCGCAACGCGCTCTCGCTGCAGCACATGCGCGAGCTGATCGCGGCCTTCGAGCAGGTGGGGTCGAGCGACGCCCTGGGCATCGTACTGGCCGGCAACGGGCCGGTGTTCAGCGCCGGGCACGACTTCGCCGACGTCGCTGACGCCGACTTTGCGGCGGTCAGGTCCCTGCTGATGACCTGCACCGAGCTGATGAACCTCATGCAGCAGGTGCCCCAGCCGGTGGTGGCGCGGGTGCACGGGCTGGCGACAGCAGCGGGCTGCCAGCTCGTCGCGACCGCCGACCTGGCCGTCGCCAGCGAGAACGCAGGCTTCGCCGCGCCCGGCGGGCGCGGCGGGTGGTTCTGCCACACGCCTATGGTGGCGATAGCCCGCGGCGTCGGCCGCAAACGGGCCATGGAGATGGCCCTGTCCGGCGACGTCGTGGACGCGTGGACCGCGCTTGAGTGGGGACTCGTCAACCGGACAGTGCCAGCGGGCCAGCTCGACGATGTGGTCCATGACCTGCTGGAGCGGGTCACCCGGGGGTCGGCCGAGAGCAAGGGCATCGGCAAGCAGGCGCTGTACGCGCAGATCGACCTGGACCAGCCGAAGGCATACAGCTACGCCGTCGAGGTGATGGCCGCGACCAGCCAGCTTCCCGACGCCCGCGAGGGCATGCACGCGTTCCTGGAGAAACGCAAGCCGCACTGGCACAGCGGGCGCTCCTAGCTGGTCAGCGGAAGTCGTCGGCGTGGTCGGCAGCCCACTGGGCAAAGGTGCGGGCCGGGTTCCCGGTGATCTTCTCGACGATCGCTGACGTCCTGGCCGGGATACCGTCGCCGGCTTTCCATGCGCGCATGATGGCTTCGGCGCCGGTCACGCGCATGGTCTGGGCGAGTTCCGCTTGTGCCTGCTCGGGCGAGACCACCTCAACGCTGATGTCCTTGCCAATGGCCGTACCGATGTACCCGGCCTGGTCTCGCAGGGTCAGCGATTGCGGCCCGTAGATGGTATAAGCCTGGTGCCCGTGACCCGGTTCGGTCAGGGCGGTCACGGCCAGCGCGGCCATGTCCTTTTCGTGGACCGGCGCGGTCTGCGCGTCCGGATACGGCAGCCGGACGGCGCTGTCGTTGCGGATGGATTCGGCCCACCACAAGCGGGTGTTGGTGGCGAACATCCCTGGGCGGATGAAAGTCCAGTCCAGGCCGGACTGCTCGATGGCCAGCTCGACTGTCCGGTGCTGACGGGCGATCGGGTTGTGCTCAGCGCCGGCGCCGACGATGGCTGCCGACGACAGCAGGACCACGTGCTGGACCCCGGCGGACACGGCGGCTTGGACGAAGTCCTCGACGCCGTCCGGCTTGGCATACAGGAAGACTTTCCTGGCCCCGGCCAGTGCGGCGGGCAGGGTTTCCGGCAGCTCCAGGTCAGCCGCGGCCACCCGCGCCTGGGCCGGGAAGCCCGCCGCCGCCGGGTTCCTGCTGGTGACCCGCACCTGCTCACCGGCCGCCAGCAAACCTGCAGTGACGTGACGGCCCACGTTCCCGCGCGCGCCGAAGACCACCGTGACCATGCGATGCCTCCCTGATATGGCAGTTTCACTCTTCCGGGCTTACTCCTGCGGGCTCACTCCTCCGGAGACCACTCGCGAAAGTAGCTGACAGCGAAGTCGCGGAAGCTGCGGGCGGCGGCCGGGAGGTAGGCGCCCGCACGCCAGGCGATGCGCAGCGTGCGCTGGCATCCGGGTGCGTCGACGCGGACCCAGCCGACCGGCGGGTCAGGTGTCGAGCGGGCCAGCGCCGGGAGCAGGCCGATGCCCACCCCGGCGCTGATCAGGCCGCGGATCGCGTACGGCTCGTCGCCCTCACACGCGATCGCCGGGCTGATTCCGCCGCACTGGAACAGCTCGTCGGCCAGGGTTCGCTGCCAGTAGCCGCTGCGGGTGGTGACGAACGGCTCTCCGGCCAGCTCGGCCACCGTGACCCGGGCGCGCCCGGCCAACCGGTGCCCGGGCGGGACGCCCAGCAGGACTTCCTCGCTGAGCAGGTCGGCCGATTCCGCCCCTGGCAGCAGCTTGGAGGCGAGGCACAGGTCGACATCCCCGGCCAGCAGCTCGGCGGGCATGGCTGGCGGCAACGTCTGGCGCAGCCGGAAGCTCACGTCAGGATGCCCGACCAGGAAACCAGCTACAAGGTCGGTGACCGTACGCAGGGTCTCGGCGGCGACGGTCACGCTGCCGCTGGCCAGCCCAGCCGCGTCCCGCAGCTCCCGGCGGCCTTGCTCGAGCTCGCTGAGCGCGACAGCGACCCGGGACAGGAACACGGCGCCGAACCGGTTCAGCGCCACCCGCCGCCCGCGGCGGTCGAACAGCGGGACGCCGAGCTCGGACTCAAGGCGGGCTATCGACCGGCTCAAGGCGGGCTGGGCGACCTTGAGCTCCTCGGCGGCCCGGCTGACGTGCTGGTATCGGGCAACAGTCTGGAAGTACCGGAGCTGAATGAGATCCACGCAGCCTTCGTTCATGCTGATAATGCATAAGCACATCGAAGAACAGGTCTTGGACAGCATAAGCCGTCCCTCCTACGTTGGTGCCCCATGCGGTCCTTGCCAGCGAGGGAACAGCCCCTTCAGACGTTCCGGAACCGCCCGGGCCTGCTCGTCGCGGTACTGGTGTTCCTGGCAGTGGAATCGACAGCGGTTGCCAGCCTCGGCACGCCGCTGCTGGCAACGATTCAGCAGGCCGATCACGTGTCGCTGGCTGCGTCGCAGTGGGCGCTGACGGTCACGCTGCTGGCTGGCTCGGTGGCGACCCCGCTGATTGGGCGTCTCGGCGACGGCCGGCTGCGCCGCCCGGTCACCCTCAGCACCGTGGCGGTGATGCTGGCTGGCTGCGTGCTGTCCGCGCTCCCGGCCGGGTTCGCTGTGTTCCTCGCCGGACGGGCGCTGCAGGGTGTCGGGCTCGGCCTGGTGCCGCTGGCCACCGCGGCGGCTCGCGACAGCCTGCCCGAACGCCGTTCCCGGCCGACGATCGCGTGGATCGGGGTCACAACGGCCGTCGGGATCGGGATCGGTTACCCGCTGGTGGGGTTGCTCGCGCAGTACCTGGGCCTGGGCGCACCGTTCTGCTTCGTCGCCGCGCTGAGCGCGCTCGCCCTGGCCGCCGCTGCTGTCACGCTGCCGCCAAGCCCGGAGCGCCGGGCCCACCCCGACCTTCCCGGCGCCGCCATGCTCGGGCTCGGGATCACGGCGCTGCTGCTGCTCCTCGCCCAGGGCCCGGCCTGGGGGTGGGCCGCCCCGGCCAGCCTGGCCTGCGCGGCGGCCGCGGTGGTGCTGCTCGCCGCGTGGGCGGTCGTCGAACTGCGGGCCCCGCATCCGCTGATCGACCTGCGGCTGCTGCGCCGTCGCCCGGTGCTGGGGGCCAACGTGACAGCTTTCCTCGTGGCCCTCGGCTTCTACCCGCTGGCGTCGCTGGTTGTCCGCTACGTTCAGGCCCCGGCCGCAGCCGGATACGGATTCGGCGCGCCCGTCGTCACTGCCGCCCTGATGCTGGCGCCGTTCTCGCTCGCCAGCTTTGCCGCGGCCCGGATCGCGCGCCCGCTGGCCCGGCGCACCTCGGCCGAGCTCGTCGTGGCCGCGAGTTGCGTCGTCCTGATCGCGTCCATGGTCCTGTTCCTCCTGGCGCGCAGCGCCTACTGGCAGATCGTGGTGGCCATGGCCCTGGATGGCTTCGGCGTGGGGTGCGTCTACGCCGTCAACCCGCTGCAGATCACCGGCAGCGTCCCGGCGGCTGAGACCGGCAGCGCGATCAGCTTCTACCAGGTAGCCCGGACTGTCGCCTACTCCCTCGGCAGCGCACTGTCCGCGACCGTGCTCGTGCTCTACATCCCCCGCGGCCACGCGCTGCCTTCCGCTTCCGGCTACAGCGCCGCCGCTCTGGTCAGCGTCATAATCCTGGTTGCCGCGCTCGTGGCCAGCGCCGTGTTCGCTGTGCCCGGGCCGGGCGGACGCAAGCCAGTACAGGAGGTGACGACATGAGAGTGGCAGTCGCCGGAGGCACAGGCCTGACCGGGCGGCACGTCGTGGCGGCGCTGCGGCAGTCAGGTCACGAACCCGCCGTTCTCGCCCGCAGCGCCGGCGTCGACATCCTGACCGGGGAGGGCCTGGCGGCCGCCCTGGCCGGCACGGACGCGGTCATCGATGTCACGAACTCCCCGGCGGCGGATGCCGAATCCGCCCGGGCATTCTTCGGCGGCATCACGCGGCAGATGCTCGCTGCCCAGGCACCAGCCCCGCCTCAGGACCGCTGAACGACCGGCCCGGGAACTCGACCGGCCCGGAACCATCACAGCCGGCTTATTGCCCGGAAATGTCAGACCGGTCTGGTTTCATTGGCGACCGTGGACGCAGAGCAGTGGCGGCCGTTCCTGAAGCGCTGGAGCGGAGAATGGATCGCCGCCCATGATCCAGAGAACGATCGGCCGCTGGACGAGGCGGTGGTAAGGGACGGCTGGCTCGGGTTCGCCCCGGCGGCCGAGGAGGAGATCGCCGCGGCCGAGGCCCGGCTGGGGGTCTCGCTGCCGCCGTCGCTGCGCGAGTTCCTCGCGGTGACCAACGGCTGGCGGGACGCAGGCCATTTCATCTACCAGCTGGCTGGTACAGCCGAGCTCGGCTGGCTGCGTGACCTGGACCCGAGCTGGATCGATTCCTTCGGCGCCGCTATGGATGAAGGGCTGGACGAGGAGGACGAGTACGGGGGCGTGACGCCCATGCTGCGCCGGGCACTGCAGCTGTCGCTGGACGGTGACGTCGCGGTCATGTTCCTCGATCCCGGCGACGTCGATGCCGACGGCGAGTGGGCCGGTTACTGGCTGGCGTCGTGGGCCGGGGAAGGGCCGCGCCGGTCCGGCTCCTTTTACGACCTCATGTACAGGCAGTACAAGTCCTTCCACGCCCTGGGCCACCCCGCTGGCGAGACGCGGGATCAGTGGGACGCGAAGATCGAGCAGGCGCGGCTGGAAGCGCTCGGCGGCGACGTCGACGGCCCGCTGGCCGTGCTGGAGGAAGCCAAGGAGTTCGGCCGGGAACGTGCCAGCCTGCTGCGGTTCCAGATGCGCGCCATGCTCGGCGATTGGAGCGGTTTGCCGCCGCGTCACTTCGGCGAATGGCGCGATCCGCTGTTCACGGCCGAGATCTTGCCGCTGCTCTTCGCTGAGGACCGGCTCACGGGCCACTCCCATGGCCTGGCGTCGCTAGAGCGTCTGATGGAGGACGGGGGGGCGGACGAAGCGCGGCTGGCGGTAGCCGAGTACCAGGCGCAGTTGCGCGAGCCGGGCTTCCGCGTCAACTACGGCAACCCGGAGTTCGACGCGGCTGTGCGCGCCATCGCCGACGGGCCGGCCGAGGACGCGTGGCCCGCGCTGCTGGACGCCATCCGGCTGTGGCGGCCACGGACCGACGACCACATCGCGCCCGTCGTCCTGTTCGCCGACCCGGCTCTGGCGGAGATCATCACCGAGGACCGGGGGCGGGAGATCCTCTCGATGCCGCGGGGTGGGCAGTGACCCGGTTCCGGCGGGTGCCGCCGCCGTCTCGCGAGGACATCGCGGCAGCCAGGCAGGCGCAGGAGTGCGGGGCTCGCGGCCATGCCTACCCCGACACGTTCTGCCGTCCGTGCCGCCGCCGTCCGGCCCAGGCCCCCGAACGCGCCCAACCGCATCGGGGACAACCCATACGAGCGGGTTTTCGTCCCTGACGAGGAGCCACCGGCCGGTCTGGCCGCTTCCCACGTCGACATGAACCTCAACGTCACGGCCTGGCAGTTCTATCTGCTGGACGCCGAAGAGACACCGGCGAGCATCATCCCGGTCCCGGGCGATGCGGCCGGCACCGGGATCATCGACACCGCTCCCGGCGCCACCGTCTTCTGGACCGGCCTGCGGCGGGGCACCGTGCCCCTGACGGTCAGTATCGCGCCCGACGATCCCGGTGCCGATCTTCAGGGCTACCAGGACGTGGCCGAGGTCAGCCACCGCTCGCCCACCGGGCGGCTCTCGGTCGCCGTGCTTGCCGGTGCGGTGCGCACGCTCCCGCCGCTCGCCGGCGGGGACTACCGCCTGCGCTATCACGTCCGGAACGCCGATGCGGCGCACACCTCAGGCGACCCAGCAGACCAGTGCCTGCTGCAGATCTGGCCCGCCCCCCGCGCGCGGCCCGTCATCCTGCAGACAGTCAGCCACTGGGCTTCGTCACGCGCGGCCATCCGCCCAGCACCGCCGCGGCCGGGGTTCCCGGCCGACATGAGAGCCGCGTTCCTCCGGCGGAAGCGTGCTCAGCATTAGAGCCCGTAGATAAAGGGTTCGGGCGGCTGAACAAGGAATCAGCTGATGAAATCGGACAGCATCATCCGCGGCGTGGTGAGAGCGTTCGGCGCGGCGACGTGAAGGACGCGCTGGTTCATCAGCACGACGTCACCGGGCTCGCCGCAGAGCTCGGCGAGGCGAACGTGCGTGCCGTCAACGACGGCGCCGTCGTCGAGGTACCGCCGGAGATGGTCCCCG